>JADMIO012727188.1_pt1 | contig 10482 bp, 11 predicted proteins | sample 8958161 | NCBI WGS metagenome assembly JADMIO01 (sample SAMN16585339, study PRJNA669376) | soil metagenome | isolation source: Crop rotation soil | place: USA: Cullars Rotation, Alabama | collected 2011
CTTTCCCCTGCGCGGCGCGCCAGCGCTCGAAATCGGCCGGGCTTTCGACGGTCACGTCGAGCGCCATATTGGCGTGCTGCATCCCGCAATATTCCGCGCACTGGCCGCGGTAGATACCGGCGTGGAGGGGGGTGATCGTCATGCTGTTGGTGCGGCCGGGGATCAGATCCTCCTTGCCGCTGAGGTTCGGGATCCAGAGGCTGTGGATGACGTCAGAGGATCGCAGGCTGATCTCGGCGGGCACGCCGAGCGGCAGATGCAGCTCGTTGGCGGTGTGGATGACCTGGCTGGCCTGGCCGTTGTCGTAGCGCACCTCCCACCACCATTGATGGCTGGTCAGGGTGATCTGGAGGCCGGGCCGGTCCGCGGCCTGGGCCAGGCTGCGGTCGGTCAGCCAGGTCGCGATGCTGAGCCCGCTCAGCGTCAGGGCGACGATTCCGACCCAGACCACCAAGGTCCGCCCCAGCAGCGGCTCGCGGCTTGCCTCGTTCCGGCGCCGCCGCACGATCGCCCAGACGAGGAAGACGATGACGACGAGGTAGAAGAAGCCGGTTACTCCGAGGAAGATCTCGAACAGGTTCGAGATGAGCGCGCTCTGCTGGCCGTCATTGCCGGCGACCGACTGGATCGTCTGCAGCGCCCCGCTCACGGCACTGTCCTCTGGTCCTGGGTGGGGCTGACCCGGCGCATCGGCTTCGGCCGGTCGAGGTCCATCGGCGGGACGTTGGCGGGCTCGTCGGCGCGCGCTGGGCGGATGTCGTGGCGGGTCTGGGCGGAGAGGGTGCGGACGAAGGCGGCGAGCTGCCAGGCCTGGTCCTCGGTGATGCGGCCGCGGAAGCTCGGCATGCCGCCCGGCCGGCCGTTGAGGATGGTCGCCACGATATCCTCCATCGTGCCGCCGTAGCGCCACTCCTCGTCGCGCAGCGGCGGCCCCATCCCGCCGCCCCCATGCGAGTGGCAGCCCGAGCAGTTCATCCAGGCGAAGAGGCGCTGACCCTGCGCGACGTGCCAGGCATTGCCCTCGAACGCCGCGGCGCGCGCGCTCTCGTTCATCGCGGTGCTGCGATAGTCGCGCGTCTCGCGCCCGCAGGCGGCGAGGGCGAGGAGCATCGTGAAGCCGAGACCCCACCGAATAAACCCCTCCCCCTTGTGGGGAGGGGCGGGGGCGGGGGTGCGGCCCGCAGGGCCGCGCGCGGCGAAGCCGCGCACCCCCCCTCCAACCTCCCCCCACAAGGGGGGGAGGAAGAGATTTTGGGGGCGAGTCCTAGCGCGGGAGGGCGAAGACATAGAGCCTCCCTCCCGCCTGGGTGCGCGACGGCAGGTCGCGGACCGCGTTGACGAAGCCGAGCGCCGAGGTTGGATCGGCCTTGTCGAGCGCGCCGGCGATGAGCGCGCCCGACCAGCCGCCGACCCCGGCGAAGATCGCGACATATTCGCGTCCGTCCGGGCCGCGATAGGCGATCGGCAGGCCGATCGAGCCCGAATTCATCTGAAATTGCCAGAGCAGCCGGCCGGTGCGGGCGTCGACCGCTTTGAACACGCCATCCATCGTCCCGTAGAAGACGAGGTCGCCGGCCGTGGCGAGCGCGCCGCTCCACAAGGGCAGATCCTCGCGAATCTCCCAGACCGCGCGCCGCGCGACCGGGTCCCAGGCGGTCAGCACGCCGCGATTGCCGCCGGGGCCCGCATACATGCGCTCGTCGGCACCGAGATAGGGCGTGCCGGCGATGTAATTGGCCTCGCCGTGGCTCTCGTCCATGCAGAGGTTGAGGTGCGGGACGTAGATGAGCCCAGTGCGCGGCGAAAAGGCCGAGGGGTTCCAGTCCTTGCCGCCGGGCGAGGCGGGGCAGATGAAGCGCGTCACCCGGCCCGCATGCGGGAGCTTGTCCTCCGCGAATTCCGGCCGCCCGGTGACCGGGTCGACGCGGCGGATCGAGTTCACGAAGGCGTAGGGCGTGGCCGAGAGGATGCGGCCGCTCGCCCGGTCGAGCACGTACATGAAGCCGTTGCGCGCGGGCCGGACCACGACGGGGCGCATTGCGCCGTCGACCGGCATCTGGAGCAGCAGGCTCTCGTTGATGTCGTCATGGTCGAACAGGTCGTGCGGGCTCGACTGGTAATACCAATGCGCCTGGCCGGTGCGGACGTCGCGCGCGAAGATGCCGGTGGTCCACAGATTGTCGCCCGGACGCTGGTCGGAATTCCATGGGCCGGGATTGCCGGTGCCGTAGAAGATCAGGTGGGTGGCGGGATCGTAGCTGATCCAGCCCCAGGCGGCCCCGCCGCCGAGCCGCCAGCCCTCGGGCTGCCAGGTCGAGACGCCGAGATCATGCCCCTGGGCGCTCGGATAGGGCGGATGGAAATCGGGGCCGATCAGGACGTCGGCATCGGGGCCGGTCGTGTAGGCGCGCCAGACCTGCCGTCCGGTCGCCGCGTCGAGCGCGATGAGCCAGCCGCGCACCCCCATCTCGCCGCCCGAATCGCCGACCAGCACCCGGCCCTCGGCGACCAGGGGCGCCATGGTGATCGTCTCGCCCATGTTGATGTTGCCGAGCTGCACCCGCCAGATCTCGCGGCCGGTGGCCGCGTCGAGCGCGATGGTCTGGCCGTCGAGCGTGTTGAAGAAGATGCGCCCGTCCGCATAGCTCGCGCCGCGATTGACCACGTCGCAGCAGGCGACGCCCTCCGCGCGCGGAATGAACGGCGGGTGATAGGTCCATTTCACCGGATGGTTCGGCTGCGAGAGGTCGAGCGCGGTGACGCTGTTGGGGAAGGGCGTGACGATGTACATCAGCCCGTTCACGACCAGTGGCGGCGCCTCGTGGCCGCGCGGGATCCCGGTGTCGTAGGTGAAGACCGGCCTTAGTTGCGCGACGTTGCCGGCATTAATGTCGCCCAGCGCGCTGTAGCGGGTCGCGGCATAATCGCCGAGCGGCATCGTCCATTGCCCCGGGGTCGCGACCGACGCAGCCGGATCGGGAATGGCGCGGGCGTTCGCGGCGGGCAAGGCGGCAAGGGTCTGGAGCGAGGCGGGCGGGTTCGGCGCGGGCGGGCGCGGGTGCAAAGCCCAGCCGACGGCCGCGACGAGCGCCAGCGCCACGGCCGTCCATCCCCATGCGCCCATGCGTTTGACCATCGACCCTCCTGGCCCCGGAAAAGTCGCGTCCGAAACGTTGGTTCCCTGCAAACGGACATCGTTGATCTGGGTTAGGTCGGTTCCAGGGCTCGTCGCCCCTGCGCCCGTCGAACCTCCCTTTCGACCCTCGCCAACACTTCGTCCGGCGCGCCCTGCAGGCGACCGACGCAATCCCGCCGCCGATCGCCGGCTGACTTCGCCACAGCTTGACGGGCCGTCCGCGCCGCGTACCTGCTGGAGTCGCCTTCGCGCTGAACCCGGCCCGGCGCGGGACGTTCGGCGACCCAGGCGCGCGAAAGGATCGTCATGAAGCTCTCCCGGCGTCTCCGATCGATCGCTCTCGCCAAACAATTGGGGCCGGGGCTGATCACCGGCGCCGCCGACGACGATCCCAGCGGCATCGCGACCTATTCGCAGGCGGGCGCCCAGTTCGGCTTCGGCCTGCTCTGGACGATGGTCCTGACCTATCCGCTGATGACCGCGATCCAGCTGGTCAGCGCCTATATCGGCCGGGTCACCGGCGACGGGCTCGCGCGCAACATGGAGAAGGTGCTGCCGCGGCCCCTCGTCCTGATCCTGGTCGCGCTGCTGCTCGTCGCGAACACGATCAATATCGGCGCGGACCTCGCGGCGATGGGCGATGCCGCGCAGCTTTCCACGGGGCTGAGCCCGCATGTCCTGACCGTCGGCTTCGCGATCGTCTCGCTGCTGCTCCAGCTGTTCATTCCCTACGAGCGTTATGCGCATCTGCTCAAATGGCTGACCCTGTCGCTGCTCGCTTATGTCGCGGTGGTGCTGATGGTGCAGGTGGAATGGGGCGAGGTCGCGCTCGGGCTGGTCTGGCCGCGGATCGGGCAGGGGGGCGCGACCACGATCGTCGCCATCTTCGGCACCACGATCAGCCCCTATCTCTTCTTCTGGCAAAGCGCGCAGGAGATCGAGGAGGTCAAGGAGAAGAAGGGCGCGAAGCCGCTCAAGCAGGCGCCCTGGCAGGCGGGGCGCGAGCTGCGCCGCATCCGGCTCGACACCTATGTCGGCATGGCCGCCTCCAACCTCGTCGCGCTGGCGATCATCATCGCGACCGCCGCCACCCTCCACGCCCAGGGCACGGACACGATCGCGACCGCGGCGGATGCCGCCCGCGCGCTGCAGCCGGTCGCGGGGCGGTTCGCCTTCGTCCTGTTCAGCCTCGGTATCATCGGCACTGGCCTGCTCGCGGTCCCGGTCCTCGCCGGCTCGGCGGCGTTCGCGCTCTGCGACGCGAACGGCTGGAAGCGCGGGCTCGAGCACAAGCCGTGGGAGGCGATGGGCTTTTACGGCGTGATCGTCGGCGCGACCCTGCTCGGCCTCGGGATCGACTGGTCGCCGATCGAGCCGATCCGCGCCTTATTCTGGAGCGCGGTGATCAACGGCGTCGCCGCGGTGCCGATCATGGCCGCGATGATGGTGGTGGTCGGCCGGCGCAAATTGATGGGCAAGTTCGCGGCGCCGCCGGCGCTGCGGATCATCGGCTGGAGCGCGACCGCGATCATGGCCGCGGCGGCGGTCGCGATGTTCGTCGTCTAGGGCGATCGCCGCCTTGCCCCCGAGCACCGCCGTCGGCCATGATCCGGGGCGGGGGGTGAGGGATGAGCCCTGTCGTCTTCGCGGCCGTCTTGCTGGCGGCCCTGTTGCACGCCGGCTGGAATGCCGTCGTCAAGCGCGGCAGCGACACCTTGCTGACGACGGCGCTGGTCGCGGGCTTCGCCGGCCTGGTTTCGCTGGCTGTGCTGCCCCTCGTTCCCGCACCGGCCGCGCCGAGCTGGCCGTTCATCGCCGCCTCGACCCTCTGCCAGCTCCTCTATTTCGTCCTGCTCGCCCGGACCTATCGCGTCGCCGAGCTGAGCCAGGCCTATCCGCTCATGCGCGGCACCGCCCCGTTGCTCGTGGCGATGGCGAACGCCGTCTTCCCCGGCGAACCTCTGTCCGCCTTCGCCTGGCTCGGGATCGGGCTGATCTGCGCCGGCATCATCTCCATGGCCGCAGGCTGGCGGGCGACGCATGGCGCAGGCATGCGCCTCGCTCTGCTCAACGCTGTGGTCATCGCCGCCTACACGATGATCGACGGGCTGGGCGTGCGGCGCTCCGGTGCCCCGGCGGGCTACGCGCTCTGGCTGTGCGCGCTGACCGGCGCCCTTTTCATTCTCGGCGTGCGCGCCCTACGACCGCGCGCCTTGCGCGAACATGTCTCCGGCCATTGGCGTTCCGGCCTCGTCGGCGGTGCCGGCACGGCCGCGTCCTACGGCATCGTGCTGTGGGCGATGACCGCCGCCCCGGTCGCCATCGTCGCCGCCCTGCGCGAGACCTCGATCCTGTTCGCGACGATCCTCTCGGCGGTCATCCTGAAGGAAAGGCTGACCCCGGCACGCATCGCGGCCGCCTGCGCGATCGTCGCCGGCGCCGCCGTCCTCCGCCTGGCCTGAGCGCGAGCAGCCGCGCCATATCCCTCCTCCCCATGACGCTTCGCGTCACTGGGCGGATGGTCAGCGGAGGGAATTGGGAGACGAGAGCTGAAGCAAGAGGCGGTCCAGATCGGGAGCGGCTCCCTCATCTTCGCGCGCGGGGAAGCCGGCGCGGAGGCACCTGCCGATCCGCTCGAGCGCCGTCTCGAGGGGAATCGCGCCCGATCGCGCTCCGAGCAGCGCATCCCGGATGGCCGCGCCACTTGCCCGAAAAATTCTTTCGAGAAGAGCGGCCAAGCCGATGAGCAGGCCGAGAGTGAAGATGATCGAAACCAGGTGCGCCATCCCGTCCGCCCCTTCATGACTCGTCCGATTGGCCGGCTCTTTCGCGATAACGAACGGATTCTCAATGCGTTCCAACGGTTTGGGACGTCAGGGCCGCGTGTCGCGAACGCCGCCCTGCGGCAGCGCCGACGGCGAGGCCCCGGTGACGGCGACCAGAGCATCGTGCGCAAAACCTGATCCGCTCATCCTGAGTAGCTGTTGAGCTTGTCGAAACGGCGTATCGAAGGACGCACTGGCTTTGACCCGGTCCTTCGATACGGGCCTTCGCCAAGCTCAGTCCCTACTCAGGATGAGCGGAATGGCTCACATTTAAGGCACGGCACTCTAGCCGCGCTCGTCGCCTTGCCCGGAGACGCGCCAGGTGCCGTCGCGACCCTTCTCCATCGGAGCGCCGCAGCGCTCGCAGCGGCTGACGATGCGCAGGCCTTCCTCGCGCGCCTGCCGACGAGACCGGTGATGGAAACCAAGGAGGCAACGCAGCGACCATTGCTCCATGAACAGTCTCCGGAACTCAGCGCTGCCGGCGACCGGCCGGCGCGACGACCCTCACCCTCCGACCACCCTGCCAGATCTCGACGCGATCGCCGGTGCCGTGCGCCTTCGCGATCCGCACGGCCTCCTCGTCGGCGTCCGCCTCGATCTCCCCGATGCGGATCAGCTCGCAGCGATTCAGGCTGTAGACGCGGTAGCGTGCCATCGAGTCCCCACCGGAGTCGGCCGCTCGAGCGTGATGACGAATCATCTCATTTTCAAGAGGTTACCGCAGAACATAAGTTAAGCCCGAACACCCGCGCCCCTCCCGCTGCAGATCCCTCGCCCCTCCACCATGCTTCGCATGGTCCCCCCTCCCCATGACGCTTCGCGTCACCGGGAGGATTGGCCGACTTCGCCAGGCGGCGCCGGATAGGTCAGGCTGTCGCCCTGGATGCGCGCGGCCGGGGTCATCTTGGCGGGCTCGATCCGATCGGTCCCCATCAGATGGAAGACGCTGCGGCCCGCGAGCAACAGATAGTCGGCGACGATCCGCCGGTGGCAGCGCCACCACACCGCCTCGGCGCACATGATCGCGCAGCGCCCTTTCGCGGCGAGGCCCAGCAGGCGCGCGAGTCCGCGACGGAAATCGTCGGACAGCGCATAATCCGCATAATTGTGGAAGCTGCGGTTGCTCCAGAAGCCGTTGACCTCGGTCGGGATCGCAAGGGCGCGCTTGCGCAGGCCGCCGAGCTCGGGGAGGTGGACATGGCCGAGCTGACAATGGGCGAGCGTGCCGGGCAGGCTGTCCAGATTGTACTGCGGATTGGTGCGCGAGCGCGGCACGCTGCGGATATCGGCGACGAGCCCCACGTCGGCGCGCCGCAGCAGATCCACGAAGGCGGCGATGCTCCGCGTCGAATGGCCGATGGTGAAGATGGGCGGGAGCTCGGCCATAAGCGCGAAACGCGAGGCGATGCGGCACGGTTTCGATCGGCGCAAGAAGTGCCGGCGTCGTGCATCCATGGCCGCGCCCAAGGCGAACTCGGAAGAGGAGCTTTGGTCAGACGCGGCTCCTGACGCACCTCAAAGAACGCTTGTTCTGCTAATCACATAGGCACGTGGGTCGCGCTTCCCGGGCCTCGGCACGCGCAGGGTCGACCAATAAGCTGCGGCACCGGCCGTCCGATGGGCACCATCACCGCCGATCCGTTGGTCCCGAAGAATCAAGCGGTTCATGATGCGGACGGCGCAGGTCAGATTGCGGCGGGGATCCTTTACCGACTGCTCATCGGGAAAATCGCACCCATAGCTCCTGTCGGTATATGAGAGCTGCATGAGACCAAGACTCTTCTGATTCAGCGGCGGTGGCTCGTCATATTCACAATTGGGATCGAAGTTGCTCTCCTCCTTGGCGATTGCAGAGATGAGCATCAGCCAGAACTCTTGGCGTCCCGCAGGGTCGGCCGCCTCGTAACCGCTCCAGAATTGCTGGACGTCGGCGGGGACGAAGCCCGGCAGCTGCGAAATGCCGAGCGCCATCTCTACATGGCTACTCCATTCGCTCCCGTTTGGATGGCCATCCCAATCAGCGCGCATTTGTAGCCTCCTCTCCATTCAATTTCACTTCGTTGATGCGAGGTCCCGATCTGCGTTCCATATGCGCGAAGGCCGCGCACGATGGCGCTTCGACCTCTGCCTGCCGCGCTCGCATCACGCAGGTCCGCTTGGCGATCCTGCCGCCGATGTTGGGGACGACGTCTTGCCTGCATTTGCGCCGGTCGCAGCTTCTATCTCCTTGGCGACGACTGCCGCATCCACGACGTCCTGCGGGCCCCAGATCGGATAGCTTATGGAGTGGATGCCGACGAACTTATGGCGATGGTGGACATCGCAGAGCACCCATAAATTGTCAGCGGCGTGATCGACCCATTGCTTGATGCGGGCGAGCGTCATGTAACCCGAGGCATAGTCTTTATCGAACTCCTTATAGAGCGCGTTCACCGTCCCGTATGTGGGCTGGGCGGCGCGCGTTTTGGCGGTTCGGGCTAGGCCAGGCAGAATGTGTTGGTTGAATTTTGGCTCGTCGATCGCATTCGCCAGCGCCCATTCGACCGTGTGATGATGCGTCTCCATCTGAATCGCGCCGAACGGGTTCTTGGTGACATCTCCCAGAGTTGAATGCTGCACACCACAGACCAGACAGTGCTTGTCGTCAACAACGGTCATCTGGTGATGCATCCTGGCATAACTCGTTGACTCAGCGCGCTTGTCGTGCGGCGGATAGAATGCCTGTTCATCGAGCATGCGCTCAATCGTGTGATACTGGTCGATGTTTTGCTTGACGGTAGTGTTCGCTCCAAGAGAGGGCTGACCAGCTTCGCGCAGCGCAGCCTTCGCGGCGGTTATACGCGACTTGGCGCGGTTTTGGAGAACTTGCGCGTGATCCGTTGTCGTTCGGGTCTGCTGTAATTGATCGTGGACGTAGTCTGAATATGCTCTTTTGCGCCGCACCTTCGGCAGCGAGGTCACCGCGGTTGACTTTGCTGTGCTGGCCATTGGTTTCGCTCCCAATTGAACCAGCCTCAATAATTCATTTGAAGCACTTGTGACAAGACTGGGAAGTTGTCCTCAATTCACTTCACGTCACTAATAGTTGCGCGATCGGGGTCACGCCGCCCAGAGCTCATCCACTGAAAAGAATCCGCTGCGCATCTCGCGAAAATGTTGATGAGACCCCGAAAAGCCCGGAGCCATAGCCTTTCTCTATGGTCGCCCGAGCGCTTGTGATGCGACGGGCGCGGCTCGTCGCTGCTAGCCGGGATCGACCGCCGGGGGATATCGCCTTGCTCGACCGCCGCTCATTCCTGCTTGGCTCGGCCGCGACGGCGGCGCTCGCGGCGTCCGCTCGCACCCTCGGCGCCGTGCCGATCTCGCGCACGCGCCAGGTGGCCGCCGCGGGCCTGGCGGGCCCGATCGAGATCGTCGACGATCCCTGGGGCGTCCCGCACATCCGGGCGCAATCGATCCGCGATGCCTTTTTCGGCCAGGGCTATGTCGTCGCGCGCGACCGGCTGTTCCAGATCGATCTGTCGCACCGGCGCGAGCTGGGGCGGCTGGCGGAAGCGTTCGGGCCCGCCTTCGCCGAGCATGACGCGGCGGCGCGATTGCTCCTGTTTCGCGGCGACCTGGACGCCGAGCTGGCGGCCGTGCCCGCGCAGATCCTTGCCTGCGCGCGCGCTTATGCGGCCGGGATCAACGCCCGCATCGACGAGGTCAGCGCCGATCCCGCCCTGCTGCCGCTCGAATATCGCATCCTCGGCATCGCGCCGCTGAAGTGGGACGTGCGCGACATGGTGGTCACGCGCGGCGAGGGCTATGGCAGCCTCGCCGACGAGGTCCGCCGCGCACGGCTCGCCGCGATGGGCCTGCTCGAGCTGGACGCGATCCTTGCGCCGCTGCATCCGGCCTGGCCGCTGGCCGTGCCGGAAGGCCTGGACGCCGCCGCGGTTTCCGAAGCCGACCTGGGGGTGCTGCGGCTTGGCTTTCCCCGATCCTCGCCAACGACCCGCATCTCGGCATCGGCGGCTTCGATCCGCGCCACGTCGCCCACCTGACCGCGCCCGGGCTCGACGTGATCGGCGGCGGCGCCCCGGGCCTGCCGGGAATCATGCAGGGCCATACCGACCGTTTTGCGTTCGGCCGCACCAATTTCCATATCGATCAGGAGGATCTGTTCGTCCTCGAGCTGCACCCGGAGGATCCGGAGCGCTACCGCCACGACGGCGGCTGGCGGGCGTTCGAGCGGGTCGAGATTTCGATCCCGGTCAAGGGCGCGCCGCCGCGGGCCGCGACCCTGCGCTATGCGGCGCAGGGTCCTGTGCTCTCGCACGATCCCGCGCGCCATCGCGCCACCGCGCTCGCTGCCGTCGACCTCCAGCCCGGCGCCAGCGGCGCCTTCGCGATGATCGCGATCAACCTGGCGCGGGACTGGGCCGGCCTGCACGAAACCGCCTTCCGCTACCATCCCTCGCCGACCAACTTCCATTATGCGGACGTGGAGGGGAATCACGGCTGGCAGGGGGAAAG
>JADMIO012611082.1_pt1 | contig 10481 bp, 9 predicted proteins | sample 8958161 | NCBI WGS metagenome assembly JADMIO01 (sample SAMN16585339, study PRJNA669376) | soil metagenome | isolation source: Crop rotation soil | place: USA: Cullars Rotation, Alabama | collected 2011
GCCGCGACTTCAAGTCACGTGAATTCCAAGCTTCGGATCCCACTGTGCTGGAAAGAACCCGTATGCGGCTTGCAGATTGGCGCAAACCAAAATAACTAGCATATACAAGTAAATTTTCTTGGATGGATAAATCAGGATCCAAATTGTCAAACTGCGGCACAACACCAATATGAGAACGCATTGGGCGTGCTTGCTTAGGTAAGACATATCCCAAGCAAGTTAAGTTTCCTTTACTGGGAATAGCATGGCCAATCAGCATTTTTAATAACGTGGTTTTCCCTGCACCATTTGGGCCTAAAATGCCAAGACATTCGCCTTGGTAGACATTGAAGCTGATATCTTTTACTGCCTGAAAGTCATTGAAATATTTTGATAACCCAGTTGCTGTGACAATTATATCCTTCATATGCAGTTTCATTTGGATTGCTCCACGGGCATTAATAGATGGTTTACCGGTTGCCCATGGATGAGGTGAGAATCAATAATCTCCTGAATGTCAGCAGTCGTTTCAATGTGATACCAAACACCTTCAGGATAAATTACCAATGCAGGTCCTAATTGACATCGCCCCAAACAACCACTTCCTGAAACCCGGATTTTTCCTGGCCCCAATAGATTCAAGGCACCAAGTTGTTCTTTTGCATAGGCCCGTAAGTGTGACGAATTGCCCAAAGCACAACACTTTTTGCCAGATTCTTTTTGATTTTCACAAAAAAACAGGTGTTTTTCATAATACATAAAAAAATTATATCCTTTTTTCGTAAAAAATGCTTTTAGTTTTAAATAAGTGTGATATTGTTGGCGCCGTTATTTAACTTGTTTAACTTAAGTCTAGGAGAAACTACATGGCTGCAAAGAAATCTGCAACAGCGAAAAGTGCATCACGGAAGGTGGTTGTTCGTCGTAAATCGACGGCTAAAGCTGCTCCAGCGAAAAAAGCGAAAGTATCCGCTGCTAAAGTGGCACCCAAAAAAGTGACCACCGTTGTTAAAGACGCTTTCAACAAAACTCAACTTTATACCTCTATTGCAGAAGAAGTTGGTTTAAGCAAAAAAGAAGTTTCAAGTGTATTCGAATCCTTAAATTCTGTTATTGAACGTCATGTTAAAAAATCCGGCGTTGGCGAATTCACATTACCTGGTTTATTAAAAGTACGTGTTGTACGCAAACCTGCTACCAAAGCACGTAAAGGTATCAACCCATTCACTGGCTTAGAAACAGTATTCCAAGCTAAACCAGCACGTAACGTTGTTAAAATCAAAGCTTTGAAACGTTTGAAAGATATGGTTGTTTAATCAGCAATCTCTTAAAAGGGCGGCAAAACCGCCCTTTTTTTTACCTGTTATTTATATTCCTTCAGCTAATCTTAAGAAACCGCTTGTAATCTAATCCAATAGTACATTAAATTTCATCTATACTTAGATGGTGATATTTGGAGGTTTGTATGGCCAAAAAAGTGCGTCAAATGAATTTGCACCAACCCTACGAACGGGGAGTGGTTGACATTAATAATGCTCATGCCCGGTTTGAGGGATCTTCTTTTTCTCCTGAAGTGAAAAAGGCCCTGATTCAACCTTTATTGGATTTACAAGCTAGCCAAGCGCCTCCACACCCCCAAGGTTATACTTCATCAGGACAATTAGCAGCCATTGTTGGCTTGCAAGCTAAATGGCAATCGGCCGTTAGCAAACTTGATCAAGAACTTGCAGAACGTATTAAATCTCCCGGTGCCAATAAAGAAGAATTAATCAAAGAACGTAAAGAATTGGAAAAGATGATTGGCGAGGTTAGCGGAGAATTTTATATGACCTTGAATCAAAATCGTGAATGGAATCGCAAGAAAGCCCGCGATTATGTTCTAGGTATGGGAACCGGCGACTACGAATATGAATTAATGAAGCGCAAATTCAGTCGTGATGAGAAAGGCGCTGATATTAGCCTTGAAAAAGATTTGACTGGCGCTGCGCGCGAAGAAATGGATGAGAAAATACTCCATAGTATTCGCAAATTACGTTCACCTCGTTCTGGGATGGAATACACTATCACTAAAAATGACAAAGGACAGGACGTTTACACAGCCAATTTTCGCGGAGAAAATGACCAACCAAAGAGCTTGCAAGAAGAAACTGCAGCCAACATGAAAAGAGTGCAAAGTTATGCAAGTGCCAGTGAAACTTTAAAGGATTACTATAATATCGTTGAAGCTAAAGGCCATAAGGTAATGAATATTAATACTAAAAATAATCCAGCCTTAGATCGTGAAACCTTAGTGGAAATGTACATTAATTCTAAATTACAACAAGAATGGAAAGCGGAAATGGCGCGGCTTGAAAAAGATCCAACCGCAAAAGTGAATCCGGAAATTGCCAAACGTTATGCCGCAATCCGTTACCCTTTAGATAAACTCAATTTAAATGGTGTTTCTGATTATAAAAATTACGATTACTCTAGTCTGGCAAAACAATACAAAGGCATCAATTTTGAAACTATCGAAAAATTAGGTGAACAACAAATTAAGATGCGTAGTAATCAAATGGATGCAACCAAAACTGCAATAGTTGAATCTACCGAAAAGTCGATGCATCTGATGCCTAATAGCGTAGATGCAAAAGCTAATAATAAAAGTTTCAAAGATAAATTTAGCGATAAGTTAGCTTCGATCAACCCACCGCCCGCACCAGTTACTATTACTTCGGGAAATGAAGCACCATTAAAAGTTAGCAAGTGATTGTTACTCCCCCAAACTTTTCAATTAAGGATGGGGGTATTGGTTACTCCAATCTGAGAACGCCATCCTCTTCTTCATCTGGCTTATCATCCATCGGTTCGATTTGGGCTGCAGCTAATTCATCCTGAATTTTGGCAAATAATTCCGGCACTCCCGTGACTTTTTCAAGATCCATTTCAGCAACACGAGTTTCATAATGCAGTTGGCTTAATGAAGGGCTGCTGCCACTTGGGAGATCACCAGGGTTGGTATCACCATGTCGTTGCACTTCGCGTTTAATCTGCTTAAATCTTTTAAAGATTAAACCATCTTCAGGAACAGGACTAAGTAATTGCACAATTTCAGGTTTGATTTTGGCCGCATACTCTTTTACGCGGGCCAAGGTTTGATTGTTTTTGATATCTTGTGCTGATGGTAATCCACCGATTAATTGTAAGTTCTTCGCAGCGACTCCTAATGTAGAAAATGCAACTGCTAGAGCTTGGGCGTTGTTACCATTGAGAATGATTTTTTTCGCTGGTTGCAAATCGGGTGTTTTTGCACAATTTAAATAAAAATGGATTGCAGTATCAACCATTTGTTTAACATAGGCTTCTGAATCGGATGCTACCGTATGGATTTTGATTTCAGCAATATGACGATGGCGGGTTTGTTCGCTTTCGTAATAATATTCAATTCGCTTACCAATGACAGTTTTATCTGCTGATTTTTCCTGATCATATTGGGTTTGTACCGTTTGCACATGAGATGGCGCAGCCACATAATTCAATGGATTTGCTTCAGCCACATCGGGCAACAAACTTGCCTTAGGATCTAATTTCTGACTTTGTAAACTCCGTTCTATTTGTTCTTCAGCAGTCGGTTCATCTGGCTTTAAATTAAATAATTTAATATTAGCAATATAAGATTTAAAAGCATTATGTCGGTAGACACCATTTAACGTGCTATCTTGCATTTCTAGGGTCAAACGGAACATTTCTTCTACCCTATTGGCTATTTGCATACTTTCCACAAACTGTTTACGGATGGCAATTTCATAATCTAAATCGTTGAGTAATTGTTGCCAACGTTGGCGATCTTGTTTCTGCATATCACTCAAGCGAATAAAACTTTTTTCATTTTTTAAATATGCATCAATCGCACTGGCAATTTCTCGCTTCGATTGTAATTGTGCTAACTCAGTAGCGATATTTTTATCTAAGCTTTTATAAGCAGCGCACCATATTTTAATGGTGGGATAATTTTCTTCTGCAACTGAGATTAATGCGGGATTAACCATTTGCGGAAAATCAATGCCATCTGCAGTGAAAATAAATCGATCATAAAGAGCATTCCACCTAGTAACGATGTTTGAAATGCTATGTTTGCGAGTAGGTTTTGCTGCTAAAGCTTCAAATGCTTCGCGCATTGCGGGCATGTCAGCCTGGCCTGAGGTATGCAAACTCTTTGCTTTTCGATTTAACGAATGGAGATCATAGGATAATGCCGCAGATAAGCGATTTGCCTCATTAAGAGTGGCAGCATTTTCTAATGCTTGTAAAGCAGGATAGAGTTGGTCATCAGCAATCGGCATTGTAAGTCTCCGCAGTATTTCTCTGAAGTATATAAACTACGCCTTAAGAATAACTTAAGCTAGTTACATTCCTGGTAAATACCCTTTACGAGCTAGTTCTTCCATCGTTCGTAATTGCCGCTCACCCCATTCGGCTGGTTCAAAATTGGTAATAACCAAGTGTTCAGGACGCATAATACAATCTTTAAAGGCCATGCGCTGGCTAAGTTCATGGCCATCAAAGGCCAATTGGATTTCCGTTTCACCAGGATCTTCCCCAGTTACTTCTTTGACCTTCAGCAACAATAGCTGAATCATCTTTTTTACTGTTTTCAGCATCTTACCCGTCGCTCTAGTACCTTTGGGTAATTCTGCACCAACTGAAGCACTCAAGCGATTACCATAGTCAAAAATTGGATAAACAAATTCCGGCTGCTTCGTTTTCTGGTCAATCCCCGGCAATATCATTTTTGGAGGTAAAGCAGGTTGGATTAATGGCGTTAAAATGTATATATGAAAATCAATCCAATGCGCCCAGATATAATAGATGGCATTCATTAATGCCACATCATCGGTCATATCGAACCCTTCTTCTGGAGAAGAGCTGGTCATTTGTGCGGTTAACGCCGCAAATTCTTTCTCTAAATCGCTGGTTGATTCATTGTCGTCATTTTCAGCCATTCTTACATTCCTAAATCGGACATCTTGTTTTCAGCATAGCCAAGCTCTGCATAGAGCGCAAGGCGTCTTTAAGGAATTGTTACAACAACCACTCTGAATTAAATCATTCAACCCATACATAACGTTCTAGTAATTGCGGGTTACAACCAGCACAAGCTTTGCTGCAAGCACCTTGGCAATGGATGACTCGTTCTACACACCCTTTACGGATCCAATGGCCAAGCATCGCCCGCACTGCATCAGGGGATGCATCGACTACTTTAGTTAGCTCAACCATATTTGCTGTCTTGGCATTTTGTAAATATTGTTTGAGGGTGCTTAACACGTTACATTCTCCACAAAAGTTGGAGGAGGATCATCATTTTGATGACGCCAATACCATAAACTTGCTACTACCAAGGCCAAAAGGGTTATTAATCCAACCATCCAGGCCAATGATTGCCAGGGGTGATGTGACCAAGTCGCTAATTGATAACTGATCACCGCTAGGCTGTAAGCAACCAATAATGACCAGCACAAAGAAAACACAGCCCAACCACGATTTAATTCCCGAGCGGTTACCGCTATCGTGGAAAAACAAGGAACATACAACAAGACAAACACCAGATATGAAAATGCTGCCGCTTTACCGGCAAATTTACTAATCATTACGCCATAAACGCCATGGGTGAAGGTTTGATCGGGTGCCGCTGCTGCAAACGGATTAAATAAGGCTTGGGGTAAACTTTGTAGTTTATCGATGATGGACCCGCCCGCTTCTTGGATGCTAATCCATAAATTAAAATGAATAACATCTTGCACCATTGCCACCGTCCCAGAAGTAAAGTGGTTATATAATGTATTTAAAGTCGCAATCACCACTTCTTTAGCCATACTGCCAGTAAGTAATCCAACTGTTGCTGGCCAATTATCCTGACTAATACCCATAGGTTGAAATAAGGGAGTTAACTGTTTGGCGAATACCGCTAAAATTGAAGTATTGACTTGATCATCACTAATAAAATGACCATGCCCATCCAAAGAAAGCAACATCCCTAAAATAGCGCATAACGGCAAAATCACTGCCCCTGCACGCGTAATGAAGCGAAAAGTTCGTAATTGGGTTGGTTGCCATAGTTCTGACCAAGTGGGCCATTGGTAGCGGGGTAAATCCATTACCATTGGACTAGCCATTCCCGGCAATAAAGTGTGGCGGACAATAAATCCTGTTGCTACTGCAACTCCGATTCCCAATAAATACAAAGCAAATACAATATTGTGGCCATTCACTGGAAAAAACGCACTGGTGAATACCGCATAAATTGCCAAGCGTGCCCCACATGACATAAAGGGAGCCATTAAACAAGTTAAGATCCGATCGCGCGGTTGCGATAAGGTGCGGGTAGCCATGATCGCTGGAACGTTACAGCCAAATCCTACAATCAACGGTACAAACGCTTTTCCAGGTAAGCCAATAGCGCGCATGATCCTATCCATAGCAAATGCCGCACGCGCCATATAACCGGATTGCTCAAGAAAAGCCATACATAGAAACATCGAGGTAAGAACCGGAATAAAAGTGAATGTAGTATTGATTCCTTTACCAATACCATGCGGTAACAACGCAATTACCCAAGATGGAGCATGATAATGCTGTAACAATGCTGTAGGGCCATCTACACAGATTGCCATCGATAGAATATTAAATGCTTCTTGTAACAACCCACCTAAATGAATCGCTACGAAGAATAAGCAATACATTACCCCTAAAAATAGCGGCAAGCTCAACCATCGATCTAAAACGATTCGATCGATTTTTGCAGTCCAATTTTCTTTATGTTCAGGCTGATGAACTACAGCCACTTGGCTAATGCGATGGATAATCCCATAGAGATTATCAGCAATTGCAATATCAACGTCTTCGCCTAACTGCTGACGTAATTCGGAGTTGAGTCGATGCCATTGTTGGCGCACCGGGTCACTCAACAAAGCTAATAATTGCGTATCACCCGATAACAAACGATTGGCACACCAAGCATGTTGCAGATGATCCGGTAACAAAGCCAACACTTGTTGTTGTGCTTGTTCTAACAAGGGGGGTAGCGTCACAAACCAAGGTGACGGCGTACGTTGCACTTGGCTGGCAATCGCCGTTCGTAAAGCTTCAATGCCAACTTGTTTATGTGCTGTAACCGCAATAACTTTGCACTGCAAAGCACGGGCTAATTCTGCTAAATCCACTTGAATTTGTTGCGCTTTAGCAATATCCATCATATTCACTACTACAATCATAGGAATATTTAATTCGCGACATTGCAAGGAAAGATAAAGATGCCGCTCTAATTGGGTAGCATCTAAAATGTTCACTAATAAATCGATAGGCTCTTTGGCTAGAAATTCTGTAACGATAATTTCATCTAGGGCTTGATCATCTTGATAATTGATCAGCGAGTATACCCCTGGTAAATCGATACACTCATAACGGATATTTTGATAATCATAATAACCCGACATTTGTTCCACGGTAACGCCCGACCAGTTACCAATGGTTTGGGTGGCGCCCGTTAGCGCATTAAATAACGTTGATTTACCACTATTGGGATTGCCTATAAAAGCGAGACGCGGCATGATTAATTTACACTCACTGCAGTTACCGCTATCCCGGCAACTTCATGGGCGCGAACACAGACTAAAGCTGGACCACAGGCAAATTCTAAAGGACAGCCTAGCGGTGCCTTGCGGATCAGAGTGATCACCCTCCCCTGCGTCATTCCTAATGAAATCAAACGTTGACGATAGGCAGTAGGAAGACGATGCAAAGATAAAATGCGCACGGATTGCCCAGGTTTAAGCTCGGAGAGCATAAATCCTTGGCTATCGAGTACATTTTCCATCACTTTCTCCCGTTATCGAAAGCGGATTATCCGCCCTTTTCTTGATGCCTGTCAATACAAATGCGAATGATTCTCAATTAGAATTGGTGTGGATTCTGTTTGCGTCTGTTCTCTTGAGTTGTTAGCCTTTAATCATGGATTTTAGCAAGCTTAATTCAGAAAGTGTCCTATTAACGCCCAATCGCCGACTGCAAGAATATTGGAGCGAGCAATATAATCTTGGCCGCCAACACCAAGGCTTGGCAATCTGGCTTGAACCCCCAATTTATTCCTTCAACCAGTGGCTAGAAACTCTTTGGGAACAATGGGTATTCACTCAACAAAATCCAATTTGCAAACTCACTGATAGCCAGACCAACTATATTTTCGAGCAATTGATCCGTGGCCAAGATACCCCCTTACTGAACGTCACAGCGACTGCAAAAAGTGCCATTGCTGCCTGGAATTTATATTGCGCCTGGGACCTCAACCCTCTTGCCGAACATCCACAGGATACGGAAGATACAAATTGGTTTCGCTTACTAGCGCAGGAATTTATAGCTTATTGTGAACAGCAGCAGGTAAAAGACGCGGCCTCATCGATCAATGAAATCATTTCAGGATTAGCTGGAAAATTTATTAAAGCGCCAAAACAATTATTTTATAGCGGTTTTTCTGAATGGACACCCCAACAACAACGCTTATTAACAACGCTAAGTAAAATGGGATGCGAAGTTATTGCCGTGCAAGTTCCCAGCGTGGCAGATCACAGTCGGCGGATCGGCTTAGCCAATACCGAACATGAAATTGTCACTGCTGCACGCTGGGCAAAAAATCTCTGGCAACAAGGACAGCAAGCTATAGCCTGTGTGATTCCAGAGTTAGCCCATTGCCGGACGACAGTTGCACGGATTTTTCGCGAACAATTTTCTGATTGTCCTCAATTTCCGGTCAATATTACCGGTGGTACACCCCTGGCAACTTTTCCCATTATCCACACTGCGTTACTTTGTTTTAAATTAGCAGTCACTCACTTGCAATTAACAGAAATAGGCAGTTTGTTACGTTCTCCCTATCTAGCAGGTGGGGAAAGCGAAAGAAGTTTGCGCGCTTGTTTAGAATGGGCTTTGCTAGAAACCGGTGAAAAGCAAGCAAATCGTGAATGGTTGCAACAGCATATCGACGAGCATCGTTTACCAGAGCTAGCAAGGATTATCAGCGAATGCTACTTAAATAAAGATAAAGCAACTCCCAGAGTTTGGGCTAAACGTTTTAGCGATCTCCTGTTAGCTTTGGGTTGGCCAGGTGAACGTGAGTTAGACAGCTTAGAATATCAGTGCAGTCAACGCTGGCTGCGTTTATTAGACGAATTTGCAGCACTCAGTCAACACACTTCTCATATCGATGCACAAAGCGCAATTAATCTCTGCCAAAAATTAGCAGCGAGTACTATGTTCCAAGCACAAAGTGCGGTTGAACCTATCCAGGTTGTTGGCTTGCTCGAAGCCGTTGGCCATCCCTTCGCTGCTATATGGATCATGGGCTTGCATGATGAAGTGTGGCCAGCTAGCGCCGAACCAAATCCATTTATTCCACTTGCCTTACAACGCCAACATTCTATGCCGCACGCCAGTGCCGAGCGAGAATTAACTTATTGCCAACAGCTAACTCAACAATTTCGCACTGCTGCCAAACAAGTTTATTTTAGCTATCCGCTGCAAACAGATGATCGCAGCAATGCCTGCAGTCGCTTATTGTTATCGATCCCAGAAATTAGCTTAGCAGATTTACAACTCGCGCCTTTACAAAATCGTGCAAAGGTATTACAAGCATCTACCAAAGTAGCTTATTTTCATGATGAAAGCGCTCCGCCGCTGCATCCGAGTGAAATTATTCGTGGAGGCAGCGCGATTTTAAAAGCAATGGCGACTTGTCCATTCCAAGCCTTTGCCCGTCATCGCTTAGGTGCTAAGCAACCACAATCTGCCGCCCTAGGATTATCAGGCAGTGAACGCGGCTTATTGATTCATCGCGCCTTGGAATATTTTTGGCAAAACATCAAAACCCAAGCCAATTTGCTGCAATTAACTGAAACCCAATTGACGGTGATTCTAGAAGAAGCAATTCATTACGCTTTGCGGCCGTTATTAGCGAAAAAGTCGTTGCGCTTTTCGCCACAATTTTTTGCTTGTGAACGCAGCCGTTTACATGCAACTTTAACCCGATATTTGCAATTAGAAAAACAACGTCCGCCTTTTACCGTCATTGGTATAGAAAAACCTATCACTACAACGCTAGCCGGAATGACTTTTAAATTGCGGATAGATCGCATTGATCAAACAGCCAGCGGGGCTACAGTGATCATTGATTATAAAACGGCATTGTTACAAATTTCAGATTGGTTTTCTGATCGTCCCACCGAACCGCAATTACCTTTATATGCAATCAGTGGTGATGAAATTCATGGCTTAGTGATCGCGCAATTAAAAAGCCATAGTATTGCTTTGCAAGGGATCAGCCGCGATGAATTACAAATTACAGGAGTACGGCCATTAGAAAAAGTGCAAAAAAGTGAAGAAATTGCAAATTGGCAACAACAACTCGAACAATGGCATCTTTCCAGCACATTGGGATCCTAAGCTTAGAATTCCACGTGGACAAGTTGTCG
>JADMIO010965069.1_pt1 | contig 10480 bp, 11 predicted proteins | sample 8958161 | NCBI WGS metagenome assembly JADMIO01 (sample SAMN16585339, study PRJNA669376) | soil metagenome | isolation source: Crop rotation soil | place: USA: Cullars Rotation, Alabama | collected 2011
AAGATCGCGTCCATCGCCTGCTGGTAGACTGTCGCCCACCGCTCCCTGGCTTTGGCCGCCCTGTCGCCACCCGCTGCAACTGCACCGGGTCTCCAGTTCCGCACGTAATAAACCCACCCAGCCTCTTCGTTACCGAACGGCGGCAAGAAATGCTGGTCGCTCCAGAGAAGCAACCGCGAGAACCCGATAGACAGATTGTCGCCCGCTGGCGTTGCCATGATGCCCCAGACGTGGGTAGCGTCGGCTGGCACACTGGCGGCTGTGCAAATCTTATGCGCCAAGTCCTTTGTCGCTGAATGCGTAAGGACACCCTGAATACCGCCCAATCTTTCGAACTGGTACAGCGAATGTGCTGGTCCGCGACCCTTCTGGATGCGATCTGACCACGCGCTCTCCTGGCCCGGGATGGCCGTCAGAAGCACGCGGGCCCGAACGTCAAACGGGACGTGCCAGCCGGGCACCGCCTCGCACCAGGCCGCGCCGGGGGCAAGAACGGTCGTAACGAATTCAGCGGGGGTCATCTGAGGTAACTCCACGCCACCGCGATGCCACAAAATATTACAGCCACAACGACATATAGAGCCCAACGCGCAACGTCGTCTTTGGTGGCAAGGCTCTTTAGAATGCGCTCCAGTTCTGGATCGTCTATCACTTACTTTTCCTCCCGCCCTGTACCCGCAGCGCATGCCACTCGGCCAGGATAACCAGAAACGCCTTGCTCCACGACTTAAGCTGCTTCTCGTGCTTCAGGTTTTCGACCATCTGCCATTCGTCTTGCGATAGCTGCACGGTGCGCGAGATCAGAGCTTGCGGCATAGTTGGTTAGTTAATCCGATCGACCTTGTTTCGCAACGCCTTTCAAAGCTCATGGGGCGCCATTCCCTTTAATATCGCATAGACCAACGTGCCGATGATCGAGACAAGCATGGGGATGATCACCCACATAACCTTGACGAACCGCTCGTGGGCGTCGATTTCAGCTTTGGCATGCGCTGCCCGGTTTTGCTCGTGCATCTGCATACTCAGGGCGTTCTGCATCTCCAACTTGCGCGCGACTTCCGCCGCGGCCAACTCCCGGACGCGCCTGTCTTCTTCTCTGTCACGCCGGTCCTCTTCCCGGGCCAACTCGCAATCCCTCATGTGCTGAGCGAGCATGTTGCGCGCGACCTCATCTTTGAAAATAATCAAGTCATTTCCCTCACCTCACTTCAAGCCATCCAGGTGACGGAGTATCCGTCGTCGGCGTGAACGTTGTTCAGTTATCGTGTAAGCAGCAGTTTGGGTTGATATGGGGTTGCTAGCATCAGGTGGCGACATGTTGAGCGCGGCCGGATTTGGCCCTACGCTCTGCCAATGGGGAGGATCGCATGCCATCACCGCCGCCAAAGAAGAAGACGACGCTCTTCCTCAAAGAAGAGACGATCCGAGGTCTGAAGACGGAGGCTGCCATGTCTGGCATCTGCACCTCGGAACTCGTCGAGGAGATGCTACGGGTGCGACTTGCTTCAGGACGAAAGCCGCGATTGGTGAAGGGGGAGTAAGTCACGGCGCTTTCTTCGCCTGCTGAGCGCTGAGTTGCGTCACATCGGACGACGGCTGAGGCGCCAGGATGACAGCGACGCGATCGGCGCTCAGCACGCCTGCACTCTGCAGCTCACCGAACACCGTGTTGGTCAAGGGGTTCTGTAGATCAATCGGACCACTCACCAGCGTGTTGTAATTCGCCGCAAACGCAGGATGGCTTGACTTGTAGGCGTTGATCGCTGCCGCCTCGCCAGCAATGGCGCGACTGTTAACCAACGCAATTGGCAGAATATCCGGCAAAAGTGTGCCCATTTGCGCCCGGGTCTGTAGTGCATTGATCTGGTTCTGCGTCAAAGTGAACGATTTGCCGCTGGGTAACGTGATGGTCAGGCCCTGATAGACATCGCCGTCATGCAAGACAACGGCATAGCGCGTTCCATCGCTCAGACCAATGATCGGCCACCAGTACTTGGTAACCTGCGCCCTGTCGCAGTCTGGCTGTGGTGTGCATTGGAGCGCCGCCCATGCTGCTGCGCTATAGGTCTGTGCTGTTGCCAAATCCGGGGCCACGGCATAGCGCAGCGACGAGTTCTGAGCATAAGCAACGACCGGCAGCGCAAACCCGATGGCGATTAGCAAGGATTTCACGGAATCATTCCCCATTGTGTTACCAGTAAGTCGATTGGTTGGTATACATGTTTCCATATTGAGTTGAGTTGAATGCAGAAGGCCACAATCCAGCCTCGGAAAAGTAGCCCGTCATCTGTCCGGTGTTGGTTCGGCTCATGATTTCAATGAACGTGCTGGTCGCATTCGCGCCCATATTCTTGGTCGTGGCGACGTTATTTACTACGATAGCACCAGAAGCCCCGTTCAGTATGACGGCACTACTTAGCAAAGCGCCGTTTGTAATCGTGACCGTTTGCCGAGAACCGGCATATCCGGCATATGACGCAGAACCGAAGTATTGAGAGCCTGTTGTAAGCGCAGTGCCAGAGGTCCCCGTTGTAATAATGTCCGCTTCGGCCCCGAAGTTATTAACCTGAATCGAGACAGCGGAATAGGTGAACGGCTGACTAACAGAACCGGACAATGTTCCAGCAAGATTATAAAAAGTCGACCCCGGTGAATAGAGACACGGTAGCGAATTGATGCAAACCGGTAATACCTGGGGCTGAGTTCCTGCAGTTCCATTGGCGACGTGGTTCGTGTTCCCGCTTTGGTCATACGCCTGCGTAGCAAACCCCGCGACCTGAAACGTAAAGGTCACAGCAACAGTAACCGTGCCGCAACTGGTTGAAGTTCCGGCCAGACTCATCGTTGCGGTCGTTGAACCATTCGTGGCAGTGACGACACATGGGTCTGTTATCCCGGCGCCGGTTACCGGATCATTGACGTGGATGGTTGCACTGGCTCCGGTGCAGGACGCCGATGTGCCTGAAAGGGTGCAGCTTGCTGTAGCGTCAGTTCCTACAAACGTATTGTAGCTGGCAATGTCGAAGTTGCCATTTACCAGAATAACCCCATCCTGCGTCGCATTGTCGCTTGCGCGGCGATAATTTATCGCTTTCCCCGTGCCGGGAGATGCGAAGGCTGCGCTGTAGCCACGCATGCCATAGAAGGCCGTGGCGCCGGAAACCACATCGCCAGGGCCAGTGTAGGTTGGTGCGCTCGCAACCGGCGTCAGGACAGCCGGCTGCCACGGAGCCATCTGACCGAAAGCAGGCGCGGCAATGATAAGAAGCGGCAGTAGAAAGCGGAGCATCAGGTTGCTCCGTCCCCGGTCAAAACAAAGTGCGCAGCGCTACCCGCATTGGTATCGACGAACAGCCCGATCATCGCTCCCGCTGCGTTGAAAGTCTTGGTGTAGGAATGCGCGCTTGTGAGCGTGGCACTGGCGCCATTGGCGACTGTGATCTGACCCGCTCCGCCCTGCTCCACCGCGATGGCGCATCCAACCGGCAGACTGTTCAGCGTGGTTAACGTGATCGCCGAAGCGTTTGTGATGACCACGGTCTTGCCACAGTCCGTTGCTGCCAGTGTGTAGGTCGTGCCGGATTGTGCGTTGACGGATCCAACAACCGCTCCGAACGTCTGAGTACCCGACCACGTATTTGTCCCGTTTAGCAGAGGCAGTGTCGCCCCACTTGTCCCGATCGCCGTCGAACAGCCCGTCGCGCCGTTGGACAGATCGGCGCACGCCGCCTGCGACACTGTGCCAGAGCCATTGCCCTTCAACGCTCCGGTAATCGTGCCCGCACCGCCATTGGCAGCCGGGAGAACGCCGGTTGCCTGTGCCACAGGAATGCTGGTCAGGTTGGTCGCAACACCAGAGGCTGGTGTCCCGAGCACAGGCGCAGTCATCGTCGGACTGGTCAGTGTTTTATTCGTCAACGTCTGCGACGCGGTCAGCGTGACAACCGTATCGGTGAGCGCTGGGAATGTCAGGACAAAATCCGATGCCCCTGCATTCGCGCTGGTGAACGTGGTTTTGCCCGTCGATGATCCCAGCATGGCGAACATGCTGTTGTTATAGGTCTGCAGAGCTGACCATGCCGTAGCGGTGGCGCCGATGTAGACGCGGATCGCAGACGGCGTTGTTCGTACAGCCGGGTTCGCCGTCTGGAAGATCGGAATGGCTTCCGTCCCGCCGAGCGCCGCAGCGGCAGACAGGCTGTTAATGGTTACGTCCGCCATGGCGGCATGAGAAATAGTCGCGAGCGCTGCAGCGAAGAGAAATCTTTTCATCATTGCACCAAAAGTTTCACGCCTGTATCGGCGAGCAGGCAGACACCAACGTCTGCAAGGATGCAGCCGGTTTGGGGGACAACTGGAGCAGATGAAGCCGATGGGCCCACCGACCGATTACACACAAAACCAACGGCGCCACCCGGCCCGGAACAGGGAATATCCAATGGCGGCACTATCATATTGGCTGGTTGCGCGAAGGCGCCGCCGCCAAGAACACACATCATAGCCACGATTAATCTTACCACTGGAATTGCGCCGTAGCTGTGCTGGTCGCAATGACCGTCATCGAAGTAGCCGGGCGATAAAACCCCCAGGATCGCCCCGGGATAAGTTCCAGGCCATTTGCTGTCGTGCATGTTCCACCGAGTGGGCAAACATATAAGTTGCCGGCAGAGGCTGAGTCATTAAGGACGAAGACCATCCCAGTGCTGCTTGAGGTTGGCCACGCCGAACTGGACGGGCCTAGCGTCATGGTCGAAGCAAGCGTGCTCGCATTTGTGACCGACAGAGTCCCCAGTCCGGAAACCGCAGGAGGGACTGTCTGCGCAACTGACTGTGACAGCGCTGCCAGCGCGCACACACCTGCCAATAGCAATTTCTTCATGGTTTTGCCTTTACACACTTGCGCCAGCATCAGTTAATGATCGCGTAATTATAGGTAGACGTGTCGCCTGCAGTGGCGCTGGTCGTAAAGTTCGTGCCGGCCGTGACAGTGCCGATCTGCGGTAAGGCACCAGGAGTACCGCCCGTCGCGCGCTTGCTGATCGCAATGGCGCTTGCCGCCGTCACCCCGGTTGCTGCGATCGTCACGGCTGTCGTGCCATTGGCGACGAACGTTCCGGCCTGGTCAATGGAGATGCCACCTGTTACCTGGACACGCTTACCGGTGTTTGTGCCGGAAATCGTCAGCCCTGCCACAGCGGCTGTTGAGCCCTGCCCGATCACGCTGATATTCAGCTTCGTGCCCTGCGCGGCGGTAGTGAAGTTTTCGATGGCCTGGTAATTCAGCCCCCCGCCAGTTGAATAGCCGTTATTGGTGACCGCAGCGGCATAACCCCGGATATCCCATTCACCCAGGAAGTCATTGGCCTGTACGGCCGTTGGAGCTGCGGCAGTGCCGCGTGCCGCTGTCATGCGGAAGACCGGGTCAATACCAGTTCCGAAAGCGTCAAACCCCACCAGAGGAACCGCGCCGTCCGGCCCGGCGATGTTCAGTATGGATGCGGCTATCAAGGCGGGGGACGCAACTGTGTTCGCCGTGATTTGCATTGCGGTAGTAATGCCGCGCGCCGTCGTGATCGTTGGCCCAGACTTGATACCTAGCGTCCCGCTGGTGATCACGAGATTGTTGGCATTGATCGCGCTGACATTGCCCGCGTTCCAAACGCCGCCGCCGCTGCTGTTGCCGCTGGCGTTGTGCCAGATCCGTGGAGGCGCGGTCAGTAACCCGTCGAATGACGTAAAGGTGGCGCTCCGTCCTGCCAGGATGGTAACCGCAGCATCGATGGCGCTACCCTGGATCTGATCGCCAGGAGCGGGATAGACCAGCAACGCATTGGCGCCATCGTTGTAGATGGTGATCGGGCCGCCGCTGGCAGGAGGAAGAACCGCCCCTGTGCCAGATGCCACGGTGGAAAATGCCGCTTGCTGCGCAAACACAGGAAACGCGGTCGCCTGATTGGTTCCGGTCGCGGTCAGTCCGGATGCGCCGCTGATGGGAGTTCCGAAGTTTTGTGGGATGAAGGTCATGGTTCCGATCTTTCGAGTTCATCGACACGTTGTTGCGGCGCGCTCATATGCCGACAGCCCACCAGTAGAAGCTGACGCCGGCAGTCAGGACGCCAGACTGAAACGTTGCGGCATTGAAGCTGGAAGTGCTGGCCACAACCGCCGACACAGTCGCCGGAGGCGAAACCGTTAACGTCGTGGCAGTCACGCTGATGGTGCTTTGCGTAACGTAATTGCGGTTGAAACCGACCGCCAACACGCCGCCAACCGGCGACACCGACGTTCCCCAGTTCAGAATGACCCCGCCGGGTAATTTGCACGACAGCGCCGTCCCGGCATTTATCGGCGAAAACTGGCTGAAGTTTACCGCTTGCGTTCCGGTCGTGCCGTCTACGGAGAGATTTGCGCTCGAGGCATGCAGGGTTCCTACGTACCAGTCCGGAGTAAAAAGACCCGGCGTTCCCTGTACATTATAAGCAATCTGCGCAAGTAACGTGCGCATATAAGTGCCGACGTCTGCGGGAGGACATCCAACTCCTATGTCTGTTCCTGCAATGTCTGTGTTCAATGCTGGCGTTGTACTGTAGTCAGCAAACGAGTTGTTAGCCATTACTTTGCACCCGCAAAGTTGTTGCGAAACTGCGAAAAAGCAGATAAGAGCGGGGCTCTGACAGCCCCCGACAGGCCGTCAGAGCCCCTGACCACCGTTCTACTGGAGAGAAAGCGATGGCTAAGACAAGTATACCGATTAACAGGCGCCGCCATGAAGCGAAGTGACAAGTTCGCCCTGTTCCTGTGCATCGCGCTGGGGACAGTGATTTTGATGCTGGGCATCGCCATGGACTTGGGCGGAGCATTCGAAGATACGCCCACCTTCCACTCATCTGGGTGGGGCGGGATCATTATGCTGTGGCTCAGCCTGTGCCTGGTATTCGTTGCGCCGCTATGGCTTCTACTGAAGGGGATCGGCGCTATCATTGGGCGGTAACCTGCTGAGCCGCGCCGGCTGGAGATGTCGGTGTCATGGCTTCAGTGGAGACCCCAACTGTAGCCGCCAGTTTTGCCCGATCAATCGCCTGCCGCGCCTGCGGCGACATCATAAGGCGATTGGCAGCGCTCGCCTTCATCATCAGACCCTTGGCGATAGTGGGGTCCAGGAGCGCCTGAGCCATCAATTCCCGCATGGCGGTCTCGGTATTAACAACCGCCTTCTCAAATCCGCCGCCCATAAGCATCCCCACCAGGGCGCCCGTGCCTCCGTGAGAATGACCAGCGGCCAGGGTTCCTCCTAGTTCAACAATATGCCGAACAGTAGGATTCATGATTTGATCGATAAAAGTGTCCTTTCGCGCCAATCTGGCCTGGGTAGCGCTATTGACCTGGCGCAACAGTTCTTCCGGTCTACGGATCAGGCCGGAATACTCCATCAATTGTTTTGCTGCGTCGATTTGTGACTGTTCAAACAGTCCGCTTTTCTCAATCCACGGGCCATTGACACGCAAGAAGTCCTGCATGGTTTTCGGGTTAAAAAGTTGGCCTTCTTCCACGCGCGCCGCCTTGGATAGCGCTGACGCAATGTAGGATCTGGCCGCGTCTCTCATTTGCCCGGCGATCTGCGGAGCCATCGGCTGAGACTTCAGTTCGCTGATAAAATCTGAAAGCTGCGCAATGCTCTCCGGGCCTTCATGGCTTCCATTGGAAAAGTTGAAGAAATTCCCAGCGCCCTCTGATGCGTCTCTCGTAAATACCCCGGCAGCATTCTTCTTAAGAAGCGAAGTTGAGTCCGGAGCACCGAACATGGTCCGCATCCGACGAGTGTAATCTCGGGCGGTCTTATAAGCCTCTGCGATTTCTGGCTTGGCAGGAACCGCAGGACTGATCTCTATCATCCTGTTTTCCATGCCCGGAGGGCCGCCTGCATACTGCGGCCTCATGACAGCCGGCGTTCCCGCGATCTCCGGGATCCTATCCATTCCGTCCATAAAGGCACTGGAAAGACGCCTTGCTATCATGCGTTCAGTCCCGTCCAGAGACGTTCTCGCAATCGATTCCAGTCCGCTCCTGATCCCATTTAGATCCTGCATCGTTGTCAGGGTGGGAACTTTCGGCAAAGGGCCCGCCTCGGAGGCATTCAGAGGGAATTGCCTTGCCGCGGGATTGTTTGGTTTCGCTGAAACTTCAGGAAGCGCCTTATTGAGGCGGTTAACCAATGCACGGATTTGCCCTGACATCCCAGATTGGAGCACCGGGTCCAGGGACTGGACCGCCGCATTAACCGACTGCTGCACTGGCGTAGATGTCACCGTAGCGTTTGATAGTTCTGGCACACTCCAAAGTCGTTTTTCTTCTGACCCGGCAACCTCCCTTCCGGCGCGCAAGGATTTTGTAAAGGCTGTAGATGCGTCTGCCGAGGTCGATGGCGCTCCGATCTTGCCGATTTGTTCCCGAATTGCGTCTTGCTGCGCTTTGAGAAGCTTTGCGTTCGCAGTGGCATTATAGGATGGCGCGAGATCTGTCCGCGCTGCAATCTCGGGGCTATTGGTGGCCTGTGACAGGCTAAGGGGGCCAACAGAAGATTGCTCAACCGGCTCTTTACCGACTAAATTACTTAATGTCCGTCCAACACTAATCTCTCTGGCGTTCTTCGAAAACAGTGGCTTCATGCCACTGGCAGCAGCCCCGAGTTTAGCAACGCCTAACCCAATACCGGCTGGTGTGGCGCTTCCGACAAGCCCCCCAATAATCGCACCGGGCTTCCCGCCGACCTGTCGACCAACTTCCGTCCCGAGTTCGCCACCGACGCCCATGGCGGCACCCGTGCCAGCCAGACGTAATGCTGCAGGTACCGTAGAAATGCCGCCAGTCAGAGCGGCGGGGGCGACCATGCCAACACCCTGCGATCCAGCTGCCAGGAGGTTCTCAAGCGCCCCCTGCGGCTGAAGATCTGGTCTGTCTGTAACCCCGATAGCCCCGGTCAGGCCCAGAAGAGTTTCTGTGTCGATAGGGTTATGGCCGGTTGGCGGTGTGATATCTATCTTACCTGGAGCCGCAGCCAGCATCTGCGGCGTTGTCAGGCGCAAGGGTTCGAATTGTCCTGGCTCGGCAAATGTGGGCGGAGAGGGCAGCGGATTGCCCTGAAGATCGCCTACCGCCTGTTGACCGCGCAACCACGTGACGCCGCGAGCAACATCTCCTGGGAACCCCAGAACGCTGGTCGCACCTTTCACAAGATTGCTGCCGACCAACGCAGGCTCGCGCATAATGCCGGTCATTTGGGTATCATCAGTCGGCGGCCCATGGCCATCGGGAATGGTATTGAGCCATGAATTCTTCGCCGATGGAGCTGCCGAGGTTGTCGGCGCTATGCCCTGCGTAAATTTCGCGTAGTCGGCATCAGAAAGATTGGTCATGGCACCGCTGCCATCGGGCGCCAGATGCGGTGCCGTCATAGGGTACGCTGCTGGGGGAGGCGCAGCCTCTTGAGGCGCCCCTGGGCTCGGACCAGAGTCCGGCAGCGCGCTCATCCAATCATTTGCCACTGGCGGGCGCCGTCATGTAATTATTCTTGATATACGGCGGGATCGGCGGCGCTCCAGGGCGCTCAGGCACAATTTTGATTACCTTCGGATCCCCGTTGATCATAACCCGCGTGCCGGGCAGGTACTTCTGCGTTACCTCATTGAACGCATCCAGACTATCGGCCTTCACGTTAAAGGGGTGGATCGTCGAAATAGCCCGGTCGCCATACATCTCAGGCGGGAACTGCTTATTGAATGCCGCTTCAGCGCCGATCAGATTGCCATTGTGCGTCTGCGCCCATTGGTTCTGGAAGCTGTACAGATCGCCTTCGCGATAATTCATCTCATGGTACCCAGCGCTGACCGCACGGTAGCCCTGCTCGGTGTTTTCTCCCCCAGGAGTCGCAGACAGAGACATATTCACAACAGAGGCAGCCTCACGCGATCCCATCATTCTGGCCTGTGCAAACGCCAGCTGCTTTTGAACCTTTGCCGCATCTTCCCAGCTTGCGACCTTCGTCGGATCAACGATCGGAGAAAGCCCCAGCGGGGTCAAAATGGAGTTTACGTCTTTTGAAAGACCCATGCGAAGGTCGTTAAGTGATCCCGTTGATGTCCATCTTGATTGGTTCAGCGCCTTGATGTTCTGATCCTGTTGGTCAAGCTGCAGCAAAGCCTGCATTGCGCCGTCGTATTTCTGCTTTCCCTCGTTGGCAAAGTTGTCGGCAAGATGCTTCTGCAGGTCTACATTGCCGGGGCCCAGTTTGGTCGGCGGAATTTTGCCACCCATACCAGGGGGGCCGCCAATAATAGATAAATGGCCGTTTTCCCCTGGCTGGACGAATGTTGGGTACTCAGTGCCGCTCTCAGGGTCGATCGTCTCGTGGTACTCGGGCTGCCTGTAGACTTCCGTATTTGTGACCGGATCATAGACGCCTGCGCGGGTCGTAATCAGGCGA
>JADMIO011204725.1_pt1 | contig 10480 bp, 5 predicted proteins | sample 8958161 | NCBI WGS metagenome assembly JADMIO01 (sample SAMN16585339, study PRJNA669376) | soil metagenome | isolation source: Crop rotation soil | place: USA: Cullars Rotation, Alabama | collected 2011
CCTCGATCTGCTGGAGAAGGCGGGCCATCCCGCGACCGACGCGACGCGCCAGGCAATCGTCACCACGCTGCGCGCGCTGCCCGCCGACGAGCCGCCCGGCCGTCTCACGCGCGCGCTGCAGCCCGGTGGCTTCGAGATGCTCGCCGGCCTGACGGTCGCGGTTCCCTCACGCAAGGACAGCAAGCCGCCGAAAGCGACGAAAGCCACCCGCGACGCGACCGAGACGAAGGAGCAGCGCGCGCAGTCGAAGGCGGACGCCAGGGCGTTGACCCAGGCGCGCGAGGCGGCGGCGTCGGCGGAGCGCGCGCTGCGCGAAGCGGAGCAGGACGTGCGGCGCCACGAGTTCGAGATCGCGCGCGCCACGCGCGACGAAGAACGCGCCGCGCGCGCGGTGGAGCAGGCGAAGGACGCGCTCGAGGACGCCAAGCGCGCGCTGAGCGGCGCGGAGCGCGATCAGACCGACGCGGCGAAACGGCGGAGCACGGCCGAACAGGCGGCGCGGAAGGCGGAGGCGACGGTGACGTCGGCGCGCCGCGAATACGAAAAAACGGCGGCCGCACTCAAAAAATTGAATTGATCGCGGGTCGCGCGTCGTGCCTCGCGTGAGCACGAATCCTGCAGTCATCGAGCATCGACGCGCGTGGGCAGGCGTGACGCCAGATAAACCGGAATAATCCGGCGATTTCTGGGAACCGGACGGCACGCCACCTTTACGGACCCCGTAAGGGCTTGCGCGCGTCGTAAATTCTGCCGACAATGACACTAGGCCTTTCGATGCAGACGCTCCGCCGCCGCCTGGCTTCGTGCGCGCTCGCGTTGATCCTGGTGCAGACGGCGCTCGCCTTCGCCGCGCCGTTGTCGGCCTGTTGTACGACGAAGCCCACCGCGGCCGCGGACGCCGACGAGTGTTGTCCCGCCGGCTCGCATCCGCCCGGCCAGTGCCCGCGCCACGCGCGATCGAACGGCGCGCCGCGCGTCTCGTGCCGTTTGCAGTGCGACGCGCCGCACGGCCTGCAGTTCGTCGCGGGCGTCACCGGCGTGCTGCCGGTTCCGCTCGCCGTCACCGTCCCCTCCGCCGACGCCGGCGCCATCGCGTTCGTCCCCGCCGTCGAGCGTCTTCGCTCCTCCGATCCCACATCGCCGCCTCCTCGCGTTCGCTGACAGCTGATGTCCGCCGGACCTGCCGAGGTCCGGCCTGCTGCTGCGAAATCAGGGGAGGAGTGTTCTCTTGTGAGGATCTATTTCATCGTTTTGGCCATGGCGCTCGCGCCGCCGCTCTACGCGCAGGAAACCGTCAACACCGCGACCGTATCGGGGCGTGTGCTCGATCCGCAGGGCGCGGTCGTGCCCGGCGCGATCGTGACCGCACGCGACCTCGACACCAACGTCAAGCACGAGGCGACGACGGGCCACGACGGCCGCTTCCGGTTCACGTATCTGAAGGTCGGCCGCTACGAGATCGCGGCGCATCTCGACGGCTTCGCCGACGCCAGGCGGCAGCTCGCCGTCACGGTGGGATCGGCGTTCGACATCCCGCTCGCGCTCGCGATCGCCACCGTCGACACGCAGGTCGTCGTCAGCGCCGACGCGGCGGTGCTCGAGACGGCACGCACGCAGGTCGCGGGCACGATTGGGCTGCGCGAAGTCGAATCGACGCCGCTCAACGGCCGCAATTTCCTCGACCTCGCGCTGCTCGTGCCAGGCGTGTCGCCGACCAACGTCGCGAGCGCGCAGCTCTTCGCCGAGACCTCCGCGATTCCCGGCGGCGGACTCTCGGTGGGCAGCCAGCGCAACCTGTCGAACAACTTCATCGTCGACGGCCTGTCGGCCAACGACGATGCCGCCGCGCTGGCGGGCGTGCCCTATAGCGTCGACGCGATCGAGCAGCTGCAGGTCGTCACCTCGGGCGGGCATGCGGAGTTCGGGCGCGCCCTCGGCGGCTACTTCAACGTCGTGACGCGATCGGGAACGAACCAGCGCCGCGGCGACGGCTACCTCTACGTCCGCGACGACTCGCTGAACGCCGCGAACGCCTTGTCGCACACCAAGCTGCCGATGAACCAGAAGCAGGCCGGCTTCAGCTTCGGTGGTCCCATGCAGCGCGACCGGACGTTCTTCTTCGGCAACGTGGACGTCAAGAACCTCGATCAGTCCGGCCTGACGACGATCGACGCCGCCGCGGCGACGGCGATCAACGCGCGGCTCGCGGCCGCCGGCTATCCGGGAGCGCCGGTGACGACCGGCGTGTTCGCCAGTCCGGTTCGCGGCCGCAACTACCTCGCCAAGGTCGATCGCAGCGTGAGCGCCATCGACCAGTTCAGCGTGCGCTACTCCGCCTACGACGTGACGGCGCGCAACTCGCGCGGCGCGGGCGGGCTGAGCGCGCCGAGCGCGTCGGCCGCGCTCGACAATCTCGATCAGTCGATCGCCCTCGGCAACACGTGGACGCTGTCGTCGCGCACGGTCAACGAAACGCGAGCGCAGATTGCGCACGGCAGGTTGAACGCGCCGCCGACCGATCCGATCGGGCCGGCGGTGAGCATTGCCGGCGTCGCCACCTTCGGCACCCTCTCGAGCTCGCCGACGCGGCGCGTCAACACGCTGTATCAAGTCGTCGACAACCTGTCGCATCAGGCAGGCGCGCACGCGCTGCGCGCCGGGATCGATCTGCTGTATAACGACGACCGGATCACCTTCCCGCGCTCGACGCGCGGCTCGTACACGTTCAGCTCGCTCGCCACGTTCCTCACCGGCGTGTACAACAACAGCAACGGGTTCGCTCAGACCTTTGGCGCGACCGACGTGTCGCAGACCAACCCGAACCTGGGGATCTACGTCCAGGACGAATGGAAGCTGCACCCGCGCCTTACCATGAACGCGGGCCTCCGCTACGACCTGCAGTTCCTGCAGACGATCCGGACCGACCGCGACAACGTGTCGCCGCGCGCCGGCTTCGCGTGGACGCCGTCCGATTCGCAGCGCCTCGTCGTCCGCGGCGGAGCCGGGCTGTTCTTCGATCGTGTGCCGCTGCGCGCGCTGGCCAATGCGCTGTTGTCGGCGGGCAACACCAGCGACGCCGCCAATCTTCGCCAGATCAGCATCTCGCTCGGGCCGGCGCAGGCGGGGGCGCCGGCGTTCCCGGCGATCCTGGCCGCGCCCGTGCCGTCGGTGACGCTGCCCAACCTGACGACGATGGATCCGTCGATGGAGAACGCCTGGTCGCGTCAGGCCAATCTCGAAGTGGAGCGCCAGCTGGGCCCGCGCAGCACCATCAGCGCGGCGTATGCCTACACCGGCGGACGCCAGCTGATCATCGCCGTCAACCAGAACGTCCCCTCGTGCGCGCCGTCGGGCACCAATAACGGGTGCCGTCCCAATCCGACCTACGGCAACAACAGCCAGTACTCGCCGCGGGCGCGATCGAACTATCACGGGCTCCACCTCTCGTTCGTGCAGCGGCCGTCGAAATGGGGCGAGTACCGCGTCTCGTACACGTTTTCGAAGGCGATGTCGAACGTCGGCGAGTTCTTCTTCAGCCAGCCGATCGATCCGTTCGACATCGACAAGGACTGGAGCCGATCCGACGACGACCAGCGCCATCGTCTTGTCGTCAACGGCAACGTCGACGTTGCGGGCTTCCGCGTGAGCGCAATCGTGCAGGCCTATTCGGCGCTGCCGTTCAACATCACCTCGGGCGTCACGACGATTCAGGGGACGCCGGGACGTCCGATCGTCGACGGCGCGTTCATTCCGCGCAACGCCGGCGACGGCCCCGATTTCTTCAGCGCCGGCCTGCGCCTGAGCCGCGCGTTCGCGCTCGGCGGACGCACGCGTCTCGAGGCGCTCGTCGAGGCGTTCAACCTGACCAACCATATGAACGTGATCACCGTGCAGGGGAATTTCGGATCCGGCGCCTATCCGCTCAGTCCCGCGCCGAACTTCGGCGCGCCGACGTCGGTGGGCGAGCCGCGCAGTTTGCAACTCGGCATGCGGGTGCGCTTCTGATGCGCCGCGCGCTTCTCGGTGGCAGCCTCGCGGCGTGCCTCGGCCTCGCCGTGCCGGGCTGCGCGCGAGTCACGCCGGCCGACAACGTCCCCGGACGTCTCGGAGTCGACGGCCGCACGAACGCGCACGTGACGCTCGCCGCCGTCGGCGACCGTGTGGCGGCCGTCTGGGTCGCGTCGGCGGACGCGCGCAGCGACGTCTTTGCGGCGATGAGCGAAGACGGCGGCCGGCACTTCGACGAGCCGGTCCGCGTCAACAGCATCGGCGGCGACGCCGCCGGCAACGGCGAACAGCCGCCGCGCGTCGTCCTCGACGGACGCAAGGTGACCGTCGTGTGGGTCTCGAAACGCGACGGCGTGTCGGGCATCCGGGCGGCGCAATCGGGGGACGGCGGCCGCACGTTCTCGCCGTCGCGGACGATTTCGCCCGAGCCGGTGACCGGCGCGCGGGGCTGGGAGTCGGCCGCGATCGCGGAAGACGGCACCGTGCACGTGGCGTGGCTCGACGGGCGTCATGCGGCGCCGCACGTGCACGGCGCGGCGCAGGCGCCCGGCGCGATGCGCCAGGACATCGTGCATGCGATGTGGCGCGGCGACGATCCCGTCGTCGAGACGCCGGTCGCCGCCGACGTCTGCTTCTGCTGCAAGACCGGCGTGGCCGTGCGCGGCAACGACGTGTTCGTCGTGTGGCGGCACCTGTTTCCCGGCGGCGTGCGCGACATCGCGGTGGCGCGCTCGAGCGACGGCGGCCGCACGTTCGCCGCGCCGTCGCGGGTCAGCGCCGACAACTGGAAGATCGACGCCTGTCCCGACGACGGCCCGTCGCTGGCGCTCGGGCCCGACGGCCGGCTGCGCGTCGCCTGGCCGACGCTGCTGCAGGACGCCGCGCCGCACATGGCCATCTTCGAAGCGGAGAGCCGCGACGGCGGGGCCACGTTCTCGCCGCGCGCGCGCGTCGACGGTTCGCCAAGCGGCGCCTCGCATCCTCGGCTCGCGATGCGCGAGCGCACGCGCGCGGTGGTCTGGGACGAAGCGGCGAACGAGGGACGCCACGTGATGATTCGCGTGGGCGAGGCGGCGCCGTCGATGCTCGGCGCCGGCACCTATCCGGCGATCGTCGCCGCGGGAGATGGATTCGTCACGGCCTGGACGGAGCGCGGCGGCGCGTTGCGGCTGAGTCGGGTCGCCGCCGCCGGATTCTGATCGCCGGATTGCTCGCCCTGTGCCGTAGAATCAGGCAGGATGCGGCCATACAACGAGACAGAAGGCTGGCTCGCCGCAATCGTCGCCTCCTCTGATGACGCCATCATCAGCAAGGATCTGAGCGGAACGATCACGTCGTGGAACCGCGCCGCCGAGCGCATGTTCGGCTACACGGCCGAGGAAGCCGTCGGCCAGAGCATCCTCATGATCATTCCCCACGACCGCCGCGCGGAGGAGGACTTCATCCTCGGCCGCATCCGCGCCGGCCTCGGCGTCGACCATTTCGAGACGGTCCGCCGCCGCAAGGACGGCGCGCTCATCGACATCTCGCTGAGCGTCTCGCCGATCTTCTCCGACGGCGCCGTGGTCGGCGCGTCGAAGATCGCGCGCGACGTCACCGTCGCCAAGCAGCTCGAGCGTGAGGCCCTCCGTCTCGCCGCCATCGTCTCGTCGTCCGACGACGCCATCATCGGCAAGGATCTGAACGGCGTCATCCAGAGCTGGAACCGCGGCGCCGAGAAGATCTTCGGCTACACGGCGGAGGAGGCGATCGGCCGCAGCATCACGATGATCATTCCCGAGGATCGGCAGCACGAGGAGACGGAAGTGCTCTCGCGGATCCGCGCCGGCTTCTCGGTCGAGCCGTTCGAGACGGTGCGGCGCCGCAAGAACGGCGAGCTGCTCAACATTTCGCTGACCGTGTCGCCGATTCGTGACGGGTCGGGGCGGATCATCGGCGCGTCGAAGATCGCGCGCGACGTCACGGCGCAGCGGCGCCTGCAGGATCAGGCGGACGAGGCGAGCCGCCTGAAGGACGAGTTCCTCGCGGTGCTGTCGCACGAGCTGCGCACGCCGCTCAACACCGTGCTCGGTTACGCGCGGATGCTGCGGCGGGAAGACAAGCGGATGAGCGCCGAGCTGCACGAGCGCGCGCTCGAGGCGCTCGAGCGCAACGCCGAGACGCTGACCCGCCTCGTCAACGACGTCCTCGACACCTCGCGGATCGTCACCGGCAAGCTGCGGCTGGCGATGGAGCCGTGCAGCGTCGATCAGGTCGTCGACGCGGCGGTGGACGTGGTGCGGTCGGCGGCGGAGGCGAAGGGGGTCGAGATCCGCCAGCAGATCGAGCGCGGGCTGAAGGTGTTCGGGGACCGCGATCGCATCCAGCAGGTGGTGTGGAACCTGATGTCGAACGCGATCAAGTTCACCCCCTCGGGGGGCGTGGTGAGCGTGCGGGTCGGGCACCGCCAGGGGTCGATCGAGATCGCCGTCGAGGACACGGGGATCGGCATTGCGCCCGAGCACCTGCCGTACCTGTTCCAGCGGTTCTGGCAGGCGCAGACCGGCGCGTCGCGGGAATACAGCGGCCTCGGCATCGGGCTCGCGCTGGCGCGGCACCTGGTGGAGCTGCACGGCGGCACGATTGCGGTCGCGTCGGCCGGTCCGGGACGGGGCGCGGTGTTCACGGTGACGCTGCCGCTGGCCGCCGAGCGCGAGCGCCACCTGCGCGCGATCAAGTAGCGGCGGAGTGATACACTCAGGACTTACGCGCCCGTAGCTCAGCTGGATAGAGCGCCGGGCTTCGAACCCGTAGGTCGGGGGTTCAAATCCCTCCGGGCGCGCCAGAGATTCCGGCATTGTCGTTCGTCGTTCGTCGTGTGCGCCCGTAGCTCAACTGGATAGAGCGTTGGCCTCCGGAGCCAAAGGTTGCAGGTTCGAGCCCTGCCGGGCGCGCCATCTCGCTTCGCTCGATGCGTCGCCCGCCACGCCGTCGGGGAAGCGCCGCGACTCGCTTCGCTCGTCGCGAGCGGTTCCGAGCCCTGCCGGGCGCGCCATCTTTCTCTGAGGGGCTTCGCCCCTCAGACTCCCCGACACGCTCTCTCGGTCGCCGCTTCGCCGGCTCCCTCCGTTCGCGTGGCTCGCTCGCGGCGCTCGCTCGCGTGGCATGATGGCGTCGCCTGTCACGGCGTGGGGAAGCGCCGCGACTCGCTTCGCTCGTCGCGAGCGGTGCCGAGCACTGCCGGGCGTGGCGCTGTTGATCTCGATCCCGCGTGAGAAGGAATCGGCCGTGTTGGCCACAGGATCCGGTCGCCGGACGATCGTGATCAGCAGACCGCGCTCCTTTGCCGTGCCGTCGGGACCCGAAGCGGGGACGATCCCGAAATGGGGGGGGCTGTAAAATCTCATTCCGCGGACTCCGCGAACCCACGGGAGAACACATGTGTGCGTTCCAAATGACCTATCTCCGTCATTGCGTAACCGGAATCGCGGCGATCGCCGGGCTGCTGGTTCCTGACCTCCCCGCTCAGGCCGCTTCAACCCACGCGGACTTTGACGGTGACGGAAAGACTGAGATAACCGTCTACAGACCAGGTACCGGAGAGTGGTACGTTCGGCGGTCATCTTCAGGCTTCACCACGTTTACGACTCAGCAGTGGGGACTTCCCGGCGACCAGCCGGTCAACGGCGACTTCGACGGCGACGGCAAACCCGACTTTGCTGTGTATCGTCGCAATCCGGGCCACGCGTGCGACTGGTACATCCTGATGTCCTCGACGGGGTACTCGACGTTTACGCACGCATATTTCGGTCTCGCGAGCGACATCCCGGTTCCAGCGGATTACGATGGCGACGGGAAGACAGACGTCGCGGTTCATCGAGGATCCGACGGAACGTGGCACGTCCTCCGCTCCGGGGTGTCTGGCAACGCCGCGTACGTCATTTATCCGAATCCGGCCGCGATTGCCTATTCGAGCGACTACCCAGTTCCCGCAGATTACGACGGTGACGGCAAGGCCGATCTCGCTGTGTATCGACGGACGACCGGCCTCTGGTACCTGGCGGTCTCCAGTTCCGGATTTACCGCCACAACAACGAAGTCGTGGGGAACGGGACTCGATCGCCCTCTGCCATCGGACTACGACGGCGATGGGAAGGCCGATCTCGCCGTATATCGTCCATCTACGGGCGCATGGCTGATTCAACCCTCCGGCGGCGGGTCGACGATCGCGCAGTCCTGGGGGCTCCCCGGTGATGTCACAGTGCCCGGCGATTACGACGGGGATGGCAAAACGGATCTGGCCGTGTACCGACCATCACACGGCAGATGGTACGTGTTGCTGTCGAGCACTTCGTCTTCGACATCGATCGAACAACAGTGGGGACTCAGCGGCGACGTGCCGGTCCCAAGCGCCGTGCTGACGGAGGCTGTCGCTCGTATCAATCGCGCGACCGATATTGTGCGGGCCAGTGACTTTGACGGTGATGGGCAATCCGACATTTCGGTGTTTCGTCCATCGACCGGTGAGTGGTTCATCCGGCAGAGTACGTCCGGGTATCAGCACTCGACGACGTTTTCGTGGGGACTGTCGGGCGACGATCTCGTGCCCGGTGACTATAACGGCGACGGGACGACTGAGGCGGCCGTGTGGCGTCCCACTGAGGGCAAATGGTACATACGCGGCGGCGCGAACGGATCACTGTGGGGATTGCCTGGCGATATACCAGTCCCGGCGGCGTACGACACCTATCATAAAACCTACGTGGCTGTGTATCGACCGTCTGGGAATCGGAACCAATTCGGCTGGTGGATCACGGTTCGAACGGACAACGCGCGAGCCTGGTGCAAGCCGATAAACGGCGGGCAGGTCGCGCAGTGTCCCGGTACACCCGGAGACACTCCGGTTCCAGCCGATTACGACGGAGACGGGGCGACGGATCTCGCCGTGTACACTCCGCCAACGGGCACGTGGACGGTCGACCAAACGGGGCTCCGCAGCGAACGAATCATCCAGCTCGGAGTGCCCGGCGACATTCCCGTTCCCGGCGATTACGACGGCGATGGCGCTGCCGATGTTGCCGTGTTTCGTCCATCGACCGGTGAATGGCTCATCAAGCTATCCAGCACCGGCTACGCCACCACGCAGACCGTGACATGGGGCGTCAATGGCGACATCCCAGTTCCCGGCGACTACGATGGCGACAGCGTTGTCGACCTCGCGGTCTACCATCTATCAACAGGCGTCTGGTCAATTCTCAAGTCGTCGACCAATTTCACGCAGGGCGTCAGCTACCAGTGGGGCCTGCCTGGGGACGTACCGATCCTTGGCAGACACTTCTGAGCAAGTTGCACGTCGTCGGCGTCAAGACCCGTGAACCCGCGATATACGAAATTGCCCCGCACCTCGCGTTCCAGGTGGTCGTAGCTTCAGTCGAACAGATGCTTGACGTTCAGCATCCGAATGACAACCTCGGCAGGTGTGCCCGCTCGACCGCCTCGTGGACGCTGCGGCCACCGCGTCTCGAGAGCGCTTGCGCAACGACGTCAATCGCGGCTTCGCCCTCGAGCAGCTCGTCGATCTTCCGCAGCCAGTCGGGCCACAGTTTCCGTCCGGCAACAAGATTCGAACAGACTCCGCTCGCGCTGTCGACGCTGAACCATGCTCGCTCCTTGCTGAACGATCATGCGCGCGCAATGTAGTACGTCAGATCGATCGACGCAATTGAGGAATCGAGCGGTAAGACACCTCGGACGCAAGCGCTCGGTCGCTCGAGGCACAGGCACGCGCCGATGCGACAAGAGGTTCGCTCTGCGTGCTCCCTCACGTTGAGCGCGCGCGGGCGACGACGAGAAGCCCGGACGTACCGCCGCCAGCTGAGCACTATTCATTACGCCTCGACGGGGGCCGCCTGGGTTCCGCTTTCGATAAACACGTCCGTGTTGCTATCAGATATCCCGCTAGAAGGTGTGCACAAGGTACTGATTAGAGGCGACGACCGGCCGTTCTCTGCGTTCTCGTTTTCGTTCACGGAACGTGGGCGATCGGATCTCTGTCTGTCCCAGAGCGGCTTGTATCTCACCTGGCGCTTTCATCCGTCGCCAACATACGGCCCCTGCCAGTGCAAGGGAATCATGCCGGTGCGGTGGGCCCGAGTCTTCGGCACGTCGAGCCGGCCGTAGGGCTCGACTAGCCGGTGAACACGGGCGGCACACGGAAGACTGGCTACGGGCGTCGTCCGTCAAGTGGTCGGCACGGATGCAGATGATTCTGCGTCCGCGGCTTCCGCGGCGTTCACTGGAATCACGCAGTTTGAGAGATGACGACGGTAAAAATCGTTGCGGCCTTCAGCTGTGTTGGACCTAACTGGATCGGTGTCCGGAGCCGAAGGCTGCAGGTTCGAGCCGTGCCGGGCGCGCTTTCCTTATCTGAGGGGCTTGGCCCCTCAGACTCCCCGACACGCTCTCTCGGTCGCCGCTTCGCCGGCTCCCTCCG
>JADMIO010972923.1_pt1 | contig 10479 bp, 8 predicted proteins | sample 8958161 | NCBI WGS metagenome assembly JADMIO01 (sample SAMN16585339, study PRJNA669376) | soil metagenome | isolation source: Crop rotation soil | place: USA: Cullars Rotation, Alabama | collected 2011
CATCGCCGCCTGGTTGAAGATGGAGCCGTCCAGCCCCGCCAGGCCTTGCAAGGTGGCGGTGTTGATGTGATGCGCCGCCGCGGCCGGATTGCCCATGATGTTGTAGGGCGTGATGTGCTCGGCCATCGAGGCATGCAGCTTCTGGGTGTTCTGGGTGAGCAGGAACATCACCACCGAGATGCCGATGGAGCTGCCGACATTGCGCAGGAGATTGAAGAACGCGGTGCCTTCGTTGCGCAGATTGGCGGGCAGGGTGGTGAAGGCCACCGCCGACAACGGCACCCATACCAGGCCCACGCCGAAACCCTGCAGGATGCCTGAGGTGATGATCGGCCATGTGTTCATCTGCAAGGAGAACTGCGTCATCTGCCACAGCGAGATGGCGGTCAGCGCCAGACCCACGGCAATGATGATGCGCGGATCGAAGCGCGATACCAGCCGGCCCACCACGATCATGGCGATCATGGTGCCGGCGCCGCGCGGCGCTGTCACCAGGCCCGTCAGCACCACGGGATATTGCATCTCGGTCTGGAGCAGCGGCGGTACCAGCGCCAAGGTGGCGAACAAGACCACACCCACCACAAAGATGAAGATGTTGGAGGCGACGAAATTCTGGTCCTGAAACAGATGCGGATTGAGAAAGGGTTTCTCGGTCGAAAAGGTATGCACCAGGAAAAGATAAAGCGCGGTGGCCGCCACCAGTCCCTCAGCGATGATCTCGGTCGAGGTGAACCAGTCCTTCAACTGGCCGCGGTCCAGCATCAATTGCAACGCGGTGATGAAGAGACTGAGGGTGATGAAGCCGAAGAAATCAAAACGCGATTTCTGCGCGTTGCGGCTTTCCGGCAAGGTGAAGTACAGCCCGATAAAGGCGAGCACGCCGATGGGAAGATTGATGTAGAACACCCAGCGCCAGCTGTAATTCTCCGTCAGCCAGCCGCCCAGGGCCGGTCCCAGGATCGGCCCCATGGTGACGCCGATACCCCAGATCGCCATGGCGCGGCCGAAATCCTTGGGCGGATTGATGTCGAACAACACGGCTTGCGATAGGGGCACCAGGGCCGCGCCGCCTACCCCTTGCAGGAAGCGGAACAGCACGATTTGCGGCAAGGATTGCGCCAATCCGCATAGGGCCGAAGCGACGGTGAAAATGAAGACGGAAATCAGAAACACGCGGCGGCGGCCGAACTGGCCCGCCAGCCAGCCGGTCAAGGGAATGGTGATGGCGGCGGCCACAATATAGGAGGTGAGCACCCAACCCATCTCGTCCTGGGTCGCCGACAAGGTGCCTTGCATGCGGGGCAACGCCACATTGGCGATGGTGGTGTCCAGCGCCTGCATGATGGTGGCGGCCATCACCGAGAGCGTGATGAGCCCGTGAAATTTTACTTTCTGGTGTGTGGGCGGTGGCGGCGAAGCCGCGGCGGCGCCGACGCCCGCATCTTCCGCCGCCTTCTCCAGAACGTCATCGGGCTTATCGGGCATCCCTTATTCCCAGAAGGTCAGCGAGCGGCGATGTTCAGTGTCCACTTCGGCATCGACGCTCATGCCGGCCGCCAGCGGCAGGTCCTTGTCGTCCGCGATTGAGAGCCGAACCGGCAAACGTTGCACCACCTTCACCCAATTGCCGGATGCATTTTCCGGCGGCAGCAACGAGAAGCTCGACCCCGTGCCCGGGCTGGTGGAAAGAACCGTACCCTCGAACCGCTTGCCGGGGTAGGCATCGACCGAGAAGGTCGCCTTCTGGCCGGGGCGCATATGGGTGAGGTCGGTTTCCTTGAAATTGGCTTCCACCCACATGTTGCTGTCGCTCATCAGCGCGAACAAAGGCGTGGCGGCATTCACGTGATCGCCCACCTGGATCTGGTCCACCTTGGCGACAACCCCGTCCATGGGCGCATGCACCACGGTGTAAGAGAGTTCCAGCAAAGCCCGATCCAGCGTGGCCTGGGCTTGGCGCACCACGGGCAAGCTCTCTGGCGTGGCATCGGCATTGCCGCCCAGATCGGCCAGCGCGCTGGCGGTCTGCTGCTCGGCGGCGGCCAGTTGCTGCTGGTTGGACTGGGCGCTGGTGCGGGCCTGGTCAAGTTGCGAGCGGGAAGAAATTCCTTGCGCCTGCAATTGGGTTTGGCGCTCCAACTCGCGCTGCTGGAACGCGAGGGTGCTTTTTGCCGCCGCTTGGTCCGCCAGCCGCTGACGATAGGCGGCTTTCAGCGCCGGCACTTTCAACAGCGCGGCCGCCAATTGGGCACGTGCGTCCTGAACCGCGATCTGGAACCGGGGCGTGTCCAACTCGAACAGCACATCGCCTTTCTTCACATGCTGATTGTCGCGGACATTGATCTTGAGAATGCGACCGGAGACTTCGGTCGAGATGTCCACCCGCGCCGATTGGATGTAAGCATCGTCGGTGGACACATAACGTCCGCCGGTGAGATAGAAGAAGGCGATAACCAGAAGCAGAACCACCGGCCCACCGATCAGAAGCGCGCGCCGGTTGCGCCCGATCCAGGTCTTGGATTGCGTGTCGGTATTGGTATTCGCCATCGTGGGTCCGGTTCTGTGTGAGAGCCGTATAGCGGTTCGTTCGGGCGGCAACCAGCCCGCTTCGGACGCTTATACCGTTAGCATTGGCTACAAGCGGAAAGGTCCCACTTGCTCGTTAAAGATAAGGCAACAAAAGACGGGCGGCGGCGTCGCGAAGGCGAATAAGGACGGGCCGGGTTGCCAATTCGGCATGGCTCAATCTGTGACCCTGTGCGATCCGGGCGTCGATGGTCCGGTCCAGCCGTACCGTCAGATCCGCCTGGTAGCATTCCAGGTCATATTCGAAATTGAGGCGGAAACTTCTGGCGTCCCAGTTGGAACTGCCGATCAGGGACCATTCCCCGTCCACCGTCATCAGCTTGGAGTGATCGAAAGGCGGCGGGCTGAGATAGACCTTGACCGGGATGTGCTTGAAAAAGCGCAAATGACCCATCATCGCCCATTCCATGAAGATATGATCGCTCTTCTGCGGCAGCACGATCTCTACTTCCACGCCCCGCATGCAGGCTTCGGCGATGGCGAATTGCAGCCGCGCATCCGGCAGGAAATAGGGCGTGACGATGCGAAGTTTTTTGCGGGCCAAGGTCAGCGCCGCACCCGCCAGTAATTCGATCTTGTAGAGATCGGCGTCAGGCCCGGAGCGCAGGCCCCGCGCCTGCACCGCGCCCGCCTCCGCGATCGGCGGCCACCAATGGTCCTCGTCCAGCGCTTCGTCAGTGGTGAAAGTCCAGTCGCGGGCAAACGCGTCCATCAGGGAGCGCACCACCGGTCCTTCGATCTTGAAATGCACGTCTTCGATAATGGCGCGATGGCCGGCGAGGCGGCGGGCATGGGCGCAGTCGATATTCATGCCCCCGGTGAAGGCGAGCGCGCCATCGATGACCAGAAATTTGCGATGGTTGCGCATGTTGAGAAAGGGCATGCGCCACGGCACCCAGGTGTGGAGGAAGCGGGCGGCCTTGATGCCGCCGGCGACCAGGCGATTGAAGGCGCCGGAAAATATGTAACCGGTGCCGACGCCATCGAGCAGGACGCGCACCACCACCCCGCGCTGTTTGGCGGCAATCAAGGCATCGGTGAAGGCGCGCCCCGCCGCATCGTCGCGATAGATGTAGGACGCCATGGCAACGCATGTCCGCGCCCCGGCTATCGCCTCCAGCATCGCGGGATAAGCTTCATCGCCGCCTTCAAGCACCGTGATGTGATTGCCCGCGGCGAGCGGACTTCCCGTGATGCGTTGCCCCACATCTGCCAGAAGGGCGATATTGGGACTGGCCACCGGCGCGGCCCCATCGGGCCCGCGTTTTGCCTGCGATTCATCGTGACGCCTGAGGCGCAGCGCCCGCCGCGTCACCCGGTTGATGCCGAACATATAGTAAAGAAGCGAACCCAGGATGGGCGATAGCCAGGCGGCGGCGATCCATCCCAAAGCGGCCCGCACATCGCTTTTCTTCAGGAGGACGTCGGCGGTGACCAACAGCGCCAGGATCAGATAAACGAGAACGATTATCGTCTCGATCGCCTCTGTGGGCCAGGCCAGGGTGAGGGGAAACATATCGGGCCGGTCTCGTTTTCTGATTTGCGGTACTATAGTGCGAAACGATTTTGTCCGAATCCGGCACCCACGAAAGGCCTAATCTCTTGATTGGTGGTTTTCATGACCGCGCCTAGACGTTCTTTCCGGGTCGCGAGTTGGAATCTGCTGCGCCGGATCGGCGCCGAGGCCAAGGACGTCGCCGCGCTCATAAAGGCGCAGAAGCCCGATCTGCTGCTTTTGCAGGAAGCGACCGAAGAGATCGCCAAATTGCCTGATCTGGTGGGCGGACACTTCTTCCGCCATCCCATGCAGAAGAGGATCTATGGCCTGGCGGCCTGGAGCCCGCATCCCTTTCCGCTGACCTCCGCGCTCCGGCTGCCGGCTTCCGTGCTTCCCGGACGCGTGCCGCCCCGCATCGCCCAGATCGTCAAATTCGAAGGCATTACCTTTGCCAATGTGCATCTCTCTCACGGCCAATTCCTGAACCGCTTCCAGCTGCAACACATCGCTTTTGCGGTGGAGGGGCCCGCCGTGATCATGGGCGACTTCAATGCCGTGGGACCTATCATCATGCCGGAGTTCCGGGATGTGGGGCCCCGCAAGCGCACCCACCGTTCCGGCAACATCGTGGCGCTGAGGCTCGACCGCTGCGTCACCCGGGAGGTGGATTGCCTGTCCGCCAAGGTGCTGGACAAGGGTCCTTCCGATCACCACCCCATTCTCTTGGAGCTTGCGGCGGCGTCCGCCCTCCATGCCGTGCAGACCGCCCCCCACACCGCCTGACCTTGCCCGGTAAGAGTTCCCAAACCTTACCGTTGCGTCATTTCGGCGCTATTTGCGAATGGTTCTGAAAAGCACTTGCAGGACGGGAGCCGATTTTTTAGGTTCCGAGCTGCAAATGAGAGGGATTAGCGATGGGCGACTGCGATGCACGCAAGGCGTCCACTGATCGTCCCGGTCCGGCCGTCAAGCGGATCCCTGTGGGGGAGCTTCTGGGCGGGGGACGCGAAGCGGTTCTGGTGCACGACCGTGCCGAGTACCGGCTTCGCCTCACGAGCAACGGCAAGCTGATCCTGACCAAATAGGGGGGCCGGCGGGCCGTATCGCCGAGCCAGCCCCGTCCGCGATCGCGGCGGAAGCCAGCCAGGTTTCAACGCTGACTTTTGAAGGGGTTTTCATGTTTGCCGTTTCTGGTTTCAACAAATCAAAAGCTCTCGCCGGAGCGTCGCTCACGATTCTGGCTGCGCTGTGTGCGACGTCTGCCGCAGCCCAGGACAATTCCGGTCCCGTCCAGCTGGGACCGGTCACCGTCAATGACGCCGCCGACAAGAACGCGCTCACCCATACGCCGCCCATCGCCACCATGCCGTCCACCAGCGTGCAGGACACGCCGCAAGCGGTGACGGTGGTGACCGGCGAAGTGATGAAGCAGCAAGCGACCACCACCTTGAGCGATGCGCTGCGCAACGTGCCGGGCATCACCATCGCCATCGGCGAAGGCGGCACCTTGGCCGGGGATCAGTTCAAGATCCGCGGCTTCGATGCCAAGGACGATGTCTATCTCGACGGCTTGCGCGATTTCGCCGCCTACACCCGCGACAGTTTCGATTATGAAGAAGTGCAGGTGCTCAAAGGTCCCTCCGGGCTGATGTTCGGCCGTGGCACCGGCGGGGGCGCCATCAACACCGTGTCCAAGACACCGACTTTGGGCGAGCGTTATTCGCTGGGTATCGAAGGCGGCAATGGCGATCATGTCCGCGCCACCGCCGACCTTAATTACGCCTTCAGCGATACCGGCGCGGTGCGCCTCAATCTGATGTACACCGACACCGGCGTGGTGGACCGCGATCTGGTCCATTCCACCCGCTTCGGCATCGCGCCGTCCATCGCCCTGGGGCTGGGAACCGATACGACTTTCACCCTGAGTTTGATTCATCAACAGACGGCGGCCCGTCCGGATTATGGCGTCGTGGTGGCGTCACCGCCCAACTCGGTCTTCGCCAAACCCGCGACGGAATTTGGCGTGCCCCGCAGCACGTTCCCGGGTCTGCAAGCCGATCACGACAAGAACATCGCCGATCTGGTCACGGCCAAGCTGACCCACAACGCGGCCGACTGGCTGAGCTTGGAGAATGATGCGCGCGTGGCGGTCTATAGCCGCGATTTCCGCTACACCTCGGCCGACGCCTGCGACAACACCAACGTCACCACAGGCACCACCGGCACCAATTATTGCAACCTGCATATCTTCGGCATCGCCAGCCCCGGCGCACCGGTGGGCTCGTTCGATCCCACCCAGACCCTGGTGCGCACCGGGGGCGGCGGTCCCTACAAGCAGAACAGCTGGGGCGTGCAGGATATCGCCTCCGCCAGCGCCAATTTCCATGTGGGCGAATTCCGCAATCAACTGATCGTGGGCATCGATGCCGCTTACCAGCGCGCCGATCGCACCATCTACGCCTACACCTTGCCGCCAGGGCCCAACGCGACGCTCTATCCGCTGAACGATCACACTGCCTCGCGCGCCAATATCGGCTGGTCTTTATACAATCCCACCCATCAGCCAATCCCGGGCTATGACGTGATCCTGCCGACGGCGGCCAACAGCACCGGCGTCAATGCCGGCAAGACCAGCGCCGCCGCCACCACTGTGGTGACGTCCACCGGCGACGCCACCGATCTCGCCGCGTTCGTCACCGACCGGTTCTGGTTCACCGAAGAACTGTCCGTGATCGCCGGCCTGCGGGTCGACCAATATGATGCCGATTATAAGTCCGTGACGGTGGCGGGCGTCTTCTCCGAGTTCAAGGCGCCGTCCTTCCTGTTCGATCCCCGCGCCAGCCTGGTGTTCGAGCCCGACCAGAGCCAGACCTATTACGTTTCGTGGGGCAAGGCGGCAACGCCGATCGGGACCTCCGTGGTCGGGGCGCCCACGCCGATCTCCTCCGCGGCCGCGTCCGCGCTCAAGCCCGACAAGAGCGAGACCATCGAAGCCGGCGCCAAGTTCAGTGTGTTTGAGAATGCGCTGGGCCTCTCCGGTTCGCTGTTCCAGGTGACCAAGTCGAATGCGCTTCAAACCGATCCGGTGAGCGGCGCGGTCTTGCTGCAATCCAGCCAGAAGCAACGCGTGCAGGGCTTCGAAACCTCCGCCACCGGCGAAGTGATCGAGCATCTCAGCCTCACCGCATCCTACACCTATCTCAATCCCGTGATCGTGTCGGATGCCACCACGCCGTTCAACACCGGCAAACAGATCACCTTCGTGCCCAAGCATGCCGCCTCCATCTGGGGCGATTATAATGCGCGCGATTTCTTGCCCGGTCTCTCGTTCGGCGGCGGGCTTGTCTATCAAAGCCATCTCTACAATGGCTACACGGCGCCCAACCCGGCGACGTATCCGCTGGGCCGCATCGTCCAGATACCCGAAACGGTGGAAATGGACGCGGTGGTTGCCTACGACGTCGAGCGGCTGCATTTCCAATTCAACATCAACAACATTGCCGACCGCCTGTACTACTCGCAATCGTTCGGCAACCGCGGCACGCCCGCGCCGGGCCGCACTTTCATCTTCTCGGTGGGGGCGAACTTATAATGATGGTGCGTGTCCCCCAGTTGCTGACGCCGGAACAGGTCGCGGACATGCGAGCCCTGATGGGGAAAGCCGATTGGGTGGACGGGCGCGTCACCGCGGGACAACAATCGGGGCAGGCGAAACACAATCTCCAGATCGCGGAGAATTCGCCTGCCGCCCGCGCCTTGGGGGATGTCATTCTTTCGGCGCTGGGCCGCAATGAGCTTTTCACCTCGGCCGCGTTGCCGCTTCGGGTCTTTCCCCCGCTGTTCAATCGCTATGACGGCGGCATGAATTTCGGCAGCCACGTCGACAATGCCATCCGCTTCGTCAAGCCGTCGCTGGGGACCGGCGCGCCGATCCGGGTGCGCACGGATCTTTCCGCCACGCTCTTTCTCACCGATCCCGCCGATTATGACGGCGGCGAACTGGTGATCGAGGACACCTATGGCGAGCATCGCGTCAAGCTCGCCGCCGGCGACATGGTGCTGTATTCCGCCACCAGCCGTCACCACGTCACGCCGGTGACGCGCGGCAGCCGCTGGTCGTCCTTCTTCTGGATCCAGAGCATGATCCGCGACGAACGCGCGCGGCAGATGCTGTTCGAGATGGACAGCACCATCCAGGCGCTGCGCCGCCAGGTCGGCGACAGCAGCGAGATCGTCACCTTGACCGGGCTTTACCACAATCTGGTCCGCCGCTGGGCGGATGCATGAGGATGTCATGAGCTTCGCGGATGTTCGCCGCCTTCTCTTCCAGCTTCATATGTGGATCGGTTTGATCCTGGGTTTGCTGCTGGCGCTGCTGGGTCTATCCGGCAGCGTGCTGGTCTATGACGACGCCATCGCCGATTTTCTGGCACCGGTGCCGCAAGCCGTGGGCGCGGGTGAAGCTCTACCGCTGGACAAGATCGTGGAGGCGGCGCGCGGCGTGGCGGGACGCGGCGCGATGCAGATATCGCTGCCCCGCGAGCCGGGCGAAGCGATTTCCGTGCGCATCACGCAGAGCCGCGCCGGTGACGGCGCCGGACGTGACGGCCGCGCCCGCCGCAATGCCAGTGGCGGAGCGGGTGCGCCGCCGGCCGCCGAAGGCCCGCGCGCCGCGGCGACGCAAGTGTTCATCGATCCGGTCTCAGGCGCGGTGCTGGGCTCGCGCAAGGCGCAACTGCCGCCGCTTCTGATGTTCGCGCATCAGCTGCACGGCAATTTCTTGATGGGCCGCGAGGGGCGCACCTTCGTGGGCTGGCTGGGCGTGGCCATGTTGATCCTGGGCGCCACGGGCCTGGTCCTGTGGTGGCCCAAGCGCGGGCAATGGAAATATGCCTTCTTCGTGCGGCGCACCGCCAAAGGCTTGCGCTTCCACCGTGAACTTCACGCCGCCACCGGCATCTGGATCTTCGTGGTCTTCATGGCGGTGAGCTTCTCCGGCGTGGTGCTGGCTTTCCCCAGCCTGCAAAATGGCGGCGCGCGCCCGACCTTCAATCTGCGCGAGGGGCCAGAGATCGCGCCCGGCTCCGGGATGCGGATGAGCGCGGATGCGGCACTAGCGCTGGCCAAGAAGACGCTGCCCGACGCCACGCCCACTGGCATCACCATTCCGTCACGTCCCGACCGCACCTTCGTGGTCAGCATGCTGGCGCATGAGGCGGTGGGAGCGCAGGTCTATATCGATCCGTGGCAGGGCACGGTGGTGGGCCAACGTGATCCGTCCGAAAGCGTCCTCGCCTGGCAGCGTCCGGTGCATCAAGGCCTGGGCCTGGGCGCGGTGTGGCGCGCGCTCGTCTTTCTGTCCGGCTTTGTGCCCAGCCTGTTCGTCGTCACCGGCGTGATCATGTGGGCCAAGAAGCGCAAGCGCCGCCTGCCCATGGCGACTTTGGTGGAGGAGGTGGCGTCATGACCATGCATCTTTCCTCCGGCACCTTCGAGGAGCGGACCGCGCATCCGCTTCGCACCATGCCGCGCGCGGACCACGAGGCGCGCAGCCGTATCGGTGCATTCCTCATCACGGTGTTGGTCCATGTGGGCGTGATCGCGGCGTTCATTCTGGGCGTGCAGGTGGCGGCGCCGATCCTGTCGCCGCCTGTGCTGATGGTGCAGATCGAGCCGCCCAAGAAAGACAAGCTCGATCTTTCCACGCCGCCGCCGGCTCTGCTGCGTCCTACCGTGCTGACGGTGCCGCCGCCGGAAGTGATCATCCAGACACCGGCAAAGACCATGACTGCCGCGCCGCCCGTGAGCGAAGCGCCGCCGCCCGCCGCTGCGGCGCCGTCACCGCAACGGGGCGTGAGCGAAGGCCGCGAGACGTATCTTGGACGTCTGCTGGCACAGCTCAACCGCTTCAAGCATTATCCGCCGGAAGCGCGCAAAGCGCATATCGAAGGCGTGGTGCAGGTGCATTTCGTGATGGAGGCGGATGGCCACCTCACCAGGGCGGAGATTCAGAAAAGCTCGGGCCGTCCGGCGCTGGACAAGGAAGCGCTGGCACTGATGGAGCGGGCGCAGCCGCTTCCGCCACTGCCCGCGGATTTTCCCACCCACACCCTGGATGCAGTGGTGCCGATCGAGTTTTCGTTGAACGGTTAGCCGCGATCCACTCCGGGCGCGCGCGTCGCCCATAACAAGGCGATGAACAAGCCCTTGGAGCGGGGCAATAGCACCAGCGAAAGGCCGGTGAACAGTCCCGCCCAGGCGAAGACGCCAGCCCAGAAGGGCATGAAGACTTCCAGATTCACGAAAAAGATCAGCGGCATGAAGATGTGCCCGACCACGATGATGGTGCCCCAGGGCGCGGCATCGTCGGCGCGGATGCGGCCGAACTCGGCGCC
>JADMIO010690609.1_pt1 | contig 10478 bp, 11 predicted proteins | sample 8958161 | NCBI WGS metagenome assembly JADMIO01 (sample SAMN16585339, study PRJNA669376) | soil metagenome | isolation source: Crop rotation soil | place: USA: Cullars Rotation, Alabama | collected 2011
CAAAACTATTGCAGTGATGTGCGCGGTTGGATCGGCGCCCTGCCGGATTCGGTCCTTCAAAATTCTCTCCTTGGACAACTCTACAGCGGCTTGTTATCCGGGCTACGAACAGGTGGTAGCAGGGGCGAACATCGGAACCGCCTATCCTACGACTGGGGATTTCAAGAAGGGCCGAATGATCTGGAATTCCAATCAGAGCCCAACCGCCCCGATCGGTTGGGTCTGTATCGCTGATTCAGCGGGGAGCAATGGCGGGACATGGAAGCAGTTTGTTGGCGGCGGTGGATACTCCATTACATTACCGATGGACACCTTTGCCGCTCCCGCCGCCCGGAAGACGTACTACATGGGGGCCGATACAGTGGAGATGCGGACGACTTATGCGAACGCTTCCGTTCGAATTCCTAAAGGCGGCCTTCTCAGGAATGTTTACATCAAGGTCAACGTTACCGGGAAATTGGCAAGCAACGAGGCTGTCGCCCATTACCTTAGAGTCAATGATACCACAGATGTCACAATCGGAAACCTGACCTATAATGCAAACGTCAGGGACATCTCGACTAACACCTCAATTCCGGTCCAGGCGGGAGATTCTCTTGCCGTGAAGATTGTGACTCCTGCCTGGATAACGAACCCAACAAACGTAAGATGGTGGGCAAGCCTTTACATAGAATGAGATCAAACGAAATACATCAGCCTAACAGTCGTGACTTGCCTGAACAAAAGCACCAAAACGAACCATTGGGAAGAAAAAGTGACCAAACGTCACCAAAATTCTGCTTGCGAGTTTGCGGATTTGGTAAAAGATTGGTTCAACCAGTTTGACTATCTGTGTGTCTTCTGGCCCTTTGTAGCCGCCCTTGTCTGGGGCGGCTTTTCTTTCATGCCTTCCCCGGCGGCCCTGCCAGGCTCGCAATCGTTCCCACTGAGAAGGGAGCCGCCAATTGTTAATCCGGCTATCAACCGGAAGGCGAAACGTAACAACATAGAACCCGCTTTTGGATAGGTAAACAGGTGATGCTGTTGCCTCAGCCTTCCGGGAGCGGGTTCCGTCGTTTAAATAACATGAAGAATCAGACAGCAACAATTGTCTCGCGGTCGCACGCGCCAAGCGAAATCAGAAAAAAAGTCCAAGGCAACCAACCGTCGGTACCAAGAGAAGGACGGTCCTCCCATGGCGATTACGATCTGCTGGGCTTTCTGTCGCTAATCTATGAGCCTTGAATCTCAGGCCGCGCTTACTGCCCCGGGCCCTTTCCGGCTTTCCGGAAAGGGCTTGGCAGTCGATCTCTCTCGCTATCGTCAATGCGGCGGTTGCTGCATGGAAGCAAACAAACCCGGATTCTCCTCCTTCACCTCCTGCCACGCTTCGTCATAGGACAACGCGTCCTTGTCCATTTTTGCTTTGAGCAACCGTTCGATCTGCTTCCGCCGAACGGGTGCCTCGTCGCCCTGCTCGCCCGTCGCCGCGAAGGATTCCCGGCGCGCACTTGTCTTCAGCGCGGGCGATGCATTCGCCAGTTCCGTCGATTTCTCCTCGAAGTTTTCGCCTAGCTCACGCGTCCAGTACGAACGCTGCGCCGCCGGTATTCGCCCACTCGTCACCGCATTGTCGATCACCACCGTGACCAGGCGCTTCTCTAGCCTTTCTATTCGCTCCCCAAGCTCCCGCGCGTCTGTGAACCCTATTACCGACGCCGCATTTTCAGTCGCTATCTGGGCCTTGGACCCCGTCTCGGATCGATTCGAAGAGAAATCCTTCCCCACCCTCTGCCTCACATCGTCCATTGTGGCGGTGGCAGGAAGGTCCAGGAGGCGCAGCACCTCCCGAATTTCCGGCACCATTGAAGATGCCATCTCGTTTTGTTCGTTCACCCCGCTGGACCCGTCAAACGTGCTCGTAGCATTGCTCTTCTGTTCTTCTTGCTTTTGCTCTCTCTTGCTGTTTTGCATTTTGTTTTCCTTTTGTTTCTGGTTTAAAAGTGATTCGTATGGTGCTGCCGTTTCAGCGGTTTCCAGCTCCAGGCCCGGAACACACACAGGCGCTCCCAGGCAGTTGATCCTCGCGCTTTCTTGGTTTTCCAAAGGCAGCACCGGCAAATTGGGGTTATTCGTCAGTCCCACGGAAAGAAGCTTTTCCGGGCGGTAAATGGGTTCGCTTCCATGCGCGCCGACGCGTGTCGCGCTCCAGAACGGCGAGACGAACCGATAGTGCCCCTCCTCAATCAGCTCTTTGCCCGCCTTGCTCCAGCTCACATTGGCGTACAAGCCATCTGTCCTCCCAACTAGCTCTTTAACCCAGCCGTAGGCCCTTCGGTCCGGAAAAGAATTCTCCAGTCCGGGTACATCCGGGTGTCCCACATAGAAAGGGATACCAACAAAGAACCGGCCCAACCGGCCCAGTACCGAGTTGAAGTTCAGGACCAACTGCTCGATGGCCTCTTGGTCCACACGTTGCACGCCCTTCGCGTGCGGATAGTCGCCTACTGGCGATAGCATTATTTCTTTCATAAATATTGTTCGTCCAAATGTCGGTTCCCCGTTGTCGCCTTTTCCTGATCGAGTGGGGCAGCAATTCCGACCGCGGGTTTGCCCGGTTCCGCCTCGGTGCGCCCATACCGTTCCAGAGTCTTTGCCAGATCGAGTTTGACTCCCTGCCGGATAAAAAACTCGTCAATCGCCAGGTCCTGGGCCGTGCTTTCCTTCGCCGGCACCACGATCCGAATGTATGCTTTAGGGACCGCCCCTTCCCCGAACAGATATTTGATTACCCAGCGGTCCACTGTGTTGTTCAAGGTTTCTGAAATTGCCTTGGCGTCATCCGTCTCCAAAAGTTGGCTCTCCGCCTCCTGCAGGCTTGCCCCATACCCTTTGTCCCGGCTGATTGTGCTCAGGTCTGCCCCACGCCAAATCGCCGCCATGATGCGATCCATCCGCTCCACCAGTGCCGCAAATGGTGCCTCTCCATGTCCTTTTAGGTCGATCACCTCAATGCTCTCGCTGCTGTTCGTCACAACCGCCAGGTCGCTCAGAAAGGTCTGCATCGCAGCCGCGAATGTATTCCACTCCGCCGAGTCTCGCGGCGCGCTCGTCACTCCCCGAATCCCCGGCGTGCCGAACTTCTGGCAATAATCCAACCACGCTTGCAGAGGGAGGTGTTTGAAAACAAACGCCCGGGCGCAGGGAACCATCAACGCCTCGCCCGTCCTCACCAGCCATTCTCTCTCCTTCAGAGGCTCGCCAACCGCCTGAGGTCTCGCGACGAACCTCAGCCGCCCAGTGCTGTTTTCGAAAAACCAGAGCGGCACGAAGCGGAACCCTGCCGTCAGCAAGTCCGGGCCCGAGCTCCCACTGCCATTGTAGCAGTTGCGATTGCAAGGCTCGCTACTGCCCGCCGCGCCCATCACCGAACGGGTTTGCTTGGAGAATTGACCGGATTCATAACCTGACCTTCTTGACGTCGAGAACTCATCAACCGCCCTTGGCACGCCCAATACAGGCTTCCATGTAATCTCGTGAACCGACCACCCTTTGGCGGTTGCATCCATCATCTGGTTTATCAGCAAGTTAAACCCGCCTTGGACATCCTCTTTTAGCGCGTGCGTGCAGGTTAGATTGCTGTAAAAGAAGTCCAGCGCCTGTTGGTGCTTCAACGCACTCTCGCTCCCGTCGACCGCTAGCACCTCCCACGTGTGGCGCGAGACCGCCTTCTTTCTCTTCAGGATCACATTCAGCAAAATGTCATCACGCGTTTCCATCGCCTCGGACGTGGCCGCAAACTCTCCGATCCAGCCATTGGCGTAAGCTTCAAGTTGTCGGTTGAGCCGTTGCAGGGTTAAGCCACGTATCGGATCAGGTATAGAACGAATCCATTTCATAGCAGAAAGTCTCTTGGTATTATTTCACGGCCTTCGCATGGAATGACCTCTACCTCCCCGGGAGCTTTTTCCATCGCAGCGTCGATGGCCAGGGCTAGGCTCCAAAAATGATCCGCATGCCCATTCGCGTCGCGGCTGGCTGCGATGCTTACACGCCCGCCAGGACTCACCAGCCGTTCCGGCTTCCGCAGGTCTTCTCGAAGCAGATCGTCCGCCGGATGCTGAATTCGTCGGTCCTCGTAGACCTGCAGCAACTGCGTTGCGAGTGCTTCGGGCGCCCTTACCCGCTCTCCAGTTGGCCCATTCCTTCCCCTCAACTCCACTGACGAAGCGAAATTCTGCCCTCGAACCTTCGATCCAAACTGTTGTTCGGTATACTCATACAGACCCAGACCCAGACCCGTCATGTCGATCTTCACACACACCACGCCAGGCAGCCGGCAGATCATCGCCAGCCGCTCCTGCTGCTGCGGCAATCGCATCCCCCGTATCCGCAGTATCCCCAGGACCAGAAAGCTGTCCCCGCTTTTCTCCAGCACCGTTATCACCGTCAAATCTGCGTGTCGGCCAACATCGACACCCGCAAAAAGTCGTCCAGGGTTCATACTCAGTGTTTCAAGCGCCTTGGTGGACCAGTTCTCTTCGCACACGATCCCTGCGTCCTGCCGTTCAGCCGCCGAGATTAGCTCATATGTCAGCAGCGCCATATTCTCTGCCTCGAACGTGCATTCGTAATTCTGATCGTAGGCCCGCTTGTCCGGTGCCAAAGCGCGGGCTTCCTCCGGCGTAATTGCCGCCCGCGTCATCGGGTGAAATATCTGCAAACCGCTTTTCCACGCATCCGTCCGGGTCACCCGCCGCACCGCGACCCCTGCGGAAGTAACCAGCCGGTAAAACATGTTGTGGCGGCCATTGGGCGTGCTTGCTATCCGGCACAGAAAGTCCGGGTTCGATGCAAGGATCGGTTCCGCTGCCTCCCAAATCGCTCCGCTATCTTCGTGGAAAGCAAACTCATCAAGAAGAAGATCTCCCGAAAATCCGCGCGCCGTTTTTGGGTTGGCCGCGAGCACCTTGATTCGGCCCATTTCCCCACGGACCTTGATCCGCGTTTCATAATTCATGGTCTCGAATCGCCCATCGACACTAAGGTCCTCTTGCTCGAATGCCTGCTGCATTCTCTGGCAGATATCTCCGCATTTCACATTGAGTTCCATCCCATTTGCCCGCGAGTTGGAAAGGACAGTTACAAGTCGCCCCGGGCGGGTTATCAGGCGGTCAACAGCCCACGCCGCCATCGTCGTGGATTTGCCGGTCTGTCGGCCCCATAGCCAGCACTCAAGGCCTGTGCTCCGATCCTTGAATGCACCTTCCTGGTAGCTCCTGAACAACAGCGGCTGCATTTGGGATTTCGAACAGCGCGGCGATGCCTCAAATTCCCGAGGGATACTGCTCTCCGGCAGCGGTGGAACCCCGGACCATCTTCTTCTCGTTAACTTAAATGTTTTCATAAGCTGCGCTTTGCCTGTTCTTTTGAGCCATCTTTATTCGGGTAGATTTGGACCGAACAGGCGCTCCCGAGCCCGCCTGATTTTCTCCTCGTCATCAAGCGATGGCTGTTTAACGATCGCGGTTAGTTCCGCGGCGTGCTCCAGCGCCAGTCGCGCGGCATTGAATTCGAATTTCTTTTTTTCCAGCGCCAGTTGCTCCTTTGCCAGCGCGAGATGTTCCTGCGCCACCCGCAGGTAACCGGCCTTCAGATCAAGCCCCTGCGTTCGTCCCACCCAGCGGCTCAGGTCATTAAAGTTGGCTGCGCTCCCGCCTCCGCTCGCAAGGTCATAACCGACGAACTCAAGCGTCTCCGCTGCCGCCTCCGAAAAGTTCCTGACTTCCCCGCCCTCTGTCCTCCTGCTCAGCTCTTCCGCCGCCTCCCGCCGGAGCTCCAGCGTCCGCGTCCGAAAAAACCGTTTCAATGAAGTCAGGTGCGTTTCAATTCCAAAACCCTCTGGTCTCGGCAGCGCCAGCTTCTTCTTCACATCCGCGTACGATTCCACCTGCAGCCAGTCGTACAGTGTGTCCTTTTCCTTCTCGCTCAGCTTTGTCGCGAAACTGTCCGATCTTGTTTTCGCGCTCATCTCATCTCTCATTCCGCTTTCTTTACTCATTTTTCTGTCCTCGTTTTTCATTTTCTGCCACGAACCATATAAAAACTGGTATGACAACCGCAGTCATACCAATTTATTATTTTAAAAAAATTTTCTTTACATCTCCTCTTCGTTATTGCAGGATTCCAAAATATTCGGCTGTGCTTGATTTCAGCCGCCAGGACGATTCAGAGTCTCCGGAGCTTGGAACTAAGAACTTCTCCTGAAGCCCGGCACAGTTAGGCACGCTAGGGCACACTGAGGCACGCTAAGTCACAATAAAAGAGGGGGGGGAGGGGGTCACCCGGTTCGGGTTTTCATCGGCGGAATGGAACAGGGCGTTGCCAGTGGAATTTTGGCTCTTTTGGTGTATTTATATCGGATGTTCGCTGTTCGCTTTGTTTTTCTGGTAACGATTATAGGCTTTTTGCACGAGGCTCGGGCGGCTGAAAATGTCGTGATTACCGATGTTCCGGATTACGATTGGTATGCGGGATGTTTCGGGGCCGCGTCTGGGAATTTAATGGGTTATTGGGATCGGCATGGCTTCCCCAATTTTTACACCGGGCCGGCCAATGGTGGAGTCGCTCCGCTTAATGCCAACGGGAGCAATGCTGGGATTCGTTCTCTCTGGGCTTCGAAAGCCGGATTTGACGGAAGGCCTGCCGATAAGCCAGGCCACGCCGACGATTACTGGGAGTTTTTTAGCACCGACGGAAAAGTCAGCTTCGAAAGCACCGCTATTGATCCCTACGTCCTGGCCGGTCGTCTCGAACACGGCCCGGATTGCACCAGCGATTTCATGGGATCGAGCCAAAATAAATGGACGGATCTGAATGGCGAGTGTGGCGGGAACATCGACGGGTATTCTTTCAACTACTGGGATAAGACCGGCGCAAAACGAATCAATTTCATTCCGCCACCCTCCGGAGACATTCCTGTGCGGGACATTCAATCGGGATTTCGGGCTTGGGCGCAATCACGCGGCTACGACGCGGAGGCGTTTTCACAACAGGTCGATTTCAACTCAAACATTCCCAGGGGAACTGGTTTCACCTTCGCCAATCTGAAGGCGGAAATTAAGGCCGGTTATCCGGTAATGCTTTTCCTGCAGAATCCCTCCCCGCTGAGCCGGGCACTCCCGGGAATGCCGCGCGCGAATCCAACCGTCCATGGGATGATCGCTTATGGTTTTTTTGAGACTGACGAAGGAGACCAGTTTGTGCGCTACCGGACAAGCTGGGCCAGCGGCGATTTTAGTTTTGCGCGCTGGCTGCCGCAGGTCTGGGAGGTCGGATTAACATTGCGGGGTGTGGTTGGTTTTCATCCGCTGCCCAAGATCACGCAGATCAAACGGGAAGAAGGCCAGATTACCATCAACTGGGAGGGGCCGTCGTCAATGGTCATTGATAGTATCGCAGAAACAACTTCTCCAGCGCATTGGTATGTGGTGGAGAAGTCCGATTCGCTAACGCCAGCGCACTTCCAGGCAATTTCGGAACCGGTGAGTGAGTTTCAGACCACGATCACGAATTGTTGCGAGGGCAACAGCTTCTTCAGGGTGAAATTGATGACTCCTGAACAGGCGGGGCGATAATGTTTTTTCGCGATCAGCGGGTGAAGAGTTGAGGCGAAGTCTTGAGCAGGCTCTCTATGTTTTCAGGAGTTGCTAAAATATAACGCGCGTCGAATTCGGAGCGATATTCGGCTGAGACAGGTTTGGTGTCCGGTGGCGCGCCTGGTTTATCGAGCACGGCGGCCAGGAGTTTTCCAGACTTGAACGCATTGAGAATTCCCTGGGTGTCGCCGATCATGCGCCAATCGGGAAGCAACAATCCAAAAGCTGGAGCAGCTCCCTTGGTCCAGGATTCAACGGCATTCAACTTCACCGGCAATCCGATCAGGCTGACAATCACGTCGCAATCGGAGTTCTTGCGAGCCACTTCGTCAAAGGCATCTTCTGCCACCAGGAAGCTCAGAGGCGTTTTGGTTTGAGGATCGACGTAAACGCCGCCCGCCCCCTGCAAGGCCTCAGGCTTCAGCCTCGGAAATGCTATCCGAAGTTCGGCCTTTACGCCGAATCCTTGCTGCAGTCCGGCAACCCCTGCCTTTTGGTAGCTGTAAACCTGGGCGGGACCGCCCCTCGTCTGGGTGAAAGGATTGGACATGACGAGCACGTGCGCGGGATGCCGTTTGCTGGCTATGTATTCCGCAAGCACGCGGGTGGCAATTTCACGCTGAGATAATTGCGGGCGATGTTTTCCGAATAATTGCCAGACAGCCAATAGGATGATGACTGCAACCAGAACGCAGAAAAGGAGAATTTGATGAGTCCGTCGCATGAAAAGCGCCCCGTGGGAGTGTCCTCAAGCTGGGATGGCGTCCTTCTCACCCTCGGGAATGGAAAATTGGTCTGGACGGTCGGTGGCTTGTTTCATTGCTCCTTTGTTCCCGTCTTAGCTGCGAGCCGCGGGAAAATCGAAGCATTACCTTAGCGAAAGTTCGGGCAGGGTCAAATTTCGAAAAGTTCGAAGGAGTTACTTCAAATGGGGAAGAACCCAATTAAGGAAACAGGGGAAGGGTAAATGGTCCCAAAATCAAAACGCGCTCGCCGCCACGGTCGCGGTTGCACCAGCGAAGGTCGAAGGAACGGGTGCTTGTTTGATCGAACCGACGTGAGCCAGCGCATAAAGGAATGCTGCGTGGAGGACAACCACCACACACACAATCATGAGGGCCTCGGGAGAGAGCTTTAGTTTGGACTTATTCGCACGTTGATCAGGCGTAAACATGAAAAACCGTAAAGCTCAGACCGTGCCATTCTCAGGATTTCGCAGCCCGAATCGAAGTTTTTGGAGATGGAGAGGCTCGATTGGCCCGTTTTTCGGGGTTTTTTGGCGGATTTTCCAGCAACTCTCGCAGAATGGCCAGGTTTTCCACATCCTCGTGTAAATCATCGGATTTGGGGGTTTCAAGGCATCCAGGGAGGTGTTTCACCCGAGGATCGTTCACAATGTGCCGGAAGGCTTCGCGTCCGATCTTCCCCTGGCCGATTCCGGCATGTCGATCGACCCGCGAACCCAGGTCGGTTTTCGAGTCGTTTAAATGAAAAGCAAGCACCTGGTCCAAGCCGATTAGATCATCGACTTCTTTGAGAGCCGCATCCCAACCAGCGGGTGTGCGAATATCATAGCCTGCTTCAAAAAAGTGGGCTGTATCCAGGCATAGCGCCAAGCGATCAGGGTTCTCGACCCGCTGGTAAATGTCCGATAAATCCCGAATTTGGCATCCCAAACAACTTCCCTGTCCAGCGGTATTCTCCAGTGCAATCCGGACTGGGGCAGCTTGGGTCGCCCGAAAAACTTCGTTCAAGCCAGCGACAATTTGCCGAATGCCTTCCTCGGTTCCTTTTTCCAAGTGAGCGCCCGGATGCATGACTAGGAAGGGCAGCCCCAAATCCGCGGCAAATCCAATTTCCTGCAACAACGATTTGATCGAATTATCGCGCTTGGCGCAGGGAGGCGAAGCGAGATTGATCAGGTAACCGGCATGGCCGAAGACAGCCGAAAACGCGCAGCCCACAAACGCGTTGGTGTATTGGGCGATGGCCGAGGGATCGTACGGCTTGGCGAACCATTGCATGTTGTTCTTCACAAAAATCTGCACCACATCGCAATTGATGCTCTTTCCACGCTCCAAAGCTTTCCAAACTCCACCACTGGTCGACATGTGCGCGCCAAATTTCATGAGGGGTAACTTCTCACCAGCAGCTTCGCTTGTCAGTTCAGAATCTCGGATTTGTCTGTGGGCGCGAAGAGGATTGACCTTTCCGACTTGATGCGAAGGGCTTCACGTAACGAGGAAGGATCGCGGAGGGACATTGTAGAACTAAAGTGGCATTGGCGGCCTCTGAGGCATCATATAGCGTGGCCGCCACATGAAAATAAGTAATGAGGGTTTGTTGTTACGTTTGCTGGTTATTGCAACCTTGGCGGCTATCCTGGTGCTTTCAAGCAAAGGGGCCGAATCACCTGATGAGTTTGCATCGAAACTGAACGGGAGGCTTGCGAGGCGAACTGTCGAGGGCGGGACTCAAGCCGCCGGCGCTTCCGGCACTGAAGCGACAGGCGTCGCAGCAGAAGTTTCAGCAAAATTGACCGAGTCGATGTCCCAGATGGCCGCGATCAACCATGCCCAACCCGTCGCGCCACAGCCCCAAGGTGGACAAGCAATTCGCGGAGCACAAAACGGTGCCGCTGATGGAGCCGAGATCACTTTGCGGCCGGCGAATGGCACGGTCCTTCAGATCAAGGGCAAAATCTTGGAGCAGCCTCCCGCGGGAAAATTATTCGCATCCGCGGGAAGCCGCAACGAGCATACGGCGCGGCAATTCTTGAGGCGCAATGCCGCTTTCCAGCACATTGGGATCCTAAGCTTAGAATTCCACGTGGACAAGTTG
>JADMIO011135971.1_pt1 | contig 10478 bp, 9 predicted proteins | sample 8958161 | NCBI WGS metagenome assembly JADMIO01 (sample SAMN16585339, study PRJNA669376) | soil metagenome | isolation source: Crop rotation soil | place: USA: Cullars Rotation, Alabama | collected 2011
CAGCTTCACTCTCACCCCGAATATTCGGGGGAATGGATTTTGTTTCTTCTTCGGCAACTCGAGCGCGGGGAACGGTGTTTTTGTCGCTGGCGGGGGCAAAACCTTTAGTTGCGGTGTCTTGTTTTTCGAAAACTCTACGGCCGATCATGCCACCATCACTGCCGGAGCGGGCATCAGCGGCGGGAATGGTGGCGGGATATTTTTCGGCGATGATTCCGACGGTGGCAGCGCTCGAATCATCTTGCTTGGCCACGGGGGCATTACCGGTCAGAGTGAGGGTAACCTCTACACGCAGCACAATCAGCCGGGGCTGACGATTGGTTCTTTGGAAGGAAACGGGCTGGTCGAGTTCGAGGACTCCTTAGCGATCACGCTAACCGTCGGGAACAATAATTTGAGCACGACGTTTTCCGGCCTGATCGAGAATTTCTCCTACGTCTTCCCGCCAAATCCGCTCGTAAAGATCGGCTCCGGCACACTGACTTTGAGCGGCACCAATTATTACACCGGACCGCGGATCACCGTCCAGGAGGGAAGGTTGCTGATTGACAAAAAATTTCGGGTTGGATTCGGCAAGGTGCAGGTGGCTGGCGGTGAGTTAGGCGGGACTGGGACCTTCCATGGCGTTACGACGGTCGGGAAAGACACGGGCACAACATCTTCCTTGGCCCCGGGTATCGATGGGATCGGCGTTTGCACTTTCCTTCGTGCGCTGACATTCCGTTCGGATGGGGTCTATAGCTGTCAGTTCGACAGCAATACCGCAACCGCAGACAAGATCGTCGTTCAGGGCCTGACCATTACCAGCGGGGCGCTCTTTTCTCTTGCGGATCTGGGTGACGCAATCGTCCCGCTCGGGACCGTTTTTGTGGTGGTGGACAACACGGACAGAAATGCGATTGCCGGCCAATTTAGTAATCTCGCCGATGGCGGAACCATCACGGTTGGGAGTAACACCCTCGAGGCCAATTACGAAGGCGGCGACGGAAACGATCTCACCCTTACCGCGGTGCCGTGATCTTCCGGGAGCGACTCGCTGAGCGTCGCCTGCGGAAATAGATGTAAATCTCGACCAGCTTCGCCGCTTTCGCGAAAACAGAAGCGCGAGGGCGAGTTGAGAGGCGAAACAAGGACAAGGGATCCGCGACGATGAAAATCTCTCTCTGTGCAATCTTGACGTTGCCGGCGATTTTCGTCGCTCAGGCGGCTGGTCCCGCGATCACCGTTACGACTTCCGCTTTTCAGACCGGCGGCATGATCCCGGAAAAATTTACCTGCAAAGGTGCGAACGAAAATCCGCCACTCCAGTTCCGCGAGGTTCCGCCGAATGCGAAAAGCATTGTCGTGATTGTGGACGATCCCGACGCGCCGGGCGGGACTTTCAACCATTGGCTCATCTGGAACATCGCCCCGACGACGAAGGAGATCGCGTCAAACAGCGTTCCTGCCGGAGCCGTCCAGGGGAAAAACGATTTTGGCAAACTCGGCTACGGCGGCCCTTGCCCGCCTTCGCTCCATCGCTATTTCTTCCGCGTTATTGCCCTCGATACGACGCTCGGCCTTAAATCGGGAGCGAGTCGCGTTGCGCTCGACCGCGCGATCGCCGGGCACATCCTCGCGCGCGGAGAATTAATGGCGCGTTTCGGGCGATAGCGCGGGCAGCGCTTGCTCGGGAGCACCAGCCGCCGGCCGGTGTCTGAGGCAAGCCTTCCGCATTCGCTTGCCTCGGCTTTCGCCGCGTTCTAAATGTTAGACCCGCACCGCCGTTCCCTCGGCGGCTTTCAACTCTCAACCAACAACTCTCAACTCTCCTATGGCTAACTTCGGCATCAACGGCTTCGGCCGCATCGGGCGCAACGTCCTTCGCGCCATGAACAAAAATCAGGTCGCGCAAGTCCAGGCGATCAACGACCTGACCGACACCCACACCCTTGCCCACCTCCTCAAGTGGGATTCGATCCACGGAAAATTCGACGGCGACGTCGATTACGACGGCGAAAACATCATCGTCTGCGGCCATAAGATAAAGGTCCTGAAGGAACGCGACCCGGCCAAGCTGCCCTGGAAAGATCTCGGCGTCGATGTCGTGCTCGAATCAACCGGCCTTTTCACCGACCGGGCCAAAGCCGAACTGCACTTCGCCGGCGGCGCGAGGAAGGTCCTGATCAGCGCCCCGGCGAAAAATCCGGACGTGACCCTCTGCATCGGGATCAACGACGAAATCTACGACGCGGCCAAGCACAACATCATTTCCAACGCGAGCTGCACGACCAATTGCCTCGCGCCGATGGCCAAAGTGCTGCACACAAATTTCACGATCCTGAGCGGATTCATGAGCACGATCCACAGCTACACGAACGACCAGAACATCCTCGACCTGCCGCACAAAGACCTGCGTCGGGCGCGGGCCGCCGCGGTGAGCATTATTCCCTCGAGCACGGGCGCGGCCAAAGCGATCGGCGAAGTGTTGCCGGATTTGAAAGGCAAACTCAACGGCGGCGCGTTTCGGGTGCCGACGCCGGATGGTTCGGTGACCGATTTCACGGCCATCCTGGAGAAGGAAGCGAGCGCGGAAGAAATCAACGCTGCCTTCAAGAAAGCGGAAGCCGACAAAGGCTACAAAGGAGTCGTTGAGTACAGCGACGAGCCGCTCGTCTCGCGCGATATCGTGGGCAACCCGCACTCCTGCATTTTCGACAGCGCCCTCACCATGACGCACGGCAAGCTGGTCAAGGTGGTCGGCTGGTACGACAACGAGTGGGGTTACAGCAATCGCTGCGTTGAAATGCTGGAGATGATTTCGTAGCAGGAACAGGAGATGGCGAAGCTTACGGTTCGAGACCTCGACGTTCGCGGGAAACGCGTTCTGGTCCGTGTCGATTTCAACGTTCCGACCGAAGAACGCGACGGCCAGATCGTCATCACCGACGACACCCGCATGCGGGAGAGCCTGCCCACGATCAACTACCTGCGCGAGCAGGGCGCACGCACGATCCTGATGGCTCATTTCGGCCGGCCCAAAGGCCAGCCGGTCGAGAAATATTCGCTCCGTCCGGTCGGGCTCGCTTTGCACGACCTGATCGATCATCCAGTCGCCTTTAGCCACGACTGCATCGGGGCCGACGCGGAAAAGATTGCGAGCGAGATGAAAGACGGAGACGTCACGCTGCTCGAGAATGTTCGCTTTTACGCCGGTGAAGAAGCAAACGATCCGCAGTTTGCCGAGTCGCTCGCCAGGTTGAGCGACGGCCTATACGTGAACGACGCCTTCGGCGCAGCCCATCGCGCTCACGCCTCGACTGCTGGAGTGACCAGGTTCGTCAGGCAAGCGGCCATGGGCTTCCTGATGGAAAAGGAACTGAAATATCTCGGGGAAGAGCTGGCCAATCCGGCCCGCCCGTTCCTCGTCATCCTCGGTGGCTCGAAAGTGTCGGACAAGATCGGCGTGATCAAAGCGTTGATGGACAAGGCCGACACGATCCTGATCTGCGGGGCCATGGCCAACACGTTCTTCGAAGCGGAAGGCGTGCACATGGGCAGCAGCAAAGTGGAGCGCGACAAGTTTCATCTCGCGCGCGAACTCGTCGAACTCGCCAAACAAAAAAAGGTTCGTTTTCTTTTGCCGATCGACATTCTGGGTGCGGAAGAAATCAAGCCCGGCGCCGCCACCCGGCACAGCGGACGGCTCACCCCCGACTACAACATGCCCGACGGCTGGCTGGCGGTGGACATCGGCCCGCTCACAATCGCCCTCTTCAAGAGCGAGATCGCCCGGGCCAAAACCATTCTCTGGAACGGCCCCCCGGGCATTTTCGAGATCCAGGAGTTTTCCATGGGGACGGAAGCGATTGCCGAAGCGCTCGCCGAGGCCGACGCGGTCACGATCATCGGCGGCGGGGATTCCGTCACCGCGGTCAAACAATCCGGTCTGGCCGGGAAGATGACTTTCATTTCGACCGGCGGGGGTGCCTCGCTCGAGTTGCTCGAAGGAAAAGAGCTGCCGGGAGTCGCTGCCCTAACGAACAAGTGATGCGCCGGAAAATCATCGCGGCGAACTGGAAGATGCACATGACTCAGGCCGAGTCGGAAGCATTCATCAGCACTTTCCGGCGCGAGATCGGCGAGCTCGTCCCGCCCTTTACCGCCATTCCAAAAGTGTCCGAGCTCCTCGCCCAGACGCAGAACATAAAGGTCGGCGCGCAAAACATGCACTGGGAACGAAGCGGGGCTTTTACCGGTGAGATCAGCCCGACGATGTTGCGCGAGCTTTTTGTCCGATATGTCGTGCTCGGTCACAGCGAGCGGCGGGCGCTCTTTGGCGAAACCAACGAAATCGTGAACCGCAAGGTGCGCGCGGCCCACGAGGCGAATTTGCGACCGATTCTTTGCATCGGCGAAACCCTCGAGCAACGGGAGCGCGGTGAAATCGAGAAGGTGCTCTCGACCCAGCTCCAAGGCGGCCTGGCCGAAGTTGAAGCGGAGAAATTGCTCGAAACCGTCATCGCCTACGAACCGGTCTGGGCGATCGGGACGGGCAAGACCGCGACGGCCGCGCAAGCGCAGGAAGCGCACGCGTTCGTTAGGCAAACGTTGCGCGAGATGGCGGACCAGGCGACCGCGGACAAGGTTCGCATCCAGTACGGTGGCAGCGTCAAACCCGACAATGCCCGCGAGCTGCTCTCGCAGCCGGACATCGACGGCGCGCTGGTCGGCGGCGCCAGTCTCGACCCGCGCAGCTTCGCGCAGATCATCCAGGCGGGCGTGCCGCAGGATTAGCTAGCCGCGCGATCGTGGCACAGGCATCTCGCCTGTGGACCGGGACGGACTGTGCTACGGCTGCATCCGAAGCGCGTAGATTTCCACCAGGCCGGTTCCGCTCGGCGCCGTGCCAGTCCCCCGCACGATCGCGGTGTAACCGCCGGGCGCGAGCGTTTGCAGGACGGCCGCTTCCTTCGGGTCGTTAGGTGGAATCGTCGTGGCGATGATCGCGTCGGCGTCGGGATTATCTTCCCAGTTGTCGTTGAAATCGATTTGCGTGCCCTCGGCGTCGTAAAGAGTGAGCGTCAGATCAGCCAACGGATCAGCCACGCTCCCGGCAAGAGAGGGGCCGAGCGCGCGCACGAGCACGTCTTGCGAGCCTTCGCCGAAAACGATAAAGCCGCCGATGAGGACATTGTCGCCCGACTCCACATCGCTTCGCGTCGAAATGTTGAGCACGCTCGACCCCGGGCTGGGATCGAGGTCGTAAACTTCAACGAGGCCAACCCCGGAGCTGCCGTTCGCGCCGTAAACCACTGCCGTGTAGGCCAGCCCGGTGCTGGACGCCGGCAACGTCGTGATGATTGCGGATTCGTTAGGCTCGTTCGGGCCGAGGCCGGCATCGCTCAGCTCCTGGTTGGTCGGATCGTCCTGCCAGTTGTCGTTCGCCGCGATCGTCGCGCCGCTGCTGTCGTGGATCTCGAGGGTCGGATCGGCCAGGAAATCGGTGATGCCGGCATCCGCGAGCGACGGCCCGAGGGCGCGCACCGCGACTCGCTTCGGGCTGTCGCCGAGAACGATAAAACCTCCGATGAGCGCGCCATCTCCGGCGCCGACCACCGCCCTGGTCGAAATGTTGGCGAGATGCACCGGGTTGGTTACGACCTCGACGTCGAAGGACTGCGAGGCCTCCGCCCCATCGACATCAGTCGCCGTCACCGTGATCGTGGCCGTGCCGATGGCTTTGCCGCTGACGAGCAGATTCGAATCGCTCAGGGCCGCGCTCGCGATGTTGGGATGATCGCTGCTCGCGGTGAAAGTAAGCGGCGAGATGTAACTGATCGCCGGGATCGTGATCAGGTTCTCCGGCGTCGGCAGCCCGGACGTATAATCGCGCAGCGGGAGACCCTCGAAGGGCGAGCCGAAGTTAAAAGTAGGGAGCGCGGCGATCGCGTCCACGACGGTCATACTCTCTCCAATGACGTGTCCGAAGACGGTGTAACCGGGGCTCGTCGAGCTTGGGTCCAGGCTCGGGTTATCCTGCAGGTTGATATACCACTGGCTGGTGGCGCTGTCAGGATCTCCCGTCACTTGAGCCATCGCGATCGTCCCTTCCGTGTTCAGGATACCTGGCTCATTCATGATCGGATCGAACGGAGTCACCTGCGTGGGAAGCGCCTGCGCTGGATCGGAGGGATTCACGGTGGAAAGAAACCCGCCGCCCTGGATAACGAAGTCGGGAACGGAGCGATGAATGAAACTCGAGGCGAGGGTGGAAGTTGTCGGATCGATCATGAAATAACGTCCGGCGTCGATGTAGTTCTTGAAGTTCGCGACCGTGATCGGCGTCGCTTGATCGTAGAGCGCGAGATCGACGTTCCCGAGCACCGTCGTTAGGCGAACGCCGCTCGTATCGGGATCGTCGAAGTAATCTCCCAATGGGACCACCTCGGCAGCGGCATTTTCCAGGAGAGTCGCGTCGGGAATCGCGCCGGTGGTTTCCGGCGGGACGTTTTGGGCCAGGATCGGGAAGGGTAAAAGAGCGAGAAGAAGAATCAGAAACGCTCGGTGTGTGGAAAACATCGGCCACTACTAGCGCGTTTTGTTTCTGGCTCAACCGGGAGGCCCCGCTTTACTCCGGCTTCTTGATGTCGAGATAGGTGCGCGAGATCACCTTGCTCGTGCCGGGCTGGAGGTCTTCGATCCGCATTTCTTTCAGGAACCAGCGGCCGTCGATTTTCTGGGCGGAGATGACTTCGAACCGTTTCGTCAGGCGGCCCTGCCAGTCGTAGGCCTGGACGCGCATCATCGCGCCGCTCTCCTTGTCCACCCAGAGATAGATGTTGGAATATTGCGCGTCGCGCGCAGGGGGTTGGAGACGCAATCGCCAGCAGGGGCGAGTGCGCACGGTCTCTTCGCCCAACACTTCGGCCCGGGGCCAGTAGAGAAACTTGAGCGCAAGATCGCCGTAGGTCACCGCCATCCCGCCGATCCGCTGGTCCAGACGCGACTTGGCGAATTTTTCCGTGCTGTTTTCGCGCACGAGATCGAGGCTGGCGTTCTTCTCGCCGAGCCGGAGCTGAATTACCTCCGGCGGGTTGTAGAAGGTGTAGCGAATGACCGGCCCGTTCTGTGTGATCCGAAACGGAACGACGCTCCCCTCGGTCCGGAGCTGGCCCTGTAAATCGAGCTGCTGCTGGCTTTGTTGCAGCCGCACCTGATCGAGAATCTGTTGCGCTGATGGCGGGTCCGCCGCGAGGAGATCGATTGTTCGGTGCTTCATCCGTTTTGAGTTTTACCCCTTGAGCCCTTAAAAGAAAAATCAGTCGCGTGGATCAAACGCTTTTTCATCTCATCAACCAGCAGTGGACACATCCTGCGCTCGACTTGTTCATGGCTGCGATCAGCAACGTCGATATTTTCAAGCCGCTCATCATCGTTCTTGTGCTCATCGCGCTGATCTGGGGCGGGTTCAAAGGGCGGGCCCTGGTTTTTTGTCTGGGGGTGGCGCTGCTGGTGAATGGCAATCTCACCGTCGGTCTGTTGAAAAAATTCGTCGATCGCCATCGACCGAAGCAGGTTGAACGGGTGCGAATGGTGGAGCTGGAAAAGACAAGGCCGGAATTTCTCACGATCTTCCACCAGCCGGTCATCCGTTATTCCGACGCGCAGGATCGCGGCCGGTCCGGGCCGTCGTTTCCATCCGGGCATGTGACGAACAACGTCACGGTCGCGCTCATTCTCACCTTTTTCTTCCGGCGCTGGGGCTGGCTCTATTTTCTCTTCGCGATCGCCATCGCCTGGTCGCGGGTTTATCTCGGGGCGCACTGGCCGAGCGATGTTCTCGCCACACTTTTTCTCGCGCTCGGTGAGACGGCGCTCCTCCTCGCGCTCCTGGAATTTCTCTATCGCCGGCTGATCGCGAAATGGGCGCCCGCCTTTTTCCAAAGGCACCCGCGCCTGGTCGGCGACGCCATCGCATGAGCACGACACGCGCGGTCTGGATTTTTCTCCTGGTGCTGACGGCGATTCGACTCGTTCTGATCGGTGCGACTCAGCTTTCGCCCGACGAAGCATATTATTGGATGTGGGCGCAACGACCCGCCCTTTCCTATTTCAGCAAAGGGCCGGGGGTCGCGCTCGTCATCCGTTCCAGCGTGGCGATCTTTGGGGATAACGAGTTCGGCGTGCGTTTCTGGAGCCCAATCCTCGCCGCCGGGACCAGTCTGCTCCTTTATTATTTTACCCAGCGGCTCTTCAGTTCGCTCGCCGGTTTCTGGCTCGTGGTCGCGCTCAATGTCACGCCGATTTTCAATCTCGGCGGCCTCGTCATGACGATCGATCCGCTCTCGATTTTTTTCTGGGTGGCGGCTTTCTCCACTTTCTGGCTGGCGATCGAGCGGAGCCCGCGATTTTCCTGGTGGTGGCCGCTGACTGGTTTGCTCATCGGGCTCGGCTTTCTCTGCAAATACACCAACGCCCTCGAGCTGATCTCGATCTTGCTCGTCCTTCTCCTGGCCGGCCGGCTCCGGCGCGAGTTCGTTAGGCCAAATCTCTATTTCCTTCTCGTCGTCTTCGGGCTCTGCACCGTTCCGCCAATCATTTGGAATTCGCAGCGCGCCTGGATCACGCTCGCTCACCTCCGGGCGCGCGGCAGCCTGAACAGCGCGGCCGGTTTCCATCCCCTCGAATTCCTCTCCTTTCTCGCCGAACATCTCGCGACCTATTCGCCGCTCATCTTCCTCGGCCTGGCCTGGGCCACGATCGCGAGCTGGCGACGCGCCCGGGAGAATTTCAAAGTCATGTTTCTTCTTTGGTTCGGTCTGCCCGTCTTCCTTCTCTATGCCCTGCTCTCGCTGAACAAGGCCGCGGCGCCGAACTGGGATTGCCTCGCCTTTCTCAGCCTGGGCGTTCTTGCCATCTCCTATTGGCGTGAGCGCCTGGCTTCGCGGGAGAAGGCGCGCCACTGGATCCACGGCGGTGTGATTCTTGGGTTGCTCATGAGCGGCGGACTGACGGTGATGATGATAAATCCCACCGGCGTCCCTGGCCGCCGGCACGATCCGACCGATCGCCTCCGCGGCTGGCGCTCCCTCGCCCAGGCCGTGCAACAGGTGCGGAGCGATTTCGAAAAGCGAACCGGCCAGCGCGTTTTCCTCATCGCCGATGAACGCGACCGCGCGGCCGAGCTGGCCTTTTATCTCCCGGACAAACGGGTCGAGGGTCCGGCGCATCCGGCCGTTTACATCCCGGAATCGCAGGACATGGTGAATCAATTTTCCTTCTGGCCGCGCTACGACCAATTCGAGCCGCTCCCCGAGAACGCCGCACGGGACCCGAATGTCACCTACACCGAGGAAAGCGGCGTCAACCGCTTCACCGGACGGACCGCGCTTTTCCTTCAGCTCGGGAAAAAGGCACGGCTCCCGCGCAGCATCCGCGGCGGTTTCACGCGGACCGAACCGATTGCTCATATTGAAGTGCGAGCGGGCGACCGGCTCCTGCGCGAGATCGAGGTTTACGCCTGTTACGATTATCGGACGATGCCGTTATGAGCGACCTCGACTCGGGCCCGGCGGTCTCGGTCGTTGTGCCGCTTTATAATGAAGCCGAAAACGCGCCGCTCCTCCAAGGCGAGCTGAGCGCCGCTCTCGCGGGAATCGATCACGAGATCATCTTCGTGGATGACGGCTCGACCGACGCCACGCTCTCCCGCCTAACGAAGGGTCCGGATGTGCGGATTCTTCATTTCGAGAAGAACACCGGGCAAAGCGCCGCGCTTCATGCCGGCGCCAATGCGGCCCGGGGGAAAGTCGTGGTCCTGATCGATGGCGACCTGCAAAACGATCCGGCGGACATCCCCCGGCTTCTGGCCGAGGTCGAGCGCGGGGCCGATCTGGTTTGCGGTTACCGGGCGCAGCGCAAGGACACATTGGTCAAACGTCTGACGAGCCGGATCGCGAACTTCGTGCGCAGTCGTTTCACAAAGGACGGCGTGCGCGATACCGGCTGCACCTTGAAAGCGATGCGGCGGGAGTGCGTTCAGACGCTTGTGCCCTTCAAAGGGATGCACCGTTTCATTCCCGCCCTGGTAAAAGGGGCGGGCTATCGCCTGGTCGAAGTCCCGGTGAATCACCGCGCCCGCCGCTTCGGCGCAAGCAAGTACGGGCTGGGCAACCGCGCCGTGCGCGCCACCGTCGATATGTTCGGGGTGCGCTGGCTTCTCTCGCGTCAACAGCGTTACAAAGTGACCGAAGAGTCCTGAGCCCTGGAGAGACGACAGTGTCTGACTCGGATCATTTTTCTTGCCCCTCAGGCTATAGACATGCCGCTCCGGCGCTTCGAGTTGAGAGGCCAAACAAAATGCGCGGGGATCAGTCGCAAACCTTCTCCTGGAAAAATTGCGGGAACTTGGCGCTCGAATCGCTAGCGCAGACCGCTTGGGAGACGGGGCGAGGAAAGCAATTGGCCGAATATCTCCCAGCGTTTCTCCACCTGGT
>JADMIO011227416.1_pt1 | contig 10478 bp, 10 predicted proteins | sample 8958161 | NCBI WGS metagenome assembly JADMIO01 (sample SAMN16585339, study PRJNA669376) | soil metagenome | isolation source: Crop rotation soil | place: USA: Cullars Rotation, Alabama | collected 2011
AGCCGTTTCAGGAATCGGCTGCGGCTCAAGTGAGATTTCAGGCGCGGGCTGCGCTTCTTCCTGCTCGGGTTGCGTGGCAGGCGCAGTCGCCGCCGGATGCTCAGCGCGAGCTGCGGGCGGACGCACCTTGATTGGTCGCACCACGACAGGTCTGGTCGCAGGTTGCTCGACAGGCGTCGTCGTCGCAGGCGCAGGCGCGGTTTCTGCCGGCTCGGAAAGTTCGGGCGCTTCGGGGGCCGCTGTTGGGGCTGCCGCTTCTTCCGTGACGGGCGCTTCTTCCGCGATGACCGGGCGTGCCTTCTTGACGAGCACGACCTTGCGCGGAGCAGCCGTCTCTTTCTTGGGGAAGTACCGGTTGCGAATCTTTTCCGCCAGCTCTTTTGAGATAGAGTTGGAGGGCACACTAACATCAACGCCCTCACGTCGGACTTCCTCGATGAGACGCTTCGTGTCCTGCTTAAGTTCTTTGGCTAAATCGTACAGGCGAACCTTTGAAGAAACGGTCATGCACTCCTTCTTCGACGCTTCAGGTAACGACGGCGTCGCGCGCTTTCAATTAAGGTTAAGGACTAAACCCGTCCAAACCTCAATCAGGAAAGCGCGCTTCTCAAAGGAAACGCATTGCCATTCTGGGCTTGGCGGGCAAGGAGCGAGACGCGCATTTTCGGCGTGCGCGCACGCTACGGTTATTGGGCCGCATTGTCTTCGGAAGCATCTTGTTGCTTCTCGTCTTCGCTCTCGACCGTCTCGGCCTCTGAATAGACGGGCTCTGGAGCTGAACTGATTTGAACTTCTGGAGCTGACGCCTCGCTTGCGAAATCACTGCGCGGCGAGAAGGGAGCGTCGTCCTCTACGGGCGGCTCGCCCTCGCCGACTTTCTCTGCGGCTTCGATCATCGCTGCGCCCGTTGACGTGATGTCAGGCGCGGGCGTGATCGTGTCGGGACGGAGATCGCGCCCGGCGTCCTGAAGCAGAAGCTCGTCCTGCGACATCGGATCGGCTTCGGTCAACGCCACAGGGTCTGCCGAATTCTCTGCGAGAATCTCCGGCTCGGCCGTGAACGGCTCGCGCTCTTCGACCGCCTCGTCGTAGCCTTCGGCAATCATCTCTTCTGAAGGCTCAACCTCGCCTGGGTCAACCGTCGGGTCAAGCTCAGCAGAGACTGCGTGCTGCTCGACCGGCTCGCCCTCGCTTTCAGTTGCAGTAGTTTCTTCTTCACCCATGCTCGTACCCTCTGTCTCTTCTGCCGCAGTGCTCTGCTGCTTGCTCGCGTCGCGCGCGGCGACGACCGCCTGAGCCGCCTGCAACATTGACTCTGCTTCGTCAAGACTGACATCCAGGTATTCAACCAGATCGTCAACTGTCGTGGCAGCCAGAGCGTCAATATCTTCGATGCCATGTTCGGCCAGAGCTTCAGCCTGCGCGGCTGTGACGCCCTCGATGGCAGAAAGCGGAACCGCGCCACCCGAAGCAATGAGCGCGCCCATCTGCTCTGCGACCTCTTTCTTCAATTCCTCTTCGCTGCGGATGTCTATGTTCCAACCGACGAGCTTCGTGGCGAGGCGCACGTTCTGCCCGCGCTTGCCGATAGCCAGAGAGAGTTGATCTTCGTTGACGATCACTTCCATCTGGCGATTCTCGATGTCCGTGATGCGAACCTGGTTGACCTTCGCGGGTGAAAGAGCATTTGCAGCGAAGACCGAAGGCTCGTCGGACCACTCGATGATGTCAATCTTCTCGCCGCGCAGTTCTCTAATGATGGCCTGCACGCGCGAACCCTTCATGCCGACGCACGCGCCCACAGGGTCAACGTCGCGCTCGTTGCTTGTGACAGCAATCTTGGCGCGCTCGCCCGGTTCGCGGACGGCGGATTTGATGACGACCGTCTCGTCGTAAATCTCAGGCACTTCCATCTCAAAGAGGCGTCGCAAAAGCTCAGGGCTCGTGCGCGAGACTTCGACCTGCGGGCCTTTGGATTCCTTCGAGACGTTGTTGATGACGACGCGAATGCGCTCGCCCTGATTCCACTGCTCGCCGCGCGATTGCTGCGAGCGCGGCAGGATGGCTTCCATGTTGCCCAAATCAACGATGATGTTGCCGCGCTCGAAGCGTTTGACAAAGCCGTTGACGAGATCGCCTATCTTGTCAATGTATTGATCGTAGATGTTCGAGCGTTCGGCGTCGCGCACCTTTTGAAAGAGAATTTGCTTGGCGGTCTGAGCGGCGATGCGTCCCAGCTCTTCCATCGGAAGGGGCAGCAGCAGCGCGTCTCCGACTTCCACCTCATCTCCGGCCATCTCTCGCGCTTCTTCAATAGAGAGTTCCGTCGCGGGGTCTGCCACCTGGTCAACGACCACTTTGGTCGCCGAAAGCTCGATGCCGGTCTCTGGATTCCAGTCCACCTGGATGTCCTCGCCGGAGCGGAACTGCTTGCGCGCGGCGGCGCGCACGGCTTCCTTCATGGCCTCGATGACGATCTCGCGATCCACGCCTTTCTCCTGGCAAAGGGCGTCAATGTTCTGCGCGATTGATGTACTCATAACTTAGTTGTCAGTGGTCTGTCGTCAGTAGCCAGTTGTTTCCGTTTTTGCAACGGACAACTGACTAATTCATATTCAATTGTGTTTGCGATTGCCGCCTTTAGCGGTGTTCGCTGTCGCGTCGAACTGCTTTGCGCGACGAAACTCTTCTTCAACGTCAATCTCAAGATTGGCCTTGACGATTGACGCGAGCGGAACCATGACGCGCCCGCTCGTCTTGTCTTCAAAAATCACCTGCTCGCCCTCGACGCCGACGATGCGCCCGCGAAAGTTGCGCTGGCCGTTAATAGGCTCGCGCACTTTCATCTTCGCCAAGTGTCCAGTGAAACGCTCGTAGTCCGCGCGCTTGTAAAGACCGCGCTCAAGCCCTGGGCTTGAGACTTCCAAGGTGTAAGCGGCGTGGATGAAGTCTTCCACGTCCAGAATCGTTCCGACGTGAAGGCTCACTTCCGAGCAATCTTCGTGCGTGACGCCATCGGGCTTATCGATGAAGATGCGAACGATGGGCTTGTTCTCAGGGCCTGCGACCTCTGCGTGAACAAGCTCAAGCCCGTGATCCAAAGCCACACGCTCACTGATCTCACGCACACGCTCTTCAATCGAACCCTGCCCCAAAACCTTTGCTCGCTTCCTCAAAAATGTTCAAAAAGCTTCACCCTGAGCGCAAAAGAAAAAGTGGGCGCGAACCCACTAGAGAGAACGTCGCGCTCCAAGCGAACGGAGGATTATACGGAAAGGATACAGTAGAAGCAAGCGGGCAGTGGGGACAGTCCAGGCTTCAATTTAAGGAAGCCTTTTTATGTTTGTCGCGCCAGCTAAGAAAGGCGTATGTCAGAAAGGAATAAAGCAGGAAGTTACCAAGGTATAGTGCTGATTGTTCTCCGGGTGGCATCCATCCGCCGACAGTGGGTTCTGTAGAAAAGAACAGGGAATATATCCACGACGGCCAAGATATGAGAGCAAGAACTAGCCAGGTGATAACATCTTTACCATAAAATAGAGGCTGAAGCTTGGCGGCCAGGATAAGGTAACCCGGAGGTATCAGCGCGCCGCATATGGCTGATACAAGCCATCGCTTCATCTGACCATTGACACCTCCACAAGAGTTCTTTCAGCTTCCCCGCAGGCTCTTACTTTGCGCCGCCTGCTTTTGGAAGTTGAGCCAGCACCCTGTTCTTCTCATGCTGCGCCCATTCCAGCTGCCGCTCGACATACTCCTTCATGTCGCTCTCGCCCTCTGCGCTCGTGGTCGCGTCCTCGTGCAGTTCTGGGCGCTCGTTCCAGTAGTTGATGAACTCGTCGAGCGCGGCGATGGCCTTTTGTCCCAGCTCTGCAAAGTTCGGGTCTAAGTTTTGAACAGCATCGTCGTACTCTTGAAGACTGCTCTGCGCTTTTAATTGAATTTCGTCGTCGTTCATGGTTTCCCCTTTATCTAAAAGTTAGCTGCCGAGCTTCGCCTTCACGATCTCGCTCACGGTGCGGCCGTCGGCGTTGCGTCCACTGAGACGAGCCTGCGCGGCCTTCATCACCGCGCCCATCTCGCGCATGCTCGAAGCGTTTGTTTCCGCGATTGCTTCCATTACAGCCTGCTCAATCTCCTCGCGCGAGGCTGCTTTCGGCAAGTAGCCCTCGATGACTTCGATTTCGGCGCGCTCTTTGTCTGCAAGCTCAAGGCGTCCTGCCTTCTCGTACTGCTCTACGGAATCGCGCCTCTGCTTGACGAGCGATTGCATGGCTTTCGTTAATTCTTCATCCGATAGCTCGCCGCCCTTCTCAATCTCGCGGTTCATGATTGAAGCTTTGACCATCCGCAGCGTTGAAAGACGGCTTGCATCCTTGGCCTTCATCGCGGCCGTCATGTCTGAGACGATTCTTTCTTTGAGACTCATAGCAAGTAAAATTCCTTTCATCGTCATTTGTAAGCTGAAAGCGGCGCGGTTTACAAGTGCGACGTGAAATAGTTAGGATTGGCGCGCTCTTTTTCGGTCGGCGCGCGCGTCCCGGCTTCCTTGTTGCCCCAGAGGATACAGCTTGCAGATTCAGGAGAGAAAGCTACGTTGGCGCCTGGGTGCGCTCGCTGGTCTAGCCATGATGCTGCTCGCGCTCTACCCGCAAATCAATTTGTGGGTCCTGCGCGGGAAGGATTGGAACGGAGCCTATGCTTACAACGATGTGGACGAAGTCGCCTACGCATCCTATCTGGAAGCATTAATCGAAGGCCGCCCGCGCCGCAACGACCCGTACACGAGGCGCGACGACACGGCGGAAACTCGGCAGCCTGAATCTCTCTTCTCGATTCAATTCATCCCGCCTTACGCCGTTGCTTTAATCGCGCGCCCGCTCGGGCTGGATGCAACGCAGGTGATGTCTGCCACGGGTGCGCTCGCCGCGCTCGCAACTGCGCTTGCTCTCTTCTGGCTCTTGGGAATGCTCACAGGAGATGATCGCATTGCTGCGACGGGCGCGTTGATGGTGCTCTGTCTGGGAACGCTCGCGTGCGCGCAAGGAGCGATCATTCAACTGTTGGGGCGCGGCTGGGCCTACCCGTATCTTCCTTTCCTGCGCCGCTACCTGCCCGCGCTTCCGTTTCCAATCTTCTTCATCTTCTGCGCGCTCGTCTGGCGCTCGATCAGAGACGAGAAGAGGCGAGCGGTTTATGCTTATGCTACGGGCGCGGGCGTTTCGTTCGGCGTGCTGGTCTATTCCTACTTCTATCTCTGGACGACTGCGCTCGCCTGGTTAGGCTGCTTCGCGCTGCTGCTGTTGATAGCAAAGCCAGAAGGCTGGAGACGCGACTTCAAATCCCTTGGCGTCACCGCTGCGCTTGCCTTGGCTTCGCTTCTGCCTTACACGATGCTGCTCTCGAATCGCGCGACGACGATGGACTCCGTGCAGCTTTTGACCTACACGCGCAGGCCAGACCTCTTTCGTCCGCCGATGCTAATCGGCATGGCCGTCCTCGGCGTTCTCATCTACGCGATACAGCGCGGGCGGCTTCAATGGCGAGAGAGGAGGACTCTCTTTGCCGTCGCCTTCGCGTTGACGCCAGCGGTCGTCTTCAACCAGCAGGTCGTCACGGGGCGCTCCCTACAGCCGATTCATTACGAGGTCTTCATCGTCAACTACGTCGCGGCCACGGCAATCGTGTTGACCGGTGCGCTCCTCTGGCAATCGTGCGCCATCGCGGAGAGACGGCGCGTTACCAGTCGGCTCTTAATCGTCGTCGCTCTCGTCACCTTCGGCTGGGGCGTTGTCGAAGCGGACGTGACGACACACGTCGTCGATGATCAGAACGTCATTCGTGATGAAGCCTTGCCGGTTGGGCGTCTCTTAAAGAAGCTCTCGCAAGAGAGAAGAGCTGCGGGCGACAGGACAGAGGGCGCGGTCTTCTCGCCGAATCTGATTCAGGGCGACGATTTGCCGGCGCTCGCGCCGCAAGGCATGCTCTGGGCCAGGCACCTGCACGTCTTCTCGGGCTCGACCTGGGAAGAGAACAAGGAGCGCTTCTACCAACAGGCTTACTACTCCGGCCTTGATGCCGAGTGGCTCTCCAACGAGCTGAGCAACGGAAACTACGTCGTCATCATCGCGCTCTTCGGCTGGGGAAGACATCACGACCGCCTGACCGTCAACGCCACGCCTCTGACGCAGGAAGAGATTGCAGCGGAAGCAAACAGCTACGCGCAATACATCGCCACCTTCAACCGTGAACGCGCCGCGCGCTTTCCCCTCTCCTACGTCGTCATGGACGCAGACGGCTCGCTCGACTTCACGAACCTGGACCGCTGGTACGAGCGCGACACAGGGACGCGCGTCGGCAAATTCCTGCTCTATCGCGTGAAGCTGAAGTAGTGAAAAGTGAAAAGTGAAAAACTGCTTTCACCATTCACTTTTCACTTTTCACTTTTCTCTTCTCACATCGCGTTCAACCCGTCCCTGAGTTTCCCGCTTGAGAGGTTGAAAAGGTTTATCAGTTGCCGCCCTTGCTCGGTTTGCGCGTGGGTGCTTTGTACTCGGACTTGCGCTTGAGGCCGAGCGATTGCAACTCGGCGGAGTCGGGGCCGAATTGCGCCCTAACCTGATCTTTGACGCCGAGGATGATGTTGTGGAAGTTCCATGATTCGGCGACCATATTGTCGCGTGCCGCAGCCGCAGCCGCTTCCGCCTGCACGGCTGCCTGCTGTTTCGCCGCCAGCGCATTGTGCGCTGTCGTCACAGCCGCGAGCGTGTAGTCAGAATTTGCCGGGGCGTAGTTTTCGATTGCTTGCAGCGCAGCAAAGGCATCTTCGTCTGCGCTTAGTTGACCGGGAGGTAAAGGCCTTGTCTCATTCTTGGCCATAAAGGAATCTCCTTTGTGAGCTAAAGGGACGGGTTTCAACGACGCGCACATATTACAGAAACAGAGAGCCTGCAAACAAGAACTATTTTCAGCAAATCATAACAATAAAAGCCGCAACGCTTTCCGGTCTTCCGTCACAGCAAAACATAAAGCAAGCGCCCAAGATTGCTGAGCAATCATCATGAACAGTAAAGCAGTATGCCGGACATCCTATGTTTGCAAACAAAACCGGAAAGGAGTTTGATGAAACTGGAAAGGAGTATGACCATCCTGTAAAGGAAATGAGACAAACTACAAAGGAGCATACTCATACTGGCTTTGCACATTTATTCAGAAGAGGCTGCATAATTCAGGCGATCTATTCATTTCACCTGAATATTTGTGCAAAGCCTATCGTTATTCTGCCAAAAACATATTTTGCGGTAAGGTATACTCTCCCGTAGAGGAGGTAAGTCGATGAGTTTAGTATCTGACGCACGAATAAAAGCAGCCGTCGAGAGTGGCGAGAGTGCGTTCTGGGCTGCGGTCGCTAAAGAGTTTCCCGAGGCCGAGTCCGGTGATTTCGACCCCGGTATGGTCATGAGCCTCACGCAGACGATGGAGCGCGCAGTAGGCGCGTGGGTGGAGTACAACGTCACGAGCGAAGGGTGACATGCAGGACAGCCTACGTTGCTCAAAAAGAACTTCTTTGTCTCATGGTTTAAGCAGTACGGGCGCGACTTCCCTTGGCGTCAAGCAGGAACGACGCCTTTTTCTTTTCTCATCACGGAAATGCTGGTCAGGCAGACGCGTGCGAGCGAGGTCGCCAAAATTTGGGACGCCTTCATGGCAGCGTACCCCAACGCATACGCGCTCGCAGCGGCACGAGAGTCCGAACTTGTCAGGCAACTCGCAGTCTTAGGATTTGGTAACCAGAAGGCCGAGGCACTATGTGCTGCGGCCTCGTACCTCATAGAACACCACGGGGGTGAGGTCCCTAAAACGCTCGAAGAACTGCTCGCCATCCCGCACATAGGTAACTATGCGGCCAGAGCTGTGCTATGCTTTGCCTTCGGCGTTAGGATAGAGATCGTTGATACGAACGTTCTACGCTTCTACGCCCGGTACTTTGGCGAAAGCGTAAAGCCCGACATTCGCCGGAACCCTCACGTGTGGGAGTGGGCACGGCACGCGCTCCCGCGCGAGCGACAGAAGGCACAGCAGCATAACTACGGTATCTTGGATTTCACGGCGGACATCTGTAAGCCGGGCAGGCCACGCTGCGAGGTGTGCCCGTTGGCTGTATCCTGTCATTGGGGGCAGCAACAGCTAGCTGGAACCGTTTGAACTATGGCGCATAAAGTCTTCTCCTTCTTTTCCGGCGCTGGCCTCCTAGACCTCGGGTTTGAACACGAGGGCTACCGGGTCGTGTATGTTAACGAGTACCACGCGCCATTTCTTGAAGCGTATAAATACTCACGGGCGAAGTTGGGCATCGAAAAGCCGGAGCATGGCTACTACAGCGGGTCCGTCACCGACTTCTACCAGCACCCGCTCAATGACCACTTGCAAGAGATCGTCGAAGACAGCCGGAAAGATGGCTCGCTCGTGGGGTTCATTGGTGGACCACCCTGCCCTGACTTTTCTGTAGGCGGCAAGAACCGTGGCCGGCATGGCGATCATGGCAAGCTATCACAAAGCTACGTTGATATGGTCTGCCAGCAGGCCCCCGACTTCTTCCTGTTCGAGAACGTGAAGGGCCTCTGGAGGACTAAGGTACATCGCCACTTCTACGAGGAACTGAAGGCCCTCTTGCGGCAAGCTGGATACGTGCTTACGGAGCGGCTTATCAACTCGATTGAGTACGGTGCGCCGCAGGACCGGGAGAGGATCATACTCATCGGGTTCATGAGCGACATCTTGCCGGAGTCGCCGCACAAGCCCGTCATCAACGGCCACGATATTGATTTCTTCCCGTGGCTCACGAACGCACCGTATCCAGGCCGGACGGCATTTGAGTATCCTTGGCCTACAACGTCGCCCTTTGCCGAAGGCAGTAGTATTGAATGTCCTGAGCGCATCCCTGTTGAGCTAACGACTGAACACTGGTTCCAACAGAACAGTGTGGAAGAACACCCGAACGCTGAACACTGCTTCAGGCCAAAAGCAGGACTCAAGCGATTCCGTTCCATCGCCGAAGGCGATGACAGCAAAAAGTCATTTAAGCGGCTGCACCGCTGGCGGTACTCGCCCACGGCTGCCTATGGTAATAACGAAGTACACCTGCACCCGTATAAGCCGCGCCGGATTTCTGTAGCCGAGGCGCTCGCTATCCAATCAATGCCGAAGGACTTCGAGCTGCCGCCGGATATGACGCTCTCAAATATGTTTAAGACAGTCGGTAATGGTGTCCCTTATCTTGCAGCCAGAATGCTAGCACGCTCCATCACATCCTTTTTGGAGAATCCGTATGCCCGTGTTGACAGCAGCAGATATAACCAGAGCAATAGCACAACTCCCGAAAAACAGAGACTACCACTATATTGACCCTGTAACCCGGACCAGAATCATTATTGAAAACGTGGTCTTGCCGGAAGGCCCTATCTCTATCAAGCGATACGACCCGACGAAGGGGCAGCGGCGCGCTGACGCGCGCCGGACGAACATATCAAGCCCGATGATCTGGCGTGTTGCGAATGCCGTGCAGGAAGGCGTGCCGATCAATGTTGACCGGGTACTCGGGGCAAGCTACAACACGCGCTCGGCGCTTGAAGCATTGCTCGCGCATACGCCCCAGTTTTACTTCTGCTATCCGGGGCGCATCGAGTCCACGACTTCATCTACGCAAGTGCAGCGCGGGCATAAGCATCTCATGTGGCTTCCCGACCAGCCGCACACAGCAGGCGTGATGCAAGAGATAGATACGGATATTGTCATCTCTGAAGTCCCGACTATCGAAGCGGTCTATGAGGCGCTGGTCCTGCCCGAGGTCGAGCCTGAAGCGGGCATAGACATTGAGATGGCGCGGCGTCACGCGCAAATACAGATCGCGCTCGTCATGATCGGGTGCCAGCTCCAATTTAGGACATGGGTAGCGCGGAACGACCAAGGCATTATCTATAAAAACCAACGCATCGGCGAGATGGACGGGGTGATCGTGCGACTAGAAAACGAAGCCCTGCTGGCACAATACAGCGAGGCAGTACGGGCAGCGCTCCTCATCGATTGCATTTGGTTCAAGAACGCGCGGCTGATGCCTGCGGTTATCGAGATTGAGCACAGCACGGGCGTGCGTAGCGGTCTCACTAGAATGAAGACTCTGCAAGATGCCATGCCGCTTTACCCGACGCGGTGGGTTATTGCTGCCCCTGACGAAGATAGAGAGAAAGTCATGCGCGAGTGCAATACGCCGCAATTTCACTCGCTCCAAGCAAGGTTCTTCCCCTACTCAGCAATCGAGGAACTGTACTCGCTCTGCCAGCGGCGGAAGATTAGAGGAGTTACCGACGAATTTCTCGACTGCTTTATGGAGCCATGCCTTCCCGAACTGAATGCGGCCTGAAAAGGCTTTGCACATTTATTCAGAAGAGGCTGCATAATTCAGGCGATCTATTCATTTC
>JADMIO011437989.1_pt1 | contig 10478 bp, 7 predicted proteins | sample 8958161 | NCBI WGS metagenome assembly JADMIO01 (sample SAMN16585339, study PRJNA669376) | soil metagenome | isolation source: Crop rotation soil | place: USA: Cullars Rotation, Alabama | collected 2011
CCGAAAAGCGCGTCACCGCCAAGTCCATCGCGCCCCAGAAGAGATGAACCGGGCTGCACTTGCCGATGAACTGCGCGCGAAAGCGGTGCATCACTCGATCGGCCTGCGAGAGCGCCAGCCAGAAACGATGCGCCGCGTCGGCATCGTAGGGGCGAGACTTGTCGTCATCTAAAAACGGCACGACGACCGGCAGCTCATTCGGTTTCGCATAAATCCGCACGATGATGCCCAGCCGGGTGAGCTCCGCCATCAGGCGCGAATAAAAGTCGGCGACGCTTCGTGCCTCGAGGTGGAACCCGCCCTTGCCACCGTCAGTGGTCGTCACGATAAGCTGGTGATGCACGAAATCGAAGTCAATCGTGAACGATCGGCCGCCGTAGGGAACCGGCGACGAGGTGAGGCCCTGCGCCGTAAGATAGAAGGTTGAATGCCAATAATGATTGACCAAGGGCGACAGGCGCAATCGAACCTTGCCCGCGATCTGCAGCCAGAGGTGCAGCGCATCACGTGTCTCGATCCAATCCAGGAGCGCCAGTTTCGGCCAATCAGATCGTTTGCTCAGCGACACGCGAAGAGTCTCCTATGAATGACACTGCCTGCCAGCACATCGACTCGATCACCAACGTCCGCCAGGCCGCGAAGCATGAGTGCGAGGAATGCGTGAAGATCCACTCGCGCTGGGTTCATCTTCGAACCTGCCAGACGTGTGGGATGACGCTCTGCTGCGACTCGTCACCCAACCGTCACGCGACCAAGCACGCACGCTCGTCTCAGCATCCAGTGGTCGCGTCCTCCGAGCCGGGAGAGCGATGGCTGTATTGCTATCCGGACGATGCCTTTGCTGAGTATTGAGTCTGTCGCAGACTCTCCAGGTTCGATTTACTTATTGCCCACTGCCGCTCCCGCTGACGCGTGGAATCCGCTTCTCGTACTCCGGACGCACGGGTGCCTTCGGCATCTTCGCGGCTCGATCGGTGACCTCTTTAATCGCGCGCGCGAGTTGCGGATCGTTCCCGGCGGCCAGTTGCGACGGGTCGTCGTCGACCGCGATGTCAGGGTCGACGCCATGGCCTTCGGCGAACCATTGGCCTTTCGGATCGAACATCCGGAAGGTCGGCACCGTCACGGCGCCGCCGTCGACCAGCGGTGGGGCGCCGCTGATGCCAATCAACCCGCCCCACGTTCGCGTTCCAATCAGCGGGCCGAGGCCGGCTTCACGGAAATAGGTTGGGAACGCATCGCCGCCGGATCCGCTCCAGCCGTTGATCAGCATGACCTGGGGACCACGCAGGGCGACCGGTGGCCACTGCTGGCTTGCACCATCCCGGACCGCCCAGTAAGCAAGGATCGGCCGATTGAGCAACTCGATGAAGCGATCGGGAATCTGTCCGCCGCTGTTCCATCGCTCGTCGATGATGAGCCCGTCCTTCTTCCACTGAGCCATGAACTGGCGAACCAGCTCGTTCTGGGCGTCGACGCCCGTGCTCTGGACGTAGATGTAACCGATCTTGCCGTTGGTGGCCTTGTCCACGATCTGACGGCGCTCTTCGATCCAGGAGCGGAAGCGAAGCTCGGTTTCGCTCGTCAAGCACTTGACCACGACCTGCCGCGAACCAGTGATCGATGGTGATGAGTTCACGGTCAGCACGACGGTCTTGTCGCCAAGCCCCTGGAACGACGCCCATGGATCCGATTTCGTGTCGACGGGAATCCCGTTCACCGCAAGCACGTATTCCCCTTCCTTGACGATGACGCCCGGCTCATCGAGCGGCGATCGAGCCGACGCATCCCAGGGGCCGCCGCGGACGATGTGTTTGATTCGATACGCGCCGTTGGCGAGTTCCCAGTCCACGCCGAGCAGGCCGACCGAACGCTGCGGCGCCTGTTCCATGTCGCCGCCGCCGTGATACGTGTGCGAGGCGTTCAACTCGCCGATGAACTCACCGATCAGAAAATCGACGTCCCAGCGCGTCACCGCTCCCTCGAGCACCTTGCTATACCGCTCGCCGAGCGCTTCCCAATTGACGCCGTGCATGTTGGGATCGTAGAAAAAGTCGCGCTCGAAGCGATACACGTCGCGGAACATCTGACGCCACTCCGCACGCGGATCGACCGGCGCCTCCATATCTGCCGTCACCATCGGTTTTTCGAACTTCTGCGCAGCCTTGACCTCGACGATGGCGTACTTCTTCTTGCTCAGGACCAGCATCTTTTTGCCATCCGCCGTCGTTTCGAACGAATCGGCATCGTCGAGCACCGTCTTCTCTTCGCGCTCGGCAAGATCGAAATAGACGATCGCGTTTTTCTCGTCACCCGATCCGGTCCGCGGCTGACGGCGGTAGAGCAGCTTGCCTTTGATTGCCTGAAGGCCGTCGTAGTTGCCGGCCTTCGGCGGCAGCACCACGGCCCGGGATTCGAACCCATCCAAGTCGATGTCGACGTTCGCCGGAGCGAGGGCGCGATCGTCGGTCTTCTTGTCTTCGGCGGGCTTCTCTTCCGGCTTTTTGTCCTGCGCTTTCGTGTCGTCCGCTTTCTTGTCCGCCGGCTTGTTCTCTTCGGGCTTCTTCTCCTCGGGCTTCTTCTCGGCTGGCTTCGAGCCTTCATCCTTCTTCGGTGTCGTATCGAGCGCCGCATTCTCGTCGTCGTTGCGCGCCGCCAGTGGCGACTTCACGTCGCGGCGCAGCGGCACGGCGACGATCTTCGTCGGGTTTGGGTAGGTCCAACTGTTGTCGAAGCTGCCGTAGACAGGGTCGAACTCGCGATCCGACGCGTAGAAGAGATACTTCCCTTCCGGATCGAACACCGGCTGCGTGTCGTTCACATATCCGGTCGTTGCCTGGTGCAGCTTCGCGGCCTTCGTGTCGTAGAGGAAAATCGCTCGATTTCCTTCCTTCGTCGCTCGCGAGTACGCCAGCCAACGCGAATCGGGCGACCAGTCCATGCGGAAACCCTCGAGCGCAGGATGCTCGATCCATTCCGGACTTTGATCGATCTGCGTCGTTTTGTTCGTGCCGCCGTCGTAAATCCGGATGCGCATCGCCTGATCGATGAAAGCAATCTTCTTGCTGTCGGGCGCCCACTGCGGCGGGTACCGGAAGCCTGGACCGAGCGTGGTCACGCTCTTCTCCGCACCCGATCCGTCGGCCGAACGAAGCGTCAGTTCGTATTCGCCGGCTCGATCGCTCCAGTAAGCCAGTGTCTTTCCATCCGGCGACCATCGCGGATAACGTTCCGACACGCCAGACGACCGGGTGATGTTTACAACCGCGCCGAACTCCGCCGGCACGGTCAGGACATCGCCGCGCGCGGCGAACACAGCCCGCTTCCCTGTTGGCGAGACCGATGCCCACTCAATCAGTGATTCGACCTTCGCAGTGCGCGGCCGGAGTGTTGTCAGGTCGGTGACGACGCGGACCGGAACTTCGGCCGGCTTCTCACTCGCAAAGTCCAGCAGATAAAGGCGGCCGCCAGCCTGGAAAACGATCCCGTCCGGACCAATCGATGGGAAGGTGATATCGAAGTCGTTGAACTGGGTAATCTGGCGGGTTGTGTTCTTCGCGACGTCGTACGCCCAGATGTTATTGCGCTCGTTGGCGCCGCGATCCGACAGGAAGTAGATCGTGTTGTCGTGCCACATCGGCTGCGCGTCGTTGGCGGGATTGTTGGTGATGTTCTTCGCGACGAAACTTTTCAGGTCGAACAGGATCAGATCGGGAGCCCATCCTCCGCGATAGCGCTTCCAATTACGAAAGTCCTGCGACATCGGCATGTAGACGAATTGCTTGCCGTCGGGCGAGTAGGTGCCGAACTCGCCGTAAGGGACCGGAAGTTTCTCCGGAAGTCCACCGTCGAGTGAAACGGTATAGAACTGGTTGTAGCGCTGGCGACCGCTCTCGCGGCTCGACGCGAACAGGACGCGTTTGCCGTCCGGCGTCCAGCCGATAACCCGATCGGCCATCGGGTGATACGTCAGCCGTTTTGGTTCGCCGCCGCTCGCCGGCGCGACAAAGACATCGACGTTGCCGTCGTACGATGCGCTGAAGGCGATCTTCGTCCCATCGGGTGAGAATCTCGGAAACGATTCCTCTCCCGGCGACGAAGTCAGCCGAACCGCAGTGCCTCCCTGCTTGGCGACGAGCCAGATATCTCCGGCGTAGACGAAGGCAATCTGGTCTTTCGACACAGATGGCTGACGGAACATGCGCGCATCGATTTGCGCGAGTGCGAGGGTGGGGAACATCAACGCGATCGCCCACACGGCCGCGACAGGCAGGGACTTCGAAATGGTCATGCCGGAACTCCAGAAACAGGCCGAAACGCGTATTTTATCCTTTCCCGTTTCGGCTGGGCGCTTCACTTTTTCCGTTATGCCTTTTGTCTTTTCCCTTTTGTAAGATGCGAGCGCATGAAGATTTCAGATGTCCGAGCCACGACCGTCACGGTGCCGCTCGAGGCACCCCTGCGCCACGCCAACGGCTGCCATTGGGGCCGCTTCGTCAGAACCATTGTGGAGATCGAGAGCGACACGGGTCTCGTCGGCCTCGGTGAGATGGGTGGGGGCGGCGAGTCGGCGATTGCGACGGTCCTGGCGCTGAAACCGTCTCTCGTCGGCCGCAATCCGGCGCGTCTCGAAGAGCTGCGGTTCGTGCTCGCCAATCCAACCGCCTCGCTCTACAACAACCGCACGCAGGTCGTCGCAGCGCTCGAATTCGCGTGCCTCGATCTGCTCGGCCAATCGTGGGGCGTGCCGGTATCAGAGATTCTCGGCGGGCGCGTCCGCGACCGAGTACGGTTCGCCTCATACCTGTTCTACCGCTATGCGAATCGCCGCGGCGAGGGAACCGTCCGCACGCCCGAACAGGTTGTGGCCCATGCGCGCGCTTTGAAGAACGAATACGGGTTTCGAACTCACAAGCTCAAAGGCGGCGTCTTCCCGCTCGAGTACGACCTCGAGTGTTATCGCGCGCTGGCCGCCGCGTTTCCCGGCGACAGCTTCCGCTTCGATCCCAACGCTGTCTGGACGACCGAGGGTGCCATTCGATTTGGACGTGCGATCGAGGACCTCAATAACGACTACCTCGAAGATCCGGTTTTTGGACTTGCCGGAATGCGACACGCGCGCGAGCGGCTCCGCATTCCACTTGCCACCAATACCGTCGTCATCAATTTCGAACAGCTGGCGGCGAACGTGCTGCAACGCGCGGTGGATGTGATTCTCCTCGACACGACGTTCTGGGGAGGCATTCGCGCCTGCGTCAAGGCCGCTGGTATCTGCGAAACGTTTCAGCTCGGCGTTGCGGTTCACTCATCCGGAGAGCTTGGGATCCAACTGGCGACGATGCTGCATCTCGGCGCCGTCGTTCCGAATCTTGGCTTCGCCGCCGACGCGCACTATCACCACCTCGTCGACGACATCATCGAAGGAGGCAAGTTCCAGTACGAGGACGGTGCGATACGAGTTCCCGACAGACCGGGCCTCGGCATACGTCTCGACCGTCAGAAGTTGGCGAAATACGCGGATCTCTACCGCGAACTGGGCAACTACGGGTACGATCAGGATCCAGGGCGCCCCGGCTGGGCGCCGCTCGTGCCGAATGACCGCTGGGCAGATCCCGGCGACGACAGGGAGCCTTTCGTTGACTGAGTACGGCAATCGGACACCTGACAACACCCCGCTGACGAGAAGCGACGACGTCAGGCGGGAAACCGTTCGCCTGGTCACCGAAGCGGCTGTCTTCGACATGCACACGCATCTCTTTCCGCCGGCATTCGGTGCGTTGTCGAAGTGGGGGATCGACAATTTACTGACGTACCACTATCTCGTCGCCGAAGTCATGCGAGCGAGTGACGTCGGGCCGGAACGATTCCGTCAACTGTCGCAGCCGGCCCAGGCGGACCTGATTTGGGACACGCTCTTCGTGCGCAGCACACCGCTGTCGGAAGCTGCTCGCGGTGTGGTCCGCGTGCTCTCGGCTCTCGGCATCGATCCAGCACAGCGCGATCTGCGTCAGGCCCGCGAATTCTTCCGCGACACTACCGCCGAGGAGCAGGTCGATCTCGTTTTCGCACGGGCATCCGTATCATCGGTGGTGATGACCAACGATCCGTTCGATCCCACGGAGGCCGCACTGTGGCGGAACGGGCGCCCCAAGGATTCGCGATTCAAGGCTGCGTTGCGGATCGACCCGCTGCTCAATGATTGGAACACCGCGCGGTCAGCGCTTTCAGCCGCCGGCTATTCCGCCGGCGCTCAGGTTGATGACCGAGCGATGACCGAAGCGAGGAGATTCGTCGATCAGTGGATCGAGCGAATGGATCCGTTCTATCTCGCGGTGTCGTTGCCCGATGATTTCATGTGGCCGGAGGACAGTCCACGCGGCCGGCTGATCGAAGGCGTCGTCCTGCCCGCGTGCCGCGATCATCGGCTGCCGTTCGCGATGATGATAGGCGTGCGGCGCGCGGTCAATCCGGCGATTGGCGATGCCGGCGACGGCCTCGGACGCGCCGACGTCTCTGTCGTCCACCGGCTCTGCCGCCTGCATCCCGATAATCGGTTTCTGGTGACGATGCTGTCGCGTGAGAACCAGCACGAGCTCTGCGTCGCGGCGCGGAAGTTTGCCAACTTGATGCCGTTCGGCTGCTGGTGGTTCCTCAACAATCCGTCAATCGTTTCTGAGATCACGCGGGAGCGGCTCGAGCTTTTGGGCCCGACCTTCGTGCCGCAGCATTCGGATGCGCGCATTCTCGAACAGTTGCTTTACAAGTGGCCGCATTCGCGACGCGATATCGCCAATGCGCTCGCCGATCAGTACGTCGGCGTCGTCGAAAACGGCCGTCCGGTGACGTCCGCTGAGATCGCCCGTGACGTGCGCCGTTTGTTTTCTGACAATTTTCTCAACTGGACCGGCCGAACATCGACTGTTGCCGCGGCGCCTGCCGTGCAGAATTAGGACCTTCTATGATCACACTCGCGTTATGGCTCGCGCTGATGGGGAGTCAGCAGGAAACGAAACAAGAACATCCCAAGGTGCCGAAGGATTCGATCATGCTGACCGTCACCGGGTGCCTGAAGGGGCGGGTGCTTGCGGTCTCCGACGTTCGCCAGGAAGATACGCAGTCCGGTCCGATCGTGAAGTCGAAGTCGTTCCGCGTCAGCGGTAAGAAAGAGGTCATGAAGGACGTCAAGGACAATGACGGCCACCTCGTCGACGTCGTCGGGATCGTCAAGAAGTCCTCGCTGATCGAGCCGGGAATCAAGGTCGGGAATCGAGTGACGATCGGCGGCGGTCCACCGGTCGCCGGTTCCGGCGGCGCGACGCCGATACCGAACGAGTACATCCCGGTCCTCGACGCCGAGTCGGTGCGCTCGCGCGCCACATCCTGCGGCACGGGCAACTAGAGGAGGGGTCAGACCCTGTGTAAACCAACGGCAGGGGTCTCCCCCCTGCGGAATTACAGGGTGTTGTAGACCAGCGCGACGAAATCGGGGGGCGAGACCATTCCCCGCCCCCACTCCGCGTCGAACTGTGCGCTCGGTTTGGCCGCCTGCACCTGGGCCAAGGTCTTCCGCGCGCGCTTCAACTCTCGCACCCGGTCGCGGATCGTGGCGATCACTCGGCGGTACTTGAGCAGCCCGGCGTGATCGGACAACGGTCCATGACCGGGCACGATCTTCGTTCGCGCGTTGGTCATCGCCAGCGCCCGGTCAGCGCCGGCGATCATCCCGTTGATGTTCCCCCCCGTCGACGCATCGATGAACGGATACATGCCGTTGAAGAACACATCGCCCATGTGCAACACGTTGCCGCGCGTGTAATGCACGAACACGTCGCTGTCGGTGTGCGCCGGAACGACGTGCGATAACGCGATCAACTCCCCATTCATCTTCAACGATCGTTTATCGCCGAACGTGTCGGTCGGCAGCGCCGCGTTGGGCACGGGCTCGAAGTGCATGCCCATCAGGTCATGAGGCTGCGTCAGACGCAGTCGGGTGTTGGCGTGGGCGAGCACGGTCGCTCCGGCCTCGCGAAAGTGTGCGTTGTTGTCCACATGATCCAGGTGCCAATGGGTGTCGATCAGGGTGCGCACGGAGCCCTTGCCAAGTCCGTCGAGCGCCGATTTCAGGTGCGACCATGCCGGCTGTAGAAACGAATCGACGACGAGCTTGCCGTCCGCGCCGTAGAGCACGACGACGTTGCCGCCAGGGCCGGAATACATGACGAGCCGATCGGTGAGCCGGGTCGTCGCGATCGGTATCGATCCCATTTGCGATCGAAGGTTGGCGAGAGCGTCCGCGGGCGAGGCCGCGGCGGTCTGCGTCAGGTCAACCGGCGCCGCATGGAGTCCCGCTACTCGTTGAACGACCGCAGCACCGCCGGCAATCACGGCAGCATGACGAAGAAAGTCTCGGCGCGACCACTGGAACATGTCAGAAAGAATATCGCAACACTTATAATCGCAAGGCTTATGCACTGGCGGCAGGACAGGTACACGGGACCAGAACGACGGCAGCACCCGCGCTGGCGACCGCGGCCGCTGCGCGTCATCGCCGCACTTCTATTGATCGCGGCGATGTGCTACGGCGCCGCAGTGATCTATCTGGTGTCGCAGGAGACGCGGCTCGTCTTCCAGGCGGGACGGACCCTCGGCGAAATGAGGCCATCGTTCCCGTACGAACAAGTCGACGTGCCGCGAAACGACGCGGCGCGGCAGTTCGCGTGGCTCATCCCCGCCGCCCCCACCTCGGAGGAGGCGCCGTGGGTTCTGTTTCTCCACGGCAATGCGGCGACGATTGCGGCGCGGGTCAACATCGCGCACTACGCCGAACTGAGAAAGCTCGGCCTGAACGTGATGGCGCCCGAGTACCGCGGGTTTGGCGGACTCGCGGGTCTGCCGACCGAATCCGTGCTGGCCGCCGACGCGCAGGCGGCGTATGACTACCTCCGCAACGTGCGCCACGTTCCGGCGACACGGCTGGTTATTTACGGGTGGTCGCTTGGATCGGCTGTCGCGGTAACCCTCGCGTCGGAGGTCGATGCCGCGGCGTTGATTCTCGAGGGGGCACCGGCGTCGCTCGTCGCCATCGGTCAGCAGCAGTATCCGTTCTTTCCTGTTCGCCTCTTGATGCGAAATCCTTTCGATTCGATCCGAAGAATCGACCGGGTCCGGGCGCCGACGCTTTTTCTGCACAGTCCCGAGGACGCGGTGATCCCGATTGCGGAAGGACGACGGCTCTACGAGGCGGCACCCGGCGACAAGGCCTTCGTCGAAGTACGAGGCGGGCACGTCAACGCGTCGACGGTCGACACCGAGCGATTCTTCGGGGCGATACGCGGCTTCCTCGCCGCACACCGGGTGCTGCCAAACGAGGACGGCGCAAGCGGAACGCACCTGGCCCGGTAGTTAGGCGACAGTTCTACGGCTGCGGAGTTTTGGCCGGTGGACGTGTCGCGATCTGATTCTTGACCGTCACCACTGTCTTCGCGTGTTCGTCAGCGAGTGTGCGCAGCTCGGCGACCACGTCGTCGCGCTTCGATGCAAGATCGTATTTCTCGGATGGATCCTGATCGAGGTTGTAGAGTTGCGGCGCCGCAGCCGACGGCGCGTCGGTGGTCGGCACCACGAACAAGGCTTTGTAGGAGTCGCGTCGAACCGCGCTGAGCACACCGCTGCCGGTGCTCGCGTAATAAAGGAGCGTGTGCCGCGCGCTCGGTTCGCCACGCTTCAATGTCGGCGAAAGATCGAATCCATCCATCGCCCGATCGGTGGGCGGTTTCGCGCCCGACAGGCTGGCAAACGTCTGCAGGATATCGAGCTCGGAGCCGATGCCGCTGACGACACCAGGTTTGATCACGCCCGGCCACCAGAAGATCGCGGGCACACGCATGCCGCCCTCCCAGGTCGATCCCTTCGCACCGCGCAGCAAGCCCGCTGAACCTCCCTGCTCCAGATAGGGAGCCCACGGTCCGTTGTCGCTCATGTAAAACACCAGCGTGTTGCTGTCGAGATTCGATTCACGCAGCGTGGCGAGGATCCGTCCGACGTTGGCGTCGATTTCTTCGACCACGTCGCCGTAGAGTCCGCGCTGGCTGTGATGCTCGAACTCCTGCGAGCGAAACAGCGGCATGTGCGGGAAATTGTGCGCGAGATACAGAAAGAAAGGTTGATCCTGATGCGCCTTGATGAACGCGATCGCTTCGTCGGTATAGCGCCTGGTGATCGTCGTCTGCTGGGCCGGACGTTCGACAATTTCACGATTTCGCATCAGCGGCACGTTGAAGTATTCGATCCTGGCATCCATGTAGCGGCGGAAGCGTTCGTCGGCGGACACGCCCTCGCCGGTCTGATCCATGTCGTTCGAATACGGAATGCCGAAGTACGAATCGAACCCCTGATTCACCGGCAGGTATTCGGGCAGCACGCCGAGATGCCATTTGCCGATGGCAGCCGTTGCATACCCGCGGCCTTTGAGAACTTCC
>JADMIO010787709.1_pt1 | contig 10477 bp, 14 predicted proteins | sample 8958161 | NCBI WGS metagenome assembly JADMIO01 (sample SAMN16585339, study PRJNA669376) | soil metagenome | isolation source: Crop rotation soil | place: USA: Cullars Rotation, Alabama | collected 2011
CGCGACAACTTGTCCACGTGGAATTCTAAGCTTAGGATCCCAATGTGCTGGAAAGAAGAACGCTTCTTTTTCATGGAAGCGGCCTTGACGAGCTGACGACAGTAGGAAAAGTGATTGCCTATGATATTCAAAATGGTCAAAAACATCGACTTGAAATTAATCCTGTTTCCCTGGGTTTTTCCCCTTGTTTACTTGAGGAATTAAAAGGAGGAGATGCCAAGCTGAATGCGTCCATTTTGAAAAAAGCATTTGCTGGTCAGCAGAGCGCAGTAGCTGACGCTCTTATTTTCAATGCAGGAGCCTCTCTTTGGGTTTTTGGAAACGCAAAGACTTTAGAAGAAGGAGTCAAAATTGCTCGAGAGGTTCTCATGGAAGGGAAAGCATTACAAGTGCTTGAGAAATGGATAGTATTTTCACACAAATTAAGAATGAGAAGAAAAGATGAAGCCATCAACATACCTGGATAAAATTGTCGCTTACAAAAAGCAAGAGGTTGAGAATCTTATTCTCGAAGTTAAATCGAATTCAGAGCATGCTCTGAATAAGATTCTGGAACGCTCCTATTTACCAAGCACGCATTTCTCGGCCGCCTTAAAAGGCCCTAATTTAGCCATCATCGGAGAAGTCAAAAGGAAATCTCCTTTACGCGGAGAAATTGGACGCATTGATGACTCTTGCGAGCTTGCGCTAAAATACTGTCATGGGGGCGCTTCGGCGATCTCTATTCTAACGGATGAAAGAAGTTTTGGAGGATCCTTGCACGATATGCATCAGGTAAGGCAACGACTTGCGCTGCAATATCCAAAAGTTTCTGTTTTAAGAAAGGATTTTATTTTACACCCTTTACAGCTTGCAGAGGCAGTTGCAGCAGGCGCAAAAGCAGTGCTTCTCGTTGTAAATGTTGTAGGAAAAAGTTTGCCATTCCTTCTCAAGGAAGCTAAGCGGTTGGGTTTGGAAGTTTTAACAGAGGTCCATGACTTGCCTGAGCTTGAATCGGCTTTAGAAGCTGAAGCGTCCATTATTGGTGTTAATCACCGCAATCTTCACACATTTGAGATTGACTTAGGGATCTCAGAAATCTTGCGGCCGCATATCCCCTCGCATGTCATCACCGTAGCTGAATCGGGAATTCATCAGCCTGAGCAAGCCAAGCGTATGCGTGCATTAGGATTTGATGCCATTTTAGTAGGAGAAGCTCTTGTACAATCAAGCGACCCCTCCGGATTAATTCGACAAATGAAGAGCGAATCATGAAAGTGAAAATCTGTGGAATCACACATCCTGATGATGCAGAATACGCTGCTCGTTCAGGAGCCGACTATATTGGGATAATCTTTGCAGAGCAATCGAAGCGCAAAATCTCACTGTCAATAGCAAGAAGCATCGCCGATATATCAAAAAGCATCGGAACAGAGCCTGTGGGGGTGTTTGTCGAGCAAACGGCTGATCAGATTATGACTATCTGCGAACAAACAGGAATAACGACGGTCCAATTGCATGGAGTTATGTCTCGGAAGGCTCTCGATACTCTTTTAAGCTACTACTCCATTATTTACGCGATTTCTGCCGAAAAAAGCGGCAGGATTCATCAAATACAATCACTGCCTTCCTCAGTGGTTCCTTTATACGACAATTCAACAGGTGGAACAGGCATACCTTTCAATTGGAAAGCATTTTCTCCACCAAAAGATACGTTTTGGATGTTAGCTGGAGGACTTAATTGCCACAATATTGCAGAAGCTATTGCCACGCTAAAACCTAATGGTGTTGATGTGGCCTCTGGAGTGGAATTTCCTAATACGACAAGAAAAAATCCCGCTTTAGTGAAAGCCTTTATTCAAATTTCTAAAAATAAACAGGAGGAAACATGAAACATCCTTATCCCTTTGGCGGTCAATTTATGCCAGAAATATTAATGACCCCTATGCAAATGTTAACTAGCAATTGGAAGGAGTTGAAAAATCAGCCTGCTTTTAGAAATGAGCTGGATTCTCTTTTGAAAAATTATACAGGAAGGCCAACGCCCTTGACAGAAGTAAAGAATTTTGCAAAAGCAATCAATGGGCCGCGTATTTTCCTAAAAAGAGAAGATCTATTGCACACAGGGGCGCATAAAATTAATAACGCGTTAGGTCAATGCCTGCTTGCAAGACATCTTGGAAAAACAAGGATCATTGCGGAAACGGGCGCGGGGCAACATGGCGTGGCTGTGGCTACTGCATGCGCCTATTTAGATCTGCAATGCGTGATCTATATGGGATCCAAAGATGTAGAAAGGCAAAGACCAAATGTAGAAAAAATGGATTTTCTAGGCGCTGAAGTTGTTCCTGTTGCTTTAGGCTCAGCCACCTTAAAAGATGCTGTCAACGAAGCTCTTCGTGACTGGTGTGCAAATTATGAATCGACTCATTACTGCCTCGGATCAGCACTGGGCCCTCACCCTTACCCAGAGATGGTGCGTGCTTTTCAATCTGTCATCAGCTTAGAACTGAAACAACAGCTTCAAGATAGAACTGGAGCCCTTCCAGATCTTCTGATTGCCTGTATTGGGGGTGGATCTAATGCGATTGGATTTTTTCATCATTTCATTGCTGATGAGAATGTCAAGCTTGTCGGAGTAGAAGCTGGCGGCCAAGGAATAAAATCCGGTCGACATGCCGCTCGATTCGCTACAGGCAGGCCCGGAGTATTCCATGGATGTTATTCCTATCTGCTACAGAATGAAGAGGGACAGGTTTTGCCGACACATTCTATTTCTGCCGGTCTGGATTACCCTTCAGTAGGTCCTGATCATGCCACCTTGTTTGAGTCTGGCCGCGTCTCTTATGCAATAGCAACTGATGAAGAAGCTTTAAACGCTTTCTATCTTCTGACAAAACAGGAGGGGATTATTCCTGCATTGGAATCCTCCCATGCCCTTGCCTATCTAGTAAAAATCGCCCCTTCTCTTAAGAAAGACTCCACCGTCGTTGTCAACCTTTCTGGAAGGGGTGATAAGGATCTACCGCAAATTCAACAAATGTCAGCAAATAAAAGGAAAACAAATGGATAAGCTTACAAAATATTTAACAAGAAGCCAATATCCTCAAAAAATGTAAGGAAGAGAATCATGAATAGGATTGAGAAAGCTTTTAAGAAAACAAAGCCATTTCTAGGATATTTGACAGGAGGAGATGGCGGACTTGACTACAGTGTTGAATGTGCCCTAGCCCTTGTTAAAGGTGGGGTGGATATTTTAGAAATTGGGTTTCCCTTTTCAGACCCTGTTGCCGATGGTCCTGTCATTCAAAAAGCCCATGAGCGTTCTTTAGAAGAGAAAACAAACTCTGAAAAGATTCTAAAGCTAGGAAAGCGTCTGCGTCAAGTTTCTGATATTCCCCTGGTTTTATTTAGTTACTACAATCCTATTTTGCAAAGAGGCCCACAATATTTGCATCAATTGAAGGCAGCAGGATTTGATGCTGTCTTGATTGTAGATTTAGCTGTCCCTGCAAATCCAAAGGAAACAGAACCTTTTTTCCAAACTTTAGCCGATGCTGAATTGCTGCCCATATTATTAGCCACGCCTTCAACTGATGAAGAGAGGTTGACGCAGATCAGTAAAATAGCCAAAGGTTTTCTTTACTATGTTGCACAAAAGGGAACAACAGGTGTAAGAAGCAAATTAGCTGATGACTTTTCTGTCCAAATCACCAGGATGCGCCCCTATTTTAAAATTCCAATTATCGCTGGTTTTGGAATTGCAGATCGCGACAGCGCTGCAGCTGCTTTAGAGCATGCTGATGGCTTTGTTGTCGGTTCCGCATTTGTAAAAAAAATGGCAGAAAAATTACCGCCCGAAACGCTTACACAACTTGCTCAAGCCATAGATCCTCGCCATATCAACGGAGGAAAAAGTGATTGATCGTATCGAAAGCTATCGGAAAAAAGCGCTTCAATTGGATGAAGAAGATCCTTTAAAGCAGCTCAGAACATGTTTTGTCCTTCCCAAAGATCCAAACACTATTTATTTCTGCAATAATTCATTGGGTCTGCCTGCTGCCGCTTCTTTTAATAGAATGCAAGAACAGTTGCAACGCTGGTCAGAATTGGGAGTGGAGGGATGGTTTGAAGGCAAATCCAATTGGTATGGTTCTTTTGATGATCTGTTAAGAAAACCGCTTGCTCAACTTCTGGGTGCAGAATATGACGAAGTGGTTGTCATGAATAGCCTTACAGTAAATTTGCATTTACTGCTGGTCTCATTTTATCAACCGACTAAAAAGAGATTTAAAATCCTGATTGAAGGTCCCGCATTTCCCTCTGACCTATATGCCATAAAGAGCCACATCCGCCATCATGGACTAAACCCGGATGAAGCCTTAATCATTTTAGAGCCTCGCTTGGGCGAGCATCTTCTTTGTCAGGAAGACATTGAATACGCCCTTTCAAAAGAAGGAGAATCAATATCCCTTGTATTTTTAAGCAGTGTGAATTTTCTAACGGGTCAAGTCCTTGAAATGGAGACAATAACGGCCTTAGCAAAAAGCAAAGGATGTTTAGTTGGTTATGATATCGCACATGCCGCTGGAAATATCCCTCTTAAGCTTCATAAATGGGGGGTTGATTTCGCTGTTGGATGCTCCTATAAATACCTGTGCAGCGGGCCTGGAGGACCGGGTATTGCTTACGTCCACTCTTCACACCATGACAAACAACTTCCTCGTTTCAGCGGATGGTGGGGCAATGATCCAAAAACACGTTTTCAAATGCAGCTGCAAACCGAATTTATTCCCTATGGCGGTGCTTATAGCTGGCAAGTGAGTACGCCATCTATTTTAGCAATGACCCCTCTTGCAGCTTCTTTGGAGGTGTTTGAAAAAGCGGGTATGGATCATTTAAGGAAGAAATCAGAATTACAAACAGCTTTTCTATTGGAATTATTGGAATTCGCTCCTTCATCCGTTTTTGAAATGATCACACCGAAATCCCCGAGGTTGCGTGGTGGTCAATTGTCGCTTCTGATTCATAAAAATAGCGAAGGGTGTTTGAAGAACCTGGAAAAACAGGGTGTGATTTGTGATTTTAGACCGCCTAATATTATTAGAGTCACCCCCTCCCCTCTTTACAATACTTTCGACGAAATCTACAAATTCGCATGTCGATTTTTCGAAGTTTTGGAGGTTAATTGCAGGCCTCAATATTGATGACATATTGACCTAGGCCACGGTAGTGGCCTGAAGATATTAGCCCCGCGTGTAGGCGCTGCCTGCGCCGGAACGTGGGGGGTCTTCACAAAACGAAAAACCACCCCGGTAGGGGTGTAAGGATCTTTTAACCTTATAAATAATGATCTTTGAAGAAGATTTAAAATCCCTCGATGAAAAATATCAAATACAATTCAAGATCTTTTTCGATTACGTGATTCTTACACCCCTGCCGGGGCTTGATTTATCATCCCTCATGGGCAACAAAAGACTAGAATTTTGCAATTATCTCAAAAGCGGGGGACATCTGTTTATTATGCGCTTTCCCAGGTTTCGTCGCTCTCAGGCTATGCCTTCGAGGCCTCACCCTGGGAAAAACGACAAGACACATGCACCCCCGAAGCGGGGTGCTGTAAGGATCACAAACCTTAGCATAAGGCATATAGCCATAATATTTTAAACAACTTAAGTTGATTATTCAATTTATGCAAAGCACGATCTTATGCATTAGCATAAATGAAATCACTGGGATGCCTTAATGATTTTAACTTCCAAAACAGATGCTCTAGGAATCGCTCCATCATAAAGATGGTAGTATTTATTACCTCCTGGTTCATTTGCCTCGAAAACCAACTTCCCTGGTAATTGATTGGCTTCAATTTTCAAAATCACATATTCAGGGACATTTGACCAATATTTACTAGTAATCCTGCTTAATTGATCTTCCGTCGCTAAATGAATAAACCCATTATCTTCATTTGTCAGGACAACAAAATTGAGAGATTGACTATCCTTCCAATTCTGCAATCCAAGAACTTTATATAGATATTTAGGTGTTAATGTATTTTGGACTTGCTCTGCTGAAAGATGCCCGAATCCAGAGGATATGCCTGCCCCTGTAATGAGAATTATCCACAAACAGCCGATGTATCTATTCATTGCCGTTTCCTTCTGCGAAGCTTGTTCACGAGCGATTCTCTTGAATTTAGCTAAAAATTCTTTATTTTTCTATTCCTTAATTTTTGGCTTTTAGGAATAGAAAAAAATAAATGCAGAAAAACAACCTTTTGATCATAACGGAAGCAAGGTTGAAGAGAAATTATCTATCTAACGACGTATTTCCGAAGGCATATGCAATAGCATTCACGACACTATGAATTGCCATCGATGCGGCTACCCCTCTAAATCCACCGCCCTCTTCGGCGATTCCTCCTAGCGATGCACCAAGTCCTAGAACTGCAATTCCATAATTTGATCCTAAGCAAGGATCTTTATGGTCTCCAGCGCGGCCAGTGTGCAATAAAGCAAACAACAATGTACTTAATGCAACTCTAGCAATACGAGCAGCTTTTGCCTCAACCAGATAGGCATATTTTGGAGCGCATTTATTTAAGACAGCTTTTGGAAACCAACGCAGTAGAAGCTCTTGAAATAAAAACCGAACTTCAATTTCTTCTACAATGGGAAGTGTAATGATTGTAGAAGCCGCATACATTGTTTTTAAAGCTGATATATTATATAAAGGGGTTAGCGGATACAATGCTAGTTTGCCTAAAAAATTCGTGTTGGCATTTATTAGTTCTAAAGCCTGTCCAGGAATCAGCGTATTTAAACATATTTGATTTTCAGCTAAAGTGCGTGCCACCTGAGGACCAATGTATCCTCCACATATGATAGGCACAGTTATCAGTCTTGTTTTTCTTTCAATTTCCTTCTTTTCTTCTGGGGTCAGCTCATAAGGTTTTTGGACTGGAAAAACAACTGTTGGATTTTCTAAATCTGGAATAGAATTATTCATATTATTACCAATATAATTTTTATAATATTATATCAAAAATTATTAAAAACTTCAATTATTATTATAAACTAATCTAAAAAAAATGCATAAAACCAAGAACCTCTTCAGCCCCATCAATAAGATCTAATTTTTTAGCCTCATCAATGGTCACCCAGCTATAGGCAATACTTCCTTGTTGATATAGCCACAAAGACCCCCGAATAATCGACACAAAGTTGCCCTTCTTCGAAGATCTTAGCGTTCAATTGGAGGCGTGCTTTACCTTTTCTGCGAAGGGTTGTTAGAAAGCGTTCCCATAGGTCAAGATGAGGATGGAGACATTCAGCCTTAAAGTCTGAGGTAACAGGCGCCAAGTATTTGACTTCACTACTTGCAATGACAATTTGGATGGACTCTTGAAACAATGCAGCCAGATTGATATGCAGTAAACTCCAGCAGGCCAAAGTGGTAACTGCATGAAGACTTCCGCCAAATACTGTTTGTTTGTGATTGATGTTGTTTAAAAAGGGAGCAGCTAGAACAACTTTCTCTGAAGAGGATATCTCAACCTTGACGCCTATTGAAGAAGAAATCGGGATATGTTTATGAAGGTATTTTTCAAGATCCATGTTTACTTATCTAGTCGTTAAAAAGATAACCTGAAAAAATTTAGAATCGCGATCCAGCATCCGCTTAAACCTTCTTGTTGCATAAATAAATAACCACCGAGCCACTGAGATCACTGAGAAAATATGAGACAATTGAGACAGAGTTTTATAGTGTTCATCGACAAATATAGGAGTATACTCTCCCTACCTCATTCTTCCTCAGCGATCTCAGTGGCTCGATGGTTATTTATGCAATGGCGCAGAACTTTCCAATGTCAAGTTTGACTTTAGAAAAGTCATAATTATATAAAACGTTATATTCTTCAAATTTATCTGGGCCATATCTTCTGGTCATCGAAATAAGTGTAATCTCCAATAGAGATATTGCTGGCTTTGACAAAGTTTTTTAAAAAAACAAGCTTGTCGTAATCCTTAATCGGGTGCAGAGCGTTAGGGTTAGGTCCTGTCATGATCATTTCTCCGTTAACATTCTATATTTCCATAATAAGGCGGAGCATTCTTCTTCAGAAAGGTTTTCCGGATTTATCCAAATAGATTGCAAATCCCCTGTTTGAGTCTTACTGATTAATCGGCAACCTTCCACTCGATAAATCATTCCAATGTGATGAAACGTATAAGATAGGTTAGGTTCGGTGGGATTGACTTGGATTGTTGCACTTAAATTGGCTATCAAATTCATGGAATCAAATGCCATTACTACCTCTTCTAGAAATTCTCTTCGCAAGGTTTGTTCCGGAGATTCTCCAAACTCTATCCCTCCACCTGGAAAATCTAGCTTGCCTGCATAAGGTCCTTTCCTTTGTCGGACTAGCAACATCTTCCCCTCTTCCATCACAACGCCATAAACTCCTAGTCGTGTGATTTTTTTAATCATTAGATACCTGATTCAGATCAAAGGGCAAAATGATGGCCAATGATTTTAAATCCATGGTTGAGGTAAAGCCTATGTGCATCATGGCGTTGGGGTCCACTGTCCAAATGGACTTGATCACATCCTGCCTTTTTTCCTTGCTTGATTACCCATTTTAATAGTTTTCCAGCATAGCCATTTCTTCTTGTCTCAGAGTCTGTGATCAAATCATCAATATAGAGCACCTTCCCCCACGCTAAAAACTCCAGAATTCTAAATCCTGCAAGAGCCCTTACATCTCCCTTATCTTCGCAGTACACCAAGTGATATCCTTCCACCAACTGGCGTTGAACTTGTTCAATAAAAGCTTGTTCTTCCGTCAAATGAGGACGCAATTGACGCATGACTCTATAGCATAATCGGATTTGCTCTTCTGTCGAAGCTCTTTGTATTTCTGTATTTTCTGCAATGATTAAGCTCATTCTAGGCTCCAATGTCTTTTTTAGAATTCAATAAGTCTTTCATGTACAACTCCATTTGATAATGAGGAACAGGATGCCAGCTTGCAATAAACTCTCCAATGATCTTAAAGCCCGCTTTCTGATATACATGGATAGCTCGTGCATTCGTAGCCTCCGGATCTATCAGCACTTTTGTTACATTTGAAAACTGATTAGTCAAAAAGTTCCGAATCATCGGTACCGCAAATCCTTTTCCTAAATAATTGGGATCACAAATAAACAAATCTAGGGTAATCGCATCTGATTCTTCGGGAGAGGTAATCAGAAATGCGAAAGGAGTATCTTGATGATAGCCAATCCAATAAATAGTGCTATTCTCCCCTTGAAAAAACTTTTCCAGGCCGTTTAAGGTGTTCTGAAGACCGGTTCCATGAATCCATTCTTTAATATGGTCCTGCTGCAACCACTTGTGTATCATAGAAATTTGAGATGGTTCAGCAGGTGAAAAATTAAACTCTGATGGGGTTAATTTTTTCCTAAGAAATAGTTTTGAATGACCATGCCAATAATTCTTAAGTTCCCCTATTTTTTCATAACCATTCTTCAAATAAAATTCTTCTGCTTGAAAATCCCAGGTATCAACTAAAGAAAATCTACATCCGTTTTTAATTGCTTCTCTTTCCGCTGCGGCTAACAATTGTTTACCGTAGCCTTGTTTTCTGAGATTTTCCTCAACCCATAATGCTTCTATATAGATCGCTTCTGAATCAAAGATTGCTTGAAGCCCGCCGAAAACTTTTTCCGAGTCACTTTTTAAGAAGATAGAGAATTCTTTATCACGTTCGCCAAACTGCGCTTCATAAGAATTAATCAACCCATCCTTTACGACTTCATTGTCAGACTGCTTAGGGTTATGATCAACGATAACCTTGTACATGCATTTTCTCCATTCCATTAGGCCTTGCTTTGCATAAGCGCCCTGATTGTTAGGATTTTATTGCGTAAATAACTGAGCCACGGACTCGACTTAGGAATTTTTGACATAAAAATTTGTAGACTAGCATCTTAATCCTTTCTCCTACGACTAATCAAGGATTTTTGATGACTAAGTTATCAGAAGCTTCTGCATAGGCCATATGCGTTACGCTAAGGTTTGTTGTCCTTACAGCACCCCGCTTCGGGGGTGCATGAGTGTGATTCTTTCCCAGGGTTACGGCGCTCTCAGGCTACGCCTTCGAGGCCTCACCCTGGGCTACCATTGTATCATCCCCTTCGGGGATGAGCCGCAGGAATAGCTGAATATGCCTTCTAAAGAGATGAGGAATGATGCGTAGTTAATTTCCACTGCAAAAGGTCTCAGAAGAATCCCCGAAGGGGATGATCCGCAGTGCCTTTTAAAGAGATGAGGAATGATGCGTAGTTAATTTCCACTTGCAAAAGGTCTCAGAAGAATCCCCTTCGGGGATGAGCCGCAGTGCCTTTTAAAGAGATGAGGAATGATGGGTGTTTAATTTCCACTGCAAAAGGGCCTCAGAAAATCCCCTTCGGGGATGAGCCGCAGGAATAGCTGAATG
>JADMIO010909391.1_pt1 | contig 10477 bp, 9 predicted proteins | sample 8958161 | NCBI WGS metagenome assembly JADMIO01 (sample SAMN16585339, study PRJNA669376) | soil metagenome | isolation source: Crop rotation soil | place: USA: Cullars Rotation, Alabama | collected 2011
CCGCCGACTCGTGTCCTTCCTCGACGACGTGCGAATCGCCGGCGGCGCGCGTCGTCACGTTCTGCACCGCGGCGTGCACGACGAACAAAGACTGCCCCGACGACGGCGTGTGCAGCTCGGACGTCGGACCGAGCGCGTCGCCGTTCTGTTACCAGTCGTGCCCTTCGGACGGATGCAAAGGCGGGCGATGCGTGTCGGCCGTCGCGACGGACACGTCGATCCAAAAAGTCTGCGTGCCCGGCGCCGAGAGCCCGCTCGACGGCACGAGCTGGACGAGCGCGACGATCGCCACGCAAGCCGCGAACGTCGACGTCACGTCGTCGACCTATGCGATCACGCTCTCGAGCGGCACGTTCCAGCCCGACGCGATCACGGTCACCGGCGCGTTCTCCGCGACGTTCAGCCAGGTCTTCGATCCGACGTCGCTCTCGGTGTATGCAGGATGCACCGAGACGACGACGTTCACCGGCGGGACGTACGCCGCGACCTCGGGCACGGCGCCGGACACCGGAACGATCGTCGTCATGGACGTCGTCGGTTCGACGAGCCGCACAGGATGCGTGAACACGCAGAAGAACGTCACGAACCTCCCCGGCGTCTACGACACGGTGATGAACGTCACCGGCGGCGCGCCGTACACGGTGGTGAACGGGGTCCTCACGATCAGCGGCGGCGGAAGCGCGCTGCCTTACAACGACAAGGTCGACTGGACGTTCACGAAGACATGATCGCGAAACGCAGTTGCGCGTGCGATCATCCAAGGCTCGATGCGCCGCGCTCTCCTCGTTCTCGCGCTCGTGGCGGCGTGCGATGAAGACGCCCTCATCGACGCGCCCGGTGTCGAAGCGGGCGCCGACGCACACGTTGCCGATGCCACGATCGACCACATCGAGGCCGGCGTGGATGCCGCGAAGGACGTCGGCGTGGAGAGCGCGACGCCGATCGACGCGAGCATCCCGCCCGGCATCGAAGGCGCGCTCGCGCAATGGATCGAGGTCGACGCGCAAAACATCTACTGGGTCGGTCAGTACAAGAACGGCTCTGCGCCGCCGAGGCTCTGGTCCGTCCCGATCGGCGGAGGCACGCCCGTCGTCCTCGCAGATCTCGCGATCGACGCGGGCAATTTCGGGCAGGTCTTCTCGCTCGCGCAAGACGCCGCGGATCTCTTTTTCTTCGGCACGCACGGAAACCAGACGGGATCGATCATCACGGTGAACCGCGTCTCGAAGACGGGCGGCGCGATCACGGTGCTCGCGCAATTCACGCTCCTACCGTTCGCGATCGACCTGCAGACGGACGGAACGGATCTGTTCTGGCTCACCGACGACGGCATCATCCATCGCACGCCCGTCGCCGGAGGCACCACGACGACGCTCTTTTCAGGCGCGCTCGCCAGCTTGAGCGGGCGCCAGCTCGCGATCGACATGCCCAATCACCGGCTCTACGTGCCGACGACGACTGGCCTCGCCGCGATCGACACGACGACGGCCGCGGTCACGAACGTGACGTCGCAGTTCGTCGGCTTGCAGATGGCGCGCTTCCCGGGCGGCCTCGTCTTCCCGAGCGGGACGACGAATACGTTCTGGCGCGTCGACGGAACGAGCGCCGTCGATCTCGGGATCGACACCCACATGTCGATTCAAGGCCTCGCGTCCGACGGAACGACCGTCTACTGGTTCCACGACGGCGTCGGCGCCCAACCTCCGGACGGCACGCTCTCCTCCGCGAAGCTCGAGGACGCGGGCGCCGAGTCGATCCTCGCCGGCAACCTCGAATCGGTCGAAAACTACGGCGATTCGATGGCGATCGACGCCACGCACGTCTACTTTTCCGCGTTCGTCGTCCCCGACGGCGGCACCTTCGTCCCGTACTTGTTCACCGTCCCGCGCTGAAGAAGGAAGATCTCCGCGCGGCGGAGCGTTGAAGCGGACCAAAGGTTCAGCTCGAACGGAGGGTCCAAGCCGCCATGCGTCTAGCCATCGCAGCATTCCTGGGTGTTTTGGCGCTGTCGATCTCGACGGGCGCGAACGCGGACGAGGCTCGCCGGCTCGTACCGGACTCGTCGGTCACGTTGCGGATCGTCGAACGAAATGGCGAAGAATTCGTCGTAGAGGTCACGAACCCGACGACTGAGATCGCGACGTTCAATCGCGTCGGGCTCTATTTCGTGCCGGCCGGCCCACCGGATGATTCGCCGCAGCGCCTCGGCGTCGTCGAAGGCGATCAGGTCGCGCGTCTCGCGCCGCACGAGACGATGCGCACGAACCTCACGACGTATTGCCTCGACGAGCACCGCAGCTCACCGAAAGAAAAGACGCAGTACACGCTCGCGAGCCGCCGCATGCCGACGGCGCTCGCGAACGCGCTCGCGGGCGCGGCACATCAAGGCCACGACGTGCAGCGCGCCGTCTGGAACGTCCGCGCGCACGACGCGACGAAGCTCATCGGCGACTCCGCCCGCGACCACACGCCCACATCCGGCCGCACGCGCGCCGACAACAACGCGCAGATCAGCTTCGAATAGTCGCGTATCATCCATGATCGGGTGAGAATTGCGTTCGCCATCATCGCGATCGGAGTCGCCGGCTGCTCGGCGCTGACGTCGCTCGACGATCTCTCGCAAACCGGCGACGCGGCGAACGTCGACGCGAACGGGAGCGACGTCGCGCAGGGGAACGACGCCTCGACGAACGACGTCGTGCAGACGAACGACGCGAGCGACGCCGGCGGCGGCGGCAACCTCGTGACCAACGGCGACTTCGAGACGGGGCAAGGCGGCTGCGGAACCGGTTGGGGCAACGGCTACAGCATGACGTTCTCGCGCGTCACGCCCGGACACACCGGAAGCGCATGCCTCGTGTGCACCAACCTCCTCAACCTCGGTAGCTACGAGCTCGATTCGACGCTGAAGATCCCCGTCCAGGCCGGCAACTACTACGCCGAAGGTTGGATGATGACGCCGTGGGACGGAGGTGCCGCCGTGCCCTCGCCGGGCGTGGGCCTCCAGGTCAAATTCGCCGGAGACGGCGGCCTCTCGGGTTGTGTCGGCGACAACACCATTTGCCAAGCCAACTTCGTGACGGCCGGCAACGGATGGATGTTGTCGAGCACCACGTTCGTCGTTTCCGGAAGCGGAACGTTGCAGGTCGTCGCCCACGCCTACAACGGCTCTGGAGGCAGTTGCTTTGCGTTGGACGACGTCGCGCTCTACGCGCAATGATCGCGACATGCGATCCATCGCCGCCGTCGTCCTCGCGCACTTCGCCGCTTCCCCGCTCTTCGTCGCCTGCGCGAACGACGCTCCCGCTCCGACGACGCCGACCGCCTCCGCGAGCGCAACTCCAACTCCAACTCCGACTCCAACTCCGACTCCGACTCCGACGCCGACTCCGACTCCGGTAGCCGTCGCCGATGCGGCAGCTCCAAATCCGAAGCTCGACGCCAAATGCAGCGCCGCAAAAGACTGCGGCCCAGGAATGATGTGCGTCCTTCCCTTCAACGGCGCGCACGTGATCCCAGGTCCAGGACGTTGCAGGCCCGAAGGCGAGCCGCAGATGGGTGGACGTCCTCTCTACGTCGACGGCGTCGCGCGCGTGTCGCCTTCTGCGCATCATGGCGAATGGTCGTCCCAGCGCATCGACGACGTCGCGCTCGACGATGCGTGGCGCGCGCGCCTCGAGCGAGCGGCGTTCGAAGAGCACGCGAGCGTCGCGGCCTTCGCGCGGACGATTTGTCAGCTCGTTGCGTTGGGCGCGCCCGCGTGGCTCGTCGAAAAGACGCAGGCCGCGCTGGCCGACGAGATCCGTCACGCCACGCGCACCTTCGCGTTCGCCCGGGTGGGTCCGGGTCCGTTGCCCGAAGCGGTCGCGCCTTTCTCGACGGGCGACGTGGCGGCCGAGCTCGCGAAGGACGTCTTCCGCGGCGGGTGCATCGGCGAGACGCTCGCGGCGCACGAGGCCGCGGATCTGGCGGAAAAGGCGCCCATCGCGGAGCTACGTGCATATTACACGGACATCGCCGCGGACGAGGCGCGCCACGCAGCCCTCGCGTACGAGACGGCCGTCTGGCTTCGGGCGCGTTTTCCATCGGCCAAGGCCGAGCTCGACGCGGCGGTGGCGGCGTTTCGTGCGAATCCGGACGCGCGCCTGGCTGCGCTGATGGACGCTGCGTTCGGCGCGTGAGCCATCTCCCCTATCTCGGGGTACGTACGTGGGAATGGGTGTAGCCCGTGAAGCGACGACGCGATCAGGCGCGGGTCCGAGCGACGCCGCGCTCGTGGTCTCGTCGCGCGCGGGCGAGGACTGGGCGCGCGAGGCGCTCTTTCGCCGGCATGCTCGCGCGGCGGGCGGGCTCGCGTTTCGCCTGACGGGCCGAGACGCCGACGTCGACGATCTCGTGCAGGAGAGCTTCATGATCGCGTTCGAGCGGCTCGACAAGCTCGACAACCCGCAAGCCTTCTCGGCGTGGCTCTTCGGGATCGTGGTCCGGCGCGCGCACAAGCTCCTGCGACGAAGGCGCCTGCTCACGCGGCTCGGTTTTCGCGACGACGAGCTCGACCTCGAGTGGGTCGCGGGCTCGAACGCGCCTCCTGACGTCGCGACGGAGCTCCGCGAGATCTACGGGCGGATCGAGAAGCTGCCGCCGGCGCTGCGGATTCCGCTCGTCCTCCGGCGCGTCGAAGGGCTGCAGCACGCGGACATCGCGGAGATGACGGGCACGTCCGTCGCGACGGTGAAGCGGCGCATCAAAGAAGCCGAAGAAGAGCTCGGGCTCGAGGACAAGAGGGAACGATGAACGACCGGCTCTCGAAGTTCGCCAAGCCCAAGATCGACGACGCGCGCCTCGCGCGGCAATGGTCGGTGATTTCGCGCGGGCGTACGCGTGCGCGCTCGGGTGCGTGGACGTTCGCGTTCGCGGCCGCGGCCGTGGCGATCGCTTGTTTCGTCACGTGGCGCGTCGCGCGGCAAACACCCGTCGTGGTGGCGGCGCGCGCGAACGTCACGGAGCTCGCATCGGACGGGACGGGCAGCACGCTCGTCCTCTCCGATGGATCGCGCATGACCATCGGACCGAGCTCGCACCTCTTCCTGCGCGAGACGTCCGCGACCGAGACGCGCGTCGAGCTCGTGGCCGGCAGCGCCGACTTCGAGGTGAAGCACGATCCCGCGCGCGCGTTCATCGTCGTCGCGCACGGCGTGAGCGTGGTCGATACGGGGACGAAGTTCCATGTAGAATACACGAGCCCGACGGACGTCCGCGTCTCGGTGAGCGAAGGCAGCGTCCGCGTCGAGCGGCCGCAAGGCGCGCCGTCGAGCCTGATCGCGGGCGAGTCGTGGACTTCGGGACCTGCCCCGGTCGAACGAGCCGCGGATGCACGCGAGACGGCCGAGGTTGCTCGCGACGCCGGCGTCGTTGCTCATCCACAAACCGATGACTCCTTCGCCCGTTTTTCGGCCATCGCGGACAGCGATCCGTCCCGTGCGTTCGAAGTCTTCGGCGTGGCGGGCTATCCGAAGGCGATCCAGCGCGCGACGCCGAAACAGCTCTTCGAGCTCGCGGACGCGGCGCGCCTCTCCGATCACCCCGCGCAAGCGGCCGACGCGTTCGACGCGCTGCGGTCGAGGCATCGCTCGGATCCTCGCGCCGGGCTCGCCGCGCTCCAGCTCGCGCGCCTTCGCGAGGACACGCTCCACGATCCAGCGGGCGCCGAGGCCGCGCTCCGCGACGCGATCGCCCTCGCGCCGGACGCGACGTTGCGCGAAGATGCCGAGGCGCGCCGCGTGGGCGTGCTCGAGAAGATGAACGACAAACCCGGCTGCATCGAAGCTCGCGACGCTTACCTCGCGAAGTATCCGACGGGCATTCACCGCGCGAAGGTGGACAAGAGTTGCGGCGGCCGCTGATTGGCCTGGCCGTCGCCTTGCTCTCGAGCCGGGCGAGCGCGGCGGACGATTGCGACGCGGCGTCGAAGCATCCGTGGGTCGCCGTCGCGACGGATCCCAAGCTCGGGAGCGAAGGCGACCGCGTGAGGCGCGAGCTTCGCGCGGATCTCGCGCCGCAAGCCATCGACGTGTGTGACGCCTCGCGTGCAGGCACGCCGATCGCGAAGATCGAGCTGTCTCCCGCCGAGAGCGAGCGCGCCGTGTCGATCCGCCTTCAAATCCGCGACGCGCTGACCGCCAAAGAGGTCGCGCGCACCGTGAGCACGGAGAACATCCCGGCCGATGGCCGCGCGCTCGCGATCGCCGTCGCCACGTCGGAGCTTTTGCGCGCGAGCTGGGCCGAGCTCGCCCTCCGCGAGGCGCCTCCGCCCGCGCAGCCCGTGCCGAAAGCCGTGACGAAGATCATCGAGCGATCCTTTCGTGCCGGCGCGCCTGCGCCGAACAAACCTTCGCCGCGCATCGTCTCGCTCGGCGTGGCGTTCGCGACGGAAGCGTTCACGACGGGCTTCGTGCGCCTCGGCGCCGACGTGCGCGCGGGCGTCGACATCGGATCGCGCTTCAACGTGGGAGCTCGCGTCGGATTTCGGCGCGCCCTCGCCGCGCAAGTCGCCGATGGCACGGTCGAGGCGGACGCCATCGTCTTCGGCGCGGAAGGCAGTCTCACGCTCCTGCCACGCGATCGCACGTTCAACGTGGACGTCATCGCCCGCGCCGACGTCGCGGAGATCTCGTTCCACGCCACGCCCGCGCCCGGCGTCGCGGCCACTTCTGCGACCCTCACGAGCGTCGAGCTCTCGAGCGGCCTTCGTGGACGCGTCGCGCTCTCGCCGAGCCTCGGCCTCGCGCTCGAGGTCGGCGGCGGCGGATCGGTCGTGGGAGCAGTCGCCAAAGACGGCGACACGACCGTCGCGGGAACGAACGGCGCGCTCGTCTTTTGTGCGCTACTTGCCACTGGCAAGTTTTAGTGTGAGCCACTTTTGTTCGTCGAGACACATACGCGCATGACACGAACTTCATCGCTCGCATTGCTCCTCGCCCTCGCAGCCTGCAACGACAGCGCCGAGGTGCTCACGCCCGACACCGGAGCGCCCGACGCGAGCTCCGACGTCGTGACGAAAGACGTGACGACGACGGACGCCTCCGACGCGACGACGAACGACGCGCCCTCCGAGGCTGCGGCGGACGCGCCTGCGGAGACCGGCCTCACGTGCGACGCGGGCCTCGAGATCTGCAACAACGTGTGCACCGATCCGCAGACGTATCAAGGCGACAACAAGAACTGCGGCTTCTGCGGCCACGACTGCCTCGGAGGCAGCTGCACCGCGGGCCTTTGCGCAGAAGACACGATCGGCTCGACGCTCCCCTTGCCGTCGCACATCGCGGTCAACAGCACGACCGTCTACGTCACGACCACGGGTGACAACTACTCGTCGACGAGCGGCGAGCTCTATCAATGTCCCGTCACCGGTTGCCCGACGAAGCTCGGCCCGATGACCGGCGGCTTCGAGAACCCGAACGGCGTCGTCCTCGATTCTTCGAAGGTCTACTGGGTCAACTCCGCAGGCATCGGCGCGCCGGACGGATCGGTCATGTCGTGCCCGCTCTCCGACTGCGGCAAGAACAACGCGAGCCGCGTCACGATCGCGAGCAACATCACGTTCCCGCAAGGCCCGTCGCTCGACTCGAGCAACATCTACTTCGGCGTCTGGGGCGACTCGCCGTTCCTCAACGGCTACCTCGGCTCGTGTCCCCTCGCCGGCTGCACCGGCGCTCCGGCGAGCGTCATCACCGGCCAGTACAAACCGCTCTTCAGCGGCATCGACGGAAGCAACGCGTTCCTCGTCGCTCCGGGCGGAAGCGCGGCGGTCTCGTATCTCGAGTCCGGTCCCATCCCCGGCCCGACCGGAGGCACGCGCATCTGGACGGGCTCGATCCAGACGCACATCGCGGGCTTCGCGCTCTTCGGCAACCAGCTCTATTTCACCGACGACGTGCAAGGCAAAGTCGAAGCGTGCGGCGAGACGAGCTGCACCAACCCGATCCTTCTCGCGAACAACTTGAACGGCCCTGGATCGATCGCAGTCGACTCGAAGGGCATCTACTGGATCGACGGCAACAACATCGAGACGTGTCCCATCACGGGTTGCACGACCCCGATGGTGCTCGCGACCGCCAACCCGAACGTGAGCTACATGGTGGACCTCGCGATCAACGGCAGCTACGTCTACTGGATCGAAGGCGACAGCATGGCGAACGCGAATTCCGCCCTCATCAAGCGGGTCCCGCGCTGAGCTACTTCAGCTCGCGCGCGAGGATCGACGCGAGCGCTCTCGTTCCCGCCTCGTTGTAATGGAGGCTGTCGATCCGGATCTCTTGCTCGTGGTGTGATGACTTCAAGGCCGCGAGAGGATCGTGGACGACGAATCCGGCCGTTTTTGCCGCCTCGGAGATGCGCTCGTGGAGGCTCGTCCAGTGGTACGCGCTCCACGAGCGGAGGATCGGCGAGATGACGACGTGCGCGGCGGCCCCATCGCTTTGCACGTCGCTCGCGATTTGCGAGAGAGCGGCCGTCGTGCGATCGAGCTTGTCCTTCTGGCCGTAGAGCAAGAGATACTCGTCGGTGTACGACGGATCGTGCTCGTAGCGCCGAACGCGCCACACAGTTCGGGCGCGCGCGAAGAGCCTGAACGTCGCGTGCTCTTCTTCCCGGCTCGAGATGTCCTCGATCGTCTCCTCGCGGATCGGCGCGAGCTTTTGGACGAGCGCGTCTTGATCGTCCTTCGCGCGTAGCTCGTCGGGGGTCGCCCATTTGTTGAACGGCCCGCTCGCGATGAAGACGTCGTTCAGGCAATAGACGAGGACGACGATCGCCGGATGAAACGCACGCACCGTGCGCCGGTACCACTCGGCTTCCTGCACGGTGTCGTACCCCGTGACGCCGAAGTTCAGGACCTCGAACCCGTCGCCGAGCTCGCGCTGGAGCATGCGCGGAAGCGTGCGGTCGATTGGCAGATCCTCGCCCCACACGATCGAATCTCCGAGCACGGCGACGCGCTTCTTTCCAGGCGCGGGCTCGAGCGAATGCTCGTGATCGTCGCGCATCGACTGGGCGCTGAAGCCGGCCGACCCGTAAGGCATCGACACGCTCGCGTTCGGCGTGGGCTCGTAGACGAGCGTCGCGTCTTCCGAGCGGCGATAGATCGTGCCGTTCATCTTGCGGAGGTTGTCGCGCCACGCGTCGTCCGAGCCCTTCGACTCGCGCGCGAGGTGGACGCGAAACGCGCACTCGGCGAGCCCGAGCGAGACGATCGTGGCGCCGCACATGAGCGCAAGCTTTCGCGCGGCCTGTTTCATTCCTTCGTGTAAGGTCTATCGCGTGATGCAGGACGAGGGCAGCGGCTATGTCACCGGCGTCACGTACCTGCGGGGTTTTCGCACCGATCTGAGCCCGTCGCGCCTTCGGATGTGCGCCGCGCTCAACGGCTTCGCGCCGCCGCCGAAGGACGATTTCGATTATTGCGAGGTCGGTTGCGGCTTCGGCGACACGACGCTCGCGCTCGCCGCCGCGTTCCCTCGCGCGCGATTCGTCGGGATCGATCTGAACCCGGCGCACGTCGACGCGGCGAACGCCGACGCGCGCGCGTGCGAGCTCGCGAACGTGCGATTCGTCGCCAAGGACTTCGAGACGGCGGCCGCCGAGCTTCCGATGTTCGACTACGTGACGGCGCACGGCGTCCTCACCTGGATCGCGCCCGCGAAGCGAAAGGCGCTCGGAGCGTTCGCGTCGTCGAAGCTGAAGCCGGGCGGGCTCGCGTACTTCGGATACAACACGCTGCCGGGTTGGGCGTCGGTGGAGCCGCTGCGTCAGCTCATCGTCGCGCGCGCGCAGGCGGTGCCGGACGATCCGACCGAAGGCGCGCGGCGCGGCCTCGATCTCGCGAAGGCGCTCCTCGCTTCGGGCGCGCGTTATTTCGAGCGCAATCCGTCGGCGGCCGACATGCTTCGGACGATCGAGAAGGCAGGCCCGACGTACGTCGTCCACGAGTACCTGAACGCGCAGTGGCTCCCGATGTACTTCGCGCAGGTCGCCGCGGAGATGGCCGCGAGCGAGCTCTTCTTCGCCGGCCAGCTTCCTCTCCATCTGAACTTTCGCGATCTGTGCATTCCGGCGCCGTCGCAGCCGTTCTTCGCGGCCGTCACGGATCGTCTCGCCTACGAAGGTCTCAAGGACTTCGCGCTCAACACGTTCTTTCGACAGGACGTCTTCGTGAAGGGCGCCCCCGGCCGCTCCGACGCGACGTCGCGCGAGTGGATGATGGCGACGCCCTTCGGCACGAGCGGCGAAGAGCCCCCGTGGACGGGAGAGGCGCAGCTGCCGAATCACCTGCTCCGTTTTCGCGGGCCAATCTTCGACGCGCTCGTGGGCGCGCTGCGTGAAGGCGCGAAGACGATCCCGTCGCTCCTCGCGGGCGATCTGAAGGGCGTCCCGGAAGAGCGCGTGCGCGAGGCGCTCCTCCACATGCTCATCGGCGGGG
>JADMIO011006466.1_pt1 | contig 10477 bp, 8 predicted proteins | sample 8958161 | NCBI WGS metagenome assembly JADMIO01 (sample SAMN16585339, study PRJNA669376) | soil metagenome | isolation source: Crop rotation soil | place: USA: Cullars Rotation, Alabama | collected 2011
ACGCATGACATCGAACCGCAGCTCCCACCGACCGCCGTGTTTCACGGCGATGTCGGCGCCGTAGCCTTTGGCGTCCGAGGCGAGCGTGTCGACGACCACCGTGCCGGCGCGCGCCACGGACAACGCGGCAACCGTCACGACGGCGTCGTCGATTCGCATGCCCGACGCATCGGTGAGCGTCACGGACAATCGCGCGCCGCGCGCCGCGGTGAAGGCACCGAGCGACGGCGCCACGCGCCAGCCGAGCTTTTCATTGCGCTGCGCTTGCGCGAGCGTCGAGTCCCACGCGATGGCCTTGGCGTAATAATTTGGCTCGATCGCGAACGAGGGATCATTCCCCGCGATCGCGTACACCCAAAGATTCGCGGCGACGGTGAGTCCGAGGACCGTGGCCACGCCGATTGGCCAGAGAGCGCCGCGTTTCATTCTCGCTCCCGTTTGTGTTCGGGGGATTCTCGATCTGGTCCAACGAGGCGGAAGAGGATCTGCTCGCGGTAAATGCCCTTGTCAGCGATGCGCACGACGACTCGCTTCTCGCCATCATGAAATGCCGACGGCGGCAACACGACGAAGACGTCGGCCACTTCGGTCTCTCCGCCCGACACCGGCAGCGGATTGCGCGGCGCGATGAGTTGCCCGCCGTCGATGCTGTCGACCGCGATCGTGTATTGCTGCGCGAGCTGCGTGCGGTTCGTGACCTTCACGCGCAGTTGGTTCGCGACTCGGCCATCCGCTTCGACGACGTATGGCGTGCCGAGTCCACGAAGCACCGTGACGTCGGCGGGCTTGCGCGTGAGCAGCGCGAAGAGAAAACCGCCGAACGTGACGGCCAGAGCAGTCGGGTAGAGAACGGTTCTGACGCGCAACTTCCGCGTGTTTTGTCCGTGCGACTCGAGCGCCGAGCGCGATGTATAGCGAACGAGTCCCGTGGGTCGCGCGACTTTCGTCATGATCTCGTCGCACGCGTCGGCGCACTGCGTGCAGTGGATGCACTCCATCTGCAAACCGTCGCGAATGTCGATGCCCGTGGGACACGTGAGCACACACGCGCCGCAATCGATGCAGTCGCCGGCGCCTGCGGCGCGCACGCGACCTTTGCCGCGCGGCTCGCCGCGATTGTAATCGTACGCGACGACGAGCGATTTCTTGTCGAGCAAGACGGATTGCACGCGTCCATACGGGCACGCGACCATACACGTCTGCTCGCGGAACCATGTGAAGTCGAGCATGATCGCCGTCGAGACGAGCGCCATGATCGCGAACGACGTGGGATGTTCGACCGGTGAGCGACGCACCCACACCGCGAGCTGCTCGACGCCGACGAAATACGCGAGGAACGTGTGGGCGAGAAAGAGCGAGAGCAGGCCGTAGGTCGCGTATTTCGCGAGACGTCGCGGATGCATTTGACCGCGCCGGCCTTGTCGGTCGAGCTCCATCGAGCCGCTGCGTCCGCCCTCGAACACCCGCTCGATCGGTCGGAACAGGAATTCCATATAAACCGTCTGCGGACACGCCCACCCGCACCACACGCGGCCGAACAGCGCGGTGAGCAAGAAAACCGCGATGAGGATGCTCGCCATCAGGAGCATCAACAGCAGCGTGTCGGTCGGCAAGAAGGTGACACCGGCGAACGTGAATTCGCGCCGCGGCAAATCGAGGAGGATGAACGGCTTGCCGCCGACCCTCACGTACGGGATCGCGAAGAACACGACCATGAGGATGTACGCGAGCACCCGGCGCCGGACATAGAACTTGCCCTGCGAGGGCTTGGGCCGAATCCAACGCCGCGACCCGTCGACGTTGAGCGTCGGCAGCACACGCGTCGTCGCGACGGGCGCGCTCATTTTGCCGCAGCCTCCACCTTGTCACCCTGTGGTGCCTTCGGATTTGGCGGATTGCTGTGAGCGAGCGAGGCGACGTACGCCGTTACGGCGTTCACCTGGTCGGGCGACAACATCTTGCCCCAATTCGGCATGCCCTTCGCGAGCACGCCCTCGGTGATCGTTTTGTGGATCTCGACGATCGAGCCGCCGTGCAGCCAGTACTCGTCGGTCAAGTTCGGCCCGATGTTGCCGCCGGCGTCCGCGCGATGGCACACGGCGCAGTTTGTCGAGAAGACGGTTTTGCCGAGGGACAGCGCCTTCGGATCTTTCGCGAGCGCGGCGAGCATTCCCGCGTCGGCGGCGCCGGATGGTTTCGGGAAGCGCCTTTCCGCTTCGGCAACCGAGCGATCGTAGTCGGCGATGCGGCCAGGTCCCTTCATGAAGCCGCCGACGTCGATGATGTAGAGAACCGAAAAGACGATCGTCGCCCAGAAGATCCAGACCCACCAGCGCGGCATCGGATTGTCGAATTCCTGGATGCCGTCGTAGGCATGGTCGAGCAGGCGATCCTGCTCCGAGTTCGATGGAGTCATGGTCAGCTCGCCGCTCCGCGCGACGCGTTATGAGAAGTAGCATCGCGCGTCGCCACGGAGCCGTCGTCGAACGGCAAGTGCGCCGCGCGGTCGATTGCGGCGCGGTTCGTGAACATTGCCCGAATGGCGACGGCGACGAACACCGCGAAGAAGATGATCAGCGCGATCTCAGCGTAATGCGACAGCCCGGACGCGCCGACGACGTCGGAGATCGATTTCATTGGCGGCCTCCCGTCGTCGTGCTCGCGGTGCGCGTCGGCGTCGCGATGTCGCGCCCGAGGCGTTGCAGATATGCCGTGAGCGCCACGATCTCTTTGTCTTCCAACCCGGCGGGCCCACCCTGCGACGCGATGCCGTCGGCGATCTGCTTCGCTTGATCGCGCGCCATCTGCGGCGCGAGGCCCTTCACGGCGTCGCCGTAGGGCACGCCGAGCATCGCCATGCCGTCGACGCGATTCTGAATGCCGGCAAAGTCGATACGATTGGTCAGCATGTGCGGATACGCCGGCATGATCGACTTCTGCGTGATCGAGCGCGGGTCGTTCATGTGGCGCACGTGCCAGAGGTCCGGATACTTGCCGCCCTCGCGCGCGAGATCGGGACCGATGCGGCGCGATCCCCACAAGAAGGGATGGTCGTACACGAACTCGCCGGGCTTCGAGTATTCGCCGTAGCGTTCCGTCTCGTGGCGGAACGGACGAATCATCTGCGAGTGGCAATTGAAGCAGCCTTCGCGGATGTAGAGATCCCGCCCCGCGAGCTCCAGCGGCGTGTACGGCTTGACCGACGCGATCGTCGGCACGTTGGAGCGAATCAGGAACGTCGGCAGAATCTCGAACAGCGACGCGACGAGCACCGCGACAGTCGTCATCACCGTGAAGAGCACCCAGCGGCGCTCCCACGCGCGGTGCCAGCCCATCTCGACGAACCGCGCCCACGCACCGGCCGGGACGCCAGTCCCGTGGTCGACGACAGCGCCGCGGAGCGGAGCTGCCTGAATCACCGGCACGTCGTACACGGCGGGCCGGCGTTTCCACGTCATGAGAATGTTCCAACCGAACAACACCATGCCGATGATGTAGAGCGTGCCGCCGACGGCGCGCATCCAGTACATCGGCATCAGCTTGAGTACCGTCTCGATGAAATCGGGATAGGCAAGACGCCCGGTCGTATCGAACGCGCGCCACATGAGCCCCTGCGTCACGCCCGCCGAGTAAATGGCGACGACATAAAGGAGGATGCCGAACGTCGCGAGCCAGAAATGCAGCTCCGCGAGCTTCTTGCTGTAGAGCGACGTCTGGAAAAGACGCGGGAGCAGCCAGTAGATCATGCCGAACGTCAAAAACCCGTTCCATCCGAGCGCACCGGTGTGCACGTGGGCGATGATCCAATCGGTGTAGTGCGCGAGCGCGTTGACGCTCTTGATCGAGAGCATCGGGCCCTCGAACGTCGCCATGCCGTAGGCCGTCACCGCGACGACGAAGAACTTGAGCACCGGCTCTTCGACGACCTTCTGCCACGCGCCGCGCAGCGTGAGCAGTCCGTTGATCATGCCGCCCCAACTCGGCATCCAGAGCATGACGGAGAACAACATGCCGAGCGTCGACGCCCACTCGGGCAGGGCGGTGTAGTGCAAGTGGTGCGGGCCCGCCCAGATGTACATGAAGACGAGCGACCAGAAATGCAGGATCGACAGCTTGTACGAATACACCGGCCGCTCGGCGGCCTTGGGCATGAAGTAGTACATCAGGCCGAGGAACGGCGTCGTGAGGAAAAACGCGACGGCGTTGTGGCCGTACCACCACTGCATGAACGCGTCTTGCACGCCCGCGTACACCGAGTAGGACTTGAACGGCGCGACGGGCAATGAGAGATTGTTGAAGATGTGCAGGACGGCGACCGTCACGATGCTCGCGACGTAAAACCAGAGCGCGACGTAGAGGTGCCGTTCGCGGCGCCGCGCGAGCGTGCCGAAGAAGTTGATCGCGAACACCACCCAGACCACGGCGATCGCGATGTCGATCGGCCACTCGAGCTCCGCGTATTCCTTGGCCTGCGTGAATCCGAGCGGCAGCGTGATCGCGGCGGCGACGATGATCGCCTGCCAGCCCCAGAAATGAAAACGGCTCAGGCCGTCGGAGAACATCCGCGCTTTCGTGAGCCGTTGCGTCGAGTAATAGCACCCGGTGAAAAACGCGTTGCCCGCGAACGCGAAGATGACGGCGTTCGTGTGCAACGGACGCAGGCGGCCGAAGCTGAGGTAGGGCGCGACGTTGAGTGCGGGAACCGCGAGCTGGAGCGCGATGATCAGCCCGACCAACATGCCGACGAGTCCCCACACGAAGGTGGCGACCATGAACTTGCGGACGATGTCGTCGTCGTAACTGAAGGAGTCGAGGCCCAGCGACGGAAACCGCGACCCGGTATCAGTCGACTGAGAGGCGGCTTCGCGTCGCACAGGCGGCGACGCGACTTCGGGAGGATTCATGGTGAGGCCCGCGCGCGGGAATGAGGTTGGTGCCGACGTATAGAACGTCGACGCGCGGGGCTCGATTTTCTGTCAGCCGGGTGCCCGGGCTTGCGTGCGGGAAATTCCGGATCTGTTGTAGGGGACTCGGCGGGACTCCGCGATGCCTACGGTTCGCGCGCCATGGTCAGGTTCAGGGCGGACGCGGAGGCCGGACGCGCTTGGAGCTGCAGCGTGTTGTCGCCGCTCGGGCGGACGACCCATGTGCTGGTCGAGGTCGACGACCCGGGGATCGCCATGTCGAGTCGCAGTGAGTCGCCGTCGATGCGGCCGCTGCCTTCCCACGCGACTCCGGAGAACGTGAGGCGCGCGCCCATCACGCCTTGCTGGCTCGATTTCGAGACGATCGTGAGGCCGATGAATTCGAGCGACGGGGTGGTCGATCGCCAGTTGCCGGCGAACACGTCGGCTGACGCGGGTGGGCTGACTTGTATCGGCGCGAGGGTGCGCGCGCTGTCGGAGCCCGCGGAGCATGCCACAGCTGCAACTGCAGCGAGCGTACAAATCAGTCGGCGCATTCAGTCCTCGCGATATGAGTCTCCTCGTTAAACCTCCGGACAACGGGCAGGGTCACCAAATTCAACTGCTGGAACACAGACGAACGCGGGCACTGGACAGACGAGCACAGAAAAAATGCTTTTGCCCGCGTTAGGCCGTGCGGTGTCTGTGTCCGTCTGTGCTAGAGCAGTTGCGGGTCTTTCCTCTGAGCAGCGGTCGGGAGACTCGGACCGCCCACACGCAATTCTTTGAACTCGACTCGTCCCGCCCGGATGGCATCACGGACTTTGCGCTCGCGAGTCGTCAACGTCGAGCCACCGGTCTTGACTTCGACGAAGACGACGCGTCGCACATCGCCTTCCTCCAGTCCATCGAACACCACGAAGTCGACGGGTCTCCCGAGAAACTGCGCGTCCTTGGGATTGAACTGAAAGTCGGGGAGATACGGAACCAGCTGCTCGTAGATCTGGCCGCGCGTGATCGCCTTGCTCTGTTGCACGGCGTTTTTGCGAATACTGCGCGTGTACCGCGGCGCGAGCGCGAGCACGCAGAGGAGCGCCACGATGGCGCCGATCGCGATGCCGACGGTGAGCGCAACGAGGCTGTTGTCCATCACGAAGGTTGGTTGGCGCCCGGCGAAGATGGAAGTCCGTCGTCGGAACACCTAGACGGTATACCACGCCCTCCATAGCTTCGGGCATCCAATTCCAGCCACCGATGACCCGTCGCCTCCTTCTATTAAGCAGCCTCTTCGTCGCCGCGTGCACTCAGCAGCCGTCGACCAGCGCCCCGCGTCCCGCCGGCCGTGAGTTCGACGTCATCCTCGAGAACGGCCGCGTGATCGACGGAACGGGCGCTGCATGGTTCCTCGGCGACGTCGCGATCAAGGGCGATCGCATTGCACGCGTGGGCGCCGCCGGATCGCTCAAGCGATTTCCGGCGAAGGAGCACATCGATGTGCGTGGACTCGTGGTCGCGCCAGGGTTCATCGACATTCAAAGCGGGACCAACTTCCTCGGCGACGGGCGCTCCGTCAGCAAGCTCACGCAGGGCATCACCACGGAAATTCTCGGCGAAGGCGGTACGCCGGCGCCCACGAACGAGAAGACCGTCGGCGGCGGACAGTTCGCGACGGGCAACGAGTCGGGACGGGGACCGTACGCGGGCGATCACGGATTCCGCGCATGGCTCGACGCAATGCAGGCGCACGGCATCTCGCCCAACGTCGGCAGCTTCATCGGCGCGTCGACGGTGCGGGTGTACGCGAAGGGGCAGGCGATCGGTAAACCAACGGCCGCCGAGCTCGACACGATGCGCGCCGTCGTGCGCCGCGCGATGCAGGACGGCGCGTTCGGCATCGGCTCGGCGCTGATTTATCCGCCGGGCAACTATGCGGGCACCGACGAGTTGGTCGAGATGGCGAAAGCGATGTCGCCGTACGGGGGCATCTACATCACGCACATGCGCAGCGAGGCCGATCAACTGCTCGAGGCGATCGACGAAGCGATCACGATCGGCACGAAGGGTGGTGTGCCGGTCGAGATCTACCATCTGAAAGCCGCGGGAACGAACAACTGGTCGAAGGGCCCGCGCGCGATCGCGAAGATCGATTCGGCGCGCCGCGCCGGCGTCGACGTGCAGGCGGACATGTATGCGTACGTCGCTGGAGGCACGGGGCTCAGTGCGTGTACACCGCCGTGGGCGTCGGAGGACGGCAAGCTCGTCGCGAATCTTCAGAATCCTGAAATCCGCGCGAAGATCAAAGCCGAGATGAACAACCCACACACGGAGTGGGAAAACCTCTGTTATCTCGCGACGCCGAACAACGTGCTCATTCTCGGACTGAATCGGCCGGAGAATCGCCAGTACGCCGGCAAGCGCCTCGACGAGATCGCGAAGATGATGAACAAGCCGTGGGACGAAGCGGCGATGGATCTGCTCATCAGCGAGCGCCAGCGCATCGGCACCGTGTATTTCCTCATGAGCGAAGACAACGTAAAGCTCAACCTCGCGCAGCCGTGGATGAAATTTGGCACCGACGCAGGCGGTGTCGATCCGGACAGCACTCGCGGCCTCACGCATCCGCGCGCGTATGGAAACTTCCCGAAGATCATGGGCAAGTACGTCCGCGACGAGAAGGTGATGTCGCTCGAGGAAGCCGTGCGAAAGGCGACGTCGGCCGTCGCGACGCGGTTGTCGATTCCCGATCGCGGATTGCTGCGCGAAGGAATGTTCGCGGACATCACGGTGTTCGACCCGGCGACGATTGCCGAGCGCTCGACGTTCGAGCAGCCGCATCAATTGTCAGTCGGCGTGCGTCACGTGTTCGTGAACGGTACCGCGGTGGTGCGCGATGGAAAGCACACGAACGCGAAACCGGGACGGGCGCTACACGGGCCGGGGAGTCGTTAGTCGGCTCACCGCTCGTCACGCACGCCGTGCCGCCGGTCACACGAGCGCTGTTGTGAAATTGCCGCGCCACCTAGCATCGCGGCATGCGACTCTCACGATCTGACAAGACGGCGACGACGCTTCGCCTCGCACTCCTCGCGTCGAGCGTTGTGATTCTCTCCGCGGCCGCGGCGTCGCACAACGCCGTGCCGACCGCGCGTGCAGCGCTCGATGACGGATTCGGCACGATCGGCGGACGCGAGGCTTGGCGCGAATTGCGTGCGCTGCGGTTTGCGTTTGCGACGACGACCTTTGCTTTCGGCCAAGAGGAGTGGCCCGGTGCGCCGCCGGCGGCCGGAAATTCGACCGACGGCACCGAGATTCGCGACTACGCGCGGCCCGGCATCTGGTCGCGCTATCACATCGCGAACAGCACGCCGTCGTTCACGCGCGTGTTCTTGCGCGACAGTGCGGCGTTCATGTTCGACACGAACTATACGGGCTTCGGCGGCGGGACGCCGGCCGAGGGCTACGGAGCTCTCTGGCGTGACGATCCGATCCGTCTGCTGCGGCTCGCCGCCGATGCGCCGGACGACCGACTGCGCGCGTTGGGCCGGGGTCAACGCGCCGGCCGACCCGCGAGCGGAGTGTCGGTCGTTCTTCCGCAAGACACGGTGGAGATCTGGTTCGACGCGGTATCGAAGCAGCCGCTGACGGTCGACCGAGTCGAAGACGACGCGGTCTTCGGAACGAGGCGCACGCAGATGGTCGTCTCGGCGTGGGCCGCGGCAGGACCGATCCGCGTGCCGACGTCGATCATGACGATGACGAACGGGCAGCTGACGCAGTCGACGCGGATTCAGAATCTGCTCGTGAATCCGTCCAGCGACTCGGTCTTCAATGCCGTGCGAAAGACGGCCGCAACGCCAGTTGCCGCCGCGCTGCGAATCGTCGAGCTCGCGCCGGGAATTCATCGCGTCGAAGCCGCATCCCGCGGGGTTCCGTACAATGTGGTGTTCGCGCAACTCGGCGACTCGATCATCATCATCGATCCGCCGATCGACGACGCCTACACCAAACGGGTGCTCGACACGATCAAGACGGCATTTCCGAAAACGCCAGTGCGTGCATTCGTCGTCACGCATCATCACTCCGATCATCTCGGCGGCGCCCGTGCGGCGTTTGCGGCCGGATTGCGGGCGATCGCGCCGGCGGAAATCGCGGAATATGTGCGCGACGTCGGGAGCGAAGGGCGCAAGGTTCCGTCGCGGAAGGTGGTGTCCGTCGTCGACACGCTTGCGGTTGGAACCGGACCGTCGCGCTTCGTCCTCTATCATGTGCCGACCGCACACGCGCGCGGATTGCTGATGGCCTATTTCCCTGAGCCAAAGCTGCTTGCGGAGGTCGACCTCGCCGCAGGCCCGCTCACGGATCGCCGCGACCTGTTCGACATGATCGAACGTCGCGGACTTCAGGTGGACCAACTCGCGCGGATGCACGGGGCGGTTTTGAGCTGGACGAATTTCGTCGCGAGCATTCCGGGAGCGCGGCCGAAGAAATGACGGCGGTGGCGGCGACGATGCCCCCCGCGAAGAATTGAGCATGCGCACATCGCCGTCCGTCCCGCGTGAGCTCGCGGCCCATGAAGTCATCGCGCTCGTCGCGCTCGCGGCGGGCGCGCTGTCGACGTTGCACGCCGCGCTTGGGCATCTCATCATGCCGCACTTCGTGCCGCTGAGCTCGGACGTGTTCTCGGAGCCTGTCCACTGGGGTGCGTGGGTCGCGATGGCGCCGGTCATCGGCGCCGTCATGACCCGTTTTCCGCTCGAGGCGGGCCGTTACGTTCGCGCGCTTGGCGCCGGCGCCGTTCTCGTCTGCGTGTCGGCGCCGATTGTGGGATTCGTCACGGCGTTGTCGCGGTTCCAGTTGATGCTGTGGCACATCGGTCCGGGCCGAGCCGATCGCATGCGGTGGAATCCGATGGTCGCAATTCCCGTGGCGATTCTCGAGGCGCTCGGCGATTTCGTGGTGCTCGTCGGGTTCTATCAGGCGTTCACGTTTCATCGGCGAGCGCGTGAGCGACAGCTGCATGCGTCCGAGTTGCAGCGACACTTGAGCGCGGCGCGACTTCGCGCGCTCCAAGCGCAGCTGCAGCCGCATTTTCTCTTCAACGCCTTGAACTCGACGGCGATGCTCGCGCTGACCGACGCCGCGGCAGCGCGCGACATGATCGTGGCGCTCAGTGATCTCTTGCGCCGCGCGCTGAATGTGTCTGGCCGCCTCGAGGTGCCGCTCAGCGAAGAGATCGATTTTCTCGATCGCTATCTCGCCATCGAGCGTGTGAGATTTGGCGAGCGCCTGCGCGTGACGTTCGACGTCGACGAGGATGCGCTCGCCGTTCCCGTGCCGAGCTTGATTCTTCAGCCGCTCGTCGAGAATGCGGTTCGGCATGGGATCGCGCGCATGAGCGGGGTGGGCGAGATCGTGGTTCGTGCTCGCGCGTCAACCGGGAATCTCGAGCTCGTGGTCGAGGATGACGGACCAGGCGCGCCCACCGGATGGAATCCGGACGACGGCGGCGGCGTTGGTATCGCCAACGTGCGCGACCGTCTTCGACAGGCGTACGGCGACGAACAGTCGATGAC
>JADMIO011347116.1_pt1 | contig 10477 bp, 10 predicted proteins | sample 8958161 | NCBI WGS metagenome assembly JADMIO01 (sample SAMN16585339, study PRJNA669376) | soil metagenome | isolation source: Crop rotation soil | place: USA: Cullars Rotation, Alabama | collected 2011
GGGCTTCGACCACCACCTGACCAAGCCGGTGGCGATCGACGACATCCTCGGCTTGCTGCGCAAGGTCGCGCGGAACCAGGCATGAGGCCGGCACGCGACCGGCCTCATGCCTTCAGCTTGTACCCCGTCCTGAAGATCCACCACACCGCGAGCAGGCACAGCAGCAGGAAGCCCAGGGTCGCGGCGACGCTGATCGCCACGTTCACGTCGGAAATCCCGTAGAAACTCCAGCGGAAGCCGCTGATCAGGTACACCACCGGGTTGAACAGCGCGATCTTCTGCCACAGCGGCGGCAGCATCGCGATCGAATAGAACGCGCCGCCGAGGAAGGTCAGCGGGGTCACGATCATCAGCGGCACCACCTGCAGCTTCTGGAAATCGTCGGCCCACAGCCCGATGATGAAACCGAACAGGCTGAAGCTCACCGCCGTCATCACCAGGAAGCACAGCATCCACAGCGGATGCGCGATGCCGTAGGGCACGAACAGGCGCGCGGTGACGAGGATCAGCACGCCGAGGATGAGCGACTTGGTCGCCGCGGCCCCGACGTAGCCGATCACGATTTCCAGCGGCGAGATCGGCGCGGACAGCAGCTCGTAGATGGTGCCGGCCCACTTCGGCATGTAGATCCCGAACGAGGCGTTGGAAATGCTCTCGTTGAGCAGCGACAGCATCAGCAGGCCGGGGATGATGAAGGCGCCGTAGCCGACGCCGTCGACATTGCCCATGCGCGACCCGATCGCCGCGCCGAACACCACGAAATACAGCGAGGTCGAGAGCACCGGCGAGGCGATGCTCTGGGTGAGGGTGCGGAAGGTGCGCGCCATCTCGAAGCGGTAGATCGCCCTGATCCCGTGGATGTTCATGCGCGCGCTCCTTCGCCGCCGTCGCGCGGACCGGCGTGGACCAGGCTGACGAAGATGTCCTCCAGCGAACTCTCGCTCGAATGCAGGTCCTTGAAACCGATGCCGAGGTCGCCCAGGCGCCGCAACAGCGTCGCGATGCCGGTGCGTTCGGCCTGCGCGTCGAAGGTGTAGACGAGGGTGTGGCCCTCGTCGGCCAGTTCCAGAGGCTCGCCGGCCAGCGCCTCGGGGATCGCCCGCAGCGGCGCCTGCAACTGCAGCGCCAGCTGCTTCTTGCCGAGCTTGCGCATCAGCACCTGCTTGTCCTCGACCACCACCAGCTCGCCCTTGCGGATCACGCCGATGCGGTCGGCCATCTCCTCGGCTTCCTCGATGTAATGCGTGGTCAGGATGATCGTGACGCCGCTTTCGCGCAGCTCGCGCACCATCTTCCACATGTCGCGGCGCAGTTCGACGTCGACGCCGGCGGTGGGTTCGTCGAGGAACAGGATCCGGGGTTCATGCGACAGCGCCTTGGCGATCAGCACGCGCCGCTTCATGCCGCCGGACAGGGCCATGATCTTGCTGTCGCGCTTGTCCCACAGCGACAGATCGCGAAGGACTTTCTCCAGGTGCGCCGGATCCGGCGCCCGCCCGAACAGGCCGCGGCTGAAGCGCACCGTCGCCCACACGCTCTCGAACGCGTCGGTCGACAGTTCCTGCGGCACCAGCCCGATCTTCATCCGCGCCGCGCGCGAATCGCGCACGATGTCGTGGCCGTCGGCGAGCACCGTGCCGGAACTCGGATTGACGATGCCGCAGACGATGTTGATCAGCGTGGTCTTGCCGGCCCCGTTCGGACCGAGCAGGGCGAAGATCTCGCCGCGGCGGATATCGAGGCTGACGTCCTTCAGCGCCTGGAAGCCCGAAGCGTAGGTCTTGCCGAGGTTGCGGATCGAAACGATCGCGGTCGTGTCGCCGGGCATCGGGCGGTCCTTGTCGGTGACGCAGGGAGGCGGCGCCATTGTGCCCGCTGTCGGGGCCATCCACGCGACACGGGCTTGAAACGGGATCGATCCGGCATCATTTCCGAACGACCCTGTTCCGAACGCAATCGCCATGACCGCTCCCGTTCCCCTCCGCATCGACTTCGTCTCCGACGTGGTCTGCCCGTGGTGCGCGATCGGCCTGGCCTCGCTGGACCGGGCGCTGCAACGACTGGATGGACAGATCGAGGCCGACATCCACTTCCAGCCGTTCGAGCTGAATCCGCAGATGCCGCCCGAAGGCGAGGACGCCACCGAACACCTGCGGCGCAAGTACGGGTCGACCGACGCGCAACTGGCGGAGAACCGCGAACGCATCCGCCAGCGCGGCGCGGACCTCGGCTTCGAATTCGCGGCGCGCGAACGCGTCTACAACACGTTCGACGCGCACCGCCTGCTGCACTGGGCCGAAGGCGAGGGGCGGCAGCGCGCGCTCAAGCACGCCTTGCTGCGCGCCTATTTCAGCGAAGGCCGCGATGTCTCGGACCGCGACATCCTGGTCGGAATCGCGACAGCCACCGGGCTGGACGGGGAACGCGCACGCGCGATCCTCGATTCGAACGAATTCGCCGAGGAAGTCCGCATCGCCGAACGGTTCTTCGTCGAGGCCGGGATCAGTGGCGTGCCGGCGATCATCATCGAGCGCCAGCACCTGGTCAGCGGCGGGCAGCCGCCCGAGGTGTTCGAACGCGCGTTGCGCGAGATCGCTGCAGCCAAGGCCGGCGCAGGATAAAGTCGCGGGAGTCGCCGCGGTCCGGAGCCGCCATGCCGCTGCTGAAGCACCTCGCCATCGCGGCCCTGTTCCTCTGGCTGTGCATCGACGCCATCGTCGTGTTCCGGCACAGGACCGGCGAAGCCGAGAACCGCGATCGCTCCTCGTTCCGGGTGTTGACCCGCATCGGTCCGTTGCTGTGGTTGCTGGCCATCGGCCTGTCCTTCACGCGCTTCGGCGCCGTGCGCTGGCCGGCGGCGCAAGTCGCGGGACTGGTGCTGATGGCGGCCGGGATCGCGATCCGTTCCGTCGCGATCCACCAGCTGGGACGGTTCCATACGCCGAACGTCGCGATCCGTTCCGACCACCGCCTGCTCGATACCGGCCTGTATTCGCGGGTGCGGCATCCGAGCTATCTCGGCGCGATCGTCGCCTTTGCCGGCTTCGGCCTGGCCCTGGACAACATCATCAGCCTCGCCCTGGTCGTGGTCGTCACGCCCTGCCTGTACCTGTACCGCATCCGCGAGGAAGACGCGGCGCTGCTCGCCGCATTCGGCGAGCCGTACCGCGCGTACTGCGCACGCACGAAGCGGTTGATTCCCGGGCTCTACTGAGAGCGGGAAACCCTCCGGGGGAGTAAAGTCGGGGCGACTTCCCCCACGGAACGGCGGCGATGGCCGAAGGCAAGACGCCCCGCTACAAGACCTACAACGCGCCGGCCGGGGGCTGGGGCGCGGCGGCGGCGACGGCCAGGGTCCTGCTGGAACAGAGTGTCGTCGGCAAGGGTTCGAAGGCGTTGCTGGCGATGAACAAGCCCGGCGGCTTCAAATGCCCGAGCTGCGCCTATCCGGACGATGCCTGCAGTTCGCGCAAGCTCGATTTCTGCGAGAACGGGGCCAAGGCCCTCGCGCACGAGGCGACGAAGTTCCGCGCCACCCGCGAATTCTTCGCCCGGCATTCGGTGTCGGAATTGATGCAGCAGTCGGACTACTGGCTGGAGATGCAGGGCCGGCTCACCGAGCCGATGCGCTACGACGCGGCCAGCGACCATTACGTTCCCTGCGCGTGGGACGAGGCGTTCGCGCTGATCGGCGAACACCTGCGCGCACTGGCGAGCCCGCACCAGGCCGAGTTCTACACCTCCGGGCGCACGGCGAACGAAACCGCGTTCCTGTACTCGATCTTCGTGCGCGAGTTCGGCACCAACAATTTCCCCGACTGCTCGAACATGTGCCACGAACCGACCAGCCGCGGCCTGCCGCCGGCGATCGGCGTCGGCAAGGGCACGGTGGTGCTGGAGGATTTCGCCCATGCCGAGGCGATCTTCGTCATGGGCCAGAACGCAGGCACCAATGCGCCGCGGATGATGACGCAACTGGTGGAAGCGCGGAAACGCGGCATCCCCATCGTCGCGGTCAACCCGATGCCCGAGCGCGCGCTGATCCGCTTCGCCGAGCCGCAGGACGTGGTGCAGCTGGCGACGTTCGGTTCGACGCCGATTTCCAGCGAATTCGTGCATGTCAGGATCGGCGGCGACCTCGCCTTCCTCAAGGGCATCATGAAGGCGATGTTCGAGCGCGAGGCCGCCGGCGAGCGCGTGCTCGACCACGAATTCCTGCGCGAGCACACGCTGGGCGTCGAGGCGCTGCGCGAGGACGCGCTGGCCCAGGACTGGACGGAGATCGTCGCGGTGTCGGGCCTGGCCGAGGACCAGATCCGTCGTTGCGCCGAAATCTACATCCGCTCGAACGCGACCATCATCTGCTACGGCATGGGCCTGACCCAGCACCAGTACGGCTCGCAACTGGTGCGCCAGGTCGCGAACCTGCTGCTGCTGCGCGGCAACTTCGGCAAGGCCGGCGCGGGCATCTCGCCCATTCGCGGCCATTCCAACGTGCAGGGCGACCGCACCGTCGGCATCGACGAGAAACCTTCGCCGGCCTACCTCGACCGCGTGCGCGACGTGTTCGGCTTCGAACCGCCGCGCGAGCACGGCCACCACACCGTCGAGAGCATCGAGGCGATGCTGGCAGGCACGGCGAAGGTGTTCATCGGCCTCGGCGGCAACTTCGTGCGCGCGGTGCCCGATACCGCGCGCGCGTATGCGGCGATGGCCAAGCTCGACCTCACCGTCGGCATCGCGACCAAGCTCAATCGCGGCCACCTCGTGCACGGCCGCGACGCGCTGATCCTGCCGGTGGTCGCGCGTTCCGAGCGCATCGACACCGCGAACGGCGAGCAGTTCGTGACCATCGAGGATTCGATGTCGAACGTCACCGCCTCGCGCGGCGTGCTGGAACCGGCCAGTCCGGACCTGTTGCCCGAAACCGAGATCGTCTGCCGCATGGCGATGGCGACGCTGCCCTCGAGCAAGGTCGACTGGGCGCGCTGCATCGACGACTACGACGCGATCCGCGACCTGATCGCCGCGGTCTATCCGGAGGTCTACGCCGGCTTCAACGACAAGGTCCGCGCGCCGCATGGTTTCCACCTCGACATCGCGCCGCGGCGGCGGGTGTGGAAGACGCCGAGCGGCAAGGCGAACTTCATCGTCATGCCCGGCCTGGACGTGGACGCGCCGGTCGACGATCCGGCGATGCTGCGGCTGGCCACGGTGCGCTCGCACGACCAGTTCAACACGACGATCTACAGCGACAACGACCGCTACCGCGGCGTGTACAACGATCGCATGGTGCTGTTCATGAACGCACTGGACATGGCCGACCGCGGCCTGCGCGAATACGACAAGGTCGCGCTGGAAACCATCAGCGCCGACGGCATCGCGCGCCGCGTCGAGGGACTGACCGCGCTCGACTACCCGATGCCGCGCGGCTCGGTGGCCGGCTATTTCCCCGAACTCAACCGGTTGCTGCCGCTCGACCACCACGACCGCACCAGCGGCACCCCGGCGGCGAAGTCGATCCCGGTGCGGATCGCGGCACCCATCGGCGACGTACCGGCCGGCGCCTGAGGTTCCAACGCCCGGGCGCCGCGCATGGCCGCGTCGGGGAGCCACCTTCGTTGCAGCGGTTGTATCCAGCGCGAACGCGGGCGGGAGGGTGCCATGCCGAACGATCCGATGTACCACGCGGGCATGCGCGAGCTGCAGGAATTGCGCGAAACGCGTCCGCTCGCCGACCGGCTCGAGCAGGTGATCGTCCGCGGCGCGTTCACCGACGAGGATCGCGCCTTCATCGAACGCAGCGCGATGTTCTTCATCGCCACCGCCGATGCGGAAGGCCATCCGGACTGTTCCCACAAGGGTGGCCTGCCGGGGTTCGTGCGCGTCGTCGACGAGCGCACGCTTGCGCTGCCCGATTACGACGGCAACGGCATGTATCGGACCTGGGGAAACGTGCGGGTCAATCCGCACGTCGGCCTGCTGTTCCTCGATTTCGAAAATCCCAAGCGCCTGCGCATGAACGGCACGGCCTCGATTGCGCTGGACGATCCGCTGCGCGACGCATTCCCCGGCTGCGTGTTCGTCGTGCGCATCGCCGCGGAACGGATCTTCCCCAACTGCCCGCGTTACCTGCACCGGATGCAGCTGGTCGAACACTCGGTGCACGCGCCGCGCCCGCACTACACCCCGCCGGTGCCGGCGTGGAAGACCTACGAGGCGTTCCGCGATGCGCTGCCGGCGCGGGATCGCGGCGAGGACGAAGGGACATAGGCCAGCCAGGGTCGATCTTGCCCGGTGTTCGGGGCAAACGAGCCGGGGCGCCACCCAGATCGGTTGCCGGTGCGGCCAAGGAGGCTTGATGCCCGGGCGTGACCTCCGGCGGTTGCCCGGCGCGGGCAGGGGAGCCCAAAGTCGGACGATTCGCCACGTTCCGGAGCCCGCCATGCGCCGCGCCACGCCCCTGATCCGCGCCACCCTGCTGTCCGCCGCGCTGGTGTTCGGCGCGGGGGCCGCCATCGCCGCCGACGCGCCCCCGCCGCAGGATTTCCTCGCCGCGCACATGGACACCTCGGTCGACCCCGGCGTCGACTTCTTCGACTACGCCAACGGCGCCTGGCTGAAGGCGCATCCGATCCCGGCGTCCGAATCCGGCTGGGGCATCGGCAACGAGGTCGACGAGGAACTGTACGCGCGGCTGCGCACGATCAGCGAGCAGGCGGCGCAGGCGAACGCCACGGCCGGCAGCGACCAGCAGAAGATCGGCGACTTCTGGGCGACGGCGATGGACACGGCCAAGGCCGATGCGCTCGGCGCGCACCCGCTCGACGCCGAACTCGCGCGGATCGACGCGATCGATTCGGTCGACGGCGTGCTCGACGCGGTGTTCGCGTTCAAGCCGATCGGCGTTCGCGGCCTCTTCGGCCTCGGCATCGGCCAGGACGACAAGGACAGCGCGACCATGGCGGTGCAGGTCCGCCAGGGCGGCCTGGGCCTGCCCGAGCGCGATTTCTACTTCAACCCCGAGGCGGGCGTGGCGAAGATCCGCGCCGACTACGTCGACCACATCGCACGCAGCTTCGAACTGCTCGGCCGCGACCCGGCCGCGGCGAAGACCGCGGCGCAGCAGGTGATGGCGTTCGAAACCGCGCTCGCCACCGCCTCGCGCAAGCTCGAGGACCTGCGCGACCCGGAGGAGAACTACAACAAGATGACCCTGGCCGAACTCACCGCGAAGTTCACGCCGTCGATCGACTGGAGCGCGCGGCTCGCGGCCTGGGGCCTGCACCCGGATTACATCCTCGTCGGCCAGCCCGAATTCCTCGCCGCCGAGGACAAGCTGCTCGCGCAGACCCCGCTGCTGGTGCTGCAGGATTACCTGCGATACCACCTGGTCGACGACTATTCGCCGTACCTGCCGAGCGCGTTCGACCAGGAGAATTTCCGCTTCCACGGCCAGGCGATGTCGGGCAAGAAGGAACAGCGCCCGCGCTGGAAGCGGGTGATCGACGAGGAAAACGACGCGATGGGCATGGTGCTCGGCCGCATCTTCGTCAAGGACTATTTCCCGGAGAGTTCCAAGCAGCGCTACGCCGGGCTGGTCGAGGCGATCCGCTCCACCTTCCACGACCGCATCCAGCGCCTGGACTGGATGGGCGCGGACACCAAGGCCAAGGCGCTGGCCAAGCTCGCCGCGGTCACGCCCAAGGTCGGCTACCCGGACAAGTGGAAGGATTATTCCGCCCTGCAGGTCGGCCGCGATTCCTACGCGGCGAACGTGATGGCCGCGCAGCGCTGGCAGTTCAACGACAACCTGTCGAAGTTCGGCAAGCCGGTCGACCGGACCGAATGGGACATGACCCCGCAGACCTACAACGCCTACTACAACCCGTCGAACAACGAGATCGTGCTGCCGGCGGCGATCTTCATGGTGCCCGGCGTGCCGGATGCGCAGGTCGACGACGCGGTCGCGTACGGCTACGTCGCCGCGGGCACGATCGGCCACGAGATCACCCACGGCTTCGACGACGAAGGCCGCCAGTACGACGCGCAGGGCAACCTGTCCGGCTGGTGGACGACACAGGACGCCGATCGCTTCAACGCCGCGGCGAAGAAGATGGTCGACCAGTTCGATGCCTACGAACCGATCCCCGGCCTGCACATCAACGGCAAGGCCAGCCTCGGCGAGAACATCGCCGACTACGGCGGCCTGCTGCTCGGGCTGGAGGCGTTCGAGAAGACCGACCAGTACAAGCGCGGCGAAAAGATCGGCGGCCTGACCCCGACCCAGCGCTACTTCCTCGGTTACGCGCTGGGCTGGATGTACCAGCAGCGCGAGCAGGTGCTGCGCACCCGCCTGCTCGCCGACGTGCATTCGCCGGCGAAGTGGCGCGTGCTCGGGCCGATGTCGAACATCCCCGAGTTCTACGAGGCATTCGGGATCAAGCCCGGGCAGCCGATGTGGCGCGCCCCCGAGGATCGCGTCCGCATCTGGTGAGCGACGCCGCGGTACGCGAAAACGCCCCGCATGCGGGGCGTTTTTTCACCTGGGACGCGGTCCGCGCGATCAGCGCGAAATCGTGAAGCCGGTGAGGGCCACGCCGAGGTTCACGCCTTCGCCGGTGCCCGACAGCGCCAGCGACACGTCGCCCTTGGTCATCGCCTGCGAAGTCACCGCTGCGCCCGCGGCAGCGTCCGCGCCGGCCGAAGCGTAGGTGCCGAGCACGTCGTTGATGCTGCGCACGCCGGAGAATTCGCCGAAGCCGTTGCGCACCTTGTACTTGCCGACGGTCAGGCCGCCGCCCTTGGCCGAAAGCTTCACCGCCATGCGCTGGCCGTTGCTGCAACTGACGGTGCCGTTGCCGTCGGCGTGCTTGTAGATCACCGACCAGCCGGTGAGGGTGTACTGCATCTTGCAGGTCATGGTGCCGTTGCGCGCCTGGCTGCCGCCGGCGACCAGCAGCAAGGAGGCGAGCAGGCTGGCGGCGAGGATGCGGGTTTTCATCGAAAGCTCCCGTGGATGCGGCCGGGGATCGGCCGTTTTCGCGAGGATGTGCGGAAGCGGGTGAATCGCGCGTCGATGCGGCGGCCGGGATCTGAATGCGCCGATAATCGCGTTTCGCCCCGGAGTGAACGACCGATGCCGATGCGCAACCAGGATTCCCGCGCCGCCGGGCTCGACAACCCGTTCTTCTCGGCGCTGGACAGCCTGCATCGCGGCATCGCCCTGCGCCACGGCGGGGTCGCGCGTTATCCCGCCGACGTCGCGCCGTTCATCGGCGTCGCGAATGCCGAGGTGGACGTCGGCGACGGCTTCGATGCGCTGGTGCCCGAAGGCGACGAAGCCCTGCTGCTCGGCATCGCCCCGGCGCGGATGCCGGCGGGCTGGACGCTGGAACCGTTCGCCGACCTCGCGCAGATGGTCTGCGAGGAACCCTTGCGGCAGGTCGATGGCCCGGAGATCGTGGAACTCGGCGAACGCCAGCGCGACGACGTGCTCGCGCTGACCGCGCTGGTGTATCCGCATTATTTCCGCCCGCGCACGATGGCACTCGGCCGCTACTTCGGCATCCGCGAAAACGGTCGGCTCGCGGCGATGATCGGCGAACGCCTCGGCACGCCGCAGGCGCGCGAGATGAGCGCGATCTGCACCCATCCGGACTTCCTCGGCCGCGGCTACGCGCGGCGCCTGACCGCGTACCTGGCCAACGGGACCCTGCGCGATGGCCGGCTGCCGTTCCTGCACGTGAGCCACGCCAACACGCGGGCGAAGGACCTCTACGAACGCAACGGCTGGCGCCTGCGCCGCGACATCCCGTTCTGGCGACTCGTGCGCGCCCGGGCGCGCACGGCGCTCAGAGCGCGATCATCTGCTTGAAGCCGCCCCAGAACATGCGCTTGGCGTCGAACGGCATCTTCTTCGGATCCATCATCGCGGCCAGGCGCGGATCGGCCATCACCCGCTTATTGACCCGGTCGCGTTCGCGACGATTGCGGTAGACGATCCACGAGAACATCACCACCTCGCCGTCCTTGAGCTTCACCGCCTGCGGGAACGAAGTGCTCTTGCCAGGCTTGACGTCGTCGCCGACGCATTCCACGTACTGCAGCGCGCCGTGTTCCATCCAGACCTTGCCGCACAGACGCGACATCTTGCGGTATTCGGCGAGTTTCGCCTTCGGCACCGGCGTGACCATTCCATCGACGTAATGCATGGCGTGTTCCTCGGCTGCGGGGCGTCGATGCTGCGCCCCGCGCCCGCGGCGATGCAAGTTTCAGCGCCCGCCGCCACCGCCGCCGCCGCCGCCACCGCCGGAGGATCCGCCGCCGCCGGAACCCGAGGAACTGCCCGGCGGGGTGGAAGCAGAGGCGATCTGCGAACTGAGGCTGCTGCCGATCGCCTGGCTGAGCTGGCCGAGGTCGTCGATGCCGCTGCCGCGATACCAGGCGATGCCGGCGGTGGCCGCCGCGGCGGCGG
>JADMIO011701171.1_pt1 | contig 10477 bp, 9 predicted proteins | sample 8958161 | NCBI WGS metagenome assembly JADMIO01 (sample SAMN16585339, study PRJNA669376) | soil metagenome | isolation source: Crop rotation soil | place: USA: Cullars Rotation, Alabama | collected 2011
CGCGACAACTTGTCCACGTGGAATTCTAAGCTTAGGATCCCAATGTGCTGGAAAGACCGAGACCGGGGTCTACGTGACGTTCGACGACGGGAACACGTGGCAGCCGTTCAGCCTCGACCTGCCGGTCACGCCCGTGCACGGCGTCATCGTCAAGGACAACGACCTGGTGATCGCGACTCACGGGCGCTCGTTCTACGTGATGGACAACATCAACGTGCTGCGGCAGATCGCCAAGGACACGACGAACGAGCCGCTGGTGCTGTTCAAGCCGGCCGAGGCCATGCGCGCGGTGTCGCGCGGCGTGGCCATCGACTACTACCTGAAGCAGGCGGCCGACACCGTGACGATCGAGATCCTCGACGCGCAGGGCAAGCTGGTGAAATCGTTCACCGGCACGCCGCCGCCGGCCACGCCCGCGCCAGCGGCGGGGGCAACCGCCGCACCGGCGCCGGCGCCCGACGACTTCTTCCGTCCGCCGCAGCCGAAGCCGGCCGTCAAGCAGGGACTCAACCGCTTCCTGTGGGACATGCGCTATCCCGATGCGAAGGACTTTCCTCTGCTGATCATGTGGGCGGGCAGCGTGCGCGGACCAGCCGCGCCGCCCGGACAGTACCAGGTGCGGGTGACCGCGGCGGGGCAGACCAGGACGCAGCCGTTCGCCATCGTCCGCAACCCGCGCTTTTCGGCCACCGACGCCGAACTGCAGGAACAGTTCACGCTCGCCAGCCAGATCAACGCCAAGGTGTCGGCGGCGAACGACTCCGTGCTGCGCATCCGCGACATCAAGGATCAAATCGGCGACCGCAGCGGCAAGGCCAACGACGCGAAGATCAAGGCCGCAGGCGAGGCGCTGACGACGAAGTTCACCGACATCGAAGGGGAGATCTACCAGTACCGCAACCGCAGCGGCCAGGATCCCCTCAACTTCCCGATCAAGTTGAACAACAAGCTGGCGGCGCTGCAGGGGATCGTCGAGTCGGGCGATTACCGGCCGACCGATCAGTCGTACGCGGTGTTCAAGGATCTGTCCGCGCAGCTCGAGACGCAGTTCCGGCGGCTCGATCAGTTGATCGAAGGGGAGCTGGCGGCGTTCAACCAGCAGATCGTCAAGAAGAAGCTCCAGCCAATCGTGCCCAAGAAGTGAACGTCGTGAACGTTCAATCGAGCAGCTACGGCGAGTCGCGCCTGCGCATGCTGCGCGTCATCAGGCGCGGCGACCGCCACGATCCGAAGGACCTGACGGTGGCACTCCGCTTCGAGGGCAGCCTCGAGGCGATGGTGCCCGGCGAGGCGCTCAAGAACCTCGTCCACCGCGTGGTGCGCGAGCAGGATCACGCGGCCGCGGCGATCGAGTCGCTCGGCATCGCGCTCTGCGATCAGATCCTGACCCGCCATCCGTCGATCGGCCTGGCGCGCGTCGATCTCACCGAGCAGCCGTGGGCGCGGCTCGAAGCCGGCGGCAAGCAGCAGCCACAGGCCTTCACGCCCGCGGGCGTCGAGCGCCGCACCGCGACCATCAGCGGCAACGGGACGAAACTCGCGGTCTCGGCAGGACTCGACAACCTCGTGCTGCTGCGGACCAGCGGCTTCACGCCGACGGCGCGCGGCCGGACCTCGGACGAACCCGCCGACGACCTGGTACAGCGGCTCTTCATCGCGACGCTGTCGTCGCGCTGGGCCTACGCGAGCGGCGACATCGCCTTCGTGCCGTACCGCGCCGGCGTGCGGCAGACCATCGTCGAGACGTTCGCCTGGCACAAGGGCCCGTCGCTGCAGGCGACCCTGGCGGGAATCGCCGAGGTCGTGCTCGCCAGCCACCAGGAAATCTCCCAGATCACGCTCACGGTCGAGGAGCGCCCGTACCGCCCGGTCGATCTGCTCGATCTCGCCGTCATGGAGGGAGACGCGCTGTTCGTGGCGCACGACGAGCCCGTGGGACTCGTGGAAATCACGGTCCAGCGGCCGTCCTGAGGCCCTCCAAGGTATAATTAGAGGTTCCCACGTCGAGCGCATGCGAGGCCCTACATCATGACGGTCGCGCGCCGATATGTGATTGCCGGCCGTGTGCAGGGCGTCGGGTTCCGCTGGTTCACCCACGACGTCGCGCTGCGGGAAGGCGTTCACGGCTGGGTACGCAACATGGCCGACGGCAGTGTCGAAGTGATGGCCGAAGGGGAGACCTCGGCCGTCGATCGGCTGGAAGCGGCGGTGCGCCGCGGTCCTTCGTCGGCGCGCGTCGAGCGGTTCGTCACCGAGGAGCACGTGCCGACGGGCCGCGCCATCGGGTTCGAGATCAGGTAGGTCGTGAATCGAATGGAAGTACTCAAGACACGCATCCGCCACGTGCCGGATTTTCCGAAGGCGGGCATTCTCTTCTACGACGTCACCACGCTGCTGCGTGACGCCGAAGGATTCAAGCTGGCGATCGACGCGATGGCGGAGCCCTGTCCCGGCCAGGGCATTTCCTTGATCGTCGGCATCGAGAGCCGCGGGTTCATTCTCGGCGCGGCCGTGGCCGATCGCATCGGCGCCGGGTTCGTGCCGGTGCGCAAGGTCGGCAAGCTGCCGCACACCACCGTGCGCGTCAGCTACGACCTGGAGTACGGCACCGACAGCCTCGAGATTCACAGCGATGCCGTGGAGCCCGGACAGAAAGTGCTGATCGTCGACGATCTGCTCGCGACCGGCGGCACCGCCCGCGCCACCGTCGACCTGGTGCGCAAGCTTGGCGGTGACGTCCACGGCGTCTCGGTCCTGATCGAGCTGGCAGAGTTGAACGGCCGCGCAAAACTCGCGGGGGAGAACGTCCGCGCGGTGTTGACCTATTGAGGATTTGCGCCCGGCAGGTCTCGAACCTGCGACCCCCGGTTTAGGAAACCGATGCTCTATCCTGCTGAGCTACGGGCGCGCAAAGAAAACGGCGTGACGGCGAGCGCTATCGTACAACGGGCAACAGGCAACTGGTAACAGGCAGCATGAAATCAACAGAACGGCACAAGCTGAAAGAAAACGAGTTCGCGCACACGATGGCGCGGACGCGCGACATGGTGTCGCAGCGGCAGCGCGAGATCACCACCACGGTCGTGGTCGTGGTCGCCGCGATCCTGCTGGTCGGCGGCTACTTCGCGTGGCGCAACTCGCGCGACAACAAGGCCCAGACGCTGCTGGCCGGCGCCCTGGCCGTGGCCGAAGCGCCGGTGGTCAGCCCGCCGCCGCCCGCGCCGGGCAGTCCGCCTCCCGTGCAGCAGCCCGGCACCTATCGCACCGAGCGTGAGCGCCTCGAAGCCTCGCTGCCACGGCTGCAGCAGGCCGCCGACGCCTATCCCGACAGCGAAGCCGGCGTCACCGCGCGCTTCCGTCTCGCCGCCTCGCTCGCCGAGCTCGGACGGTTTGCCGAGGCGGAGCAGCGCTACCAGGAAGTGATCCAGAAGGCGGGCAGCAAGAGCGTGTACCGCTCCACCGCGCGGCTCGGCCTCGGTGAAGCGCAACTGGCGCAGGGCAAAGGGGACGCCGCGGTCACGACATTCAAGGAAGCGTCGACCGACACCTCGTCGATGCTGCCGGTCGACGGCGTCCTGATGCAGCTCGGACGCGCCGCGCTGGTGGCCGGCAAGAAGGACGAAGCCTCGCGCGCCTTCACGCGCGTGGTCGAAGAGTTCCCGCAGAGCCTCTACGTCTCTGAAGCGAAAGAGAAGCTCGCGGAAATCAAAAAGGCGTAGGACGCCTACACGGCGTCTGAACCGGACGTAAACGTAAACTCGCGAATCCGGGCGGCAGGGCAGACCACCGAGAAGCCCGCGCCGCCCACTCCCTCGCCGCTCACCGTCCGTTCGGGCGCGGTCATCGCGTCCAGATTGTTCAGCGCAAAGACCGGGCTCTCGTTCCAGCGCATGTTCTTGACCGGGCGCGTGACCTTTCCCTTCTCGATCAGGAACAGCCCGTCGCGCGTCAGCCCGGTGAAGAGCAGCGTCTGCGGATCGAGCGGACGGATGTACCAGAACCGTGTCACCAGCACGCCGCGCTCGACCCCCTTGATCAGATCGTCCATCGTCGCCGTGCCGCCATCCATGATCAGGTTGCCCGGCTGCGGCGTCGGGTCCTTGCCCTGCTTCTGCGCCCAGTAGCGCGAGTAAGAGAGGTTCTTCAGGACGCCCTTGTCGATCCAGTCGATCCGCTTCAGCGCGAGGCCCTGACCGTCGAAGGGGAGCGCCGGCGCGCGCGAATCGGTGGGGTCGGAATAGAGGTGCACCTTCTCGCCGACCACCTGTTCGCCGATGCGGGTGCCGCCGCCTTTCTTCGCGAAGAAGCTGCGCCCCTCGTCGGCCTGCCGCGCATCGGCGGCGAAGGCGAGGTTGACGATGATGTCGGCCAGCGCGGCCGGTTCCAGGACCACGGTGTACTTGCCCGGTTCGATCGCGGTCGGATTGTGCGAACGCGCCGCCTTGTCGATCGCCGCCGCGGCGAGCGATTTCGGATCGAGCAGCCGCAGCTCGCTGAACGACTTCGAGGCCCAGCCCGATCCCGCACCGTCCTGCGTCCGTGCTGTCAGGTTGTAGTCGGCAGCGGTGAAGCGGTCGTAGCCGAAGAGTCCCTTCGAGGTCGCCACCGCCTGGATCTGCGCTGATGTCTCGACGAACCCGGCCGAGACGACGTCCTTTTCCTTGCTGATGTCGAGTGCGGTCTTGACCGCGGCGGCGCGCCATTCAGGCGTCGCCGCGGCGGCGTCGTCGAAGTAGGCCTTCACCGGGGTGTAGGTCTGCGGACCGAGCAGCGGCATCGCCTCGGGATTGTCGGGCGAGAGCCGGGCGATCTCCTCGGCGTTGCGGGCGGCGCGCTGCAGGCTGGCGTCGCTGAATTCCGACGCCGTGACGGTGCCGCTCTTCTGGCCGAACTTGGCGACGATCGCGACACTGTAGCCCGACGAGGCCCCGGCCGTGGTGACGCTGTTGCGGGCGAAGCGCACGTTGGCGCGATCGCCGCCGGTGAGGATCACCTGCGTCTCTTCCGCCTTGCTGAACGACAGCGCCCGATCGGTGAGCGCCTTTGCCTGTTCCCGTGTCCAAATCATCGCGTCACCGTGCCGTGTTCAGAATGTTGACCTTGGCGAAGCGCGCCACCGGACAGCCGTGGCTGACCGAGTTGCTCTGCACCGGCTGTCCCTTGCCGTCGCTGAACGCGCCCCCCAGCTGGTAGGTCGACTTGCCGCCGAGCATGTCGAGCGACTTCCAGAAGTCGGGCGTGTTCGACTGGTAGGCGACGTCGCGCAGCTGCGTGGTGATCTTCCCGTTCTTGACCTCCCAGAACGTCTGGCCGCTGAACTGGAAGTTGTAGCGCTGATGGTCGATCGAATAGCTGCTGTCTCCCTTGACGTAGATCCCGTCGTCGGTGGCCGCCAGGATGTCTGCCTCGCTCACGTCCTTCTCGTTGGGCTGCAGCGACACGTTGGGCATGCGCTGGAAGGGCACCGACGCCCAGTTGTCGGCATAGCTGCAGCCGTGCGACGCCTTCTGGCCGATCAGGTGCGCCTGGTCGCGCGTGGTCTGGTAGTCGACGAACATGCCGTCCTTGATGATCGGGAAGCTCGTCGTCCTGACGCCGTCGTCGTCGTAGCCGCAGGTCGCCATCCCCTTCGCCTGGGTCTTGTCGCCGACGATGGTGACCAGCGGCGAGCCGAACTGGAACTTGCCCAGCTTGTCGGTGGTGAGGAAGCTGGTGCCGGCGAAGTTGGCCTCGTAGCCGAGCGCGCGATCGAGCTCGGTCGGATGGCCGACCGACTCGTGGATCGTCAGCCACAGGTTGGTCGGGTGCAGGACCAGCGTCTTCTGTCCCGGTGTCACCGTCTTCGCCTTGTGCATCGCGACCGCTTCTTCGGCCGCCTGCGTCGCTTCCTGCAGCAGCGGCAGGCTCTCGATGTACTCGTAGCCCATGCCCATCGGGCCCGGCAGCGACGTGCGCTGGTAGAACCGGTTCGTCGTGCGATCCACCGACGTCACCGAAAAGTTGGGCCACGAACGAATCAGCGACTGCGTGATGTAGGAGCCTTCGCTCGAGGCGAAGAACTTCTTCTCGTGCACGAAGAGCATCAGAGCCGAGACGAAGCTCGCGCCCTGCACCTTCAGCGCTTCTTCATTGATCTGCAGCAGCAGGTCGATCTTCGGCTGCAGCGGCATGTCGAAGGGATCCTTCTGCACCGGCGTGTTCCATTCCGCGTCGGGATACGCGTCCACGGGCGCCAGTTGCACCGGATCGGTGTTGACCGTCTTGTTCGCCTTCGCGATGCCGACGGCCTGGCGGGTGATGGCCGCGATGTCATCCTTCGTCACGGCGCTGCTGCTGGCAAAGCCCCACGTCCCGTCCACGAGGACGCGGACGCCGAAGCCGTAGTCCTCGGTGTTGACGACGTTCTGGACGCGCCGATCGCGCGTGAACAGGAACTGGTTGCGGTAGCGGTTGATGCGGATGTCGCCGTACGCCGCCCCCGCCTGCCTGGCCGTGGCGAGCGCCGCGTCGGCCAGGCTCTTCAGTTCCTGGTTGGGCGCCGCGAACAGGACTTCGGCCGGCCGCAGCGTGGTGGCGGCGCCGAGCGCAATCATGGACTGCACGAACTCTCGTCTGTCGATCATGTGCCCCTCGTTGAGAGGCCCAATTCTAGTGCGGACGGGGAGACGGCTGCGCCGTTTTGGGATAAGTGACGGGACCGCCCGGGGTCAGACGAGACCCCGGGGGTAATGGGACTACCTGGCGTATACCGCTTCGATGCAGCGAGCGGCGGCTGAACCGACGACTTCTACGCGACGGACGGCACCTCTAGGGACGTAGACCATGTCGCCGGCGGTGAGGATGGCGGATTCGCCATCGAGCGTGATCTTGACGATGCCGCTGATCACGGCATCGACGCCTTCCCGAAACATCGCCTGCGGCGCGACGACCGTGCCCCCCTCCCAGGCTGTGGTGGATATCTGGTATCCGTAGTTCTCGACCTTGCGGCGCAGGCCCGCTTCGGTCACGGCACCCTCGCGGCGAGGGTCCCAGCGTTCGATGCGCATGACGTGAAGCATGTGCACAGAGCCCTCGTGTTACGCGCTGAGCGTGGTGACCTGCGGCTGGCGCACCGGCTCGACGAGGAGGCGGAGCGCATATCCTGACGGGGCGCCGGTGGCGCGGTTGTCGGGCCCGACGCGGAAGATCGCCGAGAGCACGTTCGGCTTCTTGAGCGCCGCGGGAAGGTCCGGATTGTGGCGCGCGTCGCGGTCGACCTGGAAGTAGACGAGGCGATACAGCGGGATCGCGGTGCCGTTCAAGCACTCGACCGACACCCCGTTCTCGCTGACGTCGCGCGTGATGACCGCGGCGAGTTTGGTGTTGCCGCGCGCATCCTTCCAGACGATCTGGCCGGGGACGGCAATGCTGCGGCGCTCGGACGTCCGCTTGTCACTCCGAGGCGGCTGCTGATGACCACCCTGTACCAGTCGAAGACGCTGTTCCATCTGGGCCTCCGGGAAATTCCGTCGCGACCTATTACAAGTCGCAGGCCGACCTTCACAAATTGCCAGTCCAAGCGTCTATCGTGTTTTATTAGAAGTACTTAGGTGGGATCTTACAATTTCGTCCTGCAGGGCGACTTCGAATACTTGGTATCCATAACCCCTACGTACTGGATACTTTGTAATCTATTCCCAGCCGGTCCATTTTCAGATAGAGGCCGCGGCGCGTCAGCCCGAGCATTCGCGCGCTCTGCGACACGTTGCCAGACGTGCGTTCGAGCGCGGAATCGATCAGCTCGCGCTCGAGCCGTTCGACCGCCGCGGCGAGCGTCACGTTGCGCGCGCGACGCGGCGACGGCGAATCGGTCGAGCCCGCGAAGATCGGCGAGAGGAGCTCCGGCGTGATCAGGCCGCCCGCGGCGGTCATCGCCACGGCCCGCTGTACCTCGTTGCGCAGCTGTCGCACGTTGCCGGGCCAGCTGTACGCATCGAACAGGTCGAGCGTTTCCGGGCTGAGGCGGACGTCGGGCTTGCCCAGGCGCTCGCTCGCTTCGCGCACGAAGAACGTCGCCAGGTGCGGGATCTCTTCGCGGCGATCGCGCAGCGGCGGCACGTGAATGCGGATCACGCTCAGGCGGTAGAACAGATCTTCGCGGAAGGTGGCCTCGGCGACGCGCTGCTCGAGGTCGGCGTTGGTCGCCGCGACGACGCGGACGTCGACGCGGATCGGCCGCGTCTCGCCGACCGGCAGGATCTCTCCCTGCTCGAGGAAGCGCAGGAACTTCGGCTGCACGTCGATCGGCAGGTCGCCGATCTCGTCGAGGAAGATCGTGCCGCCGGCGGCGCTGCGGATGACGCCCGGCTGATCCGCCAGCGCGCCGGTGAAGCTGCCGCGGCGATGGCCGAACAACTGGCTGTCGGCGAGCTCGCGGGTCGCGCTGGTGCAGTTGTAGGGCAGGAACATGCCGTCGCCCCGGGGTGACCCCGCATGGATTGCGCGCGCGACCAGGTCCTTTCCCGTACCGCTCTCGCCGGTGACGAGGACGGTGAGATCGCTGCCCTGGAGCCGCTGGATCTGATCGGTCACGCGCTGCATCGCGGCGCTCGAGCACACGAACCCGGGAATCAGCGGCTCGAGCGGGCGCTCCAGCGTGCCGACGACCGGCTCGTTCGGCCGCTCGCGCGCGGAGCACAGCTCGAATCCCTGTCGCAGCACCGCGCAGAGCGTGCGGAAGCGCTGCAGCACGGTCGGCGCGAACGGCCGCACCGCCGACGCCGCCGCGTAGCGCGGCGCCTCGCCGTCCTTGCCGATCAACTGCACCGCCACGAGCGAGGCTCCCGTGCGTCCCATCCCTCTCAACGCCGAGGCCGCGAGCGTCCGCGCCGTCTCGCCGTCGCAGCCGGCGCTCGCCACGATATGCGTCTCGCCCGGACGCGGCTGCGTGAAGATCACCGCCGCCTGCGCATCGCACGCCTCCAGCAGTGCCGTGGTCCCTTCCTTGCCGAGCAGCGCCGGTGTCACCGCGGCGTCGACGATGCGGTGGACGAGCGGGGCTTCGCCGTCCACGTGGATGCCGAGGAACGCGCCGCTCGCCGCGGTCGGCATCGCCTCGATCGCGGCGCGGGCGTCGTTGAGATCGGGCGTCGCGTCGAGCGACTCGAAGATGGCGAGCGCGTCGAGCAGGTAGCGCGACGCGCGCGAGCGCGCGCCGGCTGCGGCGGCAAGCTTGCCCAGCTCGAGGTGGCTGAGGCCGGCCTGGTAGCGCTCGCCGAGCAGGTCGAAGACGCTGACGCTCTGCCCGAGGTCGTGGTACGCCTCGGTCGCGCGCCCGGCCTGCGCGTGCAGCCGTCCGCGCAGCCGGAGGAACTCCCCCCACGTACTGCTCATGCCCGCGGAGGGAATCAGGCTGCTGATGTTCTGCAGCCGCTGGTCCGCCTCATCGCGGCGTCCCGACGCCAGCAGCGCCTCCGCGGCGATGAGCTCTGCCTGCAGCGCGTATCCCGGCGGGGCATCGTCGCTGCGCGCGATCTGCGTCGCGCTGGTGAGCGCGGCGCCGGCCTCGCCGCGGCGCAGCGCGAGGCGCGCCTCGAGGACGAGTACCGACCACTGGTACCAGCGGTTCGAGTCGCCGTACGCCTCGCGCGATCGCTGCAGCGCGCGGCTGGCCTCGTCGTGATTGCCGCGGATCATGTGGATCTGCGCCAGCGTGTCGAAGACGGCGCCGGTCGTCTCGCGCATGAACTGCAGCGGACTGCGCACGTCGAGCGCGCGGTTCAGCGCCTGCTCGGCGCGCCGCAGGTTGCCGAGGCGGACGCTGATCTGGCCGAGCGAGGCGAGGGCGATGCCGAGCCCGTGCGGCGTGCCCGATTCCTCCTGCAGCTCGACGCTGCGCTCGGCGAGCGCCAGCGCCTGCTCGTGCCGGTGCTGCATCATCGCCACGTTGGCCTGGTTGCCGCAGATGGTGGCGACGACGTCGCCGGCGCGAACCAGCAGCGCCAGCCGCTCGGCCTGGCGAAGCGCTGCCATCGCTTCGTCGAGGCGCCCTTCCTGCGCCAGCGTCACGCCGCTCAGCGAATGCACCAGCGCCAGGTTGCGGCTGTCGCCGACGGCGTGCAGCGCGGAGGCGGCCTGGGAGATGTGATCGCGGACGATGGCGGCGTCGCCGACCTGGCGGTAGCAGCGGCCGAGCTCGTAGTGGGCGAGGCCGATGGCGCGCGAGTCGTGCGCGCGCTCCGCCGCCTTCAGCGCCTTGCCGAGCAGGGCGATGCCGCGGGAGGGCTCACCCTTGGCGATGGCCAGCTTGCTTTCCAGCACAGTGGGATCCGAAGCTTGGAATTCACGTGACTTGAAGTCGCGGCCGCACTGACCCTATAGTGAGTCGTATTAATTTAAATCATACCAACATGGTCAAATAAAACGAAAGGCTCAGTCGAAAGACTGGGCCTTTCGTTTTAATCTGATCGGCACGTAAGAGGTTCCAACTTTCACCATA
>JADMIO010800088.1_pt1 | contig 10476 bp, 7 predicted proteins | sample 8958161 | NCBI WGS metagenome assembly JADMIO01 (sample SAMN16585339, study PRJNA669376) | soil metagenome | isolation source: Crop rotation soil | place: USA: Cullars Rotation, Alabama | collected 2011
CTTTCCCCTGCAGCAGCAAAGCCATTATAGACGTATCCGTTAAGCACCATAGCTTGATCGTGAGTATCCGGGATAATGGCAAAGGGTTTAATACTTTTGAAAAATCCAGCGGTAATGGCATTCTAAGTATGCAGAACAGGGCGGCCTTGATGAAGGCAAGGCTTGATATTCAGTCCAAAAAAGAGAATGGAACGGCGGTGGAGCTGGAGGTAAAAATCAAATAAATATCCTATTGGCGGCAACACAAAAGTTTTTGAACTTTCACACCGTAACACAGCTTATGATAAAGGTCGCGATTGTAGAAGATAATAATACATTGAGGAACAGCCTAGAGCAGTTATTTAATAATACAGAGGGGATGAAGTGTGTCCTTTCTCTCAACAACCTCATGAATGTGGTGAGTGAATTCGTGAAGTCCACACCCAATACCGTATTGATGGATATTGGCCTCCCCAATATTTCAGGCATTGAAGGCGTAAGGACGGTAAAACTGAATTTCCCCGAAATACAGGTAATGATGTTTACCGTCTTTGAAGACGATGAAAAAATATTCGATGCCATCAGGGCCGGCGCCTCCGGCTACCTCTTGAAAAAGACTCCGCCGGAGGAGATCATTGAAGCGATCAGGGAGCTTGCCCAAGGCGGAGCGCCCATGAGCGCAAGCATTGCAAGAAAGGTGATCCAATCATTCCAAGAGCATGCTGCTCCGCCTATCGAAGATTACCAGTTGACGGCAAGAGAAAAAGAGATCCTTTATTCATTGGTAGATGGATTGAGCTATAAGAAAATAGCTGATAAATATTGTGTCAGTATAAGCACGATCCGTACCCATATTTGCAATATCTATCAAAAGTTGCACGTAAATTCTAAGTCGCAGGCCGTTGCAAAAGTGCTTCAAAAGAAATAATTACTGTTTGACCACAAACTTAGAGATGCGCTAACCCGTTTTAGCCTCCCCTTCGCAACTTATCTGGTTTTCAAAATCATATATTCATCCGATTGACTTCTGCCGGTTTTTGTGATCATTTTGTACACCTAATAAAACCGGTAAACATGAAAAAGACTATTCTCCTTATCGTAACCTATTTGTTGGTCCAAGGTATAGAAGCGCAGGTCGTCAATCCAAAGGATGCAGCCAAATCAGGTGCAACGGACCATGTAAACAATAACATTCAAAATGGGGTCGATAATTCACTTAATAAAACAGAGAATGCCATCAAGGGGTTATTCAAGAAAAAGAATAAGAATGGTAAAACTGATTCAACTGCACAGCAAACCAAGCCTGCTGCGAATACTGGAGCAACCACTGCTTCTACAGCTGCAAACGCCGATAATCCTTCGCAAACTGCTCCAAGCTTAAAAACATACCAGAACTATGATTTTGTTCCGGGAGATAAGGTCTTATTTGAAGATGATTTCTCTACCGATCAAGATGGCGAGTTTCCAGCACATTGGAAATTGGACAAAGGACAAGCAGTTATCAATAAGGTTAATGGTGTGCCTGCTTTCTTCCTTACTGAAGGTAACTATGTAAGGGTAGCACCCAGGATGAAAACCCCCGACAATTATTTACCGAAAAACTTTACTATAGAATTCGATTTCTACCAAAAAGACGGAGGCGTATATTCCGGGGGGCTTCTTTTTGATGGGGAAGGTGAAAGCGGGGGAGGCCAAATCTTCTTTGGAAAGGATGTATCAACAAGTTATTTCAAAAATAATTTCGATGCGAGCCTCCCAGGATTTTCTGAAGATAATTTTTATGGCAAATGGCATCATGCTGCCATGATCAAAAAAGACAACCAGATCAAAACATATATCGATCAATACCGGGTAATGGTAATGCCGGATTGTGAATGCTCCCTTACAAGCGTATTTGTCGGTGGCATAGGTGCTCAAGATGAGCCGATCGTCTTCAAGAATTTCCGCATAGCAGAAGGGGGTGGTATGAATATGATCGGGAAGAAATTCACCGATGCCAAGATCGTTACCCATGGTATTAATTTCGATGTTGACAAAGCAACGATCAAACCTGAAAGCATGGGCACATTGAACATGATCGTACAGGTAATGAAAGATAACCCTGAAATTAAATTCGAGATAGACGGCCACACGGATAATACAGGAACTGCTCAACACAATAAAGACCTCTCGCAACAAAGAGCTGATGCAGCAAAGGCCCAACTCGTTAGCATGGGTATCGATGCTTCCCGGCTTACTACAAAAGGATTTGGAGATACAAAACCTATCAGCGACAATAATACTTTCGAAGGAAAGGCGAATAACAGGCGAATAGAGTTTGTGAAGATGTAGATAACCAGTACAAATTAGGTCAGGCAAATGGCGGCCTGCATTGTTGGCTGCAATGCAGGCATTGGCCTGTTATTGCTAAAGCGAAATCGAATTAATATGAGAACTGTCTTTATCATCGTTTTCTCAATGAATTTCTTTTTCCTCCACGCACAGGAAAAGAAATCAACCTTGTCTGGCGAAAACAATGTTACCCTGGATGGGGAAAACCTCCATAATGTTCAATGTAATTTCAATAAGAATACCAGCGGTTGGTACATTAAAGGACCAAGTTTATTTGCAAATATTGAACTAGATGGAAAAGTTGGCAATGCAGATATACGCATGTTTATCACCATCGATGGAAGCACATCTGACAAAACATTCGATATTAGCAGATTCTCCGATGCATCCAACCAGGGCAATTCTTTTGTTTTATATTACGATCCACATAGTAATACTTATGGAGATGATGTGGGCCTTAGAGCTAGTGAAGACCACCACGTGCATGTGCAGGTCAATGCTGTTGACGAACAGCACCTGCAACTACAATTTCATGGCAACCTAGCTGATGGAAGAAAAAACTTCTCCATCCATGGAAAAGTTTCGCTCGCTCAACAAGTCACTGGAATGATACAGCAGGCAAAAGAAACTTATAAAGATTGCGATAATACTATTTATGATAAGCTTGCCGGTTCACAGTTCCGCTCACCTACTGATTGTGAAGTGAAGTTTGACCTCGCCCTCAGGAACGCTCTCCATGAGGCTTTTCAACCAGCAATAATAAGAATGGCCAAGGATGGGTGGCAGGTTGAAAATGAAACAGAAATTAAGCCCATCACAGGTATTGGCCGGCATACGGAAAATAATCCTTTTATTCCAGGATTTACAACAGGTGGCAATTACAAACTTCATCTTCAATTAAGTCCATCCGCTGATTCCTATCAAAAGCTCAAAAAGCAAAACGATGACGCTATGGCAGATATGCAGAAGGATCCTAATTCACCGGATGCCATGAAAAAGTTCTCGGAAGCATTAGAAGGGATACAGGGTGCCAGCGACATTACAATAAATGTGAACATAAATGAATCCAACAGCGGAGTCACCAATTTCACTACTGAGCATTCAATAGAAAAAGCAGAAGGAGTGGCCTATATCCTTCACCTCAGGAATGCCCAAGCAACAACAGGTGGAGGCAAGGAGGGGTCCAGCAATACCAGCTTCATATACCTTGGCAAATGGAATGCTCCCACTTTCGAAAAACGTAGTGATGGCAGTGAGAAAGTGACTTGTAGTACTATCATCAATAAATCTGCGCCACATCTTGCGGTGCAAAATATTGTGATGCGGATCACTTGCAACAATGAGCTTGCCGGCCGCCTAGCCAAGTTTATAGACTTCAATAGGTTAAATGCAATGATCTTAAAATGAACGTCCATATGAAGTTTATTAACCTGCACTGCTGTATGATGCTCACTTTGTTATTGGCAAGTGCCATGGCTAAGGCCCAAACATGTCCTGATTTTCCCATTGATTGTGCAGATGATGAAACGAACCAGCAGTTAGCAGAGAAAAAATGGCAAGGAGCGGAGGATTATAAAGTGAAAGAAGAATATGTGATGCAGGATAACCTACGGCAATTTTTCAAGGGCATGATGGAGCAGATGTCCAAGGCTACGAAATGGAGGATGTTCCAATATGATGAGTTCCAGGAATCGGGCATTGCAAAGGCAGAGAATATACCATTGGCCTATCCATATCGCCGCCCTTGCACTTGGGAGATCAGTTTCATTTTTGTAGTAAATGAAGATTCATTACATGCTTGGCAACATTGGTATAATAATGATCTGCAAGCAAAGTCTAATTCATTAGTGGATGCCTATAAGCAAAATGTACCTGGTGAGAATGTGAGCAAGATGATCAATGATTCCATTGATTATTATTCCAACCGGAAAGCGAAATATATGGAAGCTAATTTCCCGGATTATCAAAAAGCGCTTGTTGCTAATGATCAGAAGGGAATTAAGAAATACGAAAGCGGCCTCAAGAAATATGATGATGATATCGATGCGCTGACAAAAAGAATTGGAGCAAAAGCATCCCCCAACCATGCTTCCCTCGAACATCAAGGAGATGATCTGCAAACCTACAGGCATAATAACTTTATGCTCTTTCGCAATTCATGCATGTTGCGTGTTTCGTTTAAAGTGAATGACCATACCTCTCCTTCTTATGATGAAGCCCATGCCAAAGACCTTGTTGTGCCCGGCGCTACTATTTCCAAGATGATGCATAATACTAAGACGGAAGATAATGAAGTATTCGGCTCTTATACGAGGGCCCCAGACTTTGCTATTGCATTCTTTGGGAAATGGGTTACAAAGCTTAATGAGTACAACAGTTACAATGCGGTTTATCGCAGTGATCCTAAAAATACCGATGCCGTTACAATAAAGAAAATTCCCTGCGATAAAGTGCAGACTGTGCAGGTACATGTAGAAGGAAGTCCTAAATATATTACCCAGTTCCTGAAATTATTGGATACCCAAAAAATAAACAGCCTTATCGTAAAACAATAGCAGGCATTTAACCCTTAAACCGTTTTTTATGATGGCTATTTACAAGTCATTTATTCTTATATGTTTTTTCACCATCCTGTTTTGCCCCAGGCTTGCACAGGCACAAGGTGAGGATAATATTCTTTTTAATGTAAAGCCCATCAACCCACAAGGCCACCTGCTTTGGTTCAATGGTCATTTTAGTCCTACCAATAAGAACCTGTTCATCATAGATAAAGATTCAGCTGCAAAAGGCGGAGGCGGTACCATCACGATAAAACCAGGAGGAGATGTGCAAGTCAAGTCTTCCGGGGGAGATGAATGGAATAAGAGAGTGGATGATGCGCTTAGTTCTATCGATACTTGGGAGAAAAAGCTTGATGATCCTGCGAGCAATACTGATCTCACAGCCTTTCATATGAACACACTGCTGAAACAGGATGCTGAAGCCTCAAAAGAAGAATGGAAATCATATAAGATAGATACCAAGCAAGATATTCTTAGCCAGTCTTCCCAAGTAGACCAAAATGCTTCGTCCAGCCCGAGTTCTCTTTCTAAAAACGTTGGTGACTATTGCCAAAGCAAAAGGGCCCAATATGATGAAATAATTGCTTTTTATGAAGCTCACAAGAAAGACAAGGATAAGGACCTGCAATACCCTGCGCCGCCACAATTAGAACGTTCTTGCTATTCCTGTGACAGCAATACTAGAAAGAATTATGATACGATCATGAAACATTATGTCGACAATTTCTTTCAGCCGGAATACAAGTTGCTTGGCAATGCTTGCAACCTGTTACACGAGCTCAATGGAATGGGAGTTCAATCTGATTTTGGCGATGAAGGCGGTAAGGTATTATTACCTGAATTAGGTGATCTATTTCATACAGATAAAAAGGACCCTTCGAAATCAGGCGCTTGTTCATTCATAGAATTTTATAAGCTATATGATGCTGTTAGGTTTCTTGCTATGAGAGGGCATTGGAAAGCCCAAAAGATGTTTCGCGACCACAAGAAAGATTGGGAAGCTGCAGAAACGATTGCGAGAACCGTTTGTGAGGGAGCTAGAAATGCCATCTTGGTTACTGGTGTTAAAGGTTTAGATGATGACGCGCTACAGGGGCTCGCCCCTCTTGTTGAATTAGCCTTCGAGCATTATTATGGAATGCTGGCACAAAATGATTGGACACAAATAGGAAATCTCGTTTATATTCTTGGCTTGGCAAGATCAGAAGCATTACTCGGAAATGATTCCAAAAAGTTTGACGACGATTTATTGAAGCGCATTTCACAGATCTATAATGGCTTTGAGCTCACTGTAGAAATGGACATCAAGGTGGGGAAAGATGGCGGTTATCACCTAGCCCACCTAAAAGGTAAATGCAATGTAATACCAGATTTTGTAGCAGATTCCAACCAGTGCTATAAATGGGTTGTGGCAGATGATCAACGAAAAGACGCTGCTGGTTTGTTTAAATCAAAAATTGGACAAGCAATCGACTGTGACGTAGTCACCAATGAATTCGTGACAAAGGCGGGGCCAAGGCCTGTGTATATAGGAACAAAGAAATATATAACCAACCTCAGCGCTTTGCATATGGATTTTTGCAACCCGGGAAAAGATACAATTGTATTGAGCAGCTTTATCCCGAATCCACAAGAGAACGGCACTTGGCAGTTTCCCATGGGCGTAAAAGCAGGTGCAGGGATAATGGGTGCTGAGCAGAATTTCAAGAGCCTCGACCAATTGAAAGAGCTTGCAACTTCTGGACAAGCCCAGTCAGCAGCTGAGCAAATGAAAGCACAGGCTGAAAAGCTTAAAGCACAAATGCAGAATGTTGCCAGCCAATTAAAATCAGGAAATGGCTCTTTGCAGGACTATCAAAAAATACTGGCACTTTCTCAAAAGGCTAAAGATGTTTCAAACAATCAAAGCGTTGCACCAATAATTTACGTAGACTTTGAGATACCCATTAAAAACAATGACCCTGAGATCATCAATAAGAAATTTGATGCAAGACAGATCAATCCAAGGCTTCAAGATGTGATCACTTATGGGTATTACACTATTCATTTGGAGAATAAGGCAAATCCAAAACCAAAAACTCCTCCTGCTCCACCAAAGAAATAACTATGCAATCATTCTTTCACCCAAATATTTAATTATGAAAATTATTCATTCGCTTATACTCTTTGTCTTGCTCACCGGCATCGGAACGGTGCAAGCCCAAAAAGCTTTCCAAATCGATGTTACAAGCATGCTGGCCAAGATACCTTTGCCCGGTAGTTGTGCAGCGAGCTATAGTAATTGCGTTGTAGAAACTGGGGCAGATGGCCGGGTAAATGTTAAGGATATTGGAGGTCCTATTGCAGACTTGCAAAAACAAATGATACAAATGATGAAGGACAGGGAAAATAATATGATGGCTGCCAATGCCAGTATGCCGTCTGCTGATCAAATTACGAAGATGCAGCAACAAGCACAGCAAATGCAAAGCATGACACCCGAACAGGCTATGCAGAATGCAAAGAATAATGCATCAAAACAATCAAATACCGCAGATATGGCAACGATTGGAAGGAAGGTAGGGCAAGGGCAAAATGCAATGATAGAGCTTACCAAGATCCTTAATGAATTCAGCGCTAAAGTGTTGGTTATTCAGTCTGCCACGAAAGATTCTGTAGATAAAGTTAAAAGCGGTCATTGCCCAGAGGTAAGACAAGGTTCTTATGTAGGGCCGACTTGCGCGTGTACGCAAGGCATTACCGCTGCATACTATACCCAAAGAATTGCGAAAAGAGATGAAGGGGCAAGCAGCATGGCTACGCTGGTTCAAACTTATATGCCGCGTATAAAGGCGCAAGTAAGCATCGTTGATGATATTGAAAGCTCATTAAAATACGGAGATGCTGTATCAAATCCAGCCTATAAGCAAATGTTGGTTTCCATGCAACAACAAGCCATGGGGGCAATTCCACAGGTTACTGGAGTAATAAGCACAATTACTACTGACGGTGGAACTGAATATGCCAATTTGCAGAACACGAAATTGATGTGTAAGTAAGAGAATAGTCCAGTTTAACTTTCGTTCTATTGACCTGGGAACGGGAATGGATTATTATTGCCATAAATTAAATTCTTTGCCTTAACTGTAATTGTCATGTGCACATGATAGTTATATACAAAAATCATACGTTCATCCGATTGACTTAAGACAAATCTTGTTGTTCTTTTGCCCTACTATAAAGAAACTACACCGACCTTTCCATACCAGTGAAACTCCACCTGTTTCGTACTAGCATATTCCAGTTAATATTCTAAAACATTATCTATTTATGAAAAAGAATTTTTACTTGTGTATCTCTTTCTTGTTTGTTTGCTTTTCAGTGTCGGCCAAGATCTGGCGGGTAAATAATAACACAGGCGTAGTGGCAGACTTTAATAATGTTGCTTCAGCCATAGCAGCAGCTTCAGCAGGCGACACGATCCATATTGAAGCTTCCACCGGTGGTTATCCAAGTTTTAATATTACGAAAAGGCTGGTCATCATTGGCACAGGCTATTTCTTTACCGATGCCACCCCCAATCCCAAGACCCAGGTCAACACGAATGCTGCCACCATAAATGGTGGAATTGAATTTATGCCGGGCAGTGCGGGAAGTGTAATAGAAGGGCTTACAATCCCTGGCATATTCTTAGACGACGGTACTATCACTATCCAAAGAAACTATATAACCAGTTACCTGTACCTCGGCAACGCAGCTAATTCAGTGTGCAATGCTGATACGATCAGGCAAAATTATATTTATGGTGTAGTAAGCCAGACCGCCAGCTCAAATATTACTAACATGATGTTCTACAACAATATCGTTAATGGAATAGGATTCGATTTTACCAATAATATAAACAAGACATCAGGTTTCGCTATCAATAATGTTTTCCTGAGTGGTTCATTCGCATGCGTGAATATGACATTTCAGAATAACATTATAAACAACGCTAATTTCAATACTTATCTTTCATCTAATGTATTCTTCAACAATATTGCAAACAATACAGGAATACCAACAGGAAATGGCAACCAGCAAAATGTTATCATGAACAATGTGTTCAATGGATTTAGCAGTGGTACCGGCTTTTCATCGGACGGAAGGTATATGTTGAAAGCGGGCTCGCCTGCCATTGGCGCCGGTGTTATCAATAGCGTTACGGTTGACTGTGGCGCTTTTGGCGGACCAGCACCATATGTGTTATCCGGTATGCCGCCCATTCCAAGCATTTATGCTTTTTCTGCTCCTTCTTCTGTACCTACCGGTACTACCACCATCAACATAACAGTGAGCAGCACAACAGTGCATTAATAGATTCAAAAACAACGTATGTATAGCAAAATACTTTTTTGCTGCATGCTGTCTATTGCCTGTTCAGTATTGGCAATAGGGCAGATCAGCTTCAATCTGCCACCCAGCGCATCTGCAGCAAATATTAACCGGTTGGAGTACTATTTCGATACCGATCCCGGCTTTGGTAATGGCACCAGCATAAGCTTTTCAGCAGGAACAGATATAACGGCTTCCTCAGTAAGCTTGAATATTAGTGCACTCGCCAATGGATTGCATCACCTATATGTCAGAAGCCGAGACAATAATGGCGGATGGAGTCTTACGAATGTTCAAAACATATTTATTGTTCCCACTTTTTCTATTCCTCCTATTGCCAGTGCTGTAAATGTTACGAAGCTTGAATATTTCTTTGATACCGATCCCGGCTTTGGTAACGGCACCAACATAGCTATTACGGCTGGCACAGATATTAGCACATCGTCTGTTGCTGTTGACGTGAGCTCTCTAACCGGCGGTGTTCATAGATTGTATGTCCGTAGCCGTGATGCCAACGGAAGTTGGAGCCTTACTAATGTGCAAAGCTTTTTTGTTCTATTTGCCAATACAGTTTTTCCACCAAATCCAGTAGCAACAAATATCACAGGATTAGAATATTTTGTTGATACTGATCCGGGCTTTGGCAAGGCACATGCTGTCAGCATCACACCGGGTACTGACATTACCTCCAGTCTTATTCCGATAGATATTACAGGCCTCAGCAATGGAACCCATCGCGTTTATTTCCGCACACAGGATGCTAATGGATCATGGAGCCAGGCCAATCTTCAAATATTTCAAATTGTAGTTACCACCATATCCTTCCCACCCAATCCTACTCCTGGAAATATTACCATGTTCGAATGGTTTGTAGATACAGACCCGGGCTTTGGTCATGGTAATATTGTAACGGTTCCTGTAGGGACAGATATCAGCGATTTCACTTTTGCTGCCGACATTACCGGGTTGACAATGGGCGTGCATCATTTCTTTATTCGCAGCTTCGATGGCTGGTCAGTAACAACGGTCAAAGGTCTCGGCGTGGGCGTTTCTTTGCCCGTTACCTGGTTATCTTTTACTGCTCGCAAAACAGCAGACGAAAAAGTACAGCTGACATGGCAAACTGCAGCTGAAGTGAAGAATGATCATTTTGAAATTGAAAGAAGCACTGATGGCGCACAATTCTTGGCGATTGGCAAAGTGCCTGGCAGTAAGAATAGTAACACTGTTCAAACCTATTCTTATGGGAAAG
>JADMIO010941501.1_pt1 | contig 10476 bp, 12 predicted proteins | sample 8958161 | NCBI WGS metagenome assembly JADMIO01 (sample SAMN16585339, study PRJNA669376) | soil metagenome | isolation source: Crop rotation soil | place: USA: Cullars Rotation, Alabama | collected 2011
GCTCGAGACGACCGAACCGATAAACCAGATGAGATCGTCGCGCGCGCCGATGATCCAGCGCATCGAGATCGCATTTGCTACGGGTTTGCTGATGATTTCGGCGTTTGCAGCCATGACGAAGTTTGGACTCAGGCTGGCGGGCATTCTATCATCGGACGCCGGAATGTTCAGAGCACCAGCACAAATATGAATAAACACATGTTTCAAGCGCATCCGTGGCACGGCGTGAGTCCGGGATCCGATACGCCGGAACTCATCAACGCCTACATCGAAATCGTGCCCACCGATGCCGTGAAGTACGAGCTCGATAAAACCACGGGCCACTTGCGCGTCGATCGCCCGCAGCGTTTCTCGTCGACGTGCCCGACGCTTTACGGTTTTATCCCGCGAACCTACTGCGGTCGCGAAGTGGCGGAGCTGGTTCAACAACGCACCGGGTTGAGCAACATTGAGGGCGATAAAGATCCGATGGACATCTGCGTGCTTTCGGAGAAAACATTCGCGCACGGCAGCTTCTTTTTGCACGCGCGGCCGATCGGCGGGTTGCGTATGATCGATCGCCAACAGGCTGACGACAAGATCATCGCCGTGCTCGAAGACGATCTCGCTTACGGCCACATCCGCAAAATCGGCGACGTGCCGCAGGCTTTAGTCGATCGTTTGCAGCATTACTTTTTGAGTTACAAACAACTTCCGGGTGACGAGCCGAAGAAGGTTGAGATCACGCACGTTTACGATCAGGCCGAGGCTTTGGATGTGATTGCGCGCAGCTTGCGCGACTATCAGACGGAGTTCCGTGAGGAATAAGCCATGCACCAGACCACCCACTTTTTCAATCTGGGTTACGGCTGGCTATGCAAACACTGTAGTGCGGAAACTGCTGAACGGAAAAAGCAGGACAGGCATAACCACGTCGTAGGACACCAACAACCATTGGCGTTGGCCAGGTGGACAGACGAATCCCGCAGCGGGTTGATATGTCCGCGCTGCGGGATCGAAGAGCACCTGGCGAAATCACCTTGACTCCATCAAGCGCACCGGCACAGACATTCGCCGGCCGTTGCGCCAGATTTGTACTTGCACTACTTCGCCGATCTGATGTTTGTCGAGGACGCGGAACAGGTCGTCTGAGTTAGTAACCTTGTCGTTGTCGATGCCGACGATGATGTCGCCCAATTCGTAATCGCCCATTTCGGTTGCCTGCATGCCGCGCAATCCCGCCGTCGCCGCGCCACTGCCGCGTGCGACCTGAATAATCAACACGCCGTCAGAGACCGGCAGATCGACTTGGTTGCGAAACGCCGAGACGTCGCGGGTGCTGATGCCGAGTTTCGGACGCCGCACGCCGCCGAACTTCAAAAGCTCCGGCACCACTCGCTTGGCAATACCAACCGGAACAGCAAAACCGACGCCGGCTGAACTGCCCGACGGTGAAAGAATCTGCGAGTTGATCCCGATCATGCGTCCGTGTGAGTCGAGCAATGGTCCACCGGAGTTCCCGGGATTGATCGAGGCGTCCGTTTGAATCGCGCCTTCGATGAGACGATTGTTGCGCGCGCGAATTGGCCGTTGTAGGCCGCTGATCACGCCGGTAGTCAGCGTGCGGTCCAGACCAAACGGATTACCGATCGCCAGCACTTTCTGACCGACGACGAGCTTTTCCGAATCGCCCAGCGGGATTACGGTCAGCGGTCCGGCTGGTTTTTCCTTCAAGCGAATGACGGCGAGATCCGTGTCGGGATCGCCGCCGACGACTTCAGCCGGATAGTCTTTCTTTCCACCCATGCTCACCGAGAGTTGCTGCGCGCCTTCAATCACGTGATAGTTCGTCAGGATGTTGCCTTCCTGGTCCAGAATCGAACCGGAGCCGGAACCTTCCTGTTGTTCGACGTAGCCGAAGAAGTCGCGCGCGTAAGATGTCGAATGGATGAAGACAACGCCCGGACTCAGCGTGCGATAGACTTCGATATTGTTCTGTTCGTTAGTCGCGGTCGACGGGTCGGTAATGCCCGGCGGCGCAGTCTCCGAGAATGCGGCTTGGGAAGATTGAATGCGCCCATTAAGGCGATCGATAAGCGTGACGATTCCTGCCGCGAACAGCCCTGAGATAACAGCAATCAATAAAACTTGGCGTGTGGAAAGTCTGTACATAAAACTCTTCTTTCTTCAGGCTCTAAAAGTTCCCCTTTGTAGCGCTGCCAGCATGGCGCTAGGATGCCTTTCGACCGGATGCCCGTTGTGTGTTGACATGTTGAACTGGGCCAGGGCGAAACAATTTAAAACCAGAGTCCCTTCGGTTTCAAGACGAACCGGCGAATTTTTGGGCGGTTAGAGTGATTGTTAGAACGAAGAAAGCGAACGACAGGTTTCTTGCTGTTAGTTGAAGAGTGAGACAAGCGAGCCGGGAAGACTGCCGATGTAGTTGAGCACGAGCACTGGTCCTGGCCAGCCGAGCGCCAAACAGCCGGTCGCCGCGTGAATGAACATTAGGCCGATGTAGACGCCGAGCGCTACTGACAAACCGCGTCTGGCGAGCGGCAAATGCCGGCAACGATAAAGAATCAGTGCCGCAAAGGCGCCAACGGCGAGTTTGAAGCCGAGAAACGACCATTCGCCGTGAGTGAGCAAGCGGGCCATCAAAGTGTTTCCTTCGGTGGCGAGGTTCAAGTGCAACCAGAGAAGTGTGAGTTGGGCGTCGAGCCAGTTGAGAGTGAACAACAGTAAGCTTTTGGTTAGCATGCCCACGTGGATCCCCTGCGCTTAACTTCGTTAAACCCCCATCTTTTACGTCAGAACCCCCGGAGTTAGGCTCCGAGGGTCCATGACGTCACGGGAGGAACGAGACTCGTTCTTATGCTTTAGTTAAGACGGCGAATTATAACTCGTTTCCGAAAAGAGCATGACCGTTTCGATAGCAGAGGCTTTGAGGGAAGCAGCGCAGGCGCTGGACCGCGCGGGCGTGGCGGAAGCGCGGCGCGAAGCGAGTTCGTTGCTGGCGCACGTTACCGGTCGAGATCGCACGTCTTTGATCAGTCATGCTGAAGATCGACTCGACGATCGTGAGCTACGAAATTTTGCAGCGGCGATCGCGCGGCGCGCAGCGGGTGAGCCGGCGCAGTACATCACGGGTGTGCAGGATTTTTACGGGCGTCCGTTTCGGGTCACTCGTGACGTGTTGATTCCGCGGCCCGAGACGGAGTTGTTGGTGGAAGCGGCGCTGGACGTGATGCCGGCAAATGCGAGACTTTGCGACGTGGGAACTGGATCTGGGTGCATTGCGGTGACGTTATTGTGCGAACGCGCGGACGTGGACGCGGTTGGTCTTGATGTTTCAGAAGCGGCGCTGGAGGTTGCGCGAGAGAATGCAAGCGAGCACGGTGTGCAAGAGAGGATTCGCTTGCAGGTGTCGGACTGCTTTGCCGCTTTGGATCGACGCACGGATCAGTTCGATGTGATCGTCTCCAACCCGCCTTACGTCGCAGCAGCAGTTTTGCCCGGCTTGCAGCGCGAGGTCAGAGATTACGAACCGCTCGTTGCGTTGACGCCGGGCGTTGACGGCCTCAGCGTGATCCGCCGTTTACTCGCAGAAGCGCCGGAGTTTCTAAAAACCAGCGGACAGATGCTGCTTGAGATCGGTTTCGACCAGGGCGATCTCGTAAGGGTGCTGGTCGATCCCGCCGTCTGGACGCTCAGGGATATTCTTCCCGACCTACAGGGAATTCCCCGCATCGTCGTCCTGCAAAAGCGATGAATTTCCTGCCACAACCTCCAACCTAGTGGTGTTTACGATCCAGAACCGCGGATAAACTAACAACAAATCACCCCAGACGAATGAAGGAGACCGACGTCATGTTGAGGTTTTTGGGAAGAAGTATGCTGGTCGCGTCACTGTTAGCCATCGCAGCGATTTTCGGCGTGGCGCAGAAGACGGACAAGACCGATAAGATCAAGAGTAAAGATGGATCGTTGACTTGCCGTAACGACGGCAGTTGGTATGGTGACCGCCTCGTCGGCAATTGCGAAATCAGGGAACAGACGCTCGCGCCGAGCGGCTCGCTCTCAATCGATGGCCGGCAGAACGGCGGCGTTTCGGTAAAAGGTTGGGATCAGAACCAGGTGTTGGTGCGCGCACGCGTGCAAACCGGCGCCCCGACCGAGGCGGAAGCGGCGGCTCTCGGCCAACAGGTCAGAATTGAAACCGGCGGCTCCAAGATTTTCGCGAGCGGACCGGAAAACGATCGCAACCATCACTGGGACGTGAGTTACGAAATCTTCGTACCGCGCCGGCAAGATGTTTCAATCGAGACTCACAACGGCGGCATCGTCATCTGCGAAGTGAACGGCAAGATTGATTTCGAGGCGACAAACGGCGGCGTCGTTTTGCGGCGAGTGGGCGGCGCGGTGCGCGGCTCGACCACGAACGGCGGTCTCGTTGTCGAGTTGGCCGGCGATCGTTGGGACGGCGAAACGCTCGACGTGAGCACAACCAACGGCGGCGTGATCATGTCGGTGCCGGAAAATTACTCGGCGCATCTCGAAACGGGAACTGTCAATGGCGGCATCGTCGTCGATTTCCCGGTCACGGTGCAGGGACCAATCAACAGGCAACTCGCCGTGAATCTCGGTTCGGGCGGCGCGACGGTCAAAGCGGTGACCACCAACGGCGGCGTACGCATCAGGCGGGCTGGTTCAGACGAGTAGCATTCGAGCAAGCGGGCGGTGACAAGGGTGCGGCAAGGTAATTCCTTGTCGCACTTTTTGTTTTCGTGCTTTCCCCTTTCCCCGTTTTCCTTTAATCTGTCGGGCATCGTGGACAAATTTCGAATCGTCGGGGGCCAACCTCTTCACGGCCGAGTCTCGATTAGTGGGGCGAAGAACTCCGCCTTGCCGTGCATGGCCGCGGCGCTGCTCAGCGCCGAAACCGTCACGCTACACAACATTCCTTACGTGCGCGACATCATCACGCAGCGACGTTTGCTCGAAGACATCGGCGCCACTGTGCTAACGCCGGAACTCCGCACACACAAGATCAGCGCCTCGCATATTGAAGTTTTCGAAGCGCCTTACGAGCTCGTCAAAACGATGCGCGCGTCGGTGCTCGCGCTTGGGCCATTGCTGGCGCGGTTTGGCAAAGCGAAAGTCTCGCTGCCGGGTGGTTGTGCAATTGGCACGCGGCCAATAGATCTGCATCTCAGCGGCTTCGAAAAGTTCGGCGCGCAGGTAAAACTCGAGGCCGGAAACGTCGTCGCGCGCGCGCCGCAAGACGGACGCTTGCGCGCCGCCGACGTCACGTTCAGCAAAGTCACTGTTACCGGCACGGAAAACCTGATGATGGCGGCAACGCTGGCGCGCGGCACGACCACGCTGCGCAACGCTGCGTGCGAACCGGAGATCGTCGATCTGGCCGACTTGCTTAACAAGATGGGCGCACGCGTCAACGGCGCCGGCTCCGAAACGATCCAGATCGAAGGCGTCGACGAACTGGGCGAAGCGCAGCACACGATCATCCCCGATCGCATCGAGACGGGAACGTTCATCGTCGCCGCGGCGCTGACCGGTGGCCGATTGGAAATTAAAGACTGCCGTCCCGATCATCTGACCAGCGTGATCGAAAAACTTCGCGCGGCCGGAGTCGTGATCGAGGAACTGAACCCAAACACGCTCGAAGTGACTTGTCCCGATGGTCTCGTCGCGGGCGACGTCACGACCGCGCCGTATCCGGAGTTTCCGACCGACATGCAGGCGCAGTACATGGTGCTGATGACGCAGGCGCGCGGGCGTTCGGAGATTATCGAAACCGTTTTCGAAAACCGTTTTATGCACGCTTCCGAACTGCAACGCATGGGCGCGCAGATTAATATTGACAGCCGGAACGCGGTCGTTACTGGGCCAACGCCGCTCACGGGCGCGCGGGTGATCGCGTCAGACTTGCGCGCGTCGGCGTCGCTGGTGTTGGCGGGATTGATTGCCAACGGCGAGACGGTGATCGATCGCGTGTATCACATCGATCGTGGTTACGAAAAGATTGAAGCAAAGCTACTCGCGGTCGGCGCGGAGATTGAACGTGTCAGAACGCCGGTGACGACGGGTCACCTCGTGGAAACGCAGCCGGCGGTTGAGTCGGTTTCAGGTGTAGTCGAGTCGGTTTGAGGATGGTCGAGTCGGTTTTCAGGTGGATGGCAAACGATTGTTTATTCTGCCGCATCGTCGCGGGTGACGTGCCGGCGGATTTTGTGCATCAGGATGAGCGTTGTGTGGTGATTCGCGACATCAATCCGCAGGCGCCGATGCACGTGTTAGTGATTCCGCGTGAACACCTCGAATCGCTCGACGATGCGACGCAGAAGGATGAACCGTTGCTGGGCCACCTGTTGCGCGTCGGCGCCCGCGTCGCCAACGACGAGGGCCATGACGAGACTGGTTATCGTAGCGTAATCAACACGGGCGCGGGCGCCGGACAATCAGTCTTTCACCTGCACGTTCACGTTCTCGCCGGCCGCCCTTTGACCTGGCCACCAGGCTGAGCGCAAAAGAAATCCACAGATTACGCAGAGGGTTTCTGTGTAATCTGTGGATGGTTTTGTTCCGAGGCAGTCTACTCAGCTTTCGGCGCTACCGCGCGCACCGCTTCCGAAACGCCCGCCTCATACTTCTTAAAATTCTCGTTGAAGCGTCGTGCGAGATCGCGCGCCTGGCGATCGTAAGCTTCCTTGTCCGGCCACGTATTGCGCGGCTGAAGCACTTCACTCGGCACCTCGGGACACGAAACCGGAATCCCAACCCCGAATATCGGATCCGGCGTCGTCTCCGTTTGCGCCAGCGTGCCGTTAAGAATCGCGCGGATCATCGCCCGCGTGTAAGAGATCTTCATGCGTTGGCCCACACCGTAGGGACCACCGCTCCAACCCGTATTCACGAGCCAACAAGCCGACCGGTGCCGGCCCATTTGCTTCCCGAGCAGATCGGCGTAAACACCCGGATGCAGCACCATGAACGGCGCGCCGAAGCAGGTCGAAAACGTCGCTTCCGGTTCCTTGATGCCTCTCTCCGTGCCCGCAACTTTCGCCGTGTACCCGGAAAGGAAGTGATACATCGCCTGTTCCGACGTCAAACGCGCCACCGGCGGCAGCACGCCAAACGCATCCGCGGTGAGCATGATGATGTTGCGCGGGTGGCCTGCATGTCCTTCCGGCACGATGTTGTCGATGCTGGTGAGCGGATACGACGCACGCGTGTTCTCAGTCTTGCGTGCATCGTCGAGATCGACCACGCGCGTGACCGGATCGTAAACAACGTTCTCGAGCAGCGTGCCAAACATCCTCGTCGTGCGATAAATGTCGGGCTCTGCTTCGGCCGACAACTTGATCACTTTCGCGTAACAGCCGCCCTCGAAGTTAAAGACGCCGTTATCGGACCAGCCGTGTTCGTCGTCGCCGATCAAACGCCGTTCGGGATCGGCCGAGAGCGTAGTCTTTCCTGTGCCCGACAAGCCGAAAAAGATCGCGACGTCGCCTTCAGCGCCGACGTTTGCGGAGCAGTGCATGCTCATCACGTCGCGTTGCGGCAAGAGGTAGTTCATGATCGTAAACGCGCTCTTCTTCGTTTCGCCGGCGTAAGACGTGCCGCCGATCAGGACCAGTCGCTGGCTGAAGTCCATCAGGATGAACGTAGGCGAACGCGTGCCGTCACGTTGTGGATCGGCCTGGAAGCTCGGGAAGTTGATGATCGTAAATTCCGGTTTGTGCGACTGAGTTTGTGACTGATCGTTGATGAACATCGTGCGCGCGAACAGCGAGTGCCACGCAAGCTCGGTCACGACACGGATCGGTAAACGGTACTGCTCGTCGGCGCCGACGAACGTGTCCTGCACAAATAGATCGCGGCCTTTCGCATGGGCCATCATGCGTGCTTTCAGCGCGTTGAACTTCTCTTGCGAAAAGTCTTTGTTTACGTCGCCCCAGAAAACCTTCTCTTCGCTGCCGGGCTCGCGCACGATCGCTTTGTCCTTCGCGGCTCGGCCGGTGTGTTCGCCGGTCTCGACCAGGAGCACGCCGTGATTCGAGAAAACACCTTCGTTGCGGCGCGCGATCTCTTCGTAGAGTTCCGGAGTGTTCAGGTTCCAGTAAACGCGTGCGGGTGCTTTGATGCCCAGCTCGTCTAACTCTACGGAAGTATTCTTGCGGCCCAGGTGTTCGGTGGTTCGTTCGGTGCGAATAGAAGCCATAGGTTTCTCCAAATAAACAAGACGGGGGAAATTCCGCCGGCCGTCTGTTGTGCGGTTTTTAACTCAGGATTCGTCGGTGGCCCGGCGCTGTTGGGCCAGTTCACGCAATGCGTCAGCGAGATCGCGAGCGGCGCGCTCGATGCGATCGGCTGCGGTTTGCAAAGCGTCGGCTTCGTCCGGTGAGCGTTGCGCGACGACAGACAAGGCTGCCTCGACTTGCTCTCTCAAACGATTTGCCTCATTTTCAGTTTCTTGTTCTGCGCGGGATTTCTGTGAAGCTGCGGCCTGCTGGTTCATGCTGGAAGTCGTTTTCTAAAAATTATTTATCGCTTGATAAGAAGAGCGACATGTAAGTCTGACATTTACGCGAGATTCAGGCAAGTGCGCCATCAAACTTTTGTATCGCCAGCGAACTAAGTGCTTATGAATGCAGTGATTCACGCGGAGGTGAAGCGATCCAGACCGGGGCGCGAAGCGTTTACCACGGCTGAGTGGAAGCTGATTCAGCGGCTCGACACGCCCGCGAAGGTGCAGCAGTACCTAAGTTCGTTACCGTACAACCGCGAGCACGGTGGTCCAAGCCTGAGATCGTTTCGGGAATTGATTAAGTTTGAAGAAGCACACTGTCTCGAGGCCGCGGTGGCGGCGGCAGTGATTCTCGAACAGCATGATTATCCGCCGCTGTTCCTGGATCTCGAGTCGGAAGATTTGTTGGACCATGTGCTGTTTGTCTTCAAGTTGAATGACCGCTGGGGAGCGGTAGCGCGTTCACGCGATATCGGACTGCACGGGCGCAAACCGGTTTACCGATCATTGCGTGATTTGGCGTGGAGTTATTTCGATCCGTTTGTCGACTTTTCCGGCCGGCTTAAAGGTTATGCGGTGACGAGTCTTTACGAGCTTGGCGATTACGACTGGCGTTTCTCGCCGCGCCGGATGATCAAGATCGAGGACCACCTGCGCGCCATCCCGCATCAACCCCTGCGCTCCTCCGATCAGCGCTACGAAAAACTCCTCGCCCGTTACCACCGCTTCAAAAAGCGCTACCCCGATCGCTCCCCGGCCTACTACGACAGCCGCGACACATGGATGCTTTAGCCGTGGGCGGCTTCGAGTGGAGGTGTGTTGGTGCGGCGCTTGTTGTGAGCGTCGAGGAGCATGTGGCCGATGACGGCGGCGATGATGATCGAGCCGCCGAGTAAAGCCCAGCGCGATGGTTGTTCGCCGAGTACGAGAAAGACCCACAGCGGATTCAGCACCGGCTCGATATAGCAAACGATTCCCGCGTCCAAAGATCTCACGCCGATCGCCATCGCGACTGTAAACAACGTGTAAGCAACGCCGAGCTGGACCACGCCGAGGTACGTGACGCTTATTCCGTCGTGCAGCGTCATGTGCGGGATTGCCGCGAGGCCCCATGGCGCGGTAAGAACGACGGCGAGTAGGTTGCCGTAAATCACCGACGAAGCGCGATTGACTTCACGAGCTTTCGGATGGCGTAGCAAGAGAAAGTAGAGGGCGAAGCACAAGCCCGATGCGAGCGCAAACAAGTTGCCAGTGACATCCTGCGGCCGCAGTTGGCCCACAAAGAATAGCGCCATCGCGCCCACACAAATCACGACTGTCACCAGGTCGCGCAACCGAAACTGCTCTCTGTAGATCAGCGGCTCGAAGACAAGCAGGTACACGGGCGCGGTGTACTGAAGAAAGATCGCGTTCGCCGCGGTCGTTTCCTTCGTCGCCATGACGAACAAAATCAACAGCACCGCATAAAGAACCGACGCGACCGCCGTGAGACGATTCAGTCCAAACCCTTCGTGACGAGTGAAGATTGCGACCGTGATGGCCGCAAAGAACGAGCGCCAGAACGAAAGTGCAAGCCCGGAAAGACTGGTCCACTTGATAAACAATCCCCCACTGCTCCACAACAAAGCAGCGGCGAGAACGAACAGCAGAGGCGGAGCATGTGCCCCGCGAGCTTCGCGTTCCGTTTCGGGCATCCGGGCTGTAGTCCGTGTTAATCCGCGGCTGTTCCGGCCAGCGAAAACACGGCTCTTTACGACTCCTGGTTCAAGCTCTTCAAGTATTTTCCAAAGACGCCGTTCCACGGCGGGATGACGATGGAGACGGCGCCGTAGGCCTGGGCCTGGCAGGCGAGACGAATCAGGGGCTTGGGTTCAGAGGTGTCGATGTAGCCGAACTCTTTGATCTTTTTACCCTCGCGAGCCGCAACGTCCGAAAGCTTTTCCGCG
>JADMIO010607368.1_pt1 | contig 10475 bp, 8 predicted proteins | sample 8958161 | NCBI WGS metagenome assembly JADMIO01 (sample SAMN16585339, study PRJNA669376) | soil metagenome | isolation source: Crop rotation soil | place: USA: Cullars Rotation, Alabama | collected 2011
TCCCGGTGACTCCCTCACCGCCACTGTCGTCGGCCTCTCGGGCGACATCATCAGCGGCCTGATCGTCGACGGTCCGGAGCCGGGCCACGTCTATCTGCCCACCGCACCCGGAATGGAACACGCGCGCGCGATTCTGGCGCGCGCACGCGGTTCGCGTGATCTCACTCCCGAGCCGATGCACGACATCCTGAGACGAGCGGTCGTCGATCCCGAGGTCTACGAGGCGCTGCCGCTCGAGGAAGTGCGCACGCTGCAGGTGTATCCGTTCATGGCGGCGTCGTGGATCGGGTCACTGCTCGGCGTCGTCGCGCTCGCGCTCAGCGTGTCGGGACTGTTCGGCGTGCTGACCTACACGCTCACGCAGCGATCGAAGGAAATCGGTATCCGGATGGCGCTCGGAGCGACAAGCGGGGCCGTCGTCAGAATGGTCATGCGCCAGACGGCAGTGCTCGCGGGCGTCGGCGCGATTGCGGGCCTCGCCGGCGCCTTCGTGCTGCTGCAGATCCTGACATCGACGGTTCGTCTGCGCGCGGTCTCGCTGCTCGACGCCTGGGCGTTCGCGGGCGGCCTCGCGCTCGTTGTAGTTGCTTCGGCGTTCGCCGCGTATCAGCCGTCGCGCCGCGCGGCGCGAGTCGACCCGGCGCTGACGCTGCGTGCGGATTCCTGACGCTCCTCCCTATTGAAGGCGAAACGCCGCCATCTCTTCGCCGTTGCGCACGAGCAGCGTGTGGCCGACGAGAACGGGATGATTCCACGTTTTCCCGTTGAGGGCCGGAACGCGCGCGATCTCGTTGAACCCATCGGGGGTCGCGCCAACGAGCGCCAGCTCGCCTTCTTCCGACAGCACCAGGAGAAGATCTTGCGCGGAGAGCAGGATCAGCTGACCGTTGCCGTAGCGGCCGCCCTTCCACTTTCGTGTGCCGTCGTCGAGGCTGATGCACGACAGGATGCTGCCGTCGAAGCCGTAGGCGTAGCTTTTGTGGAGGACGAAGTCGTTGAAGTACGGCTTGAGTCCGGTCGACGTCCACCGCTCTTCGACGTTCCAGCCGCTTGACGAGTGCTTGATCGCGACGCGGCGGATGCCCAAGCCTCCGGTCGAGGCGATGCTGTTGATTAGAACATCGCCGTCGGCGGTTACGGCGGGCTGCACGATCGCGGTGCCATCCCAATCGTGCTTCCAGAGCACCTTACCGTCCGCCGGTGAAAGGCTCTCGGCGCCAGCGCCGTTCAGCAGCAGGATCTGATCGACGCCGTCGATTGTCAGCGGATGCGGCGAGCTGTAGCTTCCCGTGCCGTGCGGCCCGACCCAGCGCTGACGTCCCGAGGTCCGGTCGTAGGCGACGAGCGTGCCTCCGGCCGCGACGATCACGAGGTCGTTCCTGACGAGCGGCGAGCTCGCAAACCCCCACATCGGCACCTTCATGCCAGCGTCGGACGCCGCGTTGTGCGACCAGATCACCGATCCGTCGCGCTCGTCGAGAGCGTTCAGGATGCCGGTCGCGCCAAACGTGTAGACGCGACCGCCGTTGATCGTCGGTGTCGCGCGCGGGCCGGCGCCGCCGTTCGATTCCCAGAACCGAACCGGATCGCGATGCCGCCACAACGGCTGACCCGTGCTTACCTTGTAGGCCGAGACGAGCTCGTCGTCGCCACGCTGTTCCTGCGTGTAGAGGACGTCGCCGTGCACTGCGAACGACGACCATCCAGGACCAATCGGACGCCGCCACACTTCGACGGGCGGAGATTTCGACCAGTCGGTTTCGATGCGGACGTCGCGCACGATTCCGTTGCGCTCCGGACCGCGAAAGCCCGGCCACTCTGCCGGCGTCGTATCGACTGGAGCCGCCGCTGCCGCCGCGACCCTGGCTTCCTTCTCCGGTTCCGCAGGCTTTGCGGCTGCTGTCGCTTCGTCGCGTTTTGCGGCTGGCGCCGCCGGGACTGGCGTCTCAGCTGGCTTCGCGATCGCTGCCTGTGGCGCTGGCGGCGGAACGGGTGGAAGACGCGTGTCTTCCTGCGCGAGCAATCGCTCTTCCGGCGTCTTCGTCCATCGCCACTGCAGCTGTGCACCGGCGCCGCCGAGCACGCCGTCCGTTCGCATCATCGTCCACACGCCGACGCCGAGCAGTACCGCGACGACCATCGAGACCCATCGGACGCCCGACGACCATCGACGTGCGAGCACGGCCCAGGCCACGAACGCCGGCCCGAGAAATGCGGGAAGCGCGTAGACGTAGAACATGTTTCCCATCATGCCCGTCGCGATCGAGCGATGAAGGAACGGCCGGACCGCGAGCACCGCAACGACCATGACGACGAGCGCACCGACCCGTTCCGGCCACGGTGCGCGGCTGAAGAAGAGCCACCACACGACGATCGCCACGGTGCCGACGAGGCCGGTGATGATCGCGACGATGAGCATGTCCGGAAGAATCAGCGGCGCAACGAATCGGGTGATCACGATCAGCGCCGCGAACAGAAGACCGGGCCACAGACGCAGCGGCCGGTTGGAGAGGGAAGAGGAATCCATGGCCTGCCTATTCGCTGCGCAACGCCTGAATGACGTCTACGCGTGATGCCCTCGCTGCCGGAACGAGCGACGCGAGCACGGCGGCGCCGGCGAGGAAGACGGCGGCGCCGAGAATCGGGACGCCGGGAAGCCGAACGTCGCCGAGATGGCCAGTGGCGACGTGCTTGAAAATGTAGCCACCGGCCGCGCCGGCGGCGATGCCGATGCCGACGATGATCAGCCCGTCGACGAGCACACGCATGAGCAGCTGGCGAGGTGCGGAACCGACGGCCAGGCGCACGCCGAACTCGCGGGTTCGTGCGCTGACGGAGAAGGCCAGCACTCCGGCGACGCCGACGATCGCAATCAGCAGCGCGACGCCGGCGAACCCCGTCAACACGAACGCGTTCAGCCGCTCGGGCGCGAGCACGGTGGCGCGGATGTCCGCGAGCGTCGCCGCTCGCTCGACAGGCTGTGTCGCCGACACCTGACGAATCACGCGCGTCACCGACGGCAGCAGCAGATACGGGTCGCCGGTCGTATGCACGAACAGACGGCCGGCGGCGCGCAGCTGTTGAACCGGGTGGTAGATCGTGAGGGTCGGCACCGGCACGACGTTCTCATCATCGACATCGGCGACGACGCCGACGATGCGTCGCGGTTCTGGCGCGCCGAAGAGCGGATCGGTCCACCAGAACTTTCTGTTCAGAGCCTCGCCGTTTGGAAACATTCGTTGGGCGACGCTCTGACTGACGATCACGACACGCTCGCTGCCCGCGCGATCGGCGTCCGTGAAATCGCGGCCGGCGAGCAGCGGGATGCCGAGCACCGAGAAGAACCGGGGCGCGACGATTCGTAGGCGCGCGTGCGGGTTCTCTTCGCCATTGGCGGGCATGTAGCCGTCGACCGCGAACTGAAATCCGGTGGACAGCCGGTTGGCGTCGCGCCACGGGACGATGCTCCCCAGCGCCACGCCTTCGACGCCCGGCAGCTCGCCGATGCGCCGCGTCATGTCCTGGTACGCCGCCATCTCCTGCGCGTCCTTGATCGACGTGCCGGGCGTTGGGAGATCCACCGCCAGCACGTGGCGGGTGTCGTAACCGGTGTTCGCGGATTGCAGCGCGATGAGCGCCGAGAGGAGCGTGGCGGCCGCGGCGAGCAGCACGAACGAGAAGGCGATCTGGGTCGTGGCGAACATCCGCAACCGGCGATTGGTCGACGGGGTGATCCGGACACCGCCGCCCGCCAGGCCCAGGCCGCTCGGCGAGTGCGGCGACGGCAGACGCGGGATATAGGCGAGGAGCACGGCCGCGGCCATCGCAAGCCCGCCACCGACCCACAACAGACTCGCGTCAACCGTGACGTCGAGCGCGCGCACCGAGAAGCGGGCGGCGTAGCGGGCGACGACGGCCATGAACGGCTGGGCGAGGAGCATGCCGAGCGCCGCGCCGGCCGCGCAGAGGACGAGGCTCTCCGCCAGCAGCGTCCGGCGGAGCGCGCCGCGGCTCGCGCCGAGCGCTGCGCGAATCGCGAGCTCTCCTTCGCGTCGTACCGATCGGGCGAGGATCAGATTCGCGACGTTCGAGCAGGCAATGACGAAGACAATCGCGGCCGCGGCGAGCAGCACCAGAAGAATGGTTCGCGCCGGCGCCGCTATCTGATCGCGCAGCGGCGTCACGGTCAGGCGCACGTCGGCCGATTTCGCATACGCCTCCGGATGCTCGCGCTTCATGGCGGCGTGCAGCGCAATCAGCTCGGCTCGCGCCGACTCCACCGACGCACCGGCCGCCAGGCGGCCGAACAGCTCGGTCATCCGGTGCGTGCGCTCGGTCACCATCAGCGCGCCGAGATGGTGCGGGCTGGTGACGACGTTGGCGATGATCTCGGTGTCGGCGGGATACGGGACGGACGGCTCGAGCACGCCGACGATCCTCGCCGTGCGCGTGCCGAGACGGACCGACTTCCCAATCACATCCGGATCGCTCTTCAACGACGTCGTCCAGAACCGGTGAGTCAGGACCGCGACACCCGCCGCGTTCGGTCCGTCGTCAGACGTGTTCAGAAGCCGGCCGAGCACGGGCCGGAGACCCATGACGTCGAAGTACGACCCGCTGACGACGCCGGCCTGCACGACGCGCGGCTCGCCGAATCCAAGCATGGTGAATTCGACGATCGAGAAATCGCCGAACGCGGCGATCGTCGTCGCGCGCGACTTGAAGTCGTTGATTTCTGGAACTGAAAACGTGGTGTTGGGTGTGCCGTAACCCGGTGCGCTCTGCCGGACGTAGACCAGGCGAGCCTCGTCGCGATTCACGAGCGGACGCAGCAGGACGCCTCGAACGACGGTGAAAATAGCGGCGTTGGCGCCGATGCCGAGTGCGAGCGTGCCGACAACGGTCGCCGCGAGCCCCTTCGCGCGCATCAGCGAGCGAAACCCGATCCGGAGATCCTGCAGGAGCGCCTGGAAGGCATCGAGCCACCGGTTGTGCCAGACGCGCCGCATCGCGTCGCGCGCCGCCGGAACGTAGCCGAATTCGCGCAGCGCGGCGAGCCGCGCGGCTTCCGCATCCTCACCGCGATCGATTCGCTCCTTGATGCTGATGGCCAGATGGCCGCGAATCTCGTCGTCCAGCTCGCGATCGTCGGGCCGCATGTCTAGTCCTGACCGGACGGATCGCCCTGCGCCGGGTTCATGATGCGGCCGATGGCGTGCACGAGCTGCGCCCACCGATTCTGTTCACGCGAGAGCTGCGCCTTGCCCGCCGCCGTCAACCGGTAGTACTTCGCGCGCTGGTTCGCCTCGCTGACGCCCCACTCGGCTTTCAACCAGCCGCGCTTCACGAGGCGATGGAGCGCCGGATAGAGCGAGCCGGTTTCGACCTTCAGCAGATCGTCCGACTGCGACCGGATCGCCTGGCCGATGCCATGGCCGTGCCGCGGTCCCCATTGAAGCGTCCGCAGGATGAGCATGTCGAGGGTGCCCTGGAGCAGCTCCAGGCGCCCCTCATCAGGGGTCTGCGCCATAGTCGTAGACAGTCTACGGCCTTAGACGTAGACTGTCTACGACTGGTTCTCGCCACATCGGAAGCGACCCCGTCAGACCTCCGCTTTGCCGTCCTCGACCTCGTCGGACGTCCACTCGAGCAGCTCGCCGGGCTGGCACTGCAGCTCCCGGCACAGCGCGTCGAGCGTGGAGAACCGGATGGCGCGGGCCTTGTTGGTCTTCAGGATCGACAGATTGGCGATCGTGATCCCGATGCGGTCCGCCAGATCCGTCAGCGTCAGTTTGCGATCGAGGAGCAGATAGTCGAGGCGTACGCGGATGCCCATCGCGACGCCTCAGACCGTCAACGACTGCTCTTCGTCGAGCCTCGTCCCGGCGCGGAAGACCTCCGCGATCACCAGGATGATGAACCCGCCGATCACCGTGAGCGCGTTGTAGTCGGGGCGCATCACGAACGTCAGACTCGACACGCTGAAGTGGTTCGCGGCGTAGGCGTTCTCGAAGAGCGCCACTAGTGTGCGAAGCGTCTCACCGACGATCACCGCCCAGCCGATCCTGCGCAGGCGCACGGCGTTCTCCGCGACGAATGGCTGTCCGTTCTTCAGCGTGCGGAAGACTGCCCTGAGTTGATGAAGCACCCACATGACCAGACTGATCGCGACCGCGAGCATGACCGCTGACGCCGCGATGAATCCCCGCTTCAGCGGCACGAACCGCAGCGATCCGCGCAGATCTTCGAGCCTGCCGTCGGTAACCTCCGGCGTGCGCGCGACGACGGGATGGGTCGTCGCGTTCAGGCTGAGCGCGACCGGGATCTTCACATCGACCTTGAGGTCGTGGGTGCCGATCCACGGCGACACCACGAGCATGACGACGGAGAGCGCGAGCCCCACCATCGCCACGTACCAGAAGACGTTGACGAGTCCTGCCAGGAACGACGCGACCGGACTCTTGGCCATGACCTTCATGCCGTGCCTCCACTGAACCCAAGCCATGCGGCTTGTTTATCGTTATACGATAAATACGTATCGTATTGCAATAATGTTTCGCCGTTTAATGATACGCACCCAGCACCGCACCTTTAGCACCTTCAGCACCCCAGCACCCTTAGCACCTGGCAAGAGACAGATATGATTCCTACGTGACCGCTACAGATCTGGTCGACCGCCTCGCCGCTCACAGGACCGTCGGCCCGGCGCCCCGCGAGGAGCTGGTCTGGCTGGCCGCGCGGGGCACGATCCGCGAATTGAAGGAAGGCGAGGTCCTGAGCGCGAAAGGGAAGCCCGTGTCGGCGCTCTTTCTCGTGCTGTCAGGCCACCTCGCGATCTTCGCGGACCGCGGCGCGGGCAGACACAAGTTGATGGAGTGGCGGGCGGGCGACGTGACCGGCATGCTCCCCTACTCCCGCCTGGTCAGCCCGCCCGCCGATTCGATCGCGCTCGAGCCGTCCGAGGTATTCGCGGTACCCAACGAGGAGCTCGCGGGGATGATTCGCGAGTGCCATCAGATCACCTCGATCCTCGTGCACGCGATGCTCGATCGCAGCCGCCACTTCACGTCGAGCGGCCTGCAGGACGAGAAGATGATCTCGCTCGGCAAACTTTCGGCTGGGCTGGCGCACGAGCTGAACAACCCCGCATCCGCGATCGAGCGCGGCGCGAAACTGCTCGACGATCGTCTCGGCGACGCGGAACAGGCGACCCGCGCGCTCGGCGCCGCCAAGCTGACCGAGGAGCAGTTGTCAGCCATCGAAGGGCTGCGCGGATCGTGCATCGCGGCCCCAATGCGCGGCGTGCTCTCTCCTCTTCAGCAGGCGGAGCGCGAAGACGAGATCGCCGACTGGCTGAAGGACCACGGTACCGACGAGGACATTGCCGGCGCTCTCGCGGAGACCGCCGTCACGATCGACGCGCTCGACGGCCTCGCGAAAGCGATCCCCGAGCCGCCGCTCGGCGCGGTGCTGCGCTCGATCGCTGCGGAATGCACGGTGCGCGAGATCACCTCCGAGATCCAGGAAGCGGCGATGCGGATCTCCGGTCTCGTCGCCGCGATCAAAGGCTTCACGCACATGGACCAGGCAGTCGTCGCCGAACCCGTGGACCTGAGCACGAGCCTGGGCAACACGGTCACGGTGCTCGCGTCAAAGGCCAGGACCAAGTCCGTCGCGGTCAGCGTCCAGGTCGAGCCTGAGCTTCCCAAAGTGCGTGGCTTCGCCGGCGAGCTGAACCAGATCTGGGCGAACCTGATCGACAACGCACTCGACGCCGTCCCGGCTTCCGGCCGCATCGACGTGACGGCCACGCGGGAGCGTCAGCAGGTGGTCGTGCGGGTCATCGACAACGGGCCGGGCATTCCTCCGGACGTCCGCGACCACATGTTCGAACCGTTCTTCACGACGAAACCCGTCGGCAAGGGCACGGGATTGGGTCTCGACATCGTGCGCCGCCTGATCAGCCACAACGACGCCGAGATCGAAGTCGAATCCGCGCCGGGCCGCACGGAATTTCGGGTCGCGCTTCCAATCGCCGACGTCAGGCAGGCCGGATGAACAAGCCCGCTCTGCTCGTGGTCGACGACGACGCCCAGGTGCTGGCGGCGGTGCGCCGCGATCTGCGGTCGCGCTACCGCGAGTCCTACACCGTCGTCAGCGCGTCGTCCGGCGAACAGGCGCTGGCGACGATTCGCGAGCTCAAAGCCCGCGGCGACTCGCTGGCGATCGTGATCAGCGATCAGCGCATGCCGGATATGCAGGGCACCGACGTGCTCGCGCAGGCGCGCGAGGTCTACCCGCTCGCGCGACGCGTCCTGCTCACCGCGTACTCCGACATCGACGCCGCGATCAAGGCGATCAACGTCGCGCACCTCGATCACTATCTGTCGAAGCCGTGGGATCCGCCCGAGGAGTGCCTCTACCCGGTCGTCGACGATCTGCTCGACACCTGGCAGGCCGAGTACCTACCGGAGACGAAGGGCTTGAGGCTCGTCGGCCATCAGTGGTCGCCGCGATCGCACGAGATCAAGGGATTCCTAGCCGGCAATCTGATCCCGTATCGATGGCTCGACGTCGATCGCGGCGCAGACGTGCAGGGCCTGCTCGACGCCGCCGGCGTGGGCGCCACCGATCTGCCGGTGCTCTTCTTCGAGGACGGCACCGTGCTGCGCAACCCAGGCCAGCGCGATGTCGCCGAGCGTCTGGGCCGATCGCTGTCGGCGTCGCTGACGATGTACGACCTGGTGATCGCGGGTGCCGGCCCGTCGGGTCTTGCCGCCGCGGTCTATGGCGCGTCGGAGGGACTCCGCACGCTGCTGCTCGATCGCCACGCACCGGGCGGCCAGGCCGGCAGCAGCGCCAGGATTGAAAACTATCTCGGCTTCCCCACCGGCGTCAGCGGCAGCGAGCTGACACGGCGCGCGGTGTCTCAGGCGCAGCGGCTCGGCGCGGAGCTGCTGGTGCCGCTCGAGGTGACCGGCGTCTCGATCGACGGCGGCTACAAGCACCTGACGCTGGGAGACGGCCGCGAGGTCGTCACGCGCACGCTCCTGGCGGCGACGGGCATGGAGTACCGGGAGCATTCCGCCCCTGGCGTCGCCGAGCTCTCGGGCGCCGGCGTGTATTACGGCGCCGCCACGACGGAAGCGTCGGCGTTCGTCGATCGCCGAGTCCTGGTGGTCGGCGGCGGGAACTCCGCCGGTCAGGCGGCGATGCACCTCTCCCGCTACGCGAAGGACGTGCAGATCATCGTGCGGCGCGACTCGCTGCACGACACCATGTCGCAATACCTGATCGAGCAGATCGACAAGACGCCGAACATCCGCGTGACCGGACGCACGGAGCTCGAGCGCGTGGAGGGCGACGGGCACGTCGAGCGCGTCGTGTTGACGCACGTCGCCAGCTCGAGCGAGCTCGACAACGTCGACGCCGTCTTCATCTTCATCGGCACCAAGCCGCGCAGCGACTGGCTGCCCGAGGGCGTCCTGCGCGACGCAAAAGGCTTCGTGATCACCGGCCGCGATCTGGCCGCCGATCCACGGACGGCCAAGGTCTGGAAGGAAACGCGCGAGCCGATGGCGCTCGAAACCAGCGTCCCCGGAATCTTCGCGGCCGGCGACATCCGCGCCGGGGCGATGAACCGCGTCGCGTCAGCCGTGGGCGAGGGCTCGATGGTCGTCCGGCTCGCCCACGAATATCTGGCGCTGACCTGAGGCGCAGAGAAAAGCTCTCGCGCCAAGACGCAAAGGCCAGAGCAGCCAGGGCGCAGTTACGTGCGCTGCCGGGAATTTTCCATCGAGAGCAGGTACTTCTTGGTCTCGAGCCCTCCCGCGAATCCAGTGAGAGCGCCGTTCGATCCAATGACGCGGTGGCATGGCGCGACGATCGACAACGGGTTCCTGCCGTTGGCTGCACCGACTGCACGCACAGCGGTCGGATTGCCAACCTGGCGCGCGACCTGCGCGTACGATCGCGTCTCGCCAAACGGAATCGTCAAGAGCGCCTGCCACACTTTCTGCTGGAACGCCGTTCCAGGCGGATCGAGCGGCAGCGCGAACGACGTTCGCCGTCCCTCGAAGTACTCGCGCAGCTGGCGCTCGGCTTCGACGAGGATCGGGTGTCGATCGTCCTCCGCATCGATCGCCAGCCGCACGCGCGCCGGCCGATCGTTCTCCCACAACACCGCCGCCAGTCCGTCGTCGCTCCCCACCAACGTGAGCCTGCCAACCGGCGAATCCATCAACTTGCAAACGTAGTGTTTCATCTTCTGATCTCCGGGTTCGGGGTTCGGGGTTCGGGGTTCGGGGTTCGGGGTTCGGGGTTCGATGTTCGATGTTCGATGTTCGTGTTCGGTCCTCGGTGTCCGACACAGAATACGGTCGCGAGCGAGGTTCGTCTCGCCGTTTTCGGACATCTGCACCGGCTCGCGTCGCTGTCCGAAAATGGCTAGTATGGAAGAGACGTGCGGTCTAGAC
>JADMIO011020112.1_pt1 | contig 10473 bp, 5 predicted proteins | sample 8958161 | NCBI WGS metagenome assembly JADMIO01 (sample SAMN16585339, study PRJNA669376) | soil metagenome | isolation source: Crop rotation soil | place: USA: Cullars Rotation, Alabama | collected 2011
GGGAGGAGTGAGCTTCATCGGCGATCACGGCGAAGCGTTTGCCCTGGGTGGCGGCCAACTCCTGCACCGCCTTTAGCGCGAAGGGGAAGGTCTGAATGGTGCAGACTACGATCTTTTTGCCCCCTGCGAGAGCTTCCGCCAGTTCGCCGCTCTTGCTGGCGCTCTCCCCTTTGATGGTGGCGACCACGCCGGTGGTGCGCCCGAAATCGAAAACCGCATCGGCAAGTTGGGAATCCAGCACGGTTCGATCCGACACCACCAGGACGGTGTCGAAGAGCTTTTCGTGTTGGGCGTTGTGGAGGTCGGCCAGGAAGTGTGCGGACCAGGCGATGGAGTTGGTCTTGCCGGAGCCCGCCGAATGTTGGATGAGGTACTTGCCGCCGGCCCCTTCGGCCAGGACGGCCGCTTGCAGCTTGCGAGTGGCGTCGAGTTGGTGATAGCGGGGAAAGATGATCTTGTGGATCTGCTTCTTGCTGTCTCTCTGGGCCACAATGTAGCGGCCCAGGATTTCCAGCCAGCTCTCGCGCTCCCACACTTCTTCCCAGAGGTAGGCGGTGCGATGCCCGCCCTTTTCGTTTGGCGGATTGCCCGCCGCCCCGTGGTCGCCGCGATTGAAGGGAAGAAATCTGGTTGCCGCGCCATTGAGTTGCGTGGCCATCATCACCGACATATTACTGACAGCGAAATGGACCAGAGCGCCGTTCGGGAAACTGAGTAGAGGTTCGGCGGCGTTCTGCCCCTTGGGGCGTGGCGAGCGGTCGAAGCGGTATTGATCGACGGCGTCCTCGACGGATTGGGTGAAATCGCTTTTCAGTTCGACGGTGGCGACGGGCACGCCGTTCAGGAAGAGAACCAGATCGATAGCGTTTTCGTTGTGCAGGGAATAGCGCACCTGGCGCACCACGCGGAGGCGGCTGGCGGCGTATTTGGCGAGGATATCCGGGTTCATCGCCAGGGCAGGCTTGAATTGGGCCAGGGCCAACGGCTGGCGCAAGCCGAGCAGTTCGATTCCATGCCGCAGCACATCGAGCGTGCCGCGCTGATCCAGCGCATCGCGCAGGCGGTTGAGGAGCACTTCGGCAACCTGAGATCCGTGGTTTTTCTGGAGGGCGTCCCAGGCTTTCGGCTGTGTGGCTTCCAGCCATGCAATCACATCGGTGGGGAATAGCGCGTGGGAGCGGTCGAAGCCGGCGGAGTCGCCCGGCGCGTAGAGCCAGTCGTTAGCGGCGAGGTGCTCGCAGATTTCGCTCTCGAGATTGATCTCCTTGTGCAGGTCGCTCATGCGGCGGCTTCCTTTGCGAGCCCGCGGACATCGATTTTACCGGTTACGGCGGCGGAGATGAGGGCGGTGCGGCGTTCCTGGAGAAGGCCGATGGCGGCTTGTGCTTCAGCGGTGAGGGCATCGATACGGGCTGTCTCACGATTGAGGTAACCAGTCACCGAAACCTGTTCAGCCAAAGGAGGAAGAGCTAACCAAATCTTGATCATGCGGGTAAGTCCGAGATCGTTGTTCGTGGCACCTCTCGTGTACAGTTGGGCCTGCTCGTAACATCTGGCACTGTTCAACGCGTATGCAACAAAGTAAGGATCGGCGATGTCTTCGTCGATTTTTAGAACCGCTACGTGGACCCACACTTGGAACCGTGACTCAAAATCGACAACTCTAGCGACTCCGGTTGTACCGCCTTTCGTGTAGAGAACGTCACGCTTCTTCGGAATAACCCGCTTGCAGAATTCCGCATAGTCCTCCTCAGAAACGAACTTTGCGTCGTCTAGTGACCATCCATCAACCTTTATATTCCGAGCTGAGAGAAATAATATTCCGTCTTCGACATAACGCGGTGAAAAATGGGGGCCATCCGACACCTGGAGGCAAACTTTCCCGAGTTGTACCCTGTCCCAGTGTGCTGGTATGTCGCCGAGCCATTCGATGCCAGAAACCTTCATTGCCGCTTCGGGATCTAGGCCCTTTGTGACGGCGTGGGAGATGACAGCCTGGCGCTTTTCTTTCAATAGTTCGATCAAGCGCTGCTGTTCGGCGATCAGGGCGTCAATTTTGGCGGTTTCGCAATCGAGAAAAGCGGCGATCGTCAGCTGTTCTTCTTGAGGAGGAGTGGGAACCCGGAGGCTTCGGAGAACTTCTTGGCTGATATTTGGCTGCCCACCGCCGATCGCCATGCTGATAATACGCTGTCGCATCCCAAGGAACCAGTAGAAGAGAAATCTCATTTCTATTACATGGGAGTCACCGGAGAACACACAACAAGCCTGGTTCACTGTTGCCGAAAATCGTATTTGAGCCAACTTCCCGATAGTTGCTCCGTACATTGCGATCACTAGCGAGCGTTCCGGGAATACCTTTAATGATGAATGCTCTTTGAGGGCGAACTCTGTTATGTGCTTCTCACATTCAAAAAGCTCGCCGTCGTTCAGGTCCCCAGTATTGATCCAGGGCACTTCTCCGTTATCGTAATAGTCGAGATTATCGCTCTTCGGCGTGGTTCCAGCGCCGATTTCCTTGAAGGCATGCGATAGCTTCCAAGTCTCCCAATGCTCGGGTATTGTATCTATCCATTGTTCTCCACTGCTCTTGAACGTTTTGTACCGTGGAAAGCTCATGCCACGAGCCCATCGATCATCGCCTTGATCCGGTCGGTACACTGTTTCAAATCGGCGTCAATGGCCGCCAAATCGCGCGGGGGCTCGAAAACATAGAAGTGGCGATTGAAAGGGATTTCGTAGCCAACTTTGGTCTTATCGTGATCGATCCAGGCGTCGGGGACGTGAGGCAAGACCTCGCGTTTGAAATAGGCCTCAATGTCCTCGGAGAGCGGCACATTCTCCGTGTCGCGCAGACTGGGGTCGGGCTGCGGCTTGCCCTTCAGCTTGCCCTTTTCCCCGAGCACAAGTTTCCCCTGCTCGTCGCGGAGGGGGCGCTCCACCGTGATGGTGCGATAACCGAAATCGCTGTTGCTGAAAATGCGAGAGATCGGCTTTTTCCCCTCGCTCGCTTCCACGAACTCGCCGAACAGGCGAGTGATTTCGGCGATGTGCTCGTCCGATAACTCCTTGCGCTTGCTGCCGAGGCTTTTACGCATCTTCTGCCACATCGCACCGGCGTCGATGAGTTGCACCTTACCCTTGCGGCAATCCGGCTTCCGGTTGCTCAAGATCCAGACATAAGTATTGATACCCGTGTTGTAGAACATATCGGTGGGCAGGCCGATGATGGCTTCCACGAGATCATTCTCCAGAACATAGCGGCGGATCTCGCTTTCGCCCGAGCCGGCACCGCCGGTGAAGAGCGGCGAACCGTTCAGGACGATGCCAAAGCGGCTGCCGCCCTCAGCGGCGGGGCGCATTTTGCTGAGAAGGTGAAGCAGGAAAAGCAGGGAGCCATCTGATACGCGGGGTAGTCCGGGGCCGAAGCGCCCGTTGAAGCCCTGGGTTTCATGCTCCTTTCTGATTTCCTTTTCGACCTTCTTCCATTCCACGCCGAAGGGCGGGTTGGAGAGCATGTAGTCGAATTTGCGGTGCGGGTGGCCGTCTTCGGAGAAGGTGTTGCCGAAAACGATGTTGGCCACGTCCTGTCCTTTGATGAGCATATCGGCCTTGCAGATGGCGTAGGACTCCGGGTTAAGTTCCTGGCCGAACATGGTAAGACGCGCCTGCGGATTGTGCTCGGCAAGGTATTCGCCGGCCACGGAGAGCATACCGCCGGTGCCGGCGGTGGGATCGTAGATGGTGCGGACGACGCCTGGTTTGGCGAGTACGTCGTCATCCTCGATGAACAGCAGGTTGACCATCAGGCGGATCACTTCGCGGGGAGTGAAGTGCTCCCCGGCCGTCTCATTGGAGATTTCGGCGAACTTGCGGATCAGTTCCTCGAAAACCAGCCCCATCTGGCTGTTCGGGATCTTATCGGGATGAAGGTCCACGTTGGCGAACCGCTCGGTGACCAGGTAGAGCAGCCCGGCCTTGGCGAGGCGGTCGATCTGGGCGTAGAACTCGAAGCGCTCAAAAATGTCGCGCACGGCGGGAGAAAAGGCCTGGATGTAGGCGAAGAGGTTTTCGCGGATATGGTCCTGATCGCCCATGAGCGTCTTCATATCGAGCGGCGACAGGTTGTAGAAGGTCTGTTTGGCTTTGCGGAGAAGGAACGGCTCAGCATTCAGTCCCTGCTTCTGGCGGGCGGCGCGTTCGGCGAGGACAGCGGACTTGGTAGGCTCCAGCACGCAATCAAGACGGCGAAGCACCGTAAAAGGCAGGATCACTTTGCCATATTCCGACTGCTTATAATCGCCGCGGAGGAGGTCGGCGACCGACCAGATGAAAGAGGACAGGGACTGTTGATTCATAGCTCCTTGGTTACCAGGAACCTCATTTTAGAACGGCACTCCCGCTATCGGGGATAGGCCGATGATGATACCACCGGAATCAATGAGGATAGGAACAGCCCAATATTGCGCATGATCGGACACTGTCCTTGCAGCCGGCGAAACTTTCAGCCGATCAATGAGAGCGCCGGCCGGAACGCAGGAGCAAGCGCTCCGAGCCAAGTCGCGGCTACATCCGTGGGAGGGCGTTTTTCGTCAACTTGGCACTGAGCGAACACTGGGAGTAAGCTCGGTGCTGTCCGTCCGGGTCCAAATATCCAGTCCTTTCGAATTTGGTGAGGGCGACAGGGAGCAAACTCTGTGGACCTGCATCACAATATGTTCTACAGTTATCGCGGTGCGACGGAAGACAACACCGATCGTGACCGCCAGATCGAGAACAATCTAACCAAGGCGCTGGTTAACACACTATCGCTCGGCCGCGAACCCGTGTGGCGTCGGTTCCTGGCCAACATCGGCCTGCCGGATGCGACCGACGCTAAGTTCCTCCTGCAGCGTCGCGATCTCCCTTCGGGTGGAGCTCGAAAAAAGCGCGACCGCGTTTTGCTTGGTATTTCGAAAGCAACATCGGATTGGGCGCCGGGACCTAGCCCCGAGCTGCCATATCCGAGTATCCCGGATGCCTGGATCTACGGTGACGGTTTCGCCGTCCTCGTGGAAAGTAAAGTTAGCGGCGACTTTTCCTCCGAGCAGATGAATGCTCACCTCGCCTGCCTCGGGACCCAGGGCGGGCCACCAAGAGTCGTCAAGAAAACCTGGGCGGAGATTCATTCCTTTTTCCGCGCACTCTTGCCAACAGTGGCCGACGATTCACGGGAGGGATTGTTAATTTGGCAGTTCGTTCAGTTCTTGGAGTACAGCGCGATGGCGGGGTTTACTGGTTTCCGACGTGACCATTTCGACTACTTCCTCTTGCATGACGACGAGGATGCACGGCTTTGGATTAAGGAGCAGATGGAGAGCTTCGCCGCTCGGCTGCTTAGTCAACTCCAGTCGTTCGCGGCATTCTATGAGGCCTTTGAAGTGGGCGTCCTAAGGCAGTCCGACTCATCGTGTTGGGTCGCCTTCGGCCCCAGGCCGTCCGGGTACCGCAACGTTACGCATCAGACGATATCGCTTCGCTCCGACGGCCTTCGTGCGTTTGTGAATACGGAATTGAAGGCCGCAACCGATCGGCTCAGGAATGCCCTTCAGCACCGCGGCACCGAGTTGCGCAGAACATTGCAGCATTTGCATCAAATCGGTCCTTTTCAGTTAATTCTAGAGGAGCGAACTCAACGACAGGCTTCTTTGTATGACTACACCCCGAAAATGCAACTCCACTCATCAATGCTGATTGAGAGCGCTGGCGATGTGGCGTGGAACGCTTTCGTGGAGACGCTGCGTCGACTGCCACTGCCCTATGTGCGGATCGAAAGGCGCATACCAGCGGCCGAGCTCATTGATCTTTCTCAACGTGGTGAGGAAATCCAATTCGTCGAGCAGATATTAGAACAGAACCACGCAATCGTAGATCTGATGAACGGGCCCAGTCCTGTGTTGCCAGCCTCACCTTGACGGTTTGTCGCCATTCCGTGCTTCTGCCCGCAATGCGCCGAATCGGAATAGGTTTGGCTTTGGCGTTCCCTCAGGGCGCCGGCTGGCAAACATTGTTCCCTTGGGCGGCCACCGGCGCAACGGGGGCAAACGTGGCGCGAACGCTGGCAACACGTCGAGGAAGTTTGTGCGAGGTGTTCTCTACTGGGGCCGAGCGCGTGGTCACCCGTGGTCACCCAATGTCTGTAAGTGTATGAGGAATTGGTAGCGCTAACGGGAATCGAACCCGTATTTAAGCCTTGAGAGGGCTCCGTCCTAACCGTTAGACGATAGCGCCGCTTGCGACCTCCATCTTACCAAAGTCGTGCCGATAGGGGAGATAATGGAAGCGCCATGCGGCGGCTCGTTTTTGTCCTGCTCCTTCTGGGAGTGCCATGCCTCCTCCCCGCGGCGGAGCGGTGGATCAAGTACACCTCCGGGCCGTTCGAGGTCGTCACCGATGCCGGTGAGCACGCCGGGCGTGAAACCCTGGTGAGGTTCGAGCAATTCCGCCATGCCGTCGGCCAGATTATCGGCGAACAGGATTTGCAAACGCCTCAGCCGGTTCGCGTGCTCGTCTTTCGCAATGCCGCGGGATGGACGCTTCCCGACCCCGTCAGCGAGGGCCGCGACCGCTATGCTATTGTGCTTCAGGAGAAGGCCGCCTTCTCTCCGGCGCTCTATACGGCGCTCCTGCACCTGTTCCTGAATACCAATACCAACCGCATGCCGGCACGGTTCGAACACGGCCTTATCGAATTCTTTTCGACGTTCGAATCGCAGGGCGTCCACATCACGGTGGGAACGCCGCCCCCCGGACCGCCGGATCTCGACTGGGCGCGCATCCACCTGCTGGTGGTCGACCCGAAATATTACGGCCGCATTCAAGTGCTGCTCTACAATTTGCGCCGCGGCGTGGATGAGGACACCTGCTTCCGGAACGCTTTCGCCAAATCGGCCGCGGAAATTGAGACTCAGGCCAAAGAGCACCTCGCCGCCGGCAATTTCCAGACCACCACTATCTCCGGACGCCCTATGGCGGAGCGCGATTTTCCTGACCGGCCCGTGTCCGACGCCGACGCCCGGCTGGCGCGTGCGGATCTGCTGGCGGGCTCCAAATCGGCCGCCGAATACCGCGCCCTGCTCAACGATCACACTCATGTCGCCGAAGCCCAGGAGGGACTCGGATTGCTCGCGCTTCGCGATCGCCGCAATGCCGAAGCGCAGCAGTTTTTCGCGGAAGCCATGAAGGCGGGAAGCACCAGCGCCCGCTGCTACATTGAGTACGCGCGCCTTGAGCCCGATAACGAGAAGGCCTCGCAAGCGCTCCTTAAGGCGGCGGGCCTCAATCCTAAATTGGATGAGCCTTTCGCCATGCTGGCCGCGCGCGATACCGACCCGCAGAAGCGCCTGGCCCACTGGAAAGCAGCCGCCGAGCGCAACCCGCGCAATGCAGCGTATTGGAAGGCTCTGGCGGAAAGCTACCTGGCAGATCATAACTACAAGGAAGCCGCCAATGCGTGGACCAAGGGCGAGCAGGCCGCCACCGATCCGGCCGAACGCCAGCGCATGCAGCAGGCGCGCGCCGCCATCGAACAGCAGCGCCTGGACTACGAGGACACCGAAAAGCGCCGCAAAGCCGAGGAAGATGCGCGCGAGACCGAGCGTCTCAAACAGGAAGCGCTGGCCCGCGTCCACCAACTGGAGGCGAAAGCGAATCAGGGCGAACCGAAATCGGCCTCGGCCGTCGTCCCCTGGTGGGAAGGCCCCAAGCCTTCGGGCAGAGTGCATGGCAGGCTGCAGCAGGTGGATTGCATCGGCGCTACGGCGCGCCTGGTGGTGGAAAGCGACGATCACAAGACCGTGCGGCTGCTGGTAGCGGACCCCGCAAAGATCGCGATCACCGGCGCCGACCGACAGACGCTGGGCTGCGGCAAACAGACTCCGCGCGCCGTCTTGATCGAGTTTTTCCCCAAGGCCAATGCCCGTCTGGGAACCGCCGGCGAGGTGGCCACCATCGAATTCCAGTGAGCCCGGGCGCCCAGACCTCCCGCCTTGGATGGGTGATGCTTTCGGTCTTCGTGCTCTCGAGCGCCATCAATTATCTCGACCGCCAAACCCTGGCAGCTTTGGCGCCTCTGCTACAGCACGAGTTTCGCCTTTCGCGCGAAGAGTACGGTTGGATTCTGGGAGCTTTCTCGGCCACCTACGCCGTCAGCGCGCCGCTGGCGGGCGCTCTCATCGATGCCGCCGGCCTGAACCGGGGCGTAAGCCTGGCGGTAGGGGTATGGTCGTGCGCCGGAATCGCCACCGGCTTTACTCGCGGCCTGAGCGGATTGATCGGTTGCCGCGTGGTGCTGGGAGCCTCCGAGGCCGCGGGCGTGCCCGCCGCGGGCAAGGCCATCCATCAGTACCTGCGGCCGCCGGAGTGGGCATTAGGCAACGCCGTAAATCAGGCGGGGATCAGCCTGGGAGCTATGGTGGCGCCGCCGCTGGCCGCGTGGTTCGCCGCCACGCGCGGATGGCGCGAAGCGTTCGTCCTCACTGGCGCGCTGGGCCTCGCCTGGATTCCACTATGGAATTGGGCCGCGCGCCGCGCTGCCTTCCCCGCCCCCGCGAAATCCGACCCGGGCGCCGGACGCCGCGTGCTGCGCGACAGGCGCTTGTGGGCTTTCGTGCTGGCCAACGCCCTCAGCATGGTAGGCTATTCGCTCTGGACGAACTGGACGACTCAATATTTGGTGGATGAGCATCGGCTGACCCTTTCGCAATCGGCGTGGTACGCCTGGATTCCGCCGGTCTTCGCGCTGGCAGGCGGCTTTGCGGGCGGGTGGCTCTCCCGGCGGCTGATGGAACGCGGCCTTGCCTCCATGGCGGCGCGCTTCCGCGTTTGCGGGGTGGCCGCGGCAATCTCTCTCGCTACGCTTGCCATCCCTGCCGCACCCACGCCTGCCTGGGCGTCCATCGGAATTTCACTCAGCATCTTCGCCGTGGCCGCGTTTAGCGTCAATATGTACAGCCTGCCGCTCGACGCATTCGGCGGCCCGCGCGCCGCCTTCGCCGTATCCATCCTGGTGGCTTCCTATGGCGCGGTGCAGTTTCTCTTATCGCCGGTCTTCGGCCGGATGGCCGATCTGCACAACTGGGCAGCGCTCACCACCACGGCGGCCTTCACTCCCCTGGCCGCCTGCGCGGTGCTTTGGGGGTCAAGGTCCGTCAGATGAAGCAGCGCCTGAAGCGATGGATCTTCGGGCTGTTGGGAAAGGACCCGGAAGCCGTGGTGGTGGCCTTCGCCAGCGGCGACCCAGAGCTTTGCCGGAGGATGGCCGAAGAGGTTCGCCGCCTGGAACCGGGCCGCAAACACTTCTTCGCGACTGCTGAAGACTGGAACAAGCTGCGCCGGGAGCTGAAGCGCTACCGCATAGGGCTGGCGCCAGTGATGCTGGGCCCGGAACCGAACGCTCTCCGACGCGCCGCTTATCGCGCCGCTCCACGCAAAATTCTGGCATTTAATACCCGGCTGGAACGCCACCACCTGCGTCCCAACCTGGCATCTTTCCTCTTCTGGCGCGGCGTGCCGCTCGACCGTATCTACCTTCGCCCGCACTGGTGGCCCTGGCCGAAACGCGAGCATTCGGTAATCCCTCAGGGCTGCCGGATATTTGCCGGCCGCGCCTGTTCGCCGGAGCGGCGGCGTATCGCCGTTCTATCCCCGTACCTGCCCTATCCGCTTTCGCATGGCGGCGCGGTGCGCATCTTCCATATCCTGCGCGAGATGGCGCGCGAATTCGATGTCGAGCTGTTGGCCTTCACCGAGGACGGGCAGCAGGCGCCCGCGGCGCCGCTGCTGGAGTTCTGCGCGCGCGTGGCGCTGGTGGAAAAGCCGCGCTACCGCGAGCCGCGCTGGTCCACGCTGCTGCCGCCCGAGGTGCACGAATACCGCTCACCGGCCATGCGCAGCGCTCTCGAACACGAGCGCCGCGAATTCGGTTTCGAAGCGCTGCAGGTGGAGTACACACAGCTTGCCGAATACGGCGGCGATATCCTGGTGGAGCACGACGTCACGTTCGACCTGTTCGCCCAGCTCGCACGGCGGGAAAAAACACTCTCGGCCAAATGGGATTGGTTCCGCTGGCGCCGCTTCGAACGGCGGGTCACACGGGCTTTTCCACGAGTGGCCGTCATGTCGGCCAAAGATGCGGAAATGCTGCAGCCCGGGGCGCGGTGCACGGTGATCGAGAACGGCGTGGATCTGGCCCGCTTTACCGCCACGCCGGAATCCGCCGGCCAGCGACTGCTGTTCATCGGATCGTTTCGCCACTTTCCCAATGTCGCGGCATATCGTTTCTTTGTGGAATCAGTGTGGCCCCTCCTTCGTGAAAAATTTCCGGAAGCCACGGTTACGGTGGTCTGCGGGGCCGACCATCTGTTGTACTGGCGGGCCTTTGCCGATTCTCCTGAACCTGCGGCCGACCCGCGAATCCGGCTGCTGGACTTCGTG
>JADMIO011081572.1_pt1 | contig 10473 bp, 10 predicted proteins | sample 8958161 | NCBI WGS metagenome assembly JADMIO01 (sample SAMN16585339, study PRJNA669376) | soil metagenome | isolation source: Crop rotation soil | place: USA: Cullars Rotation, Alabama | collected 2011
CCGCCGGCGACGCGCTCGCAGACGCGATCGGCCACCGCCGCCTCCTGCTCGTCCTCGACGGCTGCGAGCACCTCGTAGACGGCTGCGCGGCGCTCGTCGAGCCGCTCCTTCGCCGCTGTCCGAACCTGAGGGTCCTCGCGACGGGCCGCGAGCCGCTCGGGATCGAAGCCGAGGCGCGCTGGCGTGTCACCGGCCTGAGCGTCCCCGCCCCGTCCGCCCCGCCGTCGAAGGTGCGCGCGAACCTCGCCGTGCGGTTGTTCGTGGCCCGCGCCCGCGAGGCGGCCGGATCGTTCGTGCTCTCGCGCGACCACATCGGGGCCGTCGCCACCATCTGCCGCCGGGTCGACGGCCTTCCGCTCGCGATCGCGCTTGCCGCCGCGCGCGTGGCGGTCCTGACGCCTGAGCAGATTGCCGCACGCCTCGACGACGCACTGGGATGCCTGGGAACGGCGGCGAAAACGGGATCGCCGCACCACCGCAGCTTTGCCGCGGCCCTCGACTGGAGCTACGACGCGCTGCCGGCGAACGAGCGACTGCTCCTCGCGAACCTGTCGGTCTTCGACGGCGCCTTCACCATCGGCGACGTCGAAACGGTCTGCCGCGAACACGGTCTCGAGTCGACCGACGCGCTCGACCTGCTCGCGTCCCTCGTCAACCGATCGCTCGTCGAGGTGCGGCTGCGGCGCCGGCCGGCCGCGGGCGAGAACTGCTACGAGCTGCTGAACCTCGTCCGGCAGTACGCGCGCAAGCGGCTGGCGGAGCCCGGTGTCGGGCAGCGGGACCGGCGGTTTGCCGCCCTCATCCGCCCTGCAGGACCTGCGGGGCCGCAAGCGGCAGCGACAGCACCCACAGGCCCACGCATGTGTACGCGACCATGAGCGCCAGCATCGGGATCTGGCTCACGATGCCGTGCCGGCGCGACGGGAAGAGGCGCAGCGCGATCACGTGCGCGAGGTAGACGGCGACGACGTGGCCGGCGAGCATCAGCATCACCTGCGTGTGCCAGATGACACCCATGTTCAGCGGCGCCTGCGCCGCCCGGTCGATTGGAACCAGATGCCATCCCCATCCGAACGGATCCGACGCGAGCGGGACGAGCGCGGGCAGCTGGCGCAGGAGCACCGTGTAGTAGTGCGTCGCGTGATACACGAGCGCGATTGGCACCAGCGACAGCGCGAAGCGCGTCGCCAGCGTGCCGAGCGATGCCGTCGTCCCAGTCGCCCGCCGGGCGCAGGCCATGACCGCCAGATACAACAGCAGGTAGAAGAAGGGGGACAGCACCAGCCCGAGGCGCTGGTACACGAGGTACCCGTTGGTGAGCGCGACCTGCGCCGCGATTGGATCCGAGCCCCAGAGCGGCTGCGCGAGCGGCAGCAGGCGCTGCCAGTAGAGGCTCACCCAGAAGAACGTCTCGTGCAGCGCGTCGTAGGTCGTCGATGACAGCATGAAGAGGACGAACACGATCAACGTGACGTGCCTCGGCCGCTCGTAGAGCGCGGCAACGAAGGGCGCGCGGAGGCGGATGCGCACGAAGCCGTCGTCGCCGTCCTCCTCGTACTCCACGGGCGCCATCGTGCTGACGAGCGCGAAGTACACGCCGAAGACCTCGGCGTGCTCGAACCACACGCGCCGGCCGAAGAGGTACGCGCCCGCGAGCGTCGCGACCGAGTACGCCAGCAGCGCCGCCGAGAGCGTCGACGGCCGCGGCAGGACGAAGAGCTCGATCCAGATCAGCGCGACGTACCACGCCCACGCCGGCAGGTAGCCGAGCGCCGCCGGATAGCGAAGCCGCGCGCGCGAGAGATCGACCCCGAGCGCCTCAACGCCGTCTGCAAGCGTCCGCCACGGACTGATCGTCCGGTAAAGGTCGCCCGCGAGCGCGGTGACATAGGTGAAGCCGAGCAGAAATGCGATCCAGAAGAGCGTCGTGCTGATATTCGCGGTGGGGTCGGATGTGCCAATCAGCCCGGCGAGCGTGGTGAGCGCCAGCGCGCCGGCGGCACCCGCGCGAAGGAGCCGGACCATCCACGACCAGGCGCGCCGTGGCGCGGGACTCTTGGGCGAGATGTCCCACCGCCGGTACGTCTCTGCCGCCGCCGGCGTCCCGACGGCATACGCGACGACCGAGAAGGACACGATCAACGTGGCGGCGCACGCGTAGAGGTACATCCAGAACGGGATCGGCAGCGCATACGGATCGAGCAGCACGTGTGCCGATGCCGTCGCAGGCAGCAGGACGACCGCGACGACGGCCGCGGCGACGGAGAGCCGCTTCGCCTGCCGGCGTTTCATCGGGGCTGCACCTCCACGGCGGCGACCTGTGCATGCGTGCCGTCGGCCCCGATCAGGTGCACGCCGTAGCGCCCGGCACGGTCGGCGACGAAGCTGCTCGTCGTCGTACGGCGCGGCTGGAGATCCATGACGAGATGCTGCTCGTACTCGTGCACGTGCAGCGTGCCGGCGCGGTTGGACGTCACGATCAGCGTCACCGTGTCGCCCTGCACGACGTCGAACGCCGGCGCCCCGGCCGCCAGATGGTCGTCGACGAGGGCGAGCCGGAACGTGCGGACCTGCGGCTCGCGGGCGCCGTGGAGCGCCGACGCACGGAACAGCGCGTAGGTGGCGGCGAGCAGGCAGACCGTGACCGCGATCACGGTCAGGCCCCGCCGCGCGCTGGCGGTCACGGCTTGATCGACTTGCCGAGCGACGCCAGGCGGTTGGTGAATCTCACGATCTGAAACCCGTTGTCGTGGCTCGTGAACCACAAGTGGAGCTCGCCGCCGCGGCGGTCCCAGCGCACGTTCGACGAGGTCCAGTCGGTGTACCGGCCCGGCCGGCGCGAGTAGAGGTCCGACGAGCCGAGGCGCGCGCGCATGTTGCCGTCGGTCGGCGGCTTGTAGTACGCGATCTCCTTCGGCCGGAGCGGATCGCGGATGTCGAACACGCGGAGGCCCGATTCGAAGTAGCTGCAGGCCAGGTACTGTGCGTCCAGCGGGTTGTCGGCCGTGCAGTAGTGGCTGGAGTAGCCGAAGATGTCGGCGAACCCGGTGTCCTGCTGCACGGCCGCGCAGTTGGCCGGATCGTGAACCTCCAGCATCAGCTTCGAGACCACACGCGGACGCCGCTCGTCGCTGATGTCGATGATGCGCGCGAAGCCGAACGGCGGCAGGTTCTGCGCGCAGGCGGCCTTGCCGCCCTCCGCGATGCCGCCCGCGCCGGCCTCGTCGGTGAAGACGATGTAGGGCCGTCCGCCGATCTGGACGCGGTGGGTGTTCTGCGCGATCGTGCCGTCGTTCCAGAACACCGATCCGACGATTGAGGGCGCGGTCTTGGTCCTCGTCTGAAACCCGGTGACATCCGAGATGACGAGGCCGTTTTCCCTGGAGCCATCGCCGCGAAGCCCGCCCGGCTGCGCGGTGTACAAGCGGTCGCCCGCGGCGTTGAGCGACAGATCGTGCGGCACGCCGACACCGTTCAGCCCGGGCCACGTGCCGATGAGCGACGGCTTCGACACGTTTTCGACGTCGATCGGATATGTCGTGGTCCTCAGCTGCGCGCCGTAGTAGGTGCGGCCATCGGGCGAGAAGTCGCCCGCGTGGCCCTTGACCGCGGCGTCGAGGACCACGCTCGCCTTCAGTACCGGGCGGCGGCAGTCGGTGATGTCGTAAATGGCGAATCCGGGCTCGCGGCCGCTGCCGTTGTCGGCCTGCACGGCGGCGAGCAGTCGGCGCGCCGGATTGACCTTCAGCGATTCCCAGGGATCCCACATCGATCGTGCGTCGAGGTACGCGGACGCCGTCGGGTGCTTCGGATCCGACGCATCGACGACGACCACGCCGCGGCGATCGCGGCCGTCCCGGTTGGCGGTGCCGTAATACGCGCAGCGATCGAACGACGCCATCTGCCAGGTCGCGCCGTCACCCTGAAACTGGCCCACCAGCTCCAGGTTGCAGTTGTACGCCCGGGTCGACGCGCCGGTCATCCGCTCGGCCAGCGACGTCTGGCCCTGGAGCGCCGTCTCGACCCGATCCGCCGTCCCGCACTCGGCGCGCGGCACCGGCCTCGACGCGGCCTCCGGCGCTGCCGTGCTGCGGACGGTGACGGCGCCGGCAACGGCCGCCGCGAGCGCCGCCGACAGCGCGATCGGCAGACGAAGCGATGGGCTCATGACGCACCTCCCGAAGTGCGGCAAGCCTAAGCGGCCGCGAGAGACCAGTCAACAGCTATTGGTCGGGACAGGCGCGGGCGGGAGAACGTCAGGCGGCCATCACAGCGATCTGGTCCGCGGCGGGAGCCAGAAGCGGCGGTTGCAATCGAAGCAGCGGTACGGCTCCTTGTTCCGCACCCGCATCACCCATCGGTCGTACCAGCGCGCGCGCGACCGCGTCGTCTTCGACGACCCGCAGCGCGTGCAGTGGGCGAATTGAGGATCCACGACGAACGTCATACGCGACTCTGCCATCTCGTGGTCACAAGCTGGCGGGCCCCGGCCAGTCAGCATTCGCGCCGGCTGCCTGCAGCCGCTGCAGCGCGCGCACCTGCAGCCACAGCACTTCAGGTGTACACGGCTTCGTCAAGAACGCATCGCATCCGAGGTGGAACGCTTCGTCACGCGTGGTCGTCATGCCGCTGACGACCACGATGGGAATGCGCGCGGTGAGGCTGGATTGCCGCAGGTGCATCAGCACCGTCCAGCCATCGACGCGCGGCATCGCCAGGTCGAGCACGACGAAGTCGGGGGCGAGCGTTTTGGCCTTGTCGAGGCCAAGCCGCCCGTCGACCGCCGTGAATACGGTCCAGCCTTTTGTCCGGAGGTACGTTCCGTAGATCCGCCGCGAATCAGCATCATCGTCGATCACGAGCACGATCGGCTGATCCGCCGCCTTATTTTTTTTTGGCGACATCTAATTCGATTACGTACTTGTATCTGCCCCGAAAATGGTGTTGCAACGTTATTGCCAGCACATATGCCTCTTGAGCACAAATACGGTCCGGCGAGGACAGATTGGACAGGTTCGAACGGAATCGTTGACCGCTCATGCATCCGCCGTTTTTGGCGCTCGGGCGCGATCCGACCGGTTTTCTGCCCCTGCACCCGTGTCTCCTATAATCGCGGGATGGGACGGCAGGTGCGGTGGAGGGCCATTGGCGCGGTGGCGCTGGCGGTTGCGGCGGCCGCGCTCGGCAGCCGATGTGCGGCCGACATCCAATCCCCGACCCCGGTTCAGTCGCGGCCCGACGAGGTCGCCCCCGGCCCGCCCGCCTCGATTTCCCTCTCGGCAGTGTCGGGCGTCGGATCGAGCGCCGGCACAGCTTTCGTGTCCGTGGTCGTCCTGGATCGCGCTGGGAAGCGCGTTCCACATGTGGATGTCGCGCTCGACACATCGACCGGGACCATCACACCCGCGTTCGTGACGACCGACGACGTGGGCGGCGGCCAGGCGACGCTCAGCGCGAACCGCGATGCGGTCGTGACGGCGCGTACGGGTGAGGTGGCCGCGACCACACGAGTCACCGCCAACGCGCCGCCGCCGCCGACAACGCCAACGCCTCAGCCGCCTCCGCCCTCGTCCACGCCCGCGCCGCGAATCACGCTCGTCATTTCGCCGGCTACGGCACAGCCCGGCGCAAGTGTCGTGCTGGCCGCGAACAGCGTCGACACGTCCTTTGCGCCGACGCAGTTTTCGTGGACCTTCGGCGACGGCGCGAGCGAATCGACGACGACGCGCACGACCACGCACATCTACACGTCGAACAACAACTATCTCGCCGGCGTGACGGCCACTGACGCGGCCGGCCGATCGGCGACGGCAACGCAGGGCGTCAGCATCTTCCCCTTGACGCCGACGCTGCAGGTGGCGGTCTCCTGTGCCCCCGAAGTGGTGTTCGTCGTGGGCAACGATGTGACGTGCACGGCGACCGTGAGGCAGAATGGCACCGACATCACGCAGTACGTCCATTCGTACCGGTTCACGTTCATGAACGGAACGGGCACGACTGCGACGGTCGCCAACGTGGTGACGACCCAGGGACCGACCGCGCGCTACGGGTTCCACACGAGCGGCGACAAGACCGTCACGGTGCTGGCGACAGGTGACGACCTGCAGTTTGGACGAGGCTCCGCGACGTTCACGATGCAGTGAAAAAGGGGTCGGGAGTCGTTTTGGCCGGCATTAAAAAAACGACTCCCGACCCCTTTTTCACTCGGCGGCGGTGCCGCGGTGCAGGCCCGCGATCCACGTCAACGCTTCGTCCAGATCGCGCATCAGCGCGTCTCGCCCACCGCCGAAGCTGTGATCGCTCGATTGGACCTCGTAGAGACGTCGCGTCGGCGTATCCGGACCGAGCAGGCGGCGGGATTCGGCCGACGTCACGTAGCTGTCGTTGGTGGACTGGATGATCGCCAGCGGCGTCGATCCCAGGCGCTTGATCGCGGGGTAGGTCTGGATGCGGCCCTTGTCGTCGGTTTCGATGCCGGCCGCCCGCTGCCTCGCCTCGGCCGGAATGGACAGGTCGTCGAACTCGCGCGTCAACGCAATCGCCACCGCGCCGGCGATGCCGGGGTTCAAGGTGGGGTCACCGCCGGCCGCAATCACGACGTTCGCGCCGCGTGACATTCCGGTCAGGATCAGCGGCGTCGTCTCGGGCAGATCCAGGCCGCGCCTGGCCGCCGCCACGATCGAGACGAAGGCGTCGCGTGCCGCGAAGTAGTTGGGACGTTCTCGCGACTGCGCGAGCACCCGCTCGAACGCCTCCGGAGAGCTGAACCCCGCGACCGGGACGCCGCGCTCGGCCAGATGTCGGAACAGGGCCATGCTGGTGCCGCGCAGCCCGCCGTCGCCGCTCGCGAACACGACGAGAAACGCCGGCGGACGTGGCGATGTCGGCTTCGCGAGCGTGAGGCGGACCGGCGATTGCGCGACGGTGACGGTTGCCTCGCTCGCCACGAAGACGCCCGGCAGCGAGGCGAGATGCCCCGCGCAGGAAGCGGCGAGCAGACACGCGGCGCCCACCGCGGCGCGGCGCACGACGTCATCGAATCGCATGCCACGGATGATGGCATCCGGGCGTTCGAAAACGAAGCGAAATGGCGACGCCGCTTCGCACAGCACGCGCTGACGCGGTCGACTGGCGGGCGTCTATGTGAGCGGAATGGACCTGACTTTTCTGGCGCGCCCGGGGGGATTCGCGAAAGGTTGCAACGCTGAAATTCTATGGAATCGCGGCGTGAGTCAGACGGCGACTACACGACTTCGGCAGCGTGGTCAGCGTCTTTCGCGGAACGCCGCAGGAATTCCACGGCGTTCAGAAGCGCCTCGACGTGGTCCAGCACTTGGGCCCTGAGAGCCGCGACTTCGCCTTCTCGTCGCCTTTTGAGAACGTTGCTCAGATCATTGCGCAGTCCCACATGGATCACCTGCTGGCGAACGACCTGCTCGTACGCCCACTCGTTCGTCGGCGCAGAAGTCCGCAGGCGTTCCAAGGCCGCCGCCCACGTCATATTTTCTCTCGGCCAGTGTCGTACCATCGCAAACAGTTCACCTTGAACGCCTTCCAATAACGTTCGGAGTTCGGCCGCTGCGGCAGTGTCCTGCGCAGAATCGATGGCGAGCAGCGTGCACGCCTGCTCTGCGGCGTCGAAACGATCAATCACTGACGGCATGACTCGACCGATGAGTTGGCGAACACGGGTCGGGCGCTGAACAGCCGCATACAGCTGTATTTGCCGTGTCGCGTAGGAATGAGCAGTCGGGGAGCCAAGCTGCCCTACGTCCGTTACATATCGCACAACTCCCGAAGACGTTGAACTGACAACCGAATTGATCCCGAGTTGTGTGGCATCGAAATCGATCCCGATGGGACGCGGCAGGATCGTTTTGACTTGTCGCAATGCAAACGCGGCTTCATCTTCGACGTCAGATGTAGGCACCGTCGCCGCGACGTCGGGGCGATCGCTGAGAGCGGTAAGCGCCCAACGCACACGGTCACGTGCTTCGGTGACACTGGGGACAAGCTTGTTGCGGGTCCTCGCATCGTCTAGCCAGTCCGTGAGCCACTCGTCGATCTTTTTCAGGTTGTCGCTCATAGGTTCCTGCACAATTTTCGCATTCTTCCGCCCAAATACGCCGTACAATGCGACGGCGGCAGGGCGGGACTGATCATCTCGCACTGACGGCCGGTCTCTCCGCCCGGCCTCCGCCGTTTCCTTCCCACACTCCTGCGGAGCGCGTGCGGAGACGCGACCGTGGGCGACCCGCCGGACGACGATCCCTTTTTTGCGGCCGTCGGCAAGATGCTCAACGCGTCGGAGGACGAGATCCGCGCGTGGCAATCGGAGTACGCGTCCCAGCGCCCCTCGAATGACGAACGCGACTCCGACGGCTACGAACTGCGCTCATTCCTATTCGCATTTCTGAAGCGGCAGCACAGCAAGGATGCGGAGTATTTTTGGAATCTCGTCGATGGGCTCACGATCGGGCGGCTGCCGCCAGCCGAACTTCGAGAACTCGTGTCGCGTGCGCTGGAGAAGCTCGAAACCGACAGAGCGAAGGCGCCGCCGCGACGCGGACGTCCCGCTGAGGCCGTTCGGTTGCTGCCGCACGTCGATCCCTTACTGAGCGACGCCATTCGCCGGGAATACCGCGAGTTGTGCGAGGTCTTTCGAGACTTCTCGGCAACACGCCGCCACTATCATGCGACCGTGCGCCGGAAACGTTCCGCCGCGCGCAGGATGCGCGATCAAGTACGCTCTTCGCCGCTCGGACTCCGTCTGCTGGCGGCGTGCTGCTTCCGTGTCTACTTCGACACGAAGCGATTGACGCCGACGCAGATGGCCGCGAATCTGATCCACCGCGAGACGAAACGTTGGTATCGCACCAGCGAGAAGGCGTGTCGAGCGGCAGCCGCAACAACGCTGAGCTCGAGCGGGCGCGAGCGCGCGCTGCGCGGCGCCGCGCAGGCGCTAGAGCATCGCCACCAGCTTCGCTCTTGGCAGACCCTCCACGATCGCCTCAAGCGTTCACCTCGATCCAAGCACCCTCCCCGAGCACAGGATCGCTGATGCTGAACGGGGTGCAAATTCAAGAAACAAGTTGAATTGTCCCCCCGATAAAAGCACAACGCACAGCCGCACACTACCGGTGTGGTCAGCGAAACATTCCGGATTGCGTTGTTGAGGTACCGAGCGCACGGGGGCCGCCAATGGCGGCTGGCCGTCAATCACGGCCTTTCCCCGAGCCTCTTCAGCGCAACGATCTCGGGTGCACGACGGTGCTCGTGGGATCCGCGTGTCGTTGCCATCGGGGTGTCGCTGGGGCTGACGGCTGACGAGGTCTTCGTCGGCGATGACGACGACGAGCAGATGGCGTCATGAGCGACTTGCGCGACTACGTGCCGCCGGGCCCCGGCGAGCCGCTCGACGCGGTGCAGCACGCGCTGCTTCGGATGTGGGTTGGCATTATCAGTCGCCGCATCCGGAAGCAGCTAGCCGAAGAGCAGCGGCAAGCTGAGTCGACGCGACCGGTGGCCGAACTTCCAGCGTGGGGCGAAGAGCCACCGTCGATGAGGGCGCAGTGTCCTACGACGTAGTAGCCATCGTGCGCGCTGCCCGCTTGCCAGCGACGATGCGGCACCGAGCGGCTGCGAAGGCGGTGCTCTACGCGCTCGCTCATTATTGCGCGGACGATGGGGGGAATGCGTTTCCGTCGCTCGCGACCATCGCGGCACACACGGAACTCGGCGGCAGCCGCATTCGCGAGTGTCTCAAGGCGCTGGCGCGGGCCGACATCATCATCGAGCAGGCCCCCCCGGGCCAGCACCGGCCTCGCACGTGGCGTCTCAACCTCGACCGTCTTCGTGCGTGCGGGCTCGTACGCACAGAAGACCAGCCGCAGCCAGTCGTGCACCCCGCGGGAGGTCTGACAGTCGCAGACCTGCACCCGGGAGTAGGTCTGACGACCACCGCGGACGTGCACCCGGGGGAATGTCTGACGGTCGTAGACGTGCACTCGGGTGAAGGTCTGAAAGCGATGCGCACCGAGCCGTCGCCGCATCCAGACCCCCCAATTTGGACATCCAGACCCCCCAATTTGGAATCCAGACCTTCATACGGGGAACAACGATCAGATCAATTGAAAGGTCATATGAATAAAAGCGCGCGCGCCGACGCGCGAGTGCTGCCGCCGGAAGCACCGACGCCGAGCGTGGAGCCCGAGGCCGACGCCCCCGACGTGCGGATGATCACCAAACTCGTGGACGTGATGCTGTCCGGTCTGCAGCGCCGGGGCGAGACGCTGTCTGACGGAATTCTCGCGCACATGGTGAAGTGCCGTTGCCGGGCGCAGGCGCCGCCCGTGCCCTTCACCGATGCCGTCATCGCGGAGGCGATCACTCTGGCGCGCCGCTCGAATCAGCACGAGACGAGTACCGGTACAACCTGAAGAGTTAGGAGGACATCATGACCGAGCCGACGAC
>JADMIO011081573.1_pt1 | contig 10473 bp, 13 predicted proteins | sample 8958161 | NCBI WGS metagenome assembly JADMIO01 (sample SAMN16585339, study PRJNA669376) | soil metagenome | isolation source: Crop rotation soil | place: USA: Cullars Rotation, Alabama | collected 2011
CTGTAGTTAGCGGACCGCTTCCGTTACCAACTGAAAAGAAGATCTTTACAGTATTGCGTTCACCGCACGTTAACAAAAAAGCACGCGAACAGTTCCAACTGTGCTCTTACAAACGCTTGTTAGACATTTACAGCTCTAACTCAAAAACTGTTGACGCTTTAATGAAGCTTGAATTGCCAAGCGGTGTTGAAGTGGAGATCAAAGTGTGAGTTCAGGGTAGAATCAAGATTCAGGAAACAAGAATCAAGATATACGAAGCCATTTCCGAAAGGGGGTGGCTTTTTTGTTGATTTAATACACAAACGTCATTGCGAGCGATAGCGTGGCAATCTCAGAAGCGACAGGAAAGAGGATTGTTCTTAAATACACTCCTATGAATGAAGTAATACATCGGCGCGAGATCGCCACTTCGCCTCACACCGGCCGGCTCATCGCGATGACGACAATGGGAAGGTTGGATTTCTTATTATCTACTGTTTCGAAACCCAGCGAGAAATAGATCGTAGAATCAAAACTTCAATATACATTTCATTCTTGGTGAAGCGATTCTATCGCGTTATCATTTTCTTGAACGAAGGGGATAAATAATAACTTTAAAATAATTACTTTCCGACCTTCCCCGCCCCTACAAGCCCACCCGCCGCAACGGCCATCGCCAATAATAAAGTGGTCCACTCCGCACCATTCTTAATATTAGCAGCCAATACCGGTACGCTATACAGCAATGCAAAAACCAGCAGCATTATACCCATAGCTAAAGCGGCGGTTTGCGCGTAACGCCTGGCAATAATGCAAACGGCGAGGGCAACCATGGCGGCGCCAACTAAATAATCAAGCACTTTGGCGGCAGGTAAGTAGGCCGGTATTTTAGGGGTAACTAAGGCCGGATGCATAAAATGAGCTACGCCCAATAGTGTTAAAGGCAGGGCATATAAAATAATGCCCGTTTTGTTGAATGTTTTTACGGAAGTAAGCATCATAGCCGTACCTAAAATGGCCAGATCCTGCATGGCGCGTATCCAGTTATTGATCTCGTGTGGCGCAGATAAAAGTTTTGGAATATGGATCAGCAGGATAAAGCCCAGTATCATTAAACTTAAAAGCAATGCCGCTAATGTCGTTTTGCGCCTTAGCAAAAAGCTTATGCCGGCTAATATCATGCCTGCACCGGTAAGTGCGGCCCAAAGGATAGGTACGGGCATATAAGCAGGCACCAATGTGGCCACAAATTGCAGATAAATAAAATGCTGCAGTCCGGTGCCGATAAAGGCAAGCCCTAATAAAACTGAGCCGATGATAAGGCATTTATGTGCAAATACACGCTGACGTACGCCCATGGTTTTAGGTAGATTGGTTTAAACAAAGTTAACCGATTGGTTTACAAATGCAAATTCTGCGTTGATGCGGGGGCTGCATGCTCTACGATTTAAACCGGTAGGCTTTGTTTAGCGGTCGGAATAAACGTACATGTAAATGACCATTATGCAGATGCAAGCGCCTACAGCCGTATTTAAAAAATTAACCACATTATTTCCTATCCAACCCTTGCGCTCCAGGCCGGCACCTAAAACAGAGTCGGTTAGATTCCCGCAAAAGCCGGCAATAACTATCCACAATACCGATATATCCCACTCAAAAAACCAGGCGTGAATAAGCGCGATAGCAAATGCGCCTACTATACCTATCAATGTACCTTCCAAACTTACCACGCCATCTAATCCACGGGTGTCTCGTTTAAAAGTGAGTATGTTGTAAAACCGCCGGCCATAAACCGTTCCTAATTCAGAAGATAAGGTGTCGGCGGTAGCTGCGGCAAAACTCCCGGCTATAATAAATGAGACAATATAAAAGTGGTAGGCGTTCCAATTTAATAAGCTTAGAATAGCCGCTACGCCGCTGTTGGCTATCACCTGTGCTGCTGTACGCCTGCCTTTTTGGGTATCTGAAGCATTCATCACCATCTTTTTATTGCGTTGCCATTTAGTAGCAGCCGAGCCAACAGTAAAGAAAAACGTAAGCATGATAAAACAAGCCAAACCACCACCTTTAAAAATAATAAAACCGGTAATAACACCCGTTATACTGCCTGCAACGGTAAGCTTTCCCGAGGTATAGCTCCATACCCCTGCAAGCAGCAATATAGCGTAGATAATTATGTCAGTTACAGGCATGGGTTGGTTCGGTATAGCTTGTTATTTTTGTTCCGCCTTCAGGTTAAAAATCACTGTTTTTGTAGTATGTCTGATTATCAATATTTTAATCAGTTTTTACAGCTAATTTTCCTGACGAATAAGTTGCTTCGCTTTGTTCCGCTTAAGAATTTAAGGTGTTAATTATCAGTCTATTAAAAAAATGAGTGTTCCACTCTGTTCCGCTTGTTCCGGAACAGAAGCGGTGCGAATTTATAGCTCGCGCGTCTCTAAAAAGTCCTGCCAAACGCCTTCGAGTTCGTCAACCAACTGCGGCGTTATAGAAATCCCTGAGGCCTGCGGTGTCCAGGTCTGTTTAGCCAGGTCGCCGGTTTTTAGTATATCAAGCGTGAGTATGGGTTCCTTATCAGGGTTAAGCAGGGTGTCAAACTGAATGTTAACCCGGTAATAATGCCTGCCATTACGGAAGGCTACATAAGGCTCTGATGATATCACACCCGAGGCGAATATGCCCTTAGGCTCAACCCCAACACGCACAACAAATGCCTTGTCGCCAGGTTGAATGTTTTTGTGGCTGGCGGCACTCCAGTTATCTTCCAGCACTCCGCCCGATCGTAGCAGGGCTATATCATCATCCAGATCGGCCCATTCAAACTTAACCGGGTTCCAACCGAACAGAAAGGCCCTCATCCTCTGCCCATCAGCTCATCCACCTTATTCCGCTCGGTTTGCAGTTCGCGGGCCAGTTTCTTTTCCTTTTCGTTGGCTTTGGCTTTAAAGGTTTTATACTCTTCTTCCAACTCACTATATAGTTTAGTGCGGTAAGCAGCCTCAGACCGTGCGCTGCCGGAGCGGAGTATCACGATAGTAGACAATGCGCCCAGCACTAAAACTAATCCCCACACCATGGTGCTGTAGCCATTCTTAGAAAAGGAGATGCCCATAAAGTCGACTGAATCAGCCTCAGACAGTTCAGTCTCGTGCGCTGTAACATTAGTTTGTAACTGGTTGATAGATTGGTTACTGGCTGCCAGTTTATCATTAACCTCTTTCAATTGCCTGCGGGTGTTATTGAGCGAGTCGCGTACGTTCTTCCAGAATGCAGCCACAAATGGTTGCTGATAGTTGTAAACTTTGGTTAGCAGGTATTGGTATTGGCCATTAAGGCTCTTGTCGGTCACAACGGGCTTTGAAGTGGCTACCGGTGGTTGCTGATTGGCAGTAACAGCTGCTTTATGCGCCGTGTCGGTTTTTTGTGCCTGATAGGTTTTTGCATATTTACCGTATCCCCACTTGCTATAAGGCCGCCCGGTTTTAGGGTTGATGGGGATACCGCTTGTAACAGCCTTGGTTGCTGTAACAACAGGCTTAACAGCCGTTGGCTTTGCCGTAGTTTTTCTAACAGTATCCTGTCCGTTTGCTGCAACGGACGACAGCATTGCAGCAACAAGTATATTAGCTAATAACCTAAAAGATGATCTCATAACTATAACGTTGAACTATCTTAACACTCAAAAATAGCTTTTATTGCGGTTTTTTTCTGGTGATGATGGCGAATATATAGCTTTAATACAGATTTGAGCAACTCATAGCTATATTAGCGGCATGAATATCGGCATTATAGGTTTAGGTGATATGGGGCGTTTATACGCCAAAGCTTTTGCAAAAAGCGGCTACACAGTATGCGGCTGCGACCTTCCTGCTAATCGTTTCAGGTTGGAACAGGAGCTTGCACCTTATAATATTGCTGTTTGCAATACCGGCCGAGAGGTTGTGGAAGCCAGCGACCTTGTGATCTACTCGGTAGAGGCTGAAAAGCTGGAAGCGGTGGTGGCTGAGTTTGCCGCTTACACCAGGCCCGGCGCTATTGTAGCCGGACAAACGTCAGTAAAAACACCCGAAATTGCAGCTTTTGAGAGACATCTGCCTAAAGAAGCCCAGATTATTACCTTTCATGGGATGCATGGCCCGGCGTTTGACCCGAAAGGTCAAACGCTGATATTAATACCACACAGAGCCGATGAGGTGGCGCGGCAGCAGATGCTGGATCTGTTTAATGCCATAGGCTCAAAGGTAGTGGAGCTGGCTGATTTCCACGAGCACGATAAAATTGTTGCTGATACGCAGGCTGTTACGCATGTAGGTTTTGAAAGCATGGGTACGGCGTGGATGTCGGCGGGGTTTTTCCCATGGGAAAATGCATCGTATATAGGGGGGATTGATAATGTTAAGATATTAACCACGCTGCGCATTTTCAGCTATAAAGCGCACGTTTATGCCGGATTGGCTATTATGAACCCTTACGCACGCCAGCAGGTTAGGCAATACGCCGTGTCTGAGTCGGAGTTGTTTAAGCTGATGATACAGGAGGAGGAAGATACTTTCAGAACACGTTTGTACCGGGCCCGCGATTTTGTTTTTCATGAAAGCCGCAAGCCTATTATGCTTAGCGATAAGGTAATGAAAGAGTTTTCGCTGTCGCAAAACCACGAAAAGCAAAAGCCAAATTCGCATTTAAGTATACTAAGTATGGTTGATGCATGGTATCACCTCGGGGTTAATCCTTATGATAACCTGATCTGCCAAACACCTCCTTTTCGCCTAAGATTAGGTATTGCAGAATATCTGTTTAAAAACGACGAGTTGTTAGAAGAGTCTATCCAGGCGGCGCTATACGATAAAACCATCCGTGGCGACGATCTGGAGTTTCATTCGGCCGTGCGCGAGTGGGCCTCAATTATAGGCTATGGTGACATGGAGGGCTACAAAAAGCACTTTAACCAGGTTCAGAATTTCTTTCACGACCGGTTGGAAGAAGGCAAAAAGCAAAGCGCCGAGTTGATACGCAGGCTGATGATGGAGTAATATTGCAATAAAATCCACACTTTAATAATATGTCACAGGGGTGGCTCAGCGTTTGTGTGAGCCTCTGTGATCCCCCGTGAGCTCCTGTGAGCCTCTGTGAGCCCCTGTGAGCCCCATCCAAATGCTTACGGGATTATCAGTCTTCTCTCAACCGTTCATCCGTATAAATAATCTCAGTTCGTCCGTGCGGAACAGGCCTGCCTTCACTGTCAACCGCTACAAAAACTATCTTATCAATAGTAAGAATGGTTTTCTGCGAGATTTTATTGCGCACCTCGCAGGTAAGTGTTAATGATGTGCGCCCAAAACGGATAGCTTTTATCCCTAACTCAACAATATCGCCTTGCCTGGCCGAGCTTACAAAGTTTATCTCGGAGATGTATTTGGTTACAACCGCGTTGGTGCCCAGCTGTATAGTTGTATAAATAGCCGCTTCCTCGTCAATCCAGGCCATTAAGCGGCCACCAAACAGGGTATTATGAGCATTAAGATCCTCGGGTTTTACCCATTTGCGTGTGTAAAAATTCATATCAGATAAAGGTAAGCAAAACATATATTATGATGCAGTTATAATACTTAACGCTGATAGTTACTAATATCTGTAGTGTTTTGTAAGTTTGAATTGCAATATTATATAGAATGAATAATAGCAGATACACGCGCGACGATATCCTGCAAATACTGAAGGATTTTTACAATTTCCAGTCGGTATTTGATCCGGAAGTTGATAGTGGAGCGGAATTAACCTTTGAAACCACTGTTGAAGATTGGATTTGTATTTGCGATTTGGTTGGGCCGCGTGAACTGGCAATTTCCTATCATAAAATGTTCAATCTACAAGCGCCTGTTGAACAGTTAACCGATATATTGAAGTGTGAAGAAAGCACACTTGCTCATTTTTGCATTCACATAGCGCACAATGCAATCAGGCAGGTTATTGCACCTGTAACAATAATGGGAGCGGGTTGCGAAACGGCCGCTATTTTTAAAACTTTAATGCAAAATCTATCCAAAGCGGGTGTTGATGTTAATAATATTAGTCCCGGCACTCGCTTAGGTACATTATTTAACGGGCGGGATTTAGTGCGATGGATAACCGAGGTTAATAAAATTGCTCCCGGTACATTAACGCATTTCCGGTATAAACCCAGCAGTATAGATGAGATAGCTGGATATATATTATTACTGTTTTTGATAGAAATTGTTGTTGTGCCAATCATATGGCAGCTTCATCCGGTTCTGCTTTTGCCTTTGGGTTTATGTATTGTGTTATCAATTTTAGGTCGGAAATTAAAACCTCGCGAATTAGTAATAGGAGGGTATAACACAGTACGAGATATGATCCTGGCCATGCAGGTAAAAATGGCATAGCCGGCTACGCTATAAATTAACCCAATCATTCGCGTTAATAGCAATAACCAGCGTTTCTGATGCTTCAAAAATCCCCTCAAATAAATATTTAAAAATAACTCACTAAGTATTTGACATTTAATACAAAATATCTATCTTTGCCGTCCCTTAACGGGGATAACATGTCTTGAGCGAAGCCCTACTGCTTCGATGGACAACAAAAAATATTAAAATGTCAGGAATAATTGGTAAAAAGGTAGGTATGACCAGCATATTCGATGGCACAGGGAAAAACATCCCTTGTACCGTTATCGAAGCTGGCCCTTGCGTGGTAACACAAATCAAGTCTGTTGAGACAGACGGCTATTCTTCCGTACAGTTAGCTTACGGCGAGAAAAAAGAGAAAAACACCTCAGCTCCTTTAAAAGGACACTTCCAAAAAGCCGGAACAACCCCAAAACGTAAATTAGTTGAATTCAAATCTTTTGAAGACCAAAAGTCTTTAGGCGACACCGTTACTGTCGAGATTTTTGCTGAAGGCGACTTTGTTGATGTGGTTGGTACCTCAAAAGGTAAAGGTTTTCAGGGTGTGGTAAAGCGTCATGGTTTTGGCGGTGTGGGTATGCAAACTCACGGTCAGCACAATCGTTTACGTGCGCCGGGTTCATTGGGTGCTTCATCATGGCCTTCGCGCGTATTTAAAGGTATGCGTATGGCCGGCCAAATGGGTAATGAGCGTGTTAAAGTTCAAAACTTAGAGGTTGTTAAAGTTTACACTGAGCAAAATCTATTGGTAGTTAAAGGTTCCATCCCTGGGGCTAAGGGTTCAATAGTTATAGTGGATAAATAAGATGGAAGTTAAAGTATTAAATGTATCAGGTAAAGAAACAGGTGCCAAGGTGCAGCTTCCTGAAGCTATTTTCGGTATTGAGCCTAATGATCATGCCATCTATCTGGACGTTAAGCAATTTTTAGCTAACCAACGTCAAGGTACTCATAAAGCTAAACAGCGTAATGAGATTGCAGGTTCAACCCGCAAATTATACAAACAAAAAGGTACAGGCGGTGCACGTGCCGGTAGCGTAAAATCCCCATTGTTTAATGGTGGTGGCCGCGTGTTCGGTCCGCAGCCGCGCGATTACAGCTTTAAGTTGAACAAAAAACTTAAAACGCTGGCTCGTTACTCTGCCTTATCATACAAAGCAAAAGACAGCAATGTTATAGTTTTAGAAGATTTCAACTTTGAAAGCGTTAAAACTAAAAACTATGTACAGCTGGTTGCAGATTTACAGGCTACTGATGTAAGAACATTATTAGTATTGCCTGCTGCAAATAACAATGTGTATTTATCAAGCAGAAACTTGAAAAAAGCGAAAGTAATTACCGCCGACCAGTTAAACACTTATGATGTGTTAAACGCAGGCAAGCTTTTGTTAACTACAGGTACTGTTAAAGTTTTGGAGGAAGCATTAGCTAAGTAATATGGAAATTTTAAGAAAACCCTTACTTACTGAAAAAGTTACTCAGTTAACTGATAAGCTTAACCGTTACGCTTTCCTGGTTCATCCAAAAGCTAACAAGATTCAGATTAAATCAGCTATTGAAGCCATGTATGGCGTTAATATTACAGCTGTAAATACCATGAGGTACGTTGGAAAACTAAAAACCCGTAACACTAAAGCCGGACCGGTATCTGGTCGTGCTGCTACAGTGAAGAAAGCGGTTGTTACGTTGAAAGACGGTGAAACAATAGATTTTTATAGCAATATATAAATAAGGAGATGGCAGTAAAAAGATTTAAACCGGTTACGCCGGGTACCCGTTTCAGGGTAGGTGCTGATAACTCTGACATTACTACAAATGTTCCTGAAAAATCATTAGTAGTATCTGTTAACAAGAGATCAGGCGGCCGTAACAACAGCGGTAAAATGACCATGCGCTATATTGGTGGTGGCCATAAAAAGTCATACAGGATAATTGACTTTAAACGCAACAAATTTGACATCCCTGCAACTGTTGCTACAATTGAATATGATCCAAACCGCTCAGCACGTATAGCTCTGCTACACTTTGCTGATGGCGAGAAAAGATACATGATAGCTCCGGAAGGTTTAACAGTTGGACAAACTGTTCTATCCGGCGAGAATGTAGCTCCTGAGGTTGGTAACACTTTACCATTAAAAACTATCCCTCTGGGTTCAATCATTCACAATATTGAATTGAACCCGGGCCAGGGTGGCTCAATAGCACGTTCAGCAGGTACTTACGCGCAGCTTTCAGCCCGCGATGGTAAATACGCTATCATTAAATTGCCTTCTGGCGAAACCCGCATGATCCTGGCTACTTGTTTAGCAACTATCGGCACCGTATCAAACGGCGAGAAAGCTAACGAAGTATTAGGTAAAGCAGGCCGCAAACGCTGGTTAGGCCGTCGCCCAAGAGTTAGAGGTGTAGCGATGAACCCGGTAGATCACCCTATGGGTGGTGGCGAGGGCCGTGCATCAGGTGGTCACCCACGCTCTCGTAAAGGTTTATTAGCTAAAGGCTACAAAACCCGCGACAAGAAAAAAGGATCTGATCGTTATATCATTGAAAGAAGGAAGAAATAATAATGGCACGTTCAATTAAAAAAGGACCTTATATTGATCATAACCTGGACAGAAAAGTTCTGACCTTGAATGAATCAAATAAAAAATCAGTAGTAAAGACATGGTCTCGTCGTTCCATGATTTCTCCGGATTTCGTTGGTCATACATTCGCAGTACACAACGGTAACAAATTTATACCTGTGTATGTAACAGAAAACATGGTTGGTCACAAGTTGGGAGAATTTGCACCAACCCGTACATTCCGCGGTCACGCAGAAAAGAAAAAATAACAGGCAATGGAAGCAACAACAAAAATTAAAAGGTCTGTATTGATCAGGCAACAAAAAGAAGCTGCTAAAGCTGAGGTGGGTGGCGCTTCTGTTGCAAAATTACAGAACTGTCCAACTTCACCACGCAAAATGCGCCTGGTGGTTGACCTGATCCGTGGTGTTAACGTTGAGAAAGCGTTATATATATTAAAATTTACTAACAAAGAAGCTGCTATACGTGTAGAGAAACTTTTGTTATCAGCCATTAAAAACTGGGAAGCAAAAAACGAAGGCAAACGTGTTGAAGACAGCGGTTTATTTGTAAAAGAAGTATCAGTAGGCGGCGGCCGTCAGGCAAAAAGATTACGCCCTGCACCGCAAGGCCGTGGATACCGTATACGCAAGCGTTCAAACCACGTAACGCTTATTGTTGATAGTAAAAATGAAAACAACTAATTAGGAAATGGGACAAAAAGCACATCCAATAGGTAACAGATTAGGAATCATCAGAGGTTGGGATTCTAACTGGTTCGGTGGCAACAACTACTCCGATAAATTAGTTGAGGACGAAAAGATCCGCAAATACTTATCAGCCCGTATCAACAAAGGCGGTGTAGCCAAAGTTGTTATTGAGCGTACTTTAAAACGCATTACTGTAACTATACACACTGCTCGTCCGGGCATAGTAATAGGTAAAGGTGGTGCCGAAGTTGACAAGATAAAAGAAGAGTTGAAAAAACTTACTAAAAAGGAAGTTCAGATCAACATTTTCGAGATAAAACGCCCAGAGCTTGATGCACAATTAGTTGCAGAAGGCGTGGCCAAACAGCTGGAAGCGCGTATCTCTTTCCGTAGAGCAATGAAAACTACTATCGCTTCAACCATGAGAATGGGTGCAGAGGGTATCAAGATCATGACATCAGGCCGTTTAGGCGGAGCGGAAATGGCGCGTAGTGAGCAATATAAAGAGGGAAGGATTCCGTTACATACCTTCCGTGCTGATATTGATTACGCATTAGCCGAAGCTTTAACTACTTATGGTAAAATAGGTGTTAAAGTGTGGATTTGCAAAGGTGAGGTTTACGGTAAGCGCGACCTGTCTCCAAACATTGGTGGCACAAGCAGCGCAAGCGGTAAAGGCGGACGCCCTGAAGGCGCAGCAGGTTTCAGCAATGAGCGCGGCGGCGACAGAGGCGAGAGAAGAGGCGGTGGTGACCGCAAGGGTGGCAACAACGATCGTAGAGGCGGTGG
>JADMIO010830299.1_pt1 | contig 10472 bp, 5 predicted proteins | sample 8958161 | NCBI WGS metagenome assembly JADMIO01 (sample SAMN16585339, study PRJNA669376) | soil metagenome | isolation source: Crop rotation soil | place: USA: Cullars Rotation, Alabama | collected 2011
TTTCCGGAACTCCCAAATTCTTTGGCTCAAATTGGTCCGGAGCCAATACTTCAGTACCGGTAGGCGGAAGCCTTACATTGGGTAGTCTCGGCAGTTCTGGTTTATTTCAAATAACTACAGGCGCACCTACATTTAGTATTGATGGTGACCTAAATATATATGCTGGCAATTGGGGCTTTATGCATTATGCCAATACCAATACCATTACAGTGCTAAGTAATGTGAATATAGATGGTTCAAATGCAACATATTCAACAAGCGCCCCGACATTAACACTGGCCAGCAATAACGCAGGCGCCATTGGAAACTTGAATGTAGCGGGTAATTTCTATATGAAATCAGGCGCTTACACAGCTTCATTTGTACAGACTGCGGGCACAGCCAATCTCAAATTAAATGGTTCGGGAGCACAACAGCAATTAACCTTTGCAACAACAAGCGGCGCTATTAATTTAGAAATGGCTACTGGCACCAATGGTGCAAAATTGTATAGCCCGGTTACCTTAAATGGTGCTTTGAAATTTACAAGCGGCATACTCTCAACAGATGCTACCAATATTCCTACACTTACAACAGCAGCAACCATTACTGGTACACCAACCAATACCACATTTGTTAGTGGGCCAATGTTAAGGAATACAAATGCAGCAACAGAATATGTATTTCCTATTGGAAAGATAGGAGCATCTACTCCGTACAGGCCTTTTTCTGTCGTCCCAACCACTACCACAGGATCTACGTTCAGTGGGGAGTATTTCCCTTCTGCTTATAGCAATTTAACTATTGTTGATCCGGTAATGATCGGTGTTCAAACCAACGAATATTGGATGGTGAACAGAACCCTTGGCACGGATAATGGAAGGATAAAGATCAATTATGTTAACCCGGGAAGTGGTAATTGGTCGCCCACAGATCCATGTAACCTATGTAATGTGGCTGTAGCTCATTTTAACGCCTCAACTAACTATTGGGAGTTTACGAACGGAGCCGTACTTACCTTTAGCAGTACCGTACCAGAGTACGCTTATTATGCCACTAACATGGCAATCTATTCCAAGGTGCTTTCGTCTTTTAGTCCCTTTACCGGTGGATTCGGCTGGAATTTCTTGCTCCCTGTTAACTTATTATCTTTTTCGGGAGCTAACAATAATGGAGTGGCAAGCTTAGCATGGAAAACAGTTACAGAACTAAATATTAATCAATATATAATAGAAAGAAGTGTCGATGGAATGCATTTTGAAAATGCCGGTGCATTAGCTGCTAAAAATCTGGCCGGGCAAAATAAGTATACTTTTGATGACAGATCCGTTCCTGCCACAGGTATGGTGTATTACCGTTTGAAAATAATGAGCTTTAATGGACAATACAAATACAGCCAGGTTATAGCACTTAACTTTAAGAAAGGGAATGGAATTGTTCAAATATTCCCTAATCCAGTCAAAAACGTTCTTTTCATGACTCATGATAAAGCTGCTCCGGGTGCATCAGTAAATATTTATTCGGCTGTTGGAAGTAAAATCGCTGAGTATCCTATCGTTACAGGAGGGATGCAAACAACTTTGAACATAACTTCGTTAATACCCGGCGTTTATTCATTGAGATATGAAAATAATAACACAGTAGAGATAATACGGTTTACAAAACTGTAATGGCATATGATTTTCGAAAAAGGTCCGGTTAGTCCGGGCCTTTTTTTGCGCCTTTTTGGCAACAAAATATATTTATGCGAAAACAATTCCCATAATTTGCGGACACTTTCAGAAGTAAATTTTTGCGATGTATAAAACAAAATTTTTGCTGCTTATTTGGTTGCTGCCCATTGCCCTTATTTCGTTTGCGCAGGATCAATGGCTGTTTGTTGGCACTTACACCGGTTCAGGTAGTCAAGGTATCTATGTGTGCCGTTTTCATCCCGATACCAATAGTTTCGATTCGGTGAGCAGCGTTTCTTGCGAAAACCCTTCTTACCTGGCAGTAAGCACCGATGGTAACTATTTATATGCCGTTACTGAGAATGGTGTTGATAAACCTGGCGCAGTAAGTGCTTTTTCGTTTGATCAGCAGAAAGGTCAATTGCATTTGCTAAATGAACAGGCAAGCGGAGGAGATCATCCCTGTTATGTGTCAATAAGCAAAAAACAAGATTGGGTAGCAGTAGCTAATTATTCCGGCGGCAGCCTTTCCATGCTGAAGGTAAATAGTGATGGCACCCTGCAGGCTAAGGCACAGACAGTACAGCATTATGGCAGTAGCAGCCTGGAAAGCAGGCAGGCTAGGCCTCATGTTCACAGTGCTATATTTTCCCGGCAGGAAAAATACCTCCTTACCTGCGACTTGGGCACAGATGAAGTAACAGCTTATCATTTTCACAGAAATAGGAAAATGCCATTAGACACAGTAGCTATAGTGCAGATGCTTATGAAGCGTGGAGATGGGCCAAGACATCTTGTATATCATCCTTCAAAGCCCTGGTTATATATTTTAGAGGAGATGTCCGGAAATATTTCCGTAAGGCATTTTAGCAGAAAAAATACTAAGCTTATACAGGAGATAGCTTCAGATACATTAAGCCCTGCACCCGATAAAGGGAGCGCTGATATTCATTTTTCTCCGGATGGTAAATTTCTCTACAGTTCCAACCGGGGTATTGCCAACAATATTGCTATTTATTCGGTCAATCAAAAAGACGGGCGTTTGTCAATTGTTGGCTATCAATCGACGGTGGGCGAAAAACCCCGCAATTTTGTAATAGATGCCACGGGCAAGTTTTTAATAGTAGCAAATCAAAAGAGCAATAATGTTGTTTTGTTCAATAGAAATGAAACAACAGGATTGCTGAGTTTTGAAGATCATTCTATCAATATCCCCGCGCCTGTTTGCCTGAAAATGATACCAGTGCGATAATTTTTCATTAATTCTTCGAGATCTCTTTTATTCTTTTTCTGTTAAAAACAACAGATCGTTGTCATTAAGACAAGTTTTATTTCCAATTTTTATTTGCCATGATTGCTCTGAAACATGTTAAATGTTCAGGCATGGTTTTTTTAACTACTTTTTTGGATAGTGATCGCAGACTGGAAAACAAAGCAGAGGAGTTTTAGTACACACACTTAAAAGTTCTTTTTAAAAAAAGCGGAAAGCACCAATCTGGGTCATTATTTCTTTTTTAATAATAAAAGGAAAAAAATGGCAAATTTTACTTTAGCTGTTAAGAGAAACACACCTAATATTCTTTATATAGTTGGCTTTTTAAGCACGACTTTGATAGCATCGTCACAAAGTCAAACTATCGGTAGTTACCCTTCAATTCAGGGGGGATTTGAAAAGTTCGGCGTTTCATCGGTAAGTCAAATTCCGGCATATACTTCGGATAATCAATATACATCGTACTTTCTAAATAACGGAGCCAATAATTCAGCATCTTATAATTCTTTATCTCCACGTTCTGGTTCCCGAATGCTTTCCTGGAAGCCTGGCGGAAGTGCCAATTCACTTTTCACACCAACTGTACCAAATGGTGGCTTTAAGAACAATACATCATATACCATTCAATTTTATTATGCTACTTCATCAAGTAATCCGTTTCCTGCCGGCGCAACACCTACTGTAGCAGTTTCCAGCGATGGCACCGAACCATCCGCTATTGGACCACGAGAATCTACTGATATTGATTTTACTGCTACTCCTGATCTCTGGACAAAGAAAACAATTACTGTAAAATCTGGCAGCAGTTCAACAGGCAATAAGAACGGAACTGTAATTTTCACCTGTAATAATATTGGAGTCAATAATATTTATCTTGATGATCTTGTAATTTACGAAGGTGATACTGAAGATAATATTGCACCTGGATCTCCTCTTGATATCAGTGCCCTTTCAGCCTCAGCAACTTCTATTAAAATAAGCTGGGATGCCCCAAATGGAGGTTTAGATGGCGGAGGGTACGTGTTAGTAAGAAGTTTGCAAAATGATACAATAACGCCCAATGAAAATGGGATTTATGGAAAAGAAAATAACATAGGTTCTGGCAAAGTAGCATACATCGGAAATGCTACATCTTTTACAGATGAAGGGTTAACCCAGGGAGTTGCTTATTACTACTCAATTTATGCCGTTGATAAGGCATTTAATTATTCTCCCGGAGTAACTGCAATTTGCATCCCGCAAGCACAGGGATTCGCTTCGATTCTTACAGAAAATGCAACTGTCGAATCCGGTAATACTCTAATAGCCGGTGGTAATGTAATGTCTGATGGAGGAGTAAATTATCCTGTGCTGCAAAGAGGTATAGTTTGGGCAACTCACCCCGATCCAATTATCGGGACAGATAGTTTCTTACTGTTAGGAAAGGGTACTGGAAATTTTTCTGATTCCATAACAAAACTTCCACTGGGAACATTGTTTTATGTGCGTGCTTATGCTATAACTGCAGCAGGTACGAGCTATGGCCAAACAATCATGATTTCTTCATTCAACTGGCCTGTGGTAAAGAAAACTAGCCCTGTCACCTGGCTTTCATTTAGCTCAATCACTACTGGCGTCACTGTCGATTCAACAGGTGGTGATATAACAAAAAGAGGTGTATGCTGGAACACGACCGGTATGCCAACCATACTTGATAGTAATACCATTGACGGAGAAAGTATTTATCCGGGTACATCGGTTAGTAATATAGAGTATCTTTTACCACATACAACTTATTATGTTAGAGGATATGCTACTAATAAATTGGGAACTGTATATGGACAGCAGATTACTTTCAGAACACTTTCTGTTTATTATAATGTAGCTGGTGCGGATATATCAAAATTATCAGGCTGGAATACAATGCCCGATGGCTCTGGAATCGCTCCTTTGAATTTTATAACAGACAGTTTTGCATATAATATAAGGAATGTCGGTTCTTATCTTGGTGCAGATTTAACCATAAAAGGAAAAGCATCAAGAATAGTTTTAGGAAACGGTTTTGATCCTATCAACTTTATACTTCCCAACGATCATGTTTATAATGGAGTAATCGATGTAAGAAATGCAGGTATTTTATATGTACGAAATAAACAAAATCCAAAATATAATTTTCTGTATGAGGGCAGCACTGTAAACTATGATGGAACAGAATCACTTACCATTCCCCCAAAAGTGAGATTCTATAACCTTGGAAGCACAAATGACAATAACGTAACGAGAGTACTACCTCCGGGATATATATTAATAGCAGGATCATTTTCACCTGGCAAAGCGTATTATTCGATCCATCCTGCTGATACAATAGCATTTGTGGGAGTCGATGTACAAACTATTCCTGCTTTTCAATATCAATCGCTCATCAACTTTAGAGCTGTATCTGAAGGCGAGGTTGTTGTAAGAAAATATCTTGGCATAAAAGGAAAAATGAGTATTCCTTTTGGATCATCACTTATTGTTGAAGACGGGTGTTCGACAGAAGTGAAAAATAGGCTAACCGTTACAGGGTTGTTTGAAAATAGAAATTCAGCAAAATTATTATCAGTTGACAATGATGGTAAAATAATCGTGGAAGATTCTGGGATATATAAGATTAATGGTTATGAAGGAAATGGAACATTTACTGCAACAGGATTTGATTTCTCCAAAGGGAGTATCTTATACATTGCAACAGGACAGCTATCATTACCTGCTCATATTGGTGGCAGTGTTGTTTGGGATACAAAGACAACGCAAGGGAGCAGGTATAGCAATACTACATTTTTACGAACTACGGCTGGCGATAACACCATTATAGATGGAGATTTGGTTATTAAGAATACTGGTACTGGTGCAGTGAATAACGGATGGAATGGAACAACAGGAAGAAAACTAATAGTAAAAGGCAATATGGAAATGCAGGGTGGGGAGTATGATATAAATGCCTCACCTGAAAATTATGAAACGCAATCACTAAGTGTAAAAGGAAACCTTATTGTAACTGGTGGAAAATTATTTACAAGCATTAGCAATTATTCAGGTGGTAATATGAACATCCTGGGCAATTTGTTGCATACTGGTGGTGAATTTGGAGCGCTGGCAAATGTTACAAATGGAAAATTATTATTCAATGGCAATGAATTACAAATCATACGCACAAAAGGGTTAAGCAATTCAGTATCAGCGGTCATTGATAATACGGAAGGTGTAACCATGACTACCGATTTATCTATTAACTCAACCGATACAAATGCATTGTGGGTGAAAAATGGATCATTACATATTGGGTCAAATGTGCTTTCTGTAAAAGGAGGTTTAATAAGTGATGAAAATAACGGTAACATTGATGCTGCTGCGGGAACGTTGATATTAAATGGTAACAACACTCAAAAACTGTCGTGTAATATCCTGAATGAATCGATTAAGAATTTTAAGATTGATAATAATAAAGATGTTATTTGTGATGTTCCTTTAAAGGTAGAAACGCTTACCTTGGAAAATGGTAAATTGCGGATCTCTGATAATAATATTTCCTGTAACAGAATCAGCAAATTCGATAAGGACAGGTATATAATTACTGATGGAAAAGGTGTTCTAAAAATAAATAATATAGACTCAAGAAAAGGCCTCGTAACATTTCCCGTAGGACCGTCAGGCAAAAGTTATAATCCAATATTATTGACCAACAATGGCCGCATAGATAATTATAGCGTAAATGTCAAAAGCCCCTTTGATATTGCCGGGCTTACTATGGATACATCTGGAATTGTCAATATTCAGTACTCTGTGAGTGAAGATGTGCGTGGTGGCAGCAATGTTGATCTCACCCTGCAATGGAATGAAAAAAATGAAAACCAAGGCTTTAAGTCAAGCAGCGAAGGAGGCAATGTGGTTATAGGTCAATGGGTGGACAGTTTCTGGATGAAGTCGCCGGCAAGATCTTTTGGAACAAATCCTTTTACAGCTTCGGTAACAGGTATTCCTTATGTAACAACCTTTGTAATCGGCAACACGGCAGCCCTTATAAACACTTCAACACCGAGAGTTGTCATTACATCATTTTATGGAAATGAGAATGGGAATAATGTCGATTTGTTCTGGAATACTAATATAGAAATAAATGTACAAAAGTATATTGTAGAAAGAGGCATCAATCCAACAGATTTTAATACTATTGGCGTTGTGACGGCAAAAGGATTTGGCTGGCAGAACGATTATAAATATGTAGACAATTCCGCACCTGGTGGTATAGTATATTACAGGCTGAAAATATTTAATAATGATGGAAGTTATTTTTATAGTCAGGTTGTAAAAATTATACTGAAGAGGGAAATAAGATTTAGTGTATTTCCCAATCCAGTACCTGCTGGGTCGTCAATTAATATTATGCACAATTTATCAGGGAGTAATGCTTCTATAACTATTACATCGGCGAATGGTTTAAAAACTGGTTATGCAAAAGTTCCACCGGGAACAATACAGACAAGTTTTAACTGTTCATCTCTGGCCCAGGGAGTATACATTCTCCAATATGAAGAGAATGGAATAAGAAAGGCAACAAAATTTATTAAGAGTGATGAATAATGTGGTAAAGTGAAGTTGGGAGGCCTGGCAAAAAATGAAGAATTTATGCCAGGCTTTTTTTCTTGATGTATAAGAATAAGGCAACACCCATATATTTGCGGTCTCTCTAATGAATACCCGCTATAAAATATTTTTTTCGTACATGGCATTCCTGCGGAGTGCATGTGCCAATGTGCCATAACAGTTTCCTCAATTATTTTAATTTTTTGCTTTTAAGGTATTCATCCGGAAAGTATTCACCAGTTTAGATAATGCTTTATCGTATGGTAATGCAGGCTATGTGGAAAATAGTACTTACTGCATATCCTGAGCCATATTTAATTTGCTATTGTCAAACAGGTATAGAATTGCATTTAATTACCTGATAATAATTTTTTGATGAACAAAATTGCTGTTATTGGTCTTGGAAAAGTTGGTTCCCTTGTTGCCACATTATTAAACGATCTCTTTACTGTTACCGGCATCGATCAGAAAAAACCTTCCGATGCGATGCCTTTTGAAATAGTGTTGGGAAGTATTACCGATGATGATTTCATTGAGAAAATTTTAAAAGGGCAGGACGCGGTCGTAAGCTGTCTTCCTTATAATCTCAATCTTAGTATTGCAAAAGCTGCATTTAAATCGGGAATTCATTATTTTGATCTTACTGAAGATGTTTCCACCACAACTGCCATACGAGAAATGGCAAAAACTTCGAAAGGGGTAATGGCGCCGCAGTGCGGTCTTGCACCCGGGTTTATTGGTATTGTTGGTGCTGATTTGTATAAAAAATTTACCAAACTCAGGGATGTTGAATTAAGAGTAGGTGCCCTGCCTCGTTTTCCGAATGGATTAATGGGCTATTCTTTTACCTGGAGTCCCGCCGGTGTGATCAATGAATATATTAACGATGCTGAGGTAATTCACAATGGTGTAAGGAAAATGGTACCCTCCCTTGATGGAATAGAACACATAAACATTGAGGGCCAGGAGTTTGAAGCGTTTAGTACAAGCGGTGGTTTAGGAACAATGTGCGAGACATTAGAAGGAAAAGTTGATACACTGAATTATAAGACCATTCGTTATCCCGGTCACTGTAGTCTTATGCGTTTCTTTTTGTATGAGCTTATTATGAAAGAGCAAAGGGAATTGTCAGAAAAAATACTGACAGAAGCAAAACCTCCTGTAAGAGAAGATGTAGTATATGTATACGCCGTAGTAGAAGGATGGAAGGGTAATGAGCTGGCAAGGGAAGAGTTTTATAATGCATACCACCCGATTGATATAAACGGGAAAGAATGGAGAGCAATATCGTGGACTACTGCTGCTTCTGTGGCTGCTATAGTGGAAATGGTGGCAAATAAAACACTACCACAGCAAGGCTTTATTAAACAGGAGGAAATTCCTTTTGCGTCATTTATTCAAACGAAAAATGGAGCGCTTTATAAAAAGAGTTAATGAGGTATATAGGTTCCGGCAACGTTTTCATTGTTTTATTGCCAGATTATCTGTATTTTTTGATAGTTTTATCGCTTAATTCTAAGCATTTGGTCGTTTTGGAGTTATAGCTGTTTTATTAGCTTTTGTGAAAATACACACCGCTTCAGCATTTCTTTTGATGATACTGTGAGAAAAGGTACCCGGTTATAATTTTTTTATAAACTGAATGGCAAAAATTAACCTATTGAAAATTAAGGTATTAGATGGGATATGCCCACTAATTTTACTGCTGATCTGTTACGTTCCTGGTTTTTCGCAAAGCCAGCTAATTGGTCGCTTTCCTGAAGTAGAAGGTGGGTTTGAAAAGTTTGCACCCTCACCACCGTTACCCATTTCATCAGTAACTTATCTTCCTGCAGTTCAGTACAGCAATTATTTTCTAAATACAGCTACGTTCAATTCCGGGCAAATAGCTTCGACATCGCCCAGGTCCGGATCAAGGTTGTTACAGTGGGCACCCAGGGGGAATGATAAGTTGCTACTGTCTCCTACAGCTACTGATGGTGCCATTTTGAATAATACCTCTTATGTTGTACAGTTTTATTATGCCACTTCTTCATCTGCTTCCTTTCCTGTTGGTGTAACACCTACTGTATCAGTTTCTGTTGACGCGGAGGAGATAGGTGCTGTCGGCCCTGTTGTTGCTACCGATATTGCCTCTACTGCAACAGGCACAAGCTGGACCAAAAAAACAATAATTGTAAACTCGGGGACTAGTTCCAATTCACCGCGATATGGTGAAATTATTTTCAATTGCGATAGCATTGGATCAAATAATATTTATTTTGATGACCTGGTGATGTATGCGGGATCTGCAGCAGACGTTACAGCTCCCGGAGTACCTACAGGCATTTCAGCGCCTGCCGCTTCGACTACTTCTGTTACGGTAAATTGGACGGCTCCAGTCAGTGGAGTTGACGGCGGAGGTTACATTGTAGTTAGAGGAATAGCTGATCCAGCTACAGCTCCAAATGCAAACGGAATTTATGGTGTAGGAAATACACTTGGTGTAGGCACTGTTGTTTACACAGGTACCAGTACTTCTTTTACCGATGTAGGTTTAACTAACGGCACTTCTTATTATTACAGAGTATATTCGGTTGATAAAGCTTTTAACTATTCATCTGCAGCAACGGTTATAGGAATTCCTCATGATCTTGGTTATGCTCTTGTGCTGACCAGTAACTCTAATGTGCAGGCAAATGGAACGACTTTTATAAGCGGTGGAAATATTATTTCAGATGGTGGTGTAGGGTTTCCGGTTATTGCACGGGGCGTGGTATGGAGTACAAGCATAGACCCTACAATCCCATCCATAAATTCTACAGTAGACGCAAGCGGTATTGGGAGCTATATCAGTTCACTTAACGGAATGGCTTTAGGTACCCTTTACTACCTACGTGCTTATGCAACTACTGCAGCCGGTACAAGTTATGGACCGAATGTCAGTTTTACCACCGGGAAAG
>JADMIO011411987.1_pt1 | contig 10472 bp, 9 predicted proteins | sample 8958161 | NCBI WGS metagenome assembly JADMIO01 (sample SAMN16585339, study PRJNA669376) | soil metagenome | isolation source: Crop rotation soil | place: USA: Cullars Rotation, Alabama | collected 2011
AAGGTGAGCCAGTGTGATTACATTTGCGGCCTAACTGTGGCCAGTCCAGTTACGCTGGAGTCACTAGTATTTAGGTGACACTATAGAAGCGGCCGCGACAACTTGTCCACGTGGAATTCTAAGCTTAGGATCCCAATGTGCTGGAAAGTCATGGTGGGCCGGCCCTTGACCACGCCGGTGAGGTACCAGAGGAAGGTGAAGACGAGCAGGATGGCCGTGACCAGCGGCAATGCCCGCTCGCCCTGCCAGTAGGCGGCGCCCACGACGGCCGCGCTGGCGGCCAGCCCGAGGAGGGTGGCGGGCTGGTAGCCGCGGGTGCGGAGGCCCTGGTAGAGCTCGGCCGTGGCCATGGTGACGGCCACCGCCACCAGCAGGACCAGCGCCTTGGGGCCGACCACGGCCGCGCCCAGCACCACGCCCGCCGCCACCAGGCCGACCACGACCCGGGTGGTGAGGTCGGCCTCGGCCCCTCCCCCACCGGGCTCGCCCGGGGCCGCGGTCCGGCTGGGAGCGGTGGGGGCGTAGACCTGGGTACCGGCCCGTCCCCCGGCGGCTCGAGCGCCGCCCGGCGCGGGGACGGGCGCGCCGCCGCCCGAGCCGGGGCCGCTGGGGCCGCCGGGTCCGGGCTCGGCGGCCGACTCGTCGTCGTCGAAGGTGAAGAGGTCGTCGCGGCTCTGGTCGAGGGCGCCGACCCGGGTGGACTGGTCGTCGAGGATGGCCTCGTGGAAGTCGGCCTCGTCCCAGTCGGTGGCCTGGTCGCGCCAGCGGGGACCGCTGGTGAGGGTGGACCACGAGCCCAGCTCGTCGGCGGGCGGGGCGGGGGCGGGCGGCGGCTCCCCGGCCAGGATCTGGGGGACCTCGCCGGTGGGCGGCTCGGTCCAGTGAGGCAGGGGGATGCTGCCCGAGTTGTCGCCGGTGGGCATGGGCGGCGACGTGACCCGGGGGTACTCGCCGCTGGGCAGGGGCTCGTCGAACGTGTCCCACGGCGAGGAGCCCATCGACTCCCGCTCGAAACCGACGTCGACGTCGTCGCCGTCGTCGGGAGACCAGAACTCGGACGACGGGGAGGACCCGCCCGCGGACGGGGGCGGGGGCCAGGCGTCGTCGTCGGCGGTGGTGGAGCCGTAGGAAGAGGGGGGCGGGGGCCAGGCGTCGTCGTCGGCGGCGGGGGGCGGGGGCGGGGGCCACGAGTCGTCGGACGAGGCCCGGGACTCGAGCGGCCAGGCGTCGCCGCCGGTGCCGGTGCCGCCGCCGCCGGTCGAGGTGCCGCCGCCGGCCGACGTGCCGCCGCCGTAGGTCGGCGCCGACGGGGGCGGCGGCGGCCAGCTGTCGCCGGCCGGGCGGGGCCCGCCGCCGCCGGGGATGCCCCGTTCCGCGGCCCGCTCCTCGGCCCGGGCGATGAGCTCCTCGAACCGGCCCGCCCGGGAGGAGGCGAAGCTGTCCCCCGGCGGCGGGGGTTGGGTGGAGGCGGGAGGGGTGTCCCAGATGCTGCGCCGGGGCTCGGCATCGGCCGGCGGGGCCACCACCGGCGGCTTGGGGACGGTGCGGGGGTCGGCGCCGGGGAAGCGGATGCCGGGGCGGGGGCCGGACGGGGCCTGGGGCACGTCGCCGAAGCGGGGGGCGTCGTCGGGCACCCGGGGCGACACGTGGCCCGCCTCCAGGGCGGCGGCGGCCTCCTCGGCCCCGATGATGCGCACCCCTTCGGCCGGGCTGCGGGGCCCGCGGGACGCGCCCAGGCCGGTCCACGCCGGGCCCGGGTCGGTGCCCAGTTCGTCGTCGGGCGTGCTTCCCGACGGGTCGCCGCCGGGTCTGGCGCTGCGCTCGTCGTCGTCCACGTGTGCCCTCCTTCTCGGGGCTCGCACCCCGGCCCCACCGTCGCACCCCGGCGGGGGCGTCACGGCGGGTCCCCCGGTCAGACCCTGATCAGACTTCGAGCAACTCCTGCTCCTTGCGGGCCAGCATGCTGTCGATCTCGGCCACGTACTCGTGGGTGACCTTTTCCAGCTCCTTCTCGGCCCGGTCGAGCTCGTCGATGGAGATCTCGGCCGCCTTCTCCAACGCCTCCAGCTCGTGGCGGGACTGCCGGCGGACGTTGCGCACCGCCACCCGTCCCTCCTCGGCCTTGTGCTTGACCACCTTCACCAGGTCCTTGCGCCGCTCGGTGGTGAGCTGGGGGAAGTTGAGGCGGATCACCACGCCGTCGTTGGACGGGGTGATGCCCAGGTCGGAGTGCTGGATGGCCCGCTCGATGGCCTTGATGGAGTTCTTGTCGTAGGGCGCCACCACCAGCGTGCGGGGCTCGGGCACGGTGAAGCCGGCCAGCTGCTGGAGGGGCACCTCGGTGCCGTAGTACTCCACCCGCAGCTTCTCGACCAGCGCCGGCGTGGCCCGGCCGGTGCGGATGGAGGAGAACTCGGACTGGGTGTGGGTGACGGCCTTGGCCATCTTGTCGGCCGTCTGGAGCAGGATGTCGTCGGTTGCCTCGGTCATCGGCACACCCGGCCCGTCATGAGACAAGCGTACCGATCGGCTCACCTTCGAGTGCGCGTCTGATGTTGCCGGGCACCATCAGGTCGAACACCACGATCGGGAGCTTGTTGTCCATGCAGAAGGTGATGGCGGTGGAGTCCATGATCTTCAGGCCCCGGTTGAGGACCTCGATGTAGGCCACCTCGTCGAACTTGGTGGCCTCCGGGTTGAGGAGGGGGTCGTCGGTGTAGACGCCGTCGACGCCCGAGTGGGTGCCCTTGAGGATGGCCTGGGCCCCGATCTCGGCCGCCCGCAGGGCGGCGGTGGTGTCGGTGGTGAAGTAGGGGTTGCCGGTGCCGCCGGCGAGGATGACGACAATGCCCTTCTCCAGGTGGCGCTGGGCGCGCCGGCGGATGTAGGGCTCGGCCACCCGGTCCATCTGGATGGCGGTCATCACCCGGGTCGGCTCGCCCAGCTTCTCCAGCGCGTCCTGCAAAGCCAGGCCGTTGATGACCGTGGCCAGCATGCCCATGGTGTCGGCCTGGGCCCGGTCCATGCCCGCGCCGGCGCCGGCCATCCCCCGCCAGATGTTGCCCCCGCCGACCACGATGGCGACCTCGGTGCCGAGATCGTGGCGAACCTCGGCCACCTCGCCCGCGATGCGGGCCACGACCTCACCGTCGATGCCGTACCCGATGGACTCGTCGGCGAAGGCCTCACCGGACAGCTTGAGGATGACCCGCTGCCAGCGCTCCCGCCGGGCCCCGGGCACTATCGGCCGATCTCCACCTGGGCGAATCGGGTGAGCTTGGCCGGCCCCAGCAGGCCTGTGATCGTCTGCTTGTTGTCCTTGACGAAGGACTGGTCGAGCAGGACGTGCTCCTTGTACCAGCCCCCCAGGCGGCCCTCGACGATCTTGGCGATGGCCTGCTCGGGCTTGCCCTCGTTGCGGCTGATGGCCTCCAGCGTCTGGCGCTCCTCGGCCACCCGCTCGGCGGGGACGTCGTCGCGGCTGAGGTACTCGGGCCGGGAAAAGCCCACGTGGAGGGCAATGTCGTGGGCCATGGCCTGGTCGCCGCCGACCACCTCGACCAGGACCGCGTTGACGCCCCGGTCGTTCTGGATGTGGAGGTAGGTGTCGATGACGGCCCCGTCGGCGGCCTCGAAGCGGACCACCCGGCCCACGGCGATGTTCTCCTTGAGCTTGAGCTTGATGTCGTCGACCGCGTCCTGGTGCTTGGCGATCGCCTCCTCGCCCTCGGCCGCCACCGCCTCGGCCAGGGTCTGGACCAGCTCCTTGAAGTCGGGCGACTTGGCCACGTAGTCGGTCTCGCACTTGAGCTCGACGATGGCCGAGGCGTTGCCGACGGTGGCGACGGCGATGGCCCCCTGCTCGTTGGCCCGGCTGGCCTTCTCGACGGCCTTGGTGAGGCCCTTCTCCCGGAGCCACTTGGCCGCCGCCTCGGCGTCGCCGTCGTTCTCGGTGAGGGCCCGCTTGGCGTCCATCATCCCCGCGCCGGTGGCCTGGCGGAGGGCCTGGACGTCCTTGGCGGTGAAGTCGGCCATGCTCAGGCCTCCGGGGTGTCGGCCGCGGCCGCGGGCGCGGCGGTGGTGGCCGTCTCGTCGGAGGCGGCCGCGTCGACTGCGCCGGGGGCCAGGGTGTCGGCCAAACCGGGGTCGGTGGTGACGAGGCGGACGTCGGCCGACTCGTCGTCGTCGGGCCCGACGACGCGCATGCCGGCGGTGTCGTTGGCCGCGCCGTGCTCGGCCAGGGCGGTGACGGTGGCGGCCGGCATGTCGTCGCCCGGCGGGGCGATGTCGGTGGCCTGCTGGTGGCGGCGGGTGGAGGCGAGGCGGGCCTCCCGCTCCTGGGCCTGGAGGGCGGCCTGGCGGCGGGCCTCGGCCTGCAGGTGCTGGCGCCGGGCCTCGGCCTCGGGGTCGGGGGCGTCGGCCGTGGGCTTGGGCGAGGCGGCGACCGCCTTGGCGTGGCGCCGGGACGCGATGTGGCGGCCTTCCTCGACCGCGTCGGAGATGATGCGGCACATCAGGTTGCCCGACCGGATGGCGTCGTCGTTGCCCGGGATCACGTACTGGATGAGGTCGGGGTCGCAGTTGGTGTCGACCACGGCCACGATCGGCATGCCCAGCTTGTTGGCCTCGGTGACGGCGATGTGCTCCTTCTTGGTGTCGATGATGAACACCGCGTCGGGGAGCTTCTGCAGGTTGCGGATGCCGCCCAAGTTGCGCTGCAGCTTCTCCAGCTCCCGGCTGAGGATGAGCGCCTCCTTCTTGGGCATGGCCTCGAAGTCGCCCGCCTCCTTCATGCGCTCGTACTCCTGCATCTTCTTCACCCGGCCGCTGATGGTGGTGAAGTTGGTGAGCATGCCGCCCAGCCACCGCTCGTTGATGTAGGGCATGCCGCACTTGCGGGCGTGGTCGGCGATGGGGTCCTGGGTCTGCTTCTTGGTGCCGACGAACAGGATCGTGCCCCCGTCGGCGACCAGGTCGCGGACGAAGGTGTAGGCGCTGTTGATGCGAACCAGCGTCTGGTTGAGGTCGATGATGTAGATGCCGTTGCGCTCGCCGAAGATGAAGCGGCGCATTTTCGGGTTCCAGCGCCGGGTCTGGTGCCCGAAGTGGACCCCTGCCTCCAGCAACTGCTTCATGGTGACGACAGCCATGGTTGCTCCTCTCCCACCGGTTGGTCGTGCCCGGCGCCACGCCCCCTGGGGGGCGACCGTGGGACGGCGCCAAGGCATGTCGAATCCCGGGTGCGAGATGCTCCGGGTGCATCAGTCTACGCGTCATCACGCAGGTCCGACGTCGAGGGCGATGAGGTAGTTGGCCCGGGCCTCGCGGGTGGCGACGAGGAGCAGGCCGTCGGAGGTCATGGCCACGCCGCTCACCCGCCCCGGCCAGTCGAGGCGCTTGGGCTCCAGGCCGGGGCCGACCAGGAACAACCGGCCGTCGTCGATGGGAAAGGCGAAGGGGCCGTCGGGGCCCGGCCCGGCCGGCCCGCCCCGGACGGCGGCCCCGTCGGCCGTGCCCATCCACCGGTCGGCCCCGGTGCCGGCGTCGACCAGAACCAGGCCGGCCAAGCGGTGGGCGACCAGGACTTCGCCGTCGTCCAGGGCCAGGGGCGGGACCTCGGGCGAGCCCCGGCCTTCGGTGGCGGCCCGCCACCGCTCGTGGCCGTCGGCCAGGTCGAGCCCGTGGGCGGCGATGTCGCCGGCCACGGCCACCACCACCGAGCCCGAGTTGGAGTCCGACGCCGAGTCGGACCCCGGGCCCGACCCTGATCGGATGGCGGCGATGGCCGGGCCGCCGACACCTCCCGGCTCGAGGGGCACCGACCATCGTTGGCGGCCGTCGGCCCCGTCGACCACCACCGCGCCCGCGGCCTGGCCGTGGGCCTCCTCCCACGTGACGGCCACCGCCGAGCCGTCGGTGGCCGCGGGGCCGATGGCTGGGCCGGGCAGCGCCGTGCGCCAGGCGACGTGGCCGTCGGCCAGGTCGAAGGCGGTGAGCGAGCCCTCCCAGGTGGAGACCACCGCCCGGTTGCCCACGATGACGGGGCCGTTGGCCCGCTCCCCCACCTGGGTGTCCCACCGGATCCGGCCCGTGGCCCGGTCGACCGCCAGCAGGCCCTGCTCGGTGGCGGCCACCACCAGCTCGGCCGTGAGGGCGGGGGCGACGTCGCGCAGGCCCACCCGCTCTGCCTCCCACTGCACGGAGTCGTCGAGATCGAGGAGCACGACCCGCAGGTGGCCGTAGGTGACGGAAACCCCGTCGTCGTCGACGGCGGGCATACCGACGGACCCGGGGGGCGGGGCCGGCCACCGCCACGCCTCCTCGGCCGTGATCGGGCGGTCGGCGGACGCGTCGGCGGTGGCGGCGGGGTCGACGCCGCCGGTGACGTCGCCGTCGTCGGTCGTGGCGGGCGCCGATCCCGCTGGGTTCGGGCCCCGGCCACCGCAGCCGGCCAGCAGCAGGGCGAGGGCGACGGTGATGAGGGCGGCCGGATGCAGCCGGCCGCGACGGCGGGACAGGGTCATGAGGTACCTCGTTTCCGCTTGATGAGGTCGAACGGCGAGGGAATGAAGTCGTCGGCCTGGCGGGCCTTCCACCACCCGACCACCCCCAGCGTGTCCTCGGCCACCGAGATCTGGTCGGACACGATGGCGTCGGTCATGGCGTCGAGGAGGCTCTGGCAGGTCGGCGACTGGTGGTTGACGGCGAGGGCCACCTCCCGCTCGGCCTGGTCGGACCCGGGGAGGTGACCGTGGTCGGTGACCGCGCCGGGCACGGACACGATCACGTGCTTGGCTCCGTCGAAGGCGGTGTGCCCGGCGGGCACCACCAGGTCGCCCCGGGCCCCGATCGTGGTCGACCACATGCCTTCGGGCAGCGGTCGATGGTTGAGGTCGCGGATGAAGGTCGAACCCTCGGACAGCTGGCCCAGCGAGGGGGCCGTGGGGTCCCACGGCATGGCCTGGCCGGCGACCCATTCCACCAGGCCGCCGACGGTGGTGGTGCCGATCACAGCGGCCGCGGTGGCGATGTCGGTGCCCTGGTGGGGGGTACCCAGGGTGACGAAGGACGTGACCTGGGGCAGGGTGGGGTCGAGCCCGTCGAACTCGTTGGTGAGGGCTTCGCGGGCGACCAGGCCTCCTTGGGAGTGGGCGATGACGTCGATCGGCACCCCCGGGTGCTCGTGCTCGACCTGCTGGAGGTACTCCCGGAGAAGGCGGGCCGACTGGCGCATGTCGACGGTGGTGTCGTACGGCTCGTAGGGCATCACGTCGGTGCTGGCGCCCCGGTAGGAGAATCGGGACACGTCGCCGCCGGCGTAGCCGAGGGCGGCGGTGTCGAGATGGTCGATGGCCGCCTCCGCCGAGCTGGAACCGAGACCGCCGACGAGGACGGCGAGGTGCCGCTCCTGCAGCCGGGGCTGGGCCGCGGCCGCGGGGGTGCAGTCGTTGCGCTGCCGCAGCCAGTCGAGCCCGGCGTCGCCGACGCGGAGGACGTGGGTGAGGGGGTTGGCCTCGTGGAGGTAGTGCACCACCCCCTGGAGCTCGACGAGCTTGTCGTCGACCTGGCCTTTGAGCCAGCCGATCGTCCAGCCGCTGGCCTTCCCCCCGAAGTCGACGAGCTGGGCGACGAGGCCGTCCCGCTCCGCCTCCTCCGAGCCCAGGCGGTCGGCGTCGGGAACGAGATGGACCTCGGGCGGGCCATCGCCGAAGAGGAGGACGGGATCGACGTAGACCTCGCCGATGCGGGCTCCGAAATGGGCGCTGTCGGCGGCGGTGCCCACCGGTTGGCCCTGGACGACGGTGTCGCCCCGGTGCACGTCGATCGAACGGAGGAAGGCGTAGGTGGTTCGGACGCCGTCGGCGTGGAGGACGACCACGTGGAGGCGGCCACCGACCTGGCCGGCGAAGACGACCACGCCGGCCGCCGCCGCCCGAACTGGCTCACCCGCGGAGGTGGCGTACTCGACGCCTCGGTTCCCTGCGCTCCACCGCTCGGCGGGCGGCCGGAACGGGTCGACGATGGGGGCGTCGACCGGCGGCCGGTAGGTGACGGTTTGGGGCGCGGCGTGGGCCGCCAGGGGCAGGCCGAGGACCAGCGCGAGCGGTACCGCCACCAGCACGGCGAGACGCCGCATGGGAACCCCCCAGAGGGAAAGGAGACACTGGGGGGAAGTGGCGGTAGGTCAAAGATGACCGGTAGACACAGGATAGCGCGGCGGTGTGACAGTGACGAGCCTACCGGGAAGAAAAAACGAGAGTTTTGGGTCGCCCCAGGGCCGACGGCCGAGGCCCGGGGCCCGAGGACCGGGACCGGGGACCGGGAGCTACGCCGGTTCGCGCTGGGGCTCGGCCAGCTTGCCCCGGAGTTGGATCACGGCCTTGGTGTGGATCTGGCACACCCGGCTCTCGGTGATCCCGAGCACGTCGCCGATCTGGCCGAGGGTGAGACCCTCGTAGTAGTAGAGGGTGAGGACGATCTTCTCCCGCTCCGGCAGCCGGTTGATGGCCGCGGCCAGGATCTGCTTCGTCTCCTGCACCTCGAACGCCCCCACCGGGCCCAGCCCCGGATCGGGGATGGTGTCGCCCAGGGTGACCGACTCGCCCCGGTCGGTGCCGACGCTCAGGGTCTCCTCCAGCGCCACCAGGCCGAAGAAGGAGATCTGCCCGTAGACGTCGTGCAGCTCGGCCTCGGTGGTGCCCAGCTCCTCGGCCACCTCGGCGTCGGTGGGGTTGCGCAGCAGCTCGTGCTCGAGCTTGGTGAACGCCTTCTCCACCGTGCGGGCCTTGGCCCGCAGCGACCGGGGCACCCAGTCGACCGACCGCAGCTCGTCGATGATCGAGCCCCGGATCCGGGACATGGCGTAGGTCTCGAACTTGTTCCCGCGTCCGGGGTCGAACTTCTCGATCGCGTCCAGCAGGCCGAACATCCCGTAGCTGACGAGGTCGGCCTGCTCGATGGTGTGGGGCAGTCCCGCCGACAGGCGGCCGGCCACGTACTTCACCAGCGGCGAGTAGTGGACAACCAGGCGGTTGCGGGTGTCGAGGGTGCCCGTGGTCTTGAAGGCGTCCCAGAGGCGGTCGATGCCGGCGGGTTCGGTCGAGTCCACGGGTTCCTAGGCTCGGGGATGGGTGGCGTCGTACACCGTCCGCAACCGCTCCTTGCTGACGTGAGTGTACAGCTGGGTGGTGGCCAGATCGGCGTGGCCGAGCAGTTCCTGCACGGCCCGCAGGTCGGCGCCGCCGTCGAGGAGGTGGGTGGCGAAGGTGTGGCGGAGGGCGTGGGGATGGGTGGGGTTGGCCGCCCGCCGGTCGAGGATGCGGCGGGTGTCGCGCGGGGTGAGAGCGCGGCCCCGGCGGTTGAGGAACACGGCCTCGTCGGGCGTGACGCCGGCCACCACCAGCGAGGGCCGGCCGTGGGCCAGCCAGGCTCGCACGGCGTCGGCCGACGGCTCGCTCATGGGCACCTGCCGCTGCTTGGAGCCCTTCCCCCAGACCGTCACCACCGGGCGCTCGCCATCGAGGGTGAGGTCGCCCGGGCGGAGGCCGCACAGCTCCCCCACCCGCAGGCCACTGCCGTAGAGCAACTCGACCACGGCCAGGTCGCGGACGGCCACCGGGTCGTCGGCGGGCGGGGGGCGGAGGAGGGTGTCGAGCTCGGCCGGGCGCAGGACATGAGGCAGGCGGGCGTCGCCCTTGGGTGCCGAGAGGCGGATGGACGGATCGGTCGCGACCACGCCCGTGCGCCGGAGCCAGCCGAAGTAGCGGCGCAGGGCGGCCGCCTTGCGGGCGATCGACCGGCGGGCGAAGCGACGGGTGGCGAGATAGGCCAGGTAGCGGCGCAGCACCAGGCGGTCGACCTCGGCCGGCCCGACCAGTGACGCTCGCTCGGCCCAGACGACGAACTGGGCGACATCGTCGGCGTAGGCCAGCACCGTGTTCTCCGACAGCGCCGACAAGGACCGCACGAACGCGTCCTGTTCCCAGCTCACCGCACCACGGTACCGGCCCCGCAGCCGAAACTGCCACCAACCGTGGTCGGACCCGCCACGGCAAGTGACGCCGCCGCCGATGGCTACCCACGACCCACCCGCTCCCACCAGCCCTGCCGGGACGCGGCCCACCCGTCGCGCTCCAGGTGGGCCAGGGCGACCATGACCTGGGCGGGGGACAGGCCACTGCGCAGGACCACCCCCTCCAGGCTGGCCGGCTCCCATCCGAGGGCGTCGAGCACCACGGTGCCATGGGGCCCGGGCGGCGGCCGGACCTCGGCCGGAGCGGGGGTCGAGCCCGCGCCGGCACAGGACAGGCCGAGGGCGACGAGGACGTCGGTGGCGTCGCGCGCGGGGGCGCAGCCGTCGGCGAGGAGGGCGTTGGTGTAGGCCGAGGCCGGATTGCGGACCGATCCGGGGACGGCCATGACGGTGCGGCTGCGCTCAGCGGCCGCCTCCACCGTGTAGCGGGACCCGCCCC
>JADMIO011602978.1_pt1 | contig 10472 bp, 7 predicted proteins | sample 8958161 | NCBI WGS metagenome assembly JADMIO01 (sample SAMN16585339, study PRJNA669376) | soil metagenome | isolation source: Crop rotation soil | place: USA: Cullars Rotation, Alabama | collected 2011
AGGGTCTGCGGAACTACGACTCAGCGCGGTGACAAAGGCCACGTGGTTTCGAAAAGCGTGTTTTGGCGAGGTCTCAGAATTTTTTTGGACTTGGATTTAATGCGGCGGGAAGGCTGTTGAGGGGCATTCGGGGGCTAGTAGGGAAAAGTCGTATGATACAATGAGCAGTTGTCCGTTGTCGGTGGCAATCAATCCATGCTTGCTTGGTACCTGAATGAGGGAATCTGTCATGGCTTGAATTGGGCTCCCTTGCTGGCGCGTTTTGAAGTTGCGCTATTTCGGTTTGAATTCCTAGCCCCGGGAGGGGCGATCGAAAATTGCTGTTACGGCCGCTCCTCTGGGGCTTGGAATATCTTTCTTGCCAAGACCTGGGACTTCCGTCCCAGGCTTTACCAAGTCGTCCCTCTGGGACTTGAATCCGTTAAGCAACCTCAAGACTGCCACGTCGGTTCAGAGTGCGGACTTATCTGGTTCAGCCAGTGATCAAACGAACAAAGAAGTCGAAGACGTCGAAAAAATGCGATGCGCGCAGCATGCCGCGCCTTCGGAGAGTGAGTGGAGGATCGAGAGTAAAAAGTAGAGTGCCCGCTCGTTGGCAAATTGAGCCGCCTCTCGTGATGAATCAATCAGATTGACGTGCGAGCAGGGTATCGCTTCCTCTCTCCGTTTTCAAAACCCCCTTGCTTAGAAATGCAAACGCCCATGAGCCAAGTATTTATGGCTCATGGGCAGTCGAAAAAGCGGAGAGGGAGGGATTCGAACCCTCGGTGAGCTTGCACCCACACTAGTTTTCGAGACTAGCACAATCGGCCACTCTGTCACCTCTCCGGCGGCGTGGAGAAGGAGTCTAACAAATCGGTGGCCATTGACAAGGCTTTCACTCAGGCTTGTCCGGCTTTCACTTAGGGTTTCACTCAGAAACTCAGCCCGAAGGCCCTAACCCCGGCAATGCGAACGACATGCCTTATGCTCAATGAAAGCAATCTCTGGCCGCTCCTTTTCGCCCTGATTTGACTACGGAATAATCCGATTATTCTACGGTGACTGCAAATTTGGTGTTTGACGCAGGTTATCCAGACATCTAGACTGGACAACCTGAACGGGGTTGATTGAAAACACCTGTAACGGTTCCCCACTCTAGGGGATATGGGCCAGCCAATTAGGTTTATTCAGCGAGGAAACGCCGTGAATCTGCTCTCAAACCGCCGACCTCAACGATCTCGTGGCTTTACGTTAATTGAGTTGTTGGTCGTTATCGCGATCATTGCGGTCCTCATTGCTTTGCTGCTGCCAGCCGTGCAATCTGCGCGCGAGGCTGCCCGACGTACGCAGTGCAAGAACAATCTGAAGCAAATGGGGCTGGGACTCCATAATTACGAGGCGACGTTTACCGTCTTCCCGCCGTGTGGCTTCTATCCGGTGGGTGGAACTGCGGCCGATACCTATTCAGTGCATGCCCGGATCCTGCCCTACCTGGAGCAGACGAACCTTTACAATCTGGTGGATTTCAATCTGTCGGCCACCGCGCAGCCGACTGTCGTCGCTCAACGGGTGGCCAGTTACATGTGCCCCGATGAGATCAACGACAAACCGCGTGTTTCCGTTCCTGTGCGCTATCCCATGAACTACGCGGCTAACGTCGGAACGTGGTTCGTGTGGGATCCCAACTCTGGTCAAGTCGGGGCTGGTGCGTTGCCTATCAACAAGAGTACCAGGATTTCAGATTTCCTGGATGGAACAACCAACACGGTTGGCATGGCCGAAGTCAAGGCGTTTCAGTCTTACCTGCTGGGAACGGGTAATCCGGCAACATTGGGCGCTCCGGCACCTGTGACCGCTACCGATACGTTGGCCTATGGCGGATCGTTGAAGGCGGCTGTCGGTCATACAGGTTGGACCGAGGGGCAGACTTTCCAGACCGGTTTCACGTTTGTCCATACACCCAATACCCCGGTGATCTACACCGATGCGACGGGGAGCTACGATGTGGATTACGTTTCCAATCGAGACGGATCTTCGGCCACAAAGATGTCCTATGATGCGGTCACGGCTCGCAGCTATCACAGTGGGGGAATCGTGAATGCGTTGATGATGGACGGTTCCGTGCGGAGCTTTACTGAAGAAATGAATCAAGGTGTCTGGCGCGGCGTTGGAACGCGTGCTGGTGGCGAAGCGCTGGGCGAATATTAGTCGCTCTTATCTGTACCTTCTAATCGACTCAAACTCAAGAAGACCGGGGTAGTAACCAGCATCAATAGGAATGCCCACCCCGGCACGCCTGGCAAGATGTTTTGCGGTAGCAGTCCCAATGGTCGATACGGCTTGAGTTGGACGTGAGTTTCCAACAGGCCGTGGTGCTTCTGAGTTGCTCCGGCAAGCTGCCCTTGCGGTGTCAGCAGTTGATGCACGACGGTGCCCGCTTCGCATTTCAGGATGATCGTGGGAGGTGGTTCCTCATCCAGGCAGAACGACCATTCGGCCAGGCCTTGGGGTTGGCCGTTTTTCACACCGGATCGAATCTTCCGAATCCAGCCGCCATCGGAAACCAATTGGCTGTCGGGCAGAACATGGATGACCTTCCCAATCGCTGCTGGCGGGGTCTGGATGCTGAGATCCACGGAATCGCCACGTCGCCACGGCAGGTTGCCCAGCCGATGTTGTCCCCAAGTGGCGACCGCGGCCAGGATCAGAATCGAAATGCCGACTGATAACAGCTCGGCTTGTGACCGCTTCATTCGCACGAGATTTCGGATATGTTGCAAGCGTTGGAAACGTTCGTGGTCATGATTGGTCCGCGCGGCATGAATCAACTTTTGTAGTCGTTTCTGGTCCGCGGTGATTTGCTCCAGGAATTGCCGATCTGTGGTGAATCGCCGTACCACGCATAGCACGATGCCCAGGCAGACTCCGAGGACAAAGATCACCGGGTCTCGCGGATAATCCAGAGTCCAGCCCAAAGCGCCGTCGCCGACTCGCCGACAAATTGTGTCCCAGAATGAGATCATTGTGAAATTGATGCCGATTGAAATACGACTGACGTCCATGTTCCTGGTGCATTGATCAGACCGAGAAAAGTCATGTAGTCCGATCCAATAATTCCAACACGCCGCGATCGGCGTCCACCTGGATCGCTTCACCATTTCGAATGTGACTGGTGATCTCCGGGCACATCACCGACGGTATGGAAAACTGTCTCGCCAATAACGCCACATGAGATAACAAGCCCCCCTGCTCGACCACCAAAGCGACGGCATTCACCAGGAACGGGAGCGAACCAGGTTCGATAGTCGATGCCACGATGACCGCATCCAGCCCCAATTCCGATAAGTCTTGATTCCCGTCCAGCAATCGCACTCGTCCTACAGCCCGTCCGGAAGCGAGCGCTGTTGCCGGGAAGACTCGTCCCGAACCGGAGACGATCGGCGGTCTGCCGAAATCGGCGAGATCCCCAGATGCGTCGATGAAGTGGGGAACATGCAGTTGCTGGCATGTCCGGTGCGTATCACGTCGCGGCGGAATCATGATGTCGAATCGATAATCCGCAACCATCAGTTTGAATTCCGCCGCCGATTGGAAATGCAATTCATCCGTTAAGCCCCAACGCTGCGACAATTCCGTAATGACGTTTCGCAACAGTTCATACGTTCGTAACCACTCGTGCTTGCCGATCTCACGATAGGGCAGTAGCGTCAGAGCCTGTTTGAGTAACGGCAGCAATTCGCGATGCAAGCAACCCGCACCATGGGATTCGAGAGTCGTGCGCAAGTGTGCTGCGGGTGGGGCATCAGTTGTCTCTGCGATGTGCGAATGTACGGCGGCCATCGCCGATGCGGCAGCGATTAGAGTTTCGGGACATTCACGCCAACGGGGGGCCGACAAATCCATTTCATTTGGTCCCCGATGTCCAAATTCGTGAAGGAAGGCTGCAAGTGACTCGGTTCCCTGCGAAATGCCGATGAGCATTTCCCGCTCCCGGACGGCGACCGGATTGGCAATCTGTCGCAACCATCGATTCATGACATCCCGGCACTCAGTGTCTCCTAGGATGGGTCGCAGTTGTTGTTCCAGCGCGCCCCATGCTGCGGCGCCCAGGGTACCCGGTAATAACGTCTGCGGAGCAAGTTCATCGAAGGCCAAAGCCCGCCGTCGCTCGAATGCGGCTGCAAGTTGAGGGATCGTCAATGTTGCGAGATTAATCCGGCGCTCTTGCTCGACGTGATCGCGCAGCCTAGGCATGACTTCCGTATCGAACTCAACGGCGGCCCGTTTTGCCAGACGGCGTTGCCGCTGGTTGGATCGAATCATGTTGAACAGCAAGAATGGCCACTTCCAAAGAAACCACGGGTCGAGATGCTCCAGATCGAAACGCGTTGGCGGGCGGTTGATCGCCTGGGGATCGTCTCGCAACGTCTGAGGGTCAAACGTGAACAGATAGCCCGAACCCAGCATGTCAGTGAGGCGAAGTGGATCAACGTAGATCCGGCCGGCGATCAACTCCAGGCAACCGTCATGATTAGCGAGCGTCGAGGGGCGATAGCCCAAGCGTCGATACAATGTTCCAAAACCACCGCGACCACACATAAAGTCGCGCCACAGGCACCACGTCAGGGGAGTCGGCGAGGGCAGAGTCTCGGACAGATTATGCCGGATCCATAAGGTGCGGCCCTGCTTGGCCCACTCTCTCAAACTGGCAATCTCCTGCTGACGAATATGTTCCCGATTCCGGACAGAAGCTGACTGGACGACTGATCGCGCCTGAAAGAAAACCAACCGGCTTTCGGCAAATCCAAATTCCACATCAACTGGTCCCTGCAGAGCCGCTTCAATTCGTGGGAGTGCTTCGCACAATGGCAGCAAGCCGTGCTCGCGGAACGCCGCAATTGACACATTGGAACCGAACGTGGCAGGCATCGAGCAATCCCGGATCGACCGTGTGTTGCGGTCGACGAACCAACGGGCTGGAGTCGATTGTCCCCCTACCAAAGACCGCCCCGATCCCACCACGGCTTCCACGACGAATTCCGCGCGGGATGGCTGCTCGGGATTCATCGAGAATGCGACACCAGCCACTGCGGAAGGGAACATGGTTTGAATTGTGACAGCGGTTCCCGACGCCTGATCCCAATCGGAAGCCTCTCGAAAGCGTCGTGCGGCCGGGGTTTCCCAGGAATCAAACACGGCGGTGATGGCATCTCGCAACTGAAGGTCGGGATCAGCGGCAGTCTCTCGATCGGATGATACCGTCAATCCGACATCTAACAACGTGGCCAACATTCCGGGCATTGACTGGGCCGCTCCGCTGCGCACCGCCAGGGTCATTGGAACAGGGCCGCGTCCAAAAGTTTGACCGGTTAGTCCTTCGAGTCGCCGAATTCCGAACAGGACTTCATCCCACAAGCCGTCAGGCCATTGTCGCTGGTGCTGGTGATAGTAACGACAGGCTTCGGTCGTCACTGTGAAGCTCGGCGGCACGGCCAGTCCGGCACGGTTCAACAGCCACAGTGAAGTCCCTTTACATCCCAGCAGAAGCGGCGCTTCCGCCTCGGCACAGGGCAACGGGTCGCAGTAAAAATGGATCCAGCGTAGGGGTGTGTCAGGCCGTAAAGTTGCCGAGGCGATTCCGGAAGCGGATGCTGGGGCGCGAGGTTCGAGACTCACGGGAGGCCCCCAGCCTTGAGGCACATCAAACCGCGTTCCGCGACCGGGACATATACTCGCTCATCAAGGACCACCGGCGAATGTGCGACGCGCCCATTATCCAATGGTGCAAACCAAGGCTGAGCTTTTTCGTTCCCATCCAGGTGACCTCGCAGCAGGTGCCCGGCATTGTCTGCAAACACGACGCTGTCAAAACCGATCAACGGAGTCAATGCGGGATCAGCACCACCCCACCGCTGTCGAATGACTCCGTTCGTCGCGCCGATCAGGACGTCGCCCCGCGATGTCACTCCGATCATTTGTTCGGCGTCGACCGACAATGAAATGACCCCAGCCCAACCGTTTAACAATGCTTGCAGTGACCCATCAACCAGCGATCGCTGCTCCAACGACTTCGCCGTTGGCACTAACACGTGTGTCTCATGGACGAGCGGTGCGGCCGTCGCACGTTCGGGCACGTCCACCTCCCACAAGAGGCTGCCGGTGCTGCGGTCGAAGGCTTTCAATTGAGTCGGTGACGACGTGGCAATCACGGCAATCGCTCCGCACACTTGCACGGGATGCGTCATCAGGCCGGGATCAATCTGCCACTGCAATTCACCTCGCAGATTCCATCGAGTCAACTGCCGTGGCCTGGTCTCGACATAAACCGAGTCGGCATCGACCAGCATGCCGGCAGGGGTGATCTCAACTGAATAATTCCAATTCAGGTTGCCTGATTCTCGATCCAGTGCCACCAGTTGTCCCGGCTGTCCCGGGTCGCCGCACAGGCAGATGACTTGCTCACCCCGGATGTGTGGTGGAATGTTAATCCGCTCGGGGATTTTGCGAATCCACTTGGGCTGCGGGGGACCAGCAGGGATGAAATCGGCACGGACAATTCCTGTCCAGTCCTTGTTCGAAATCGGGACATACACCCCCGCTGGCGCGACCGCTGGCGCCGCTGTGACCTCGGCCCATTCCCCCTGTACTGGTTGCGATAACACCCACTCGAATTCCGCAGTTCGTGGTATCGTCGAGACCGCTGGTAGTATGCTGCCAGAATTGAAAAACGCCGATTGACTCTCCGAATTAGGCGAAGGCTGGCCGATGCATAACAGTCCGTCTTCAGGGGTCCCCACGTAAGCATGCCCCTGAAAGACTACGGGCGAGCTGAGATAGTCGCCGGGTGAGCCCAAGCGCTCGCTCCACACGCGTTGCAGGCGGCGATTTAATCCGGTCAGCACGCCATCACAGGCGACGCAATAGACCATGCGGTCCGTCACTGCGGGAGCAGTCAACATAGGTGCTCGAGCCGACCACGAGTGTGTGATCCTGCCATTGCGATCGACGGAATTGACATGACCACCGACTGTGCTGAAATAGATTTCCTCCGGCGTTGCCACGATCGCCGCCAGGACTGCGCTTCCCGTGGGAATCGTCCAGATCGTTTCGAGGGTTTGCAGATCCATGCAGCGGACTTCACCCGGGGGGCTCGTTCGGAAATTCACATAATCGGCACACCCCAATCCGAGATAGATGCGGTTATCCAGGATCGCGGGAGGACTGAAAACGGGCTGTGGTAATTTCACCCGCTGTAGCTCGCGTCCAGTCTCCGCATCCAGTACGCACAAGGCTTCACCACCAAAACCCAAGCCCATGTAAACGCGACCTTGATGGACGGCAATCGCCGTTTCCGCATCCGGGTACTTGTCCCCCGGCAAGTGCCAAATTTCACGCAGGTCCGCACCCGGTCGTGAGGGCAATTCGAGGCAGTAGATGCCATCATCACCCGCTCCGAGGTAAATGCGTCCATCAACGACCACGGGAGTGCATTCAATATGGCTACGTGTGGTGAATTGGGTGCAGATCTGCGGATCAGTGCCGTGAGTGAGATCGAAGCACGTTAGCCTGGAACCTGTCGTCTGATGGAGACCCTCACCGCAGATCAGAAATCCTCGATCGACGACGGGCGAGGAAAATGTGGCTCGATATCCAGACGGTGCGACGCTCCAGACTTGGTCGCCGGTTGTGGCCTGGCAGCAGAAAAATCGCGCTGAATCTCCCTGGCAGCCTACGGCGATAACGTGCTCGCCGACGATCGCAGGCGACGAATAAAAGTCGAATCCCCGGCCCAGGCTCCATTGGATCCCGCCGCGAACTGGCCCGGGTTGTCGGTCGGCGTGTCCGCTGTGCATTGATGAACCACGGAATTGTGGCCAGACGTGGGTCACGAGCGGTGCTGGATGAGTCTCGATTTGCGGACGCACCGCGGTCAAGGCAATCGCCTTGATGGCGAGCAGAACCGCCAAGGTCACTGTCACCAGACCCCATTTTTGTCGCCAAGTTACAGAGATCAGTTGCCTGACCGAGGACAGCCGCAAAGAAATCAGGGCTGCAACCAGACTGCCGAAGGTAACCGCGATGACGACCAGAATGCTGCCAGCCGCCGGCAAAATCGGTAGGACTCCGAAGAGCGCGGGGTCGGTGGCCAGGGTTGCGAGAAGCACAGCCTGCGTCTTCCTGTTCAGAGTCGCATTGCAGAGGGTTGAAAAAGATGAATGAGAATCCAGAATATCGTCACAGGCCAACCTGGCATAGATCGGTCTGCTGCAGGTGTCCACGTTAAATTCGGCAATGCTGCAGATACCTGGCTTCACCACGCTTCTGGAGCCGACTAGACTATGTAAGTGGTAAGTGCGCACGCAGTAAGTGTGTACGCAGTAAAACTTGGGTCCAAGGTTGCCGGAATCTCTGAAGTTCAAACGATTTCCCGCGAAGATCTTTCTGTGCGGGTACTGAGATGGATTGATAAAGGGCTCGATCGCGACCGGTCGGGCTTTGGGAATCGAAAATGCTCCGCCGCCGTGCATTTACGCTGATCGAACTGCTGGTGACGATTTCAGTCATCAGCATCTTGCTGGCATTGCTGCTTCCGGCAGTCCAGTCGGCGCGGGAAAGTGCTCGCCGAACCCAGTGCCGAAATCATTTGAAGCAATTTGGTCTGGCGCTGCACATGTACCACGACACGCACAATGTCTTGCCCCCGGGGTATTTGTATTACGGACCGATACAACCTCCGCCTGCAGTTCCCAATCTGCCCCCTCCTCATAGGATCAAAGATGCGCCGTTGCCATCGTTGCAGATTCAACCCAACGACCCGGGTTGGAGCTGGCAGGCATTTATTCTGCCCTACTTGGACCAGACGCCGCTCCACCGCCAGATTGACTTTAACATTGCTGTGCGTCTGCCGGCCAACGATGGCATTCGAATCATCCCCTTGCCCTACTCGACTTGTCCCAGTGATCGACAGGAAGGGGTCTACATGGTGTATGACCGCTGGAATCAATCAATGGCGACCGCTCATTCGACCAGCTATGCCGCCTGCTTTGGATCGTTTGGCCTGATCAATTCCGATCCCGACTATGGAAATGGATTGTTTCAGCGTAATAGCCATACACGTTTGGCTGATATTCCGGACGGTTTGAGTTCGACACTGGCGGTCGGCGAGCGATCGGCACTCTTCGCCAAGGCTCCCTGGTCGGGAGTTTTTACGGGGGGGACGGTGCGGACCACTCCAGGGGCTCCGGTTTATACATCCACTACGGAACTCGCCCCCGCGATGGCGCTCGCCCGAGTTGGAAGTCGCTGGCTGAATAGTCCCTATAGTGAGCCGTATGATTTCTTTTCAGGACATACCGGGCTCGTGCATTTCCTGTTGGCAGACGGTTCCGTGCGGGGATTTTCCTCTTCGATGGACTTGTACACTTTGCAGAATATGGCAACGCGAGCGGACTCGGAAGTGGTGGAAGCTCCGTGATTGGCAGGATTCAGATTACAGCAGATCAGTCATCGCTCCGAGCGGGCCGGCCCAATGGTGGCCGCATGCAGGTTCGCCTTCAGGCTCGGGTTTTATCCGGCTGCTGCGTCCTAATTTTTTTGCTGGGGATCGCGGGCTGTTCCGACCAACCTGCCGCGCCCCTGCTGAGTGACGCGCCGGTTTATCGCAGTACCTCGGAAGGCTTCCGATTCCTGGTGCCGGAAGGCTGGACGCAGACAGCCAGTTCCGTATTGCCCCCTGGAGATCTGTCTGGCGAAGTATTTCTGGTGCGATACAACGTGCGTTCGGCGGAGATCGGCGCGACTCTGTACGTCATCTGCATGGCTGACGACAAGACTCTCGACCTGGAACGCCATCATGCCGAGGCATCATTTCGCATGGGACATTGGGACAGCGTGCAAGCGCGTCAGTCACTGCAGATCAACAAGATTCCGGCAGAGCGGATGGTCTACAAAGGGGTCGATGAGAACAAAAAGGAAATGATCAAGCACGTGACGTGCTTTCGCCGCCACGATCGCATCTATTCGTTCATTGGACTTTATTGGTCAACTGACGAACAGGCACCGCAGCAGATTGAACGGGCGGTGGACAGCGTCATTTGGGAGCGTTGATCGATCAGTCAGCGTCTGGCTTCGCTTTGACCGAATTTGCTTTCGCGGGTGGCGCGGCAGGTTCCGCAGGGACTTCTTCTTCCGGGGCGACGGCCTTGAGTGCGTTTGCGGCGGCCTCGCGGACCATCTTCTCGGGATCCTGGAGTAGCTTGCGGATGTCGGCCACGGCCGGACGCGCAGCGTCACCGAAATGCCCCATCGATCGCACGGCATCCCGGCGCACTCGCGTGTTGACGTCAGTGAGCACCTTGACCAGCGCCGGTAGTCCCTCAGCAGCGGCCGCCGGGCCGATATCTCCTAAGGCCTCGGCACAGTGTTCGCGGACCGACGCATCAGCATCTGCCATCTCACCGATCAATGCCGGAACCGCGCTGATTGATGGG
>JADMIO011057215.1_pt1 | contig 10471 bp, 6 predicted proteins | sample 8958161 | NCBI WGS metagenome assembly JADMIO01 (sample SAMN16585339, study PRJNA669376) | soil metagenome | isolation source: Crop rotation soil | place: USA: Cullars Rotation, Alabama | collected 2011
ATAACATTATAAAACTCTAAAGAACGAAATTTTCTTCAGAAATGATAACAAGAGTAAGATGGTGAATTATGCAATGAGAGGTATTGTTACTCTGACTTGCCTCTTATCAAGTAAAACAGTTTTTTTTCTTTATTTATTGAATAATTCTGTCGTTTAGTGGTGTTCTTAAAAAAGCATTACCAACTCAAACTAATGATACTCAAAAGCAAAAAGATTGTTTACGGTGCAAGTAAGATCTCTTTTCTGCTTCCATATGACTTAATATATTGATTTATTTGTTTAGCAACGTTATGGAGCTCGCCTTTATTAAGATCTTTCCTTCTTGAGGTTGTGATTTCTTGGATACACTGTCCACCTGGCCTTGACGTCGTCATTGTGAACCGTCAACTTGGTAAAATTTGATCCTTTATGAACTTAATTAATCTGTGTTTTTTTTTTCTCATAAAGGAATCAAGTTTGACATATCGCTTGATTCTTACATCTTATTCTTCATGTTTTTGCGTCTGTATGTCCTTTTCCGGCTGTTTGACCACTACACTATCTGGACTAATCCCAGAGCTCTTCGAGTGTCGTAAGATTCTTATAAAAATTTCATACACCTTCATCTTCTTTTTTTTTTTTTACCAGCAAAATGAATGGATTCACGGCAGATTCAAGGTTTGCGATTAAAGCTTATCTAAAATATAAATCATTCTGGGTACTTTCGATCGGTCTAGGAATTTCAGTCCTTCTTTTTGGCTTATGGATCCGTCTTTTCGAGAGGTCATTTGTGAGCAGCTCAAGAAACGTGAACTTCGATTACATTTGGAATTCTTTTTGGTGTGTAATTGTCACTATGGCTACAAGTGAGATGATATTTTGTGATATACCCTCATTAAATTTTTATAGTTGGATATGGTGACATTTACGCAAAGACACACCTTGGAAGATTTGTATCAATCGGAGCTTGCATCTGGGGCGTGTTTTTGCTCTCACTGTTTGTCGTTATTATGAATAATTATGCTGAAATGACCAAGCATGAGTCGACAGTATCATATCCTCTTTATTGATCCCATGCTCATTATGGATTTCCATAGTCATATGAAGAGATAGAAAGGGACAAGAGAATCAACGATAAACTCAGAAAGGAAGCTGCTATAGTCATTCAAAGACTATACCGCTTGAGACTGATGCAAAAGCATAATAAAGAAGAGAAAAAAAAAATATTATTGACTCGTGCGGAACTTATCCGGACAGTGAATAATTTCAAATTGAAGAGAACGTAATTTATACTTTTCTATGCTATTGAGAGCTTTATGCCTTTTTATATGTATAGTGCAATTATGTCCAAGAACAAGGGAGTCAACGAAATCATTTCTGACATGCAAGAGTTAGAAAACGAAGAGATACACAACCTTCTCAGAGCACTGACTCCTGTAAAGAGTATATCCGTAACCATTGATCAGATTCAGAATCTCCAATACGAATTAAATGACTGTATGGTCCAAGTCTATGAGAACTGCCAAAAAATGTACAGTCTCGCAGTTGGTAAAGGCCCTTCTTCCCTTCTGATATACTCACTATGTCCTAGAAAGCTCTAAAGGGACTTTAGGCAATGTCAGAGACTTGAATGATAATAAAATTCCACAATATGATTTGAAAGGCAGAGAGGTTTATGACCAATCATCCGAACCAAACTATGGCCTTGCATTTTTCAGATTGAAACAAGAGAGCGCTCAAATAGGCTATTCACCACTCTTAAAGAAGGCAGCTACACCGCTAACAGCAGATAAGAAGCCGACACTAAAATTAGAAAGTGCTGCTGCTAATAACAATCATATTGCAGAAGAATCATCCGAGGAAGATTCCTCTGGCTCAGACAGTGAACCAAAGAGGAGCAAGACTACTACGAAGAGAGGACTGTCTCAAGAGTTATCAGAGGTTGTCTCTATCAAACTCTCTAAAAAGGGAGACTCTGAACTTCAGCGATCCAACACTCGAGAAAGAAGGAGTAGCGCAGAGACTGATCAGTCACATGCTGAGTCAGGAATATTCATCAATCCGAATCTCGGAATTTTCGATCTTGGAGGAGCCAATTTGCCCGGCGTTGTTGATGAGAGAGATTAGATCGGTTAAATGTTTGCTTCAATTGACATAGAATAATCATAACCATATTTAATCTCTCAATTGAATATATTTTGGCTAATCGATCGTTTTTTTTAGAAAAGTGAAATATATACTGATTACTATTATTATTCATCGTAATTGATATTGTGAAGGCTGCAATTTATGATATTTGCTCCCAATGCTTAAATTCCTCACCTTAAAAAGTTCATTTCATTGGTATGCAGATATCTTTATTCTTTGCTCGATTTTTTATTTTTATTTGGCATTGTCAATAAAGCATTACTCTAACGGTTGATCGTTAAGTTATTAGTCGAACTTATAACATAATAATAATAGCACCTGCTAGTTCCATGTACTCCAAATGATTAATTTATTCTAAATGCTTCATCGTAGAGATTGATCGGAAACTAGCAAATTGTATTCGAAAATTTGTGGATGAAGATCTCTTTAACAAGCAGAGATAAGAGTAATCCTACGCGCACTGTCTGACTGAATCTTTAATAAAAAAATAAGATGGATGAGTTATATCAAAATAAATCAAACCGTTAAATGGAAATAAAAATTATCACAAGCGCGTAAAGTGCGAATAAAATTTTCAAAGCTCATTTGAAGAGCATTGTTTGGAAATGCAATTGGAGAATCAAAGAGCTTTTAGAAGTGTAGCAATACTAGCCACTTTGAAATGTGGTTTAGGATTGATCTTTGTAATTCTTTATTTTCTTCTGGCTGCTCAGCACGACTTAAAAGCAAAATGTGTAGACGAACCATTGGAATTTATTGCTTTCGCTAAATGGGGATTCGTTGGATTGCTCGTAGTAAGCATATTTTGTACTTTCTTGCAACTCAAGTCTTTACAACTGAACCTAAACAGACCGGAATGCTACTATGGATGGGGAAGACTCTTAGAAATATTTAGCGCTATGTTTGGAATCTGCATTTGGTTCTTTGGGTGCCTTGCTGTCTTTCAATACGAAAAGTGTCATGATGTGTTTGCTAACACTGTTATTAGGATCACTTGTGCATCTCCTGTTGTTTTCATTTTATACTTTGTTTACAGAGGAGTTTACACTTGGATTTCGGAAAATAGGAGGAGAAAAGCGAATATAGCTATTAAATCATGGCTATCTAAGAAAGAGGTTTCCAAGCGTGATGAGGCTATTCTTCCTGAAATGAGAAGGATTCAGATTGAACTTGAAAATAATTTGAGAGAGTTGGAAAGAATAAAAACCTCATTTCAAAAAGAGAACCAACATATGAATAACTCTGAACTTGCTGCTTCACAAGAAAAAAACAACTGATTTTTGAAGTGAATTCTTATTGGATTCATTAGATTACTAGGCTATCTGTTAAAATTTATATGAATTATTGCTAAAAATGTTGTGTTGTTTGCAATTATGTTTTGCATTTTCACTGTCATGATCTGACTTTCTACGCTACACTGTAAGTATTCATAGTTTGATTTATGCAAAATTTGATAACTCAAAGTGATAAATTTGATTGAATATTTGTGAGTTTTCTTCTCGCCTATGATAAAATAACTTTTTTTGATTTGTCCTGAATGAAACAAGATTCTGTAACAAACTGAGGATTAAAAAATATTCTTCATTCTGCCTAAATGTTAAAAAAACACTGGTAAATTTTTTAAAAATCTTACTTTTACTCTTTTGAGGATTTCAGATTGATCTATATCCTAACTATGTTCCATATATAATTAGTGTTTTTAATCTAATTTTATGATTGATTCAGAAAATGAATGGTATTGAATTAGAAAGATTTAAGGAGGGGAAACATGAGTGCAACTTAGAGTTTTAATTGCCAGGAAGGATTTATTAATTTTTTAAACGAAGGATTTTATCACAAATCCTATCCAGAGTATTTTTGTATGTTTTAAGAGTAAATTAATGAAGGACAACATCCTATATGTAATGAAACAGCTCCAGAGAACAGAATTAGATCAAACTTGGCTGTGTGATCATCTAAAAAAAAATAAAATTCACTGGATGCGCTTTCAAATGCATGTATGTATAGTTATAATTATAATTATGTTATAAATAGTAAAAAACTCTCATCTTGGGAATCGGATTCAAAGATTATATCCAATTAATTTCAAGAATAGTTGTAATTTCTTTCAGGCACTTGGATCTGTTTTTAGCTTCTGCTTCATTTGGCCAAGAAGATCCTCAACTCTTTCTGGATGCTTACTTTTCAGATGTTGAGTCAGAGAAAATTCTGATCTAATAGTATTATTAGAGCCACGGCAAGGAAATAAAAGATACCCATAAGATTTCTTACACTTCGACTCAGGGCAATTATAAAGTCGAATGATTTGGTTTGCCAGTCTCCTTTGTCTTTTCTTTTTCGTTTCACGCTCTTGAGGACCACTGATTGAGAATGCGTTTGCTTGTTTCTCTTCGCGTTTTTTAATGCAATCAAGCAGAGCTGTTCTCTCCGAAAGCAAAATGTTAAGCTATGATAAATAAGCACTTAAACTATTATAAGAGAAAGGGTTGGTACTTTCTGATAGAGACTGTAGTTCACAGTTTGTAGTAAAACCTTTTGTGACTGATCTAAAATATTTGATGAGCACGATCATTTTAAGTTTTAAGAGTAACAAGAGGAAACTTCATCATATAATCAGAGAGTTAATTACCTCTAAACATGAGATTAGATAGTAATAGTTGAGATGACGAAAGGGCATCGAAGACTAATGATGGGGTATCTTTGGTACTGACAGGGTTTTGCGTTGGAGTTTTGATCTGAACTGGATTTAATAGAAAATTTGTCGATGCCCCAGCCTCAGCCTTGACACCAAAAGATGGGGTAGCTCCTGAGCCGAATATCTGATTGCTCAAAAAGAAAGGCTGGTCTGCTCTGCACTCAACAGTAACAGGTGCAATATGAACTTTCTTAGTCGGAAGCATCAATATTGAGATTGGAATCTGTATTTAGTGCCAGGATCTACTTAGGATTTTTTAATTATTATAGAATTCCGCGCTATTAAATTGAGAAAAATCATACAAAATTTATATCGCAGTGTTCTTGGTTTAAAATTAATTTTCCGGTATATTAAGGTTCGTGATTAGAATTAAGAGAATGGAACTTTTCGAGGCTCAAGAATGTTAGATTTAATGATACGTTCCAATTTTCTGAGAACTTTTAGCTGAGCAACATTAAAGAGAGTGCCTCGTAAAATGCTATATGATGTGATCAGTTACATTTTTGAGAAAAATTCCCGGCAAGCATGTTCGAGATCTGAATTAATTAACTGAGAGAGATCTGAGACAACTAGTGTTACTGTTTGAGTAATTTATCCAATCAGATATACTGATCAGAATCCGGGATATCTGAGCAAAATCGAAATTTATCTGAGCAAAGCAATATATATCTGAGATTTCTGATCAGTATATCTGATCGGATAAATTACTCAAACAATAACACTAGTTGTCTCAGATCTCTCTCAGTTAATTAATTCAAGCCTCGGACATGCTTGCCAGAAATTTTGCTCAAAAATGTAAGCTCTATTCCTAATAATAGAGAAAATCCCTACATTTACTACTTCAATCACCAAGCTTAGTATTATAGATGTCTTTCTTTAATTATATCGAATATTATCTGAGTAAGATGCTCGAGTTTAGTCGAGATTGGAAGTCATTTGCATAAATAATCAAATCATTATGAAAGTTTCAACGGTGTAGTATGTTTTGAGGATAGGGATTCAAAATATTGAATTACAAAATATTGAATTACAAAACATGGAGAGACTTTCTTATTTCTTTTGATGAGTAGCGTTTTGGGGACTCAAGTAACTTACACCTAAGGTTAAGGCCATGAAACTTTAAACTAATATAACCAATGTAAGATTCCAATAATAAGAGCTTTTCAAAGCCAAAAACCTATTCATCATTATTATCTCAAGATTCAGTTGCCGAGTTTTGCAACTTTGGAGAGGCTTTATGATGGGAAATTCTTTATTTAACGATAGATTTCTTTTCAGAACACCATCTCAACAATTAAATTTCAGACCCTCTTCGGGTTGAAAAGTAATCACCAATACAAAAATTAAAGGTTTAGTATGAACTAGCTGCAGAGGAGCAGAAAGAGAAGCACCTTTATAAATAAAACTACTTTTTCGCATAACGAGAATACCAAATTCAAATTTGAATTTTTTGCATTTTCATAGTACCAAATATTTAATAAAAAATTCGAGATTATTTTGCTTGCTGAAAAAATATAAATGTCTGAGATTACTATGTTATCTTCCAATAATACCTAATTTGACAGATGGTAGTAGGTATGAAACATTTTGGCTGTTTTCGAAAGTGAGCGAGCATTTATAATTAAGATAAGCATTAAAATTTTCGAATTTCTGTCGCAAACGATGCAATTTTGAGATTTGAAAATTTAAGAACTGGCTCGAGACCTCAAATCAAATTTAAGAACAATTATATGATCAAAACCAATACCTTAATATATTTATTTTCAAGTTTATTAATTCCTTGCAAAGTTTTGCAAAAGAGTCTTTTAGTTAATTTAATTGTGGAGATAAATCGCCCTTTTGAAGGATAAATTTTGTTGGTAGCTCGGGATCAGCAGTGATCAGAAACAGATCGAAATAACCAAGGTTTTCAAATCTGCGTAATATTTACCGGCTCCATTTATTTTAAATAGAATATCGCTGCTATGATCGAGTTAGCAGAGTATTTCGGCATCTCATTGTAATGATATGAGAGTATATATATTGGAAACACATTATGAAATGATGAAGAATAGAGGCTATAATTAATCCAAAAATAAAGCGCGATCTAAGGCGAGGTTTGGAGGAGGGTTCAAATTAAATGAAGGAAACCAATAATTAACTACTCTTGAAGGTATCCCAAACTTTTGAAATGCAATTATGCTTTTTTTAATCAGGAACTATGGAACAAAAATTTTTAAAATCCAATATTTAATTGTTATGCTCTTAAGAGAAGGGATGATGATATCTTCATCTGTTGAAAGTTGGGTAGGATAACTCATGAGGGTGGTATTCGATAGCATGTTGCTCATTATTTTATAACTTTAAACGGAAAACAAAATTCTCAATTCTTATCTCTGAATACAATTGTGACTCGGCTTTTGATTATGATTCCTGCATTGTGAATATGATTTTTATGTTGGCATCAACTCAGAGATATAAGGGCAAGACAACATCCCAAAATGAGAAGATTATTTCAAATTTTTATTGAAGCACCTACGTCTCTTGAGTTATTTTACTTATTTCTGGAGTCTTTTGCAGAGATTTGTCTTTTGTTGATTGAATTCCATCATTGAACACCTTGCTGCACATGATGAGAAATCTTCCACTGCTATTATATTTGAAAGATTCCGCAAGTATTTAACTTCTTTGAATTGTTCCTAGCAAGCATGAAGTGTCTACCATGATACCTAAATCTTATGAATTTTCGTGCTATTAGTTTGATTTACAACCGCATAGCTAGTAGTTAATCTTCTTGCAGTTGGAGATTTTTTCGGAAAGTATTCCTAGGTTTCAGATCTGGTACTTCCCTTAAAGCTCAAAAGAGTGCAGATCAGATGATAGAATCTCAGAAACAATGCAAGCGATGAATAGATATTAGTAAAAAAATTCATTTTCGTCAATAAGGAACCAAAGAATCAATTTCTGAGGGAGCTGCTTCGGAGCAGTCAGTCAGAGCGATTCACATATCGAGCCTGAGAACCATCAAAGTAAAACGCACGGAATGTCTCCACTAAGCTGGAGATGCGATTTTTGATTTATAAATTTCTTTGGCTTTTCTCTTTTTAAGAATTAAGCTAATTGTTTTATACTCTCGAACTCTGAGGAAAATACCCAAAATAAGATTAGGTAATTGAGTTTTTAAAATGATCATGTTCTTTTCATCTGGAGATTTCTGAGAAAATGCTTTCCTTCATATAAAAAAAATGATATGTTTCTTTTGCGATGCCTCAGTGAAAGGTTTTCCTCTCCTTCATAACTAAATATACTCGGAACAATTATTATCATGGACTACGGTACTGCGTCACTGACAATGCAACTCTCTGTAAGAAAAGGTATCTTAAATTATAAAATAATTTAAACTCTGATAGAATTCCAGCAACGAACCAATCAATTAAGCTACATTCCTTTGAATTCTCATAATACAACAAATTACAGAATGACCCAATGTGTTCATTGATGGTTGAGAATTCGCATATTTTATGAATCTCAAGACCGAAATTATTCCACAATGTCCGTGTGGTTACTTTGATTTACAATTTATAAAGCCAAGATCATTTTCCTTGAACTCATGATAATTTTTTTGTTGCTGTTCAGTTGAAGAATCGTTACATTTATTGTTCACTTCAAAATCGAAATTAATAAATCATCTTCAAACACTCAATGTGTTGATTTTCATTCTAAACGTTTTCAGAGATAATAGTACAACGGTAAATGTATACGTTTTTGAGCAAAACTTTGGGTTACCATATCCGAGATCTGAATTAATCAACTGAGAGATCTGAGACAACCAGTGTCACAAATTGAGTAATTTATCCGAACAGAAATACTGATCAGAAATATCAGATCAATTTTAAATTTAAATTTTAATTGACTCAGATAAATTTTAATTTGCTCAGTTGATTATTTTAGCTCTCGGATATGGCAGCCCAAATTTTTGCTCAAAAATGTATCAAATGTAATTTCTGTCAGCTTGGTTTTGCTAATATCTTATGTTGTGGACTGATATTGAAAAGGGGATAAAAAACTAAATACATAATATCTTCGATATTTTCAAGATTGATCACCTTGTACATTTAAGGATACCATGCGATTGGAGTCAGAAACCTCGATATCTTTTGAATATTACTCAACTTTGTTGCTTTTATTGCTAGCAGTTCAACGTACAGCAAATAATCTGTTTTTTGTTCTTAATTTCTTTTGTAGAAAGGGGAGTTTAAGAGTATTAAATATTTGAAGTTTACCAACTTTTGAGAGGAAAAGATCTCTAAATAGATTGATTGAAGCCATACTCTTTTTTGCGAATCGGTTTAGATATTTCAGCATCTTTCTTATGATTCATTAGTAAAAGATTTCTTTGAAGGATTCATTTGAACCCATTTGAATTTAATTGCTTGCTGCTAGAGTATAACGAATTCCATTTACAGAATTTCTAAAGAATTTCAATTTCATCTTAATAAAAATGCTCAAATGAACTGTACCTCTAATTTCTTGCTTAGATTCCTTCAAAATGGAAGATTACATTTCGATGGCTTGATATACATGTCATGTTCTAATGCAGATTCAAAAACTTTTTTATGATTTGCTTCATATTTAATATCTCAGTTAAAAACCAAGAAGGATGCTCACTCTGAGAGATGGGAAGTTGCTGGGACTCGTACGTTCCTATATCAACTATCCACAATCATCAGAATCATCAAAATCTTCTATTGTTTCGATTTTCTATTTGTTCCTTTCTGACTCTGGCGATAGTCAGCTAATCTTTCCATTCAAAAAAATATTCTGTAAAGGTATAGGTCTCACAAAGAATGTTAGGAATTCAGTTCTTTTTAAAATTCTGGCGTTTCTAGCTTTGTATCATCTTATATTCGATTTCAATGATTCATTTTCCATCTTTGTTAGAGAGCTAAAATAACCTACCAGAAAGGCTCAAAAATGACCGAGTATTTAAACGGTCAAGTACTTAGAGGTGGAAGTCAGCTGCACGTAAAAAGAGCTTATTGAAATTTTTTTATAAGAATATGACTTTCAAGAGCGTATACTAGTTACATTTCTCAGAGATCTAAATTTCGAACTAGAGAAGAATGTCCATTTCCTTCTTTACACACCAATATAGATGAAAAAGTCAAGATAAAAGCTCTTGCTCGTTTCGGATATTTTAAATACTGAAGTATCATACGAGTGAGTGATAAGTCTAGGTTCACAGTGATATTTTAAAAAAAGTGATCTTTGCGGAGATTCGGTCTTGTCTGACTCATGTAAATTAAGTTTGAGCTGCCAAAGGAGACTAACCAAACTCTCTATTTCGATTTCTGGTAAGCCACAATTTTGACTAATACCTGAATTATTCTAATTAAGACCCTTTTCCAAATAAGACCCCAAATTTTGAAAAAGATCTTTTGGGGGTCTTATTTGGAGCGTGGGGTCTTATTTGGAAAGGGGGTCTTAATTAGAGCGTGTGATAGGGTCAACAGGTTAAGATCATAAAAAAAAGAGGATTTTTTAGAAATTTTTTGAAAATTTGAGCCAAAAAAAAAAGGGTTTTTTTGAAAAAAATTGATTAATTTTTTTTGATTCTAAATAAGACGCTAGCTCCAAATAAGACCCTTAAATTTCAAAAAAATCTTTTCA
>JADMIO011227417.1_pt1 | contig 10471 bp, 8 predicted proteins | sample 8958161 | NCBI WGS metagenome assembly JADMIO01 (sample SAMN16585339, study PRJNA669376) | soil metagenome | isolation source: Crop rotation soil | place: USA: Cullars Rotation, Alabama | collected 2011
CGAAAATCTTCGCAAACTTGTATTCTTTCTTCGCCCGCCTGAAATCCGCAATTTCCGCATCGAACGGCAATCGCCCCATCCATTGCATGTTGTTTTTGACGAAGATTTGAACAATTTCGCAATCGATCGAAGCCCCCCGTTCGAGCGCGCGCCAATATCCACCTGCCGTCGAACAATGCGCGCCGAATTTCATCTGCTGAAACTTACAGCCTCTCCGGGGTCTGCAACAGCTCGGCAATACGCGACAGCAAACGCCCGGCTGCACCGCCATCGAGCACGCGATGGTCGAAGCTAAGCGTCATATTGGCCTCGGTAACAGGAACAAACTGCCCTTTCTTTTCGTCCCAATGCGGCACCTTGCTTCCTGCGCCCAACCCGAGCACCAGCGTCTGTTCCGGCAACGGAATCGGCGTGGCCCATGTCAGGCCAAATGTCCCAAAATTTGTTACGGTCGCGATCGATCCACCCGTTGCATCACTCGGTAGCCGACGTTGCCGTGCAAGTTCAACCAGCTCGTTGTACCGGCCGACAAGTTCGTTCATCGGCTTCTTGTCCGCCTGGCGTAAAACTGGAACAAGCACACCATCGGTAACTTCAACCGCGAACCCGACATCGATGGCGGGCGGATGAACGATCTTGTTGCCGACGAGACGTCCCGCTGGCGCGCTGTTTTCCGCAAGAGCAACCGCCAGTGCCCGCAAAGCATAAAGCGCGGGGCCAGGTTTCAGCGGATTCGTTTTGCGATGAGCAAGGACCGGATCCAACCCCACCGGCAAACCGACCGTAGCCAGCGGTCGTGTCCAACTGCGCCTCATTGCATCCGCAACCGCAACACGCATCGAAGACGCGCTCGTCAGTTTCAGCTTTTCGAGGTTACTGATGAACTTCTCGAAATCCTGGATCGTCACTCGCCCCGCCGCGCCACTACCCGCGATGCCCGCAAGATCAGCAGCATGCAGCCCCAGTTCATTCATCCGCGCCTTCATTCGTGGCGACATGTAACTTGCTCCGGCAGCGTGCGCCGGTACCGGCAAACCGTGAACGGTCGGCTGAACATTTTTGCGCGCCTCGATGGTCTTCTCGATGATTTCTGTCTCAGTGCCATTCGATTCCGCACTTGGCGCCGCTCTCATGGTGCCGAGACGATCTGCAACTTCCTTGGTCACTTCCAAATAACCCAACGTTGCACCCACCGCGTAACTTTCATTCAGCTTCACCAAAAGTTTCTCAACGCGACCCGCGCAAGGCGACGACACATTCATCGTTGCTTTGTTCGTTTCGACTTCGATGATGTCCTGGTCAGCAGCAACGGTGTCACCAACCTTGATCAACAAATTAACAACAGTCGCTTCGGCGATGGACTCGCCTAGTTGCGGCATGATGATGGGAGCGTGAGGCATGTTAGGATCGCAATACGTTTCTGGCAGCGGCGGCAATGCTTCGTGCCGTCGGACGATGCACCGACCATAGATTTGGGTGATACGGAATCGGCGTATCTTTCGCGTTCAACCGTTGTGGCGCGACATCAAGAAGACCAAAACCTTCCGTCGCTACCCGCGAGACAACTTCGGCAGTCACTCCGCCCCATGGCCATGATTCACCGACGCACAACAAGCGACCGGTCCGCGCGACTGAAGCCATCACCGTATCCGTGTCCAACGGCTTGATCGAACGCAAATCAACGACTTCAACCTCGGTCCCTTCAGTCGCGAGTTCTTCAGCGACAGCCAAAGCTTCATGAACCATCGCGCTATACGCAACAATCGTCAGGTCCCGACCGGCGCGCGCAATACGGGCTTTACCGACGGGCATTGCTTCCGTCGGAAGCTTCTCCGCCTTCAAGTGGTAATACAAATACTTGTGCTCGCAGAAAATCACCGGGTCGTCGATCGCAACCGCTTCGAGCAACATACTATAGGCGTCTTCCACCGTCGCTGGCGTCATGACGATCACGCCGGGGTAATGTGCATAGATTGCTTCCATGCTTTGGCTGTGAAAAGGTCCACTCCCGGACGTGCCCCCGGACGGGAGGCGAATTGTGATAGGACAAGGCGTTTGCGTCCGCCAATACAACGTCGCTGCGTGATTAATGATTTGGTTAAATCCGGGCGTCGAAAAATCGGCAAACTGCATTTCGATGATCGGCCGCATTCCTTCGATTGCGGCTCCAATAGCAGCGCCGACCATCGCATCCTCACTGATCGGCGAATCGATCACCCGTCCCGGAAATTCCTGCGCAAGATTTTTCGTCGCCTTGAATGCACCACCAAACGCGCCGACGTCCTGTCCATAAATGAACACACGCGGGTCATCAGCAAGAGCTTTTGCCTGGGCTTCGCGAATCGCTTCAAGATAAGTGATGCTCATGGAACGTCGTTGGCCGGCCCTTCAAAAACTTCGCTCAGATGACGAGATGCGAGCGCACACCAATTCTCCCGATAGGGATCGGGCATCGGCTCGTGCTGCACAATGGCAAGCGCATCGTCAACTTTTTGCACAGCGTCCTGGCGCATTTGCTGGATAGCCGCAGTGTCAGCCCACTTTTCTTGCAGCAAATGATCTTCAGCCACTTTGATGCAATCGCGGCCGATCGGCGATTGCTTCAAGCGCGGGTCGATGTAGTGCGAGTCGTCGTGCTCTCCGTGTCCGCACAGGCGGAGCAACTTCGCCACGACCATTTGCGGACCACCACCTTCACGCGCCTGTTTTACAGCCGTCGTCAGCGTATTCAAACACGCCAAAAGATCGGTTCCATCGACGTGGTGCGCAGTCACTCCATAACCTGAAGCTTTGTTCGTCAGGTTGGCGCACGCGAACTGCCGGGAAGTCGGCGTGGAATAAGCGTAATGATTGTTGGCCACCACCAGCACCAGCGGCAACTTTTCCACAGCCGCCTGGTTGATTGCCTCGTGAAATGCGCCCGTTGAAGTTGCACCATCTCCGATACATGCTGCACCGACGACACCCGTAATTTTCTTAAATCGCTTCGCCATCAAAGCCCCGTTTACCACTGAAATCATCGCGCCAAGATGACTGATCATCGCCATATATCCTTCGCGTGGACGGCCGCGATGCACATTCCCGTCGCGACCACGCATGGGGCCCATGGCCGACCCAAGGTAAGTCCGCAATGCATCAGCAACCGGTTCCCCGAACGCCAGTCGTCCTGCTCCATCGCGAATCAATGGGGCATAAACGTCGCCTTTCCGCAGGCTCAAACCCAGTGCGACGCTCAAGGCTTCCTGCCCTTTGCCAAGGAACACGCCGCCATGGATTTTGCCGCCGCGATAAAGGCTGGCCAACTTTTCATCCAGGACTCTGGACAAAACCATCAGCCGATATGCCTTCAAATATTCATCGCGAAGAGTCGAACCGACTGACTCACGGCTCTCCACTGTCTGCAACATAAGTCAACTATCTCAGGTTACTGCCCTCGCGGGCAATTCGTTTCTTTGACTAGCGCGCCGCCTCAGCGCGCGCCCACGCGTCCGCTTCTAAAATCTGTTCGAGCGTCGGATGGTCCACCACTTTATGCGCACCTATAACGCGCGAAACAGTTTCAGTGATTCCAACAAAACCCTTCCGCCGATTCACAAACGCATCCACCGCCACCTCGTTCGCAGCATTCAACACCGCGGGCAACGTCCCTCCGACTTCCCCCGCGCGGCGCGCCAGTTTCAACGACGGAAACCGATCTTCGTCCGGCTCTTCAAAAGTCAACTGCCCCAACTTCGCCAAATTCGTTTGCACCCGCTCGCTCCCGATTCGATCCGGATAGGTCAATGCGTATTGGATCGGCAAACACATGTCCGGCGTTGACATCTGCGCCAGAATCGAACCATCGACAAACTCCACCATTGAATGGACAACGCTTTGCGGATGAACAACCACCTTGACCCTGTTCATCTCGATATTAAACAGCCAACGCGCCTCAATCATTTCCAGGCCTTTGTTGAAGAGCGTCGCTGAATCGATCGTAATTTTATTTCCCATCACCCACGACGGATGTTTGAGCGCACGCTCGACCGTAATGCTCTCAAATTCTTCCTTCGGTGTTTTGCGAAACGGTCCGCCCGACGCCGTCAACCAAAGCGCTCGAACCGAATCAGCGGGCTTTCCATCAAGGCATTGAAAAATCGCCGAATGTTCGCTGTCCACCGCCAGCACTCGCACTCCGTGCTTGCGCGCTTCGCTCATCACCGTTTCGCCCGCCATGACCAGAATTTCTTTCGACGCGATAGCGATGTCTTTACCAGCGCGAATAGCAGCCAACGCCGGTTGCAATCCTGCAGTCCCCACGATTGCGATCAAGACGATGTCCGCCTCGGGTAAAGTCGCCAGTTTGATCAACCCTTCAGACCCCGAGTAAACCTGCACACGTTTTCCGATTGTTTGCTGCAAACCGTCGGCTTTCTTCGGATCCGAAGTAGAAATGGCCATCGGACAATGCCGCAACGTTTGCTTCGCCAGCAAATCAACCTGGTTCCCGGCGCCCAACCCAATCAGCCGAATCTTCTCCGGCAGATCTTCGGCCACTTTAACCGTGCTCGTGCCGATGGACCCCGTTGAACCCAATAGAACGACATTCTTCATGGATGAGTCAGGACGTGTCGCAAATACAAATACATCAATGGCGCATTGAACAACAAACTATCGAGCAAGTCCAGAATACCGCCAATCCCCGGAAAAAGTTGTCCCGAGTCCTTCAACCCCGCCTCTCGCTTGAAAAGGGACTCGATGAGATCACCAATCACAGCGGCGGCGCTTAGAATGACACCAAGAATGATCGCGTGCGTCCCCGTCATCCCAGCTAGACGAGAACCGGCAAGCTTCGCGAAAATCACACTCGCCAGAGTTGAAACCAAAATCGCACCACCAAATCCTTCCCATGTTTTGCCGGGGCTGATGCGGGGAATCATTTTATGTTTGCCGATCAACGACCCGACGCAATACGCACCGCAATCACTGAATTTCGTCACCAGTATAAAATAGAGGACATAGAAATGGCCTTCGTCTCCGCGTGCTGTCGGAAAGTAATTCTGAAACGGGAAAAAATTAATCTTCTGGATGAAATTCAAAAGCCACGCCACATACATCAACCCAAACAACGTCGTGGAAATCGCGACAACGCCAGTTGTCGTGATTTTCGAGACAAACTGACGGACACAAAGCCCCAACACAAAGATGATCAGAAAACTCGTTTCGAAGTCATTGACGCGACCCGGTGAATTGTCGTGACCCAACCTTTGCGTCAAAAAAAGGAACGTTGCGCACATCAATAGCAGCCCACCAAAAATACCCCAACCGCTATAACACGACAGCCCGAGCTTGCGCACGATCCCATAAAACTCAACCAATCCGGCCCATGTAAACAGCGCCATGATCAACAGAAAAACCGGATCCGATATGTATTTCTTGCCCGAGAACAACGCCCCGAGAACAATCGCCCACAAAATGACAAAGCTCGTTAACCGGCGAAGAAAAATCACCCCTTTCGACGGCCCCGGCTTTGGTTGTGATGTTGACTCTGCCATTGGACGCAGAACTTAGCCCACCAACTCTTTTTACACCAACCCAAATCTGCGATGCCGCCGCGTGTATTCCTCCAGCGCCGCAAAGAACTGCGGCTTTCGAAAATCCGGCCAAAGCGTTTGCGTAATCACTAACTCCGCATATGAAATCTGCCACAGCAAAAAGTTACTGATGCGCATTTCACCACTGGTCCGGATCAAGAGGTCGGGGTCAGGATAGTTCGCCGTATAAAGATGCTGCGACAGCAATTGCTCGTTGATTTCAGCGGGGTCGAGTGCGCCCTGTTTGATTTTATCGCCGATGCTCCGGACGGCTTCAATCAGTTCAGTCCGGCCTCCATAACTCAAGGCCAGGATAAGCGTCAGTCCGTTATTCTTGGCCAAAGCCGCCTTGGTTTTTTTAAGCTGCGTCTGGACAAATTCCGGCAATCGATAAATCTGCCCGATCGCTTCAAGCCGCACGTTATTCCTGTTCAACTCGCCGATTTCGTTTTTCAGAAACCGCGCCAGATACTTCATCAACGTATCCACTTCGTCCTTGGGCCGATTCCAATTTTCAACCGAAAACGCGTAAAGCGTGAGATACTTGATCCCAACTTCCCCTGCCGCGCGCACGATCGCGCGAACGGACTCAACACCGTTGCGATGACCTTCAACACGCGGCAGATGTCGCGCTTTTGCCCACCGGCCGTTGCCATCCATGATGATCGCAACGTGCGTCGGCAACGTTGCTTTTGCGTCTTCGCTAAGATGTGGCGCAGTGCTCACACAAAAATCGTCTGCTCGCGCGCAGGCCCTACCGACACAATTTGCAGCTTGGCCCCCGTCAAATCAGCGATCGCTTTCAAATAATTGCGCGCTTTCACCGGCAATTGCTTCCAACTCCGGCATTTGTCCGTCGGTTCTTGCCAACCTTGGAACTCCACGTAAACGGGCTCGCACTTCGCCAAAAGTTCAATGTCCGCGGGCACATAGTCCAATCGCGACAACCCGGCGCGATAACCGATGCACACCCGAATTGTTTGCATGGTGTCCAGGCCGTCGAGGTTTGTGACAGCCAAATCATCAATTCCGTTCACCATGCACGCGTGATGCGTCGCAACAGCATCAAACCAACCACACCGACGCGGCCGACCCGTCGTCGCACCAAACTCTCGCCCCATCGCATGAAGCATGTCCGCAATTTCAGCATTCTCCGTCGGAAGAGGCCCTTCACCAACGCGCGTGGTATACGCCTTCATCACACCAACGACGCGGTCCATTTTGTTCGGCGCAACGCCCGAGCCCGTGCAAGCACCGCCAGAAGTCGTGTTCGATGAGGTCACAAACGGATACGTGCCATGATCAATATCCAGGAACGTTCCCTGCGCGCCTTCGAATAAGACATCATCCCCGCGCCGCGTCGCATGGTGCAACAGCACAACCGTGTTGGTGACATACTGCCTTAGCCGATCGCCAGCTTTGCGATACGCCGCGTGCACCTTGGCGTAATTCAGCGGTTTTGCGCCAAAGGCCTTCAAAATCTCGTTGTTCTCTTTGATCTTCAATCGCAGCACACCCGCGAAACGTTCGGCGTTGATGAGATCAATCATGCGCAAGCCAGTCCGCGCGGCTTTGTCACCGTAAGCCGGACCGATACCGCGTTTGGTCGTCCCGATCTTGTTTTTGCCTTTCAAGATCTCGCGCTGCGAGTCCAGTTCGCGATGATACGGAAACACAAGGTGCACCGATTCGCTGATATAAAGGTTCTTGATCCGCACGCCCAACTTTTCCAGCCCATCGATCTCTTCAACAAGGCTGATCGGGTCGATCACCACACCATTGCCGATCACGCAAACTTTGCCCCGGCGCAAAATTCCGGATGGGATCAAGTGCAGGACATATTTCTTTTTGCCGAGATAAACGGTGTGGCCGGCATTGTTGCCGCCCTGGGTGCGCACGACGATGTCTGCCTTTTCGGTCAAAACATCGATGATCTTGCCCTTGCCTTCATCGCCCCATTGGGCTCCGACTAAAATTGTATTTGCCATATCAAAATTTCTGCCGCGGCCGTCGCGGATTGTTGCAACAAAAAAGCCCGAATCGTAAATTCGGGCGACTGAACCTGTATTTACGGGCAGAAGGTAGAAATTGCCGCGAATTGTGTCAACGCGATTTGATTAACAATCGCATTTAAAACAAACGTTCGAATCCAACACACAAACAACACACTCCACGCACCGCCCCTTTAACCGCGTAGCGGTTGCTGATTGTAGCCGTGGGTTTCAACCCGCGGGGCCGAACGGCCGAAGAAATATTCGTCGCGTAGCGACGATTGAACCCGAAACCTCCGGTTTGTCATTTCAACATCACCACATTTCCGCTACAACAATCAAAACGCCCATGACCACATCCGCAATTGCCGATGCACCCAAAGCCGTTGCCACGGATGTTACCGCAACCAGCACGCGCGTCCTCTCGCTCGACGTCTTTCGCGGCCTCGTCATCGTTGTGATGACCTTTGTAAATTATCTTTCGCCCGTAAAAGAAATCCCGGCCTGGGCCAAACATTGGCCGGAGAACCTTGAAGGATACACGTTCGTCGATGTCGTTTTCCCCGCGTTCCTTTTCATCGTCGGCGTCGCCATCCCCTTCGCATTGCAACGCAGGTTAGATCGCGGCGATTCTATACGTTCATTGATCACAAAAATCGTTTTACGATCTGCAGCCTTGGTTTTCCTCGGCGTGCTCACCGTCAACGCCCACGATTACGCCCCTGAAGCGATTTTGCCGAAACCACTCTGGTATTTTCTAACCTTGGTGTGCGCCGTCGCGATTTGGGTCAACGCGCCAACGAACGCCTCCACGTCACGACGCAAACTATACTTAGCCGCCAGAATCGCCGGGATCATCGGCCTTGCGATTTTATTAGTAATCTTCCGCGGTCATGACGACAACAACCGCGTCGTGTGGCTCCAACACGAGTGGTGGGGAATGCTGGGAATGATCGGCTACGCCTACCTGGTCGCGAGCCTTTGCTGGTTATGGCTGAGAAACAATTCCGTCGCCATCATGGGCGTCATCGGCCTGCTCATCGCCTGGTTCATCGGTGACAAACACAACGTCCTAAGTTTGATCGGCGCACCGATCCGCGATTTGTGGAACATCGGTTTCGTCTTCGGCACGAACGCTGCCACAGTTCTGATGGGCGTCCTCGCCGGAAATTTCCTGAGAGACCCATCGCTAACGCCGCGTGATCGAGCGCGATGGATGCTCTTGCTTGGAGTCGGTCTTTATATCGCAGGCACGCTGATTCGACCACTTCACGGCATCAACAAATCAACCCATACCGATGCCTACGCCTTAGTGACCGGCGGCATCTCGTGCGCACTCTTCGCACTCGTTTACTGGCTCATGGACGCCAGGCATTCAATCACCAACATGCCGGTCCTCGCAGCTTTCGGCCAAAACGCCCTTCTCGCATATATTCTTCCGGACATCGTAAAAAACGCGTTCGCAATTTTCGGTGTCAGCCTCTATTGGTCAAACGCCGGTGTCGCCGGCGCATGGTGCGCCGCCGGCCTCACTGTTCTGCTTCTAGCTCTTCTTTGGTTTCTCACGAAGCTCAAAATCGTGATGAGACTCTAATTCGGCTCTGCGTTCCATGACAGCAATTACGACTATTTAGTTGACACAATGAGGACACGCCATCGGGAGTTCCCCGTCTTGACGTGCTTTTATTGACTGCGCTAAAATCCGACCGTTCCCTAAACAAACGCACGACGCGCATGGTTGTAGTGCCCACTCCTGTGCCGTGTGCCTAACCGTAAACGCAATAATCCGATCATCCGATGAAAACAAACCTCCCTCTCAAATTCATAAGCATGGCCACGGCAGCGTTAGCGCTGGCCGCTGGTTTCTCTCCGACCTCAACCCTCGCGCAACGCGCCGAAGGTATCGACGTATCGCACTTCCAGGGTTCAGTCAATTGGGGCTCGGTACGCGGTGCCGGGCTCGTGTTCGGCTGGGCCAAGGCCACAGAAGGCAACAGCATCACGGACGCGAACTTCGTCGGCAACGAAAACAACGGCAAAGCCGCTGGCGTATTCATGGGTGCCTATCACTTCGCCCGCCCGAATCAACATTCGCCGGGTTCGGAAGCCGGTTACTTCTGGGGCGTTGCAAATCCTTACATCAAAGCCGACGGCAAAACTATGATGCCGATGCTGGATATGGAAGTATTCAGCGGCGTTGTCGGTGCGACCAGTTACACCGATTGGGCCAACCAGTTCAACAACACCATCAAAAACAACGCCAACGCCGGCGGCGTCATCATCAAGCCCGTCGTCTACACCAGCGCCAGCACCGCTTGTAACTTCACCACCGGCATCGCGGCGTGGTCTTCCTGGATCGCAAACTATAATGGCCAAAACAGCCAATCCGGCACGCCATGGTCATGCTGCACCAGTTGCGAACGCTGGGGTGTCAACGTCTGGAACTTCTGGCAATACACCAGCACCGGCGGCGTTCCGGGTGTCGCGGGCAATGTGGATCGTGATGTCTGCAACGGCACGTCATCCACCATCAGTTCGTCCTTCCTCGCCACACGTCACGGCCTCTTGAACCGCGTTGGCATGGCGGCGACTGGCACCGGTGCGGGTTACTGGATCGTCGCATCAGACGGCGGCATATTCTCGTTCGGCAATGCCGGATTCTACGGCTCCCTTGGCGGACAATCGTTGAACTCGCCCGTTGTCGGCATGGCGAGAATGCCGAGCAACAACGGCTACCGCTTGACTGCTGGCGATGGCGGCGTGTTCTGTTTCGGAAGCGCCGGTTTCTACGGCAGCATGGGTGGCCAACCGCTCAACGGTGCGATCGTCGGCATCGCCAACTCAGCCTCCGGTAACGGTTATTGGCTCGTCGGCTCTGATGGTGGCATCTACAGCTTTGGTGCCCCC
>JADMIO012611083.1_pt1 | contig 10470 bp, 13 predicted proteins | sample 8958161 | NCBI WGS metagenome assembly JADMIO01 (sample SAMN16585339, study PRJNA669376) | soil metagenome | isolation source: Crop rotation soil | place: USA: Cullars Rotation, Alabama | collected 2011
CGGGCGGCGCGCGGCCCGGTTGCGTGGAATCTTTCGGGGATGCCCGTCCAGCTCCCCGCCTGGCAGGTCGGCGATACCGTCTACAGCCTCCGCCTCGACCCCGTCACGGGCCGGCACCGCGTGTTTGGCGAGGGGCGGGTCGTCCGCATCGAGGGCGGGACACTGCACCTGCAGAGCACCAAGGGGCCGAAGACGTGGGCGGCGACGTCGTGGCCGGCGTTCAAAACGCGAGCGGAGGGCGAGGCCTACGTCGCCGAGCATTCGAGGCCAGGCGGCAACCGCGGTCAGATGGCGCACTACGGACCGAGCACGGCGCCCGCGGAGGGGCAGTGGCAGTGCCTACGCTGCGAGCAGATTCGCGAGGGTTACCAGCCAACTGTGCCGGACCATTCGCCGCGCTGCAGCTACCGCGGGATGGGCAGGGACCCGGAGCGGGACGGCTAGGGCTAGGCGCGATCGCCCGCGACTAATTCGGCTTCCAGCAGCCGGCCGATGTGCAGCGCCTCGCTGGACGTGCGCGTTGATCCGAACTGGTAGTAAATTCCCACGTGCTCTCGGTTGGAAATCGTCACGTCGTCGGCGTCGCCCTGTTGAAGTAGCAGGTTGCCCGCTTCGACGGCAACGTATGCCGTATCGAATGGCCCGCAATCCGGCACTGACTTGCCGTGTTTCATGAGCTTGACCAGCCACGCCATGGCGCAATTTGAGCACGCGCCGAGAACGATAGCCATAGGGCGAATCAACGAGACGAGCGTTGCATTGGTCGGCTCACGCACTTCGCCGTTGGTTTCGCTGCAACTGCAACATCCGGGACACATGTCGTCCGTGCAGCCGTGGCCGTCTCCACGAACTGCCACTCCCCGCATCGCCTGTTCGGGCAGCACCTCCGCCCATCGCTCCCCCGCGCCCACATGCCCAGCGGATACACGCAATTGCAGACCTTGCAGCAGATTTGCGGGCTATCGGGAACGGGCGGGAGGGCACGACGTCTCGCGCGCCAGCAGTCGTTACAGGGGCATGGCGCGCAATGCGTTGGGCGGCACCCACACGGGCTTGCGGTCACGGGCTCCCTAACTTCTGGCGCCTCGCGCACCCGTTGCGATCGACGTCGTCGTCAGGGGCTGGCGGATTGCGGCCCGCACAGCCGGTCGGGCGCTTCGGCTCGATCTCGATAGCCGCGCAGATAAACGCGGCCGCGAACACGACGAGTAGCGCCATGCCGACGACGGCGAGCCAAAACAGCACCCCCTTCAGCTTCGCCATTTAGAAAGCCTCCCGGTCTGCCATGGGCTCTTGGGGCGTCTCGCGATTCCACAAGCCATGGGCGTTGTCGTGATTCGACGTCCAGGTGTAGTCGCATCCGGCGTAACCGCCTCCGCCCACGGCGTTGCCTTTGCATTGCCGCGTCGAGATGCCGCCGCTGAGCCCGCTGATGGTTCGGAAGTAGGACGAGCCGCACTTGGGGCAGCAGAAGCCCGTCAGGCCTTCGCTCTTGGTAGCGAGCGGACCACTCTCGTCCCTGGCGTCCGCCCTCCCCCGCTCGTAAGCCAGCCGCGCCAGCTCCCGCGCCCAGGCCTTGCCGTCCTCGTTCATCTCGTCCCATTCGCCCTGGCGGCCGAGGTTGTTTGTGCATGCCTGGTCGTTCAGGGCGGCGACGTCGGTTTCGGTGAGCATCAGCGCACCAGCCTTTCATCCGCCACCATGGCCGCGTTGGCCCCGTGCACCAGCATGAGTGTCCGGAGCTTCCCGGCAGCGTTACGCACGCCGCCGCTGTCCGGCGCGTAGCCGCAGGCCTCCGCCGCGTCGACGAGCGCCACCGGCTTAGGGTGACGATCGACCACGTGCTTTAGAATGGAGCTCTCTGCCTTGCCTAGCTTGGCGTACCAAAGCTCCGCGAGCGCTTTGCCGCGCGGCAGCTTCGGCACGTCGGCGACGGCGGCCCGTCCAGCTGGCAACGGATCGAGCGCGTCGTTGCTGCCCGTCACGAGGCCGGCTGTGCGGAGCTCGCCAGCGGCATTCCGCACGCCACCCGAGTCCGAGGCGTATTCGGCGATGATGGCAGCCTGTACCAGCGTCAGTGTGGGACGCCCGTGCTGCACCAGCGCGGTCAGGATCGCGCGGGCGCACTTGCTCAGGCTCCCGCCGGCGCCCTTGGTAACCGGGCGCGAATGGGCAGAAGTCGGCTGCGAAATAGGTGGCCGTTCCGCGGGCTTAGGCTTGGTAACCACGGGGGCGCTGGTAGAAGTGGGCGAGCCAACTACACGAGCCCGGAGCACGAGTTCGCGGTAGTCACCCAGGTCGCGATCGAGGTGAGCTTGTGCCGATTGCAGCTGCTGAATGACCAGCTCGATCTTGTCCGCAGACCGACGTCGCAAGCCCTCGAAGGCCTCGCCGTCGAACACCAGCACCTCGACGGGCTCCGCCGCCGGCGGCGTCTCGACGAACGCCTCGAACGCCACCTTCGTCATGTCGTGCGCGCCCTGCTCGGTCGTGAGCTGGTGCTCGAGCTCGGCGATCCGGGCCCGAAGCGCCTTGGGGTCGTCCGCCTTGGCCGTCGCGATCGCCTGGCTCATCTTTGCCTTGAAGGCGTCCAGGTTGACGGGCGCGAGCTTGCCCGGCGTCACGTAGTCGCCAGCGTCGGGCGTGCGGCTCGCGTCGAACGTGCGCTTCTTCCCGAACTTGATCTTCTTCAGCACGCTGAGCCACGACGGCGACCAGCAGAAGCACTCCCCGGTTTTCAGCGTGGGCAGCTGATCGGCCAGGTTCTCGACGTCGATGGCCTGGCTCACGATCCAGTCGCGCACGGCCAAGCGGTCGTGCTTGCTGTTCTGGCGGAAGGCGAAGAGCGTCTCGATCTGATTGAGTACGTCTTTGTTCACGGCCGCGGCGCGCTGGCTGATGAGCATCGTGCCCACGCCGTAGTTGCGCCCTTTCTTGATGAGCGCCTCGACGGCGCCGACCATCCGGGCTTTGTCCCCGCGCACCACCTGGGGGACGATGTCCTGGCACTCCTCCCAAACGACCATCACCGGGGACTTCTGCCGCTTCTTGAGCACGAGCAGCTCGGTGGCGAAGTCGGTCACGAAGCGGGCCAGCTCGCCCTTGGTGAAGTCGGACACGTCGAGCACGAGCGGGCTCAGCGTCTCAACGACGGTCTGCGCCGCGAGCTCGCCGTGGTCCCCGTCGAGCGGCACGTCGCCGTGCTCCCCGCCCAAGATGGGAACGGCAATGCCGGGCTTCACGCCGTCGGCGGCGAGCCGTAGCCCCTGCCCCCAGTTGCCGATGGTGTCGACGACGACGACCTGCGCGCCGGCGTCGAGCAGCGTTTCGGTGAACTTGCCGGCGCCGTAGGTTTTGCCCGAGCCGCTGATGCCCAGGCAGGCGAATTTCTGCGTCACCGCCGCCATGGGAAGCGGGTCGAGCTGGGGACTAATGTTGAGGGTTTTGCTCATTCAAACATCCTCAGCGCCGCCAGCAGCTCGCGGCGGTTCAGCTCGAGCGAGAACTTCTTATGGACCAGCAGGATTTGCCCGCTCTCCATTTCCTCGTCGGGCGCCCCGAGCACTTCGATCGCGACTTCTTGACCGTCATCTTCCGCGTTCACGCTCCGCGGAAAGAACGCCTGCCCTTCAATGATTGCTTTCATGCGCTCGTCCCCTCCCCCGGCTGCCCGGGCTTGAACTTCGCCGCCAGCTCGCGCACGTGGGCGCTAAGCATCACGACCTGAAAAGACGAGAGCCCGTCGAGGAGGCCGAGCAGCTCGGTTGCCAGCTCGCGCGCCGCCAAGCCCGGCGGCTCGTCGTGGTCGATGTGGCAGGCCAGGCTGGCTAGGAGGCGATCGCCGGTGACGGGGGCGATGGACGGCGCCGGTGTCAATGGCTCGACCAGCCAAGCGACTACGGTGCCGGGGACGTCCGGAGCGCACGATAGCGAACCGTCGCCCACGCAGAAGACGGCCGTATTACCGTGGCGCCAAGCAACGCGCACCTCGCCGATGTCCCATGTCGTGACGACGCAATCCCAGCCGTCGATCACCACCTTGCTCTTCCGGTTGGGCTCGCGCAGCGCGTAGAAGCGATCGTGGTCCAGCTTGGTCATGCTCGTTGCTCCTCCGGCAGGTGCGTCCCGAACACGCTCGCGACTTCCTTGGCGGCCGGGATGCAGGCCACGAGCGCGCGGAGGTCGGCGGCCGTCACCTCGCACAAGGCGTCGTCGGGCAGGTCGTCTGGTGGGGTCAGCGTCTCGAGCTCGGACAGGTCAGGCATCAGCGCTTCCCCTTTCGCTTCTTCGCCGTCGCCTTCTTGGCGGCGGCCTTTTTCTTTGGCGCCGGCTCGGCCTCATCCGCGGCTGTCTTGGCCGCCTTCAACGCCTTGAGCGTCTCCGCCTCGACCTTCTTACGGTCGACGCCGAACGCCTTCAGCAGAGGGTCGATGTTGCCCGTCTTGGGGCCGTAGTCGCGCTCGAGCGCGTCCCACGCGAGCAGCTCGAAGGCCACGCCCCAAAGCCAATCGGCCCCGGCTTGCTCGATCAGCTTGTCGAGATATTGGTCATTGCTCTGGCGCGACTTCCAGCTCGGCGCTTTCTTCGTCGCCGGCGCCGGGCCGATGTTTCGACGGGCGAGCAGGCGTTCCGTCCCGCTGTCTTCGACGAGGCGCTTGACCAAGATCCGAAACGGCGCCGACGCCACCGAGGCAAGCGCGCTGCTTTCGGCCTGGTGCACGAGCGCGTCGACGAGGGCCTCGTTGATCTGCTCTTTGGCTTTGGCCTTCTCGGCGTCCGCCTTGCGCTTGGCCGCTTCCGCCGGGCTCGTCTTCTTTTTGGACGATGCTGACTTCTTCTTCGATTCCTTGGTGGCTTCCTTCTTGGCGCGCTCGAGCGCGGCCTTGACGAGTTTCTTGGGGACGAGCTCGTACACCTTGCCCGACTTCGGGTCCTGGCCGAGCGTGACTTCCACGTCGGGCCCGACCAGCGTCTTGTTCTTCAGGCGCTTGGTGTGGCTGCCGACGTAGAAGGTCGATTCGCCGTTCAAGTCGTCGTATTCGCTCTGCCAGTCGATGCCGCGGCCGTACTGACCAAAGGTCTTCTTGGCTGCGGTGTCGCTCAGCACCTTGAGCTTGCGTTTGCCCTTCTCGCCAGCGACCACCTGTTTCAGGTAGGCCCCCCCCTTCTCGCGAAAGCAGGCGGGATCGGTGCAAAGGTCCGGGCTCTTCACGTCGGCAAAAAGCTCGGTCTGGTTTCCGGTGCGCTTGGGACAAACGGTGCAGGCGCCAGCCTTCCCGAGCAGCTCGGAATCGGCCCGGTCGAAAGGCGCGTCGACGAGCTTCAGCATGAAGTTCTCTCGAACGATCTCGGCGGCGCTTGCTACCGACTGACAGGCTTCGCCGTGGTTCGCTTCGACCTGGCCGAGCGCCTCTTCCTGCAGCTTGGCCTGGGGGATCCGCGCCAGCACGAGCGCCACGCCGAGCGTGATGCTGTCGGCGTCGAGCGCCTTCTGGCACTTCAGCGACAGATTGCAGAGCTGCAGCCGCTCGCGGATGTACCGCGTCGGCTTGCCCGTCTCGTCGGCAATCCGCTCGACCGAGTAGCCGCGGTTGCTGATCATGTCCTGCAGGCAGCGCGCCTCGTCCATGGGGTGCGGGTTGGAGCGCTGGAGGTTTTCGACCAGGCGGGCTGCGTAGACCTCCTCATCCGTCAGCAGCCGGAGCTCGCAGCGAAGCGTCGCCAGCCCTGCCAGCTTCGCCGCCGCTCGGCGTTTGTAGCCAAAGACGAGCTCGAAGCCGCCGCCCTTGTGCTTGCGCGGCCGCACGATCGGCTTCTGCAGCACACCGACCTTCTTCATGCTCTCGGCCATCTCTTCGACGCCGTCGTAGTGCTGGCGGTAGTTCGGGATCGAAGAGTCGTGGATGTCGTCGACGGCGAGCTCGACAACCTGATCGTCGTCTGCCCGGGCTGTTGCGGTGGTCATGATTGTTCTTGCTCCTCCGGCGAGGCCTGCTCGCCGCTGGGTTGGTTCTGCGTTCCGGTACCGCGGCGCGACGTCGCGGCCGGGCAATGGGCGAAGTGGCTCTCGTGCTGGGGGACGAACTTCGCCAGCGGCGGCCCGCCCGGGTTCTTCGGGTTGACCTTCAGCACCATCACTTTACGGACGGGCTTTGCGTCGACCGGCATGCGCGAGCCGCTCTCGGTGACGCACCAGATCACGGGCGTTTGGCAATCCCTGCAGAGGTCGGTCATGATTCCTTTGCCTCCTTCGTCACGTGCCAACACGCGCACCCCGAGCAGCGGAACGCCCTGATCCGATGGTGCACCGTCCGATGCGCCGCCTTCGCAGCACGCGCGGAGCGGTAGCAACGCAGCCCCGTCGTCGGGCACGTGGTGGGCGAAGCGACTGTCACCGCCGCAACCTCTGCCAGCCTGCCGGCGTGGGCCTGTAGCTCCGGTGGTCTTTGTAGCCGCGTAGCTCAATCAGCCCGAGGCGCTCGAGCCGGCCCGGCGTTGCCAGGCAAAGCGTGTACACGCCGTCCATATCGGGCTCCGCGGCCGCGCGCTCGAGCTCGAAGCGCGGCATCGCCATGCCCTCTTGGACCTTACAGAACGCGCCGATCGCGCAGAGCGTCGCCAGCTCTTTCGGCGTGAGACCGAAGTATTCGCGGATGCCTTGCTCGTAGCGATCGCCGACAGCTTGGGTGGCGGACATGGGCTACCAAGCCTCCGCGAGTACTCGTCGCGCTTCCGCGCAGATCTCGTCGCCGCGGCCGATGTCGGTACCGCCGCCCCAAAGCCCGTCAAACAGCTCAGCTACACGGGCGTTGCTGCATTCCAGCTCGACGGCCCACGACCGTACGACCCGCGCCTGCTCGAGCGTGAGCGACGAGGCCTCGGCGCGCAGCACCAGGTTGGCGATCGCCAGGCCGACTTCGGGGCTCAGCAGCGCGACGTAGCGCTGGTCGCTCGCTTGCATCGACTCGGCGACGACAGCGCCGCCGTAGAAGTCGAGGTGTTCACCGCCTTCGAGGCAGTGTTTGGCGTCGGCAATGACGCACCCGCCAGCCTTCTCGCTCTGGCGCCACGGTCCAGGCGTGCAGGCTGCAGCTGCGTCGCGCAGGAAGTGAAAGAAGCCGTGTGGCAGCTCCGCCGGTGCCGGAGCGGCCGCTGCGAACCAGGCGTCGCCCAGTGATTTGAGTAAAAGCCTGCGGACTTTGAGCGACGCTTCCACGTCCGCGAGCAGCAGCGGCACGTAGGCGGTGAGGAGCTGGCGCAAGGCCCAGCACTGGGCGCAGTGATGATCGATCAGCTGCGACGATGGCCGCGAGCAGAGCTGGCAGGGCACGCTCGGGCCGACGACGGGGGCGGGTTGGTTCGGCATGGGCTACTCCGCCGCCGGCGCCGCTTCGGCGAATTCACCGTCCATTACCCCGAACGACTCGAGCGTTTCGACGATGCTGAGCAGGATGGAGGTGACGTTGGCGATCGTGCGTCGAGCCTCCTCACTCTGGACGTCCGGCGCGCGGAGGTCAGCCAGCTGCGCACCGAAGGCGTGCAGCTTGTCGGCGTCCGGCTTGAGGGCTTCCAGCCGTCGAGCCAGCTCCGCCTGTCGCTCCGCCTCGGCAACCCGCGCCTCCTCGGCAGCGACCCGGTCGCGCTCCGCCTGGGCGGCCGCGTCCTTCTCGGCCTGAATCTTGGCGAGCCGGGCAGCCTCTTCGCGCTCTGCCTTGGCCTTGGCTTCGGCGAGCTCGCGCTGCTGGCGTTCCAGCTCGGCGCGTTCGGCGTCCAGCCGGGCACGCTCCGCCGCAGCAGCCTCGTCACGGACGCGCTGCGCTTCCGCCTGGCGCTCGTCCTCGGCTTTCTTGGCAGCGGCGGCGCGCGCCTCCTCGGCTGCCCTGGCAGCCTCCTGGCGGGCGTCCTCCGCGGCCTTGGCCTCGTCGAGTACTCGTTGAGCTTCCGCCTGCTCGTCAGCCAGCCGCTGGCGCTCCGCGGCGATGCGCAGACCTTCCAGCCGCGCAGCCTCTTCCTGCTGGCGCTTCTGCTCTGCCAGCTCGGCCTGTTGCCGCTCGAGCTCCGCGCGCTGGACGGCCAGGCGCGCCTCCTCCGCCTCGCGCTCCGCACGCAGGCGGGCTTCCTCGGCTTCGCGTTCGGCCTTGATCCGAGCCTCTTCGGCCTCGCGCTCGGCGCGGACCTTGGCCTCCAGCTCGCGCTGCTTGGCTTCGGCGGCTTCGCGTTTCTTGCGCGCGTCCTCTTCGTCGACTGCGTCCTTCTTTGCCTTTAGCCGATCCTCGATCGGATCGATCAGCTCGATGAGGCTCTTGGCGCCGCGATCCACTTGACGCCCGCCCTCGAGGAAAGATGCCTTGAGTTGCTTGCGGCGCGCCTCGACCTGCACGCGCGTAGTGCGGCAGAAGGCGATCGCCTTGCGGACCTCCTCGTAGCCGGGCTTCGTGTCCGCGTTCAAAGCATCATAGCCGGCCGTCGTCTTGACGATGTCCTCGGGCGTCACGTGGTAGCGCACGAGCGCGATAACCTTGGCGTCCTGAACCTCGGCTTCGTAGGCGTCGTTGTCGTTCTGGTTGTCCATGTGATTCCTCCAAAAGCTCCGAAGAAGCGGCGACGACTCAGCGAGGGGAGCGCCAAGTCGTCGACCTTCTTCGAGGCCCGACAGAAGCGTCGGACTCGAAGGCTGCTGTTGAAACCGCGCGAGCAGCGCGCGCTCACCGGGGCGTCCACCCGGCGAAGTCTTCTACTTGGTGGCGTGCGCCTTCTCGTCAGCGGCAGCTTCGGCGGCGAGGCGTTCGGCTTCGGTCGGGCCCGATGCCGCCGCGGGTGCTGGGTCGGCGGTAGGCTCGCCGTTCTTCTTGTCGCCGTTGAGCTTGATGCGCTTGCCGTCTTGCGAGGGAGCGGCCGGCGCGGGAAGCGCGCCGCCCATCGCCAGCACCTCGTCACCATCGGCATCGGCCAGGTCGACGCTCGTGCCGATCAGCTTTGCGTAGATGCGCGCAAACATCTTGCGCGTGGCCTTGCCGAGAATGCCATCGGCTCCCATGCCGCCGTTCACCTTGACCGGGATGCGCGAGTCGATCCCGCCGTCCTTGGTCTTGTCGGCGCAGACCAGCTCGTCCTCGACACCATCGTGGTACCACTTGGCAACGCACGCGACGAGCGCGCCCTTGTCCCCGGCCAGGTGCGGAACTGCCAGCTCGTAGGTCAGGTCCTGTACGCCGTCGAACTCACGCACGAGGCGCTCGAAACCGTTCTTGGCGATATAGAGGCGCCCGGCGATGATGTTGAATTCGTTGTTCACGGGCATCACGCCGCGCAGCAACGCCTCGCAGATCACATCACGCACCGTGTTGATGTCGTAGCCCTCCTTGGCGTCCGTCAGGAAGCCGAGCGGCGAGTTCTGCAGCGGCATGAAGTTGTCGCGCACAAAGCCATCCGGCAGCGCCTCGCGAATCGTCTTGATGCCGTAGGCCATCCGAACAGCCTGCATAAAGGGTGGCTGATTGCGGACCGCGGCAACGCCGCACTGGCGGACGGTCGCTTCGATCGACTCGGCCGACTTCTGAATCGCCAGCTGTTTGTCCGACGGCGGTTTCTCTTGGGGTTGCGTGGTTTCAGGCACTTCTCGTCTCCTTCAGTTTGGTGGTGGTGTTGCGCATGACGGCGCCGCTCTTCTCGAGCAGCTCGCCCGCCTTCTTGGCCTCACGGCCCTTTTCGCCCTTGGGCGCGCGGTCGCTGACGACCTTCTCGATCTTCGAGATCGAGAGCTTCATGACCTGCGCCATGTCCTCATCCTTGAAACCGAGCTGCTCGGTAAGGATCGGGAACGCCATCAGCGGGTCGAGCTCGCGCCGTTCTTCCTCGGTGACCGAGAGCCGGGTCCCACTGGCGACAATGTCGCCGTTCTCCTCGACGTGCTTCTTGATGGCATCTCGCACGCGAGTGGCGAACTTCACGACCAAGTCGGCCTTATGAAAGACGTCGATGATCTCGTTGGCTGGCATCAGGTCGAGCTCGCACTCGACCCGCGCCACCAGCGCCTTGTCGGCAATGACCGCCACATCCCGGCGAATCATGGCGTTCGCGGCTTCACACTCGTGGTTGCGCGGGCAGTGGGCGCACTGCTTGCCAGGATGGTAGACGCCGTCCCATTCGATGACGCGCTCGCGCAGCTCGTCGAGCCACGCCTTCACGCTGGTGCGATCGAGCGTGTAGTTCTCGATCTCCTTGTCACGAACCCAAAGCCCCGTGCCCGTCACCTCGTTGATGTCCGGGCTCGACAGAAGCGCCATGGCCGCGTAGGCCTTGAACTGGTGCTGGTGGTCGGCGTCCTTGCGACCCGTTTTCCAATCGCCGACGCGCATCGACGTTTGGCTGATGGCCAAAAGGTCGGCGTGCCCGGTCAGCGTGAAGCCGGGTAGCACCTCGTAAGTGAGGCTCACCTCGGTGAACGCGCCGTCGAAGCTCTCGCGAACC
>JADMIO010835488.1_pt1 | contig 10468 bp, 7 predicted proteins | sample 8958161 | NCBI WGS metagenome assembly JADMIO01 (sample SAMN16585339, study PRJNA669376) | soil metagenome | isolation source: Crop rotation soil | place: USA: Cullars Rotation, Alabama | collected 2011
CTTTCCCCCGGCCACGCCGCACGAGGCGACCGCCGTCTTCTCGGCGCAGCGCACGCAGCCGAAGCCGCCGGCCTCGCTCGTGCTGCTCGACGACGCGGGCACGCGCGGCGCGAAGCACCCGCTGGTCGGCGAAGAGACCACGGTGGGCCGCGCGGGCGCGGACATCAGCTTCGCGGACGATCCGTACCTGTCGCCCATCCACTCGCTGTTCATGTGGAAGGAAGGCAAGCTGTCCATGCGCGACCTGGGGTCGCGCAACGGGACGTGGATCTTCCTCGACGGGCCGCACCGGCTGGTGGATGGCGACCTGATCCTCGTCGGCTCGCAGCTGCTGCGCTTCCGCCGGCTGGGCTACCCCGGGCCGCATCCGCCGGAAGCCGACGCCACGCGGCGCATGGGCTCGCTGGTGCCGAGCGCGGACATCGCGAGCCTGGCGCAGCTGCGCGCGGACGGGTCGGTGCGCGACGTGCTGCACCTTTCGCCAGGGCGTGACGTCGCGATCGGGCGCGACCGCGGGGACTGGCCGTTCCCGTACGACCCGTCGATGAGCGGCGCGCATGCGATCGTGCGCTCGGAAGACGCGGACTTCGTCGTGCAGGACGCGGGCAGCCGCAACGGCGTGGCCGTCGCGTCGCGCGGGGACATCGTGCTGAAGAAGGGCTCCAAGATCCTGGTGGGTGACAAGCTCATGATGATCGAGATGCCGTGAAGACCTGCCCGACGTGCAGCCGGGAGTTCCCGGACAACGTGAAGTTCTGCCCGAACGACGGGCAGACGCTTCGCGCGAAGGCGGCGTCCGCGGATCTCGTCGGCCAGGTCGTCGCCGACCGCTACCACATCCTCAAGAAGCTCGGCGAGGGCGGCATGGGCGCCGTGTACCTCGGCGAGCACGTGAAGATGGGCCGGAAGAGCGCCATCAAGGTCATGATGGCGTCCATGGCGCACGATCCCGACGCCGTCGCCCGCTTCAACCGCGAGGCGTCGAACGCGAGCCGCATCTCGCACCCGAACGTCTGCCAGATCTTCGACTTCGGCGAGACCAGCGACGGGCTGATCTACCTCGCGATGGAGTTCATCGAGGGCAAGTCGCTGAAGGACCTCGTCGAGCACGAGGGCGCCATCCCGGCGGCCCGCGCGGCGTCCATCGTCCGCCAGGCCGCCGACGCGCTGCAGGCCGCGCACGACCTCGGCATCGTGCACCGGGACATCAAGCCCGACAACATCATGCTGTGCCAGGGCCGCGACGGCTCGGACGTCGTGAAGGTCGTGGACTTCGGCATCGCGCGCGCCGTGGGCGGCGACGAGTCGGGCCAGAAGGTCACCAAGACGGGCCTCGTGGTCGGCACGCCGGAGTACATGAGCCCCGAGCAGCTGTCGGGCGACAAGCTCGACGGCCGCAGCGACATCTACTCGTTAGGCCTCGTGCTGTACCGCATGCTGACGGGCACCCTGCCCTTCCAGGCGGACAGCGCGCAGGAGACGATGATCAAGCGGCTGACGGACGACCCGATGCCGCTCTCCGACGCGCGCACCGACATCGAGTTCCCGCCGAAGCTCCAGCTGGTGATGAACACCGCCCTCGCCCGCAGCGCGGCCGAGCGGTACCAGCAGGCGTCGGAGTTCGGGCGCGACACCATGGACGCGGTGGCCGGCATGGCGATGCCCTCGACGCGCGTGCAGCAGGCGCACGAAGGCGCGACGCACGTGATGTCGAAGGAAGAGCTGACGCAGGCGACCAAGGCGCAGTCGGCGTCGAAGAAGGCGCCGCCGCCGCCGAAGAAGCGCGAGACCGCGCCGACCGCCGCCCCGGTGGCGGCGAAGAAGGGCGCGCCGGTCGGCCTGATCGTGGGCGCCGCCGGCGGGCTCGTGGCCGTCGCGGCCGTGGCCGTGATGATGATGAAGAAGCCCGCGGTCGTGCCGGGCCCCGCGGCCGCCGACACGACGCACCTGGCATCGAATCCGCCGCGCGACACGTCGAAGGTCGCCGTCGTGCCGCCGTCGCCCGTGCCCAATCCGAATCCGGGCAACACGAAGATCCAGAACCAGAACCAGACGACCAAGCAGCAGCCGAACCCGAATCCGCCGCCCGACAATCCGCCGCCGCCAACCAACGCGGTGGCCAACTGGGCCGACACGATGAAGGCCGCCAATGACGCGTTCGACAGCGACCAGCTCGGGACGGCCCGGCAGATCGCCCAACGGGTGTACGACCATGTCAGCGGCAGCCAGAAGACCTCGGCGGCCATCGTGATTGCCAATACGTACTCGGGCTCGCGTCCGGACGAGGCGATCCGCTGGTTCCGCATCGGCCTCACGACGGCGTCGCCGGCGCAGAGGACCAGCATCGAGAACCTGCTGCGCGGCCTGGGGCAGGAACCATGACGCTCAAGGTCGAAGTCTTCGGGCGCACCGACGTCGGCAAGACGCGGGACCATAACGAGGACAGCTTCCTCGTCGCGGACCTGACGCGCCGTATCGCGAGCCTCCAGCCCGAGGTGCGCGAGCACGAGATCGGCCAGCGCGGCACGCTGCTCGTCGTCGCCGACGGCATGGGCGGCGCCGCGGCCGGCGAGATCGCCAGCGACCTCGCGGTCGATTCCATCTACGCGCACATGATCGGCGAGTGGAGCAACGACGCCGAGCGGACGGAGCAGCGCTTCGCCTTCCGGCTGAAGGAAGCCGTCGAGTTCGCCAACACCCGCATCCACGAGTACGCGAAGGCGCATCCCGAGCACCGCGGCATGGGCACCACGACCACGGCCGCCGGCGCGTTCGAGGACGCGCTCTACCTGACGCAAATCGGCGACAGCCGCGGCTACCTGATCCGCGCGGGCAAGATCGCCCAGATCACGAAGGACCAGTCGCTCATGCAGCGCCTGGTGGACGCCGGCGAGCTCACCGAGGAGGAGGCCGCGGTCAGCGAGCGGCGCAACATCATCCTCCAGGCGCTGGGCCCCGACGCGCACGTGAAGGTGGACCTCACGCGCCAGGACCTGCGCAAGGGCGACGTGCTGATCATGTGCTCCGACGGCCTCTCGGGCCTCGTCCCGAAGGACGACATGCTCAAGGTGTACAGCGACCACCAGCAGGACCTGGTCGCGGTGTGCAAGGAGCTGATCGACCTCGCGAACGCGCGCGGCGGCCCGGACAACATCACCTGCATCGTGGCGCGCTTCAGCGGCGACATCCCGGACCCCGACGGCAGCGAGCCGGTGGGTCACCAGGTGTACCCGCTGCTCGACACGGAATCGACGACCGAGCCGGTGCCCGTCTACCGCGGCCCCGACGCGGCGGCGCGCAAGACCGAGGCGACGCAGCCGTCCCCCGCCCTTCCACCGCAGGCGGCCCGCCAGTCGGGCGCCGCCCAGCAGGCGCCGCCGCAGCAGACGAAGAAGAAGTCGTGGTGGCCGTTCTGAGGAATCCCGCATGAAGTGCGAGCTGCGCATCATCGGCGGAGCGCGCGCCGGCCAGCGTGACGTCTACGACAAGTCCTACATCGGCATCGGCCGGCACCCGCTGAGCGACGTCCGCTTCGACGCCGAGAAGGACCTCGACGCCTCGACGCGCCACGCCGCCATCGTGAAGACCGGCGAGACCTACGTCCTTCGCGACCTCGGCAGCACCAACGGGACGTTCGTGAACGGCGAGAAGCTGACGGCCGACCGCCCGCTGAAGGACGGCGACGTCCTGAAGTTCGGCGTGCACGGGCCCGAGGTGAGCTTCCACGCGGTGCGCGAATCCGAGAACGAGGGCGAGGTCGTCATGCCCGCCGTGCACGCGCCGCCGCGCAAGGTGAACCCGACGGCGCCCGAGGGCCTCCAGGCCGTGAAGAAGAGCGCGCCGGCCCCCGCCGCGGCCGACGTGGACGGCGCCACGCAGGACGTGCCCGCGCTGCCGAAGGGCATGCGCCCGCCCCCGCCGCCCTCGAAGACGTCGGTGCTGCGCGCCGAGATCTCGCACCAGCAGTCGCGGTTCCGCGCGCTGGCGGTGACGCTGTTCGTGCTGATCATCGGCGCGTTAGGCATCGTCTACTGGCAGGGCAAGAAGTCCACCGAGGTCATCACCGGCCAGCAGAACGCGGTGGATTCGCTGACGCGCGAGCTGATCGCGATGCGACATCTCAAGGCGCAGGCCGATTCGGAGCGGACCGCGCTGACCGCGCAGCTGCGCACCGAGCAGGACCCCGCGCGCCGCACGCAGCTCACCTCCCGCATCGCGACGGTCGAGGCGCGCAGCGCCGCGATCACCGTCGCGCAGGGCGTGGACTACACCGCGATCAAGAACATGAACGAGCGGGCGGTCGCGCAGATCTTCGTTCGCTTTGCCGACACGACGAAAAGCTGGGCCGGCACCGCCTTCTCGGTGAACAGCGCCGGCGCCATGCTGACCAACAAACACACGCTTACCGGCGAGAACGGCGAGACGCCGCGCGACATCGCGGTGCAGTTCTCGGGATCGAGCGACGTGCTGCCCGCGCGGCTCGTGAAGCTGTCGCCGGACCTGGACCTCGCGGTCATCCAGCTCGAGTCGCAGGGGCCCTTCCCGGCGATCAAGGGCTTCGCGAATGCCGCGGCGGCCGAGGGTGCGCCGATCGCGACCATCGGCTTCCCCGGCGGCGGCCGGCGCGCGACCATGACCACGGGTTCGGTCACGCGCATCATTCCGGATTCCCTCTACGAGCTGGATTCCTTCAGCGGCGTCGGGGCTTCGGGCTCGCCGATCTTCGACCGCGACGGCATGGTCATCGGTGTCGAGTTCGGCGGCCTCGCCGGCTCGGGCGGCCGGGCCATCGTGGGACTTCCGATCTCGAGAGCGCTCCCCCTATTCCGGTAGAAACAGACTACGACAGACTTGGACAGATAAAGACAGCAAACCCCGCGGCAGGATCCTGCCCCGGGGTTTGCTGTCTCTGTCTGTTTCTATCTGTTGTAATCTGCGTGTGAGTTCATTGGTGACCCGGCCCGTAGCTCCAGCACGCCCGCCATTGTATCGTATGCACATGACTACTTCTCCCAGACGCGCGGCATGGGCGGCCGCGTTTGTGATGTGCATCACAACCGCCTGCGACGTCCCCGTCCTCCCCCAGTGGGATACCCTCTGGAATCTCCCGTTGCCGAGCACGTCGATGACGCTGCCCTCGGTGCCGATTCCCAACGGGACGAGCATCAACGACAGCATCCCGACCCAGCAACAGGCCCTCGACCAGTCCATCGGCGACCTGCTGGGGAACGCGGCCGATACCGGCAGCGTGATCATCACGCTGACCAAGCGCCAGGCGCTCGCGCTCTCCGGCACCGACACGCTCTACATCTCCAATTCGGCGGCGGGACTCAACACCCCCGGTCCGAACCGGCTGGTGATCCCCTTCTCCTTCGCCGCCGGCGACGCGTCGGTCACCGACACGGCGTCCATCAACTTCTCGCTCATCCACGCCACCGCGGATGCGGGCGGCGATCTCTTCCTGCGGTTCCAGGGGCGCTTCAGCAACACCAGCGGCGGCACCGTGACCCCGCAGGCCGGCGAGACGATCACGCTGCGGCTCGCGCTGCTCGCCCTCATCCACTCGTCCACCAAGGACTAGGAGACATCATGCGACGCTCAATGATGGCGCTGATGCTCCTCGCGCCGAGTGCGCTGGCGGCCCAGCTCCCGAACACCTCGACCCGCGCGCTCGGCATGGGCGCCTACACCGTCTACGCGCAGGGCTTCGAGGCCACCGCGTGGAATCCCGCGGTCCTCGGCCTCCGCAACCGGCCCGGCTTCAGCCTCGGTCTTCCGCAGGCCTCGCTCGAGTTCGGCTCCTCCGACCTCGGCTTCGGCGATTTCCGGAAGTACGCCGACAAGTTCCTGACCGACGCCGACAAGGCCGACATCCTCGGCAAGATCGACACCGCGTTAGGCATCCGGACGGTGGGCGGCATCATGCCGATCGGGCTGTCCATCGGCCCGCTGGCGCTGACGCTGGCCACCTCGGGCGCGGTCGACGGCCGCCTGGGCAAGGACGCGGTCGAGCTGGCACTGTACGGCAACGCCGGCCGCAGCGGGCCGGGCCAGGTCTTCACCGCCTCCGGCACGCGGGGCAGCGGCTGGGCGGCCACGACGGCGGCCGCCAGCTACGGCATGCACCTCGTCACGACGCCCCTCGGCCGCATCACGGTCGGCGTGACCGGCAAGCTGATCTGGGGCAACGGCGTGCTGCGCGCGAACGAGACGGCGAGCCAGTTCGGCATCAACCCGACGTTCCAGGCGCACGCGGCCGGGCACACCGTCTACACCGATTACGAGGACTTCGGCAACTCGAATCCGTTCGACGCGCCGGGCCACGGGTTCGGGCTCGACGTCGGCGGCGTGCTCGAGCTGCCGGGCGGGCTGACGGTCGGCGCGACGCTCGTCAACGTGATCAACAGCATGTCGTGGAAGGCCGACCGGTGGCGCTACGAGCGCGTGGACTACTCCGTCACGCAGAACGCGACCGGCGGGCTGGTGGACGACACCGTCCACGTGGTGCTGAAGGGCTCGGCGATCGACGGCGACGCGGTGGCCCGCGCGTATCGCGACTCGGTGATCGACGGCGCGCATTTCGCGCGGCTCGCGCGCGTCGGCGTCGGCCTGCGCCTCGGCAAGCTCAACCTCGCGGCCGACGGCCAGCTGCGGCTCTCCGACGGCCTGGACCACCCGCCGTCGCAGTTCGTCAGCGCCGGCGCCGAGTACGTCCTGCTCGGCATCCTGCCGCTGCGGGTCGGGGTGGGAACGGACTTCGCGAAGCAGTTCACGTTCAGCGGCGGCACCGGGATCCACCTCGGGCCCGTGCACTTCGATGTCAGCGCCGCCAACATTACCGGCGATGTCAATCCTGGCGTGCGTGTCGGAGCGGGGCTCGGCCTGATCTTCTAGCTGTCCTGGCTAACGGCAGGCGGAGGATCGAGCGGGTCGAGGGACAGGCAGCCTCAGGCAGGGATAGGCACAGGGGCAGGATGCGAATCAACGCATCCTGCCCCTGTCGCTGTGGCCCGCCTCAGCCTGCCTCGCGCTCGACCCGCTCGATCCTCCGCCTGTCGTTAGCCGAGATACCCTCTCCTGGCACGAAGCACTCGATAGGCAAGGTATCCGAGGATCGTCGCGACCGACGCCCCCACGATCCAGGCCATGCTGCCGATGACGATCCCGCCGATCCCAAGCATCCCACCCAGTACCATAGCCAGCACGGCCGCCGTCTCGGCCAGGTCCCGTCCCAGCGCTGATGCCGGCGCAATGCCGGTGCGGGCGCGCACGACGGCCCATCCGGGCCCGCCGGGCCGGGCGCGCGCGTAGAACGCATCGAGCACCTCGGCCGGCTCCGGTCCCGTCAGCAGCATCACGGGAATCCAGACGGCCATCGTGCCGAACGCGGTGATCATCAGCTTGATGCCGAAGCCGAGGCGCGCGAGCTCGGGCACCGCCGTGAGGACGATCGCGATCAGCGTGCCCGAGATCAGCGCGCTCCACTCGGCCCACGCGTTGACGCGCCACCAGAACCACCGCAGCAGCAGCACCAGCCCGGTGCCGTTGCCGAACAGCACCATGAACCGGAACACCTTGCCGACGTCGTCCATGTAGAAGCTGGCGGCCGCGGCGAGCAGCGTGATGGTCACCGTCGCCAGGCGCGCGACGACCACGAGGCGCTCCTGCGGCGCCTCGCGATCCCAGAAGCGCTGGTAGAGGTCGCGCACCGCGTACGACGCGCCCCAGTTGATCTGCGTGGAGACCGCGCTCATCAGCGCCGCCACGAGGCTCGCGAACACGAGGCCGAGCACGCCGGGCGGCAGGTAGCGCTTCATCATCAGCGGATAGGCGATCTCGGGGTCCTCGAGCCGCGGCAGCACGACGAGCGCCGCGAGCGCCACGACGATCCACGGCCACGTGCGCACGACGTAGTTCAGCACGTTGAAGAGGATCGACGCCTTCTCGGCCTCGCGCTCGTTCGCGACCGACGAGAGTCGCTGCACGAACATCCCGCCGCCGTCCGCGCCGCGATACGTCCACCACTGGAGCATGAGGTACGCGGCGAAGGTGCTCATCGGCAGCGCGGCGTCACCGGCGCGCGGCAGCATGCGCAGCGTGTCGGCGTGGCCGTTCGCGATGAGCTGCGCGCGCAGCGGCCCCAGGCCGCCGACTTCCGCGAGCGCGTAGCCGGCGACCAGCAGCGCGCCGAACATCTTGAGCACGAGCTGGAAAAAGTCCGTCCAGACGACGCCCCACAGGCCGGACGCGGCCGCATAGACGAGCGTGAGGATCACGATCAGCGAGACGGCCCATAGCTGCGGGTCGCCGGGCAGGTGCAGCATCGCCGTCACGTCGAGCGCGACCATCACCTTCCGCATGGCGAGCATGCCGTAGCCGATGGCGATGCAGTTGAGCGGGATGCCGAAGAAGAACGCCCGCGTGCCGCGCAGCAGCGCCGCCGGCGGGCCCGCGTAGCGCCGCTCGATCAGCTCGGCGTCCGTCATCACCTCGGCGCGCCGCCACATGGGACCGAGGATGACCTGCATCACGACGTGGGCGCCGGCGAAGCACCACCACTCCCAGTTGCCGGCGATGCCGCGCCGCGCGACGAGCCCGGCCACGTAGAGCGGCGTGTCCACGTTGAAGGTCGTGGCCGCCATTGAGCCGCCGGCGAGCCACCACGGGATCGCGCGGCCGCCGAGGAAGTATTCGTTGAGGGATTGGGAGCCCTTGCGGGCGAGCCAGAGACCTAACCAGAGCGTACCCGCGAGATACGCGAGCACCACGAGCCAGTCGAGTGTCCTCAAGCGCTCGTCAGGCGCTGGGCCGCGGCGCGCTGCATCGCTTCGTCGCCGCTCCAGGCGCAGATCACCGGCGCCAGACCCGGGATCTCGACCTGGCGGCGCGGATGACCGAACACGATGACGGGCGTGCCGCCCTCGACGAGCGTCGCGAGCGTGGCCATGCTCTCCTTCGAGAGCCCGGCGCGCCCCTTCCACGACTTCACGTCCGCGAACACGAGCACGACGCGGGTGCCGCCCGGGCCGACCGTGACGCCGCGCTTCGCGAGCTCCTTCGCGAACGCGTCGCGCGGCGGCAGCGGGTACGGCCCGCCGAGGTCGTCATCCACGATCTCGATGGTCACGGTGCCCGCAAGCTTCGGCATGTCGCCGCGCAGCGCCTTCACGCTCTCGCGGCACAGCGCCTCGCCGCGACCGGCGGGAAACTCCGGCACGCCGGCGCCGCTCTGGCTCGGGCGCTGGCGGTGCGCCGCCTGCTGGCGCCTGAGCGACGCGCCGGCGATGTGCTCCTCGAGCCCGCGGTCGTTCAGCGACGCGGCCGCGAGCGCCTCGATCACCTCTTCGGGATCGTGCGGGTACAGCAGGAGGTCCACTCCGGCGCGCAGCGCGCGGATGCAGCCTTCGGCTTCCGAGCCGCCGCCTTTCGCGCCTTCCATGATCAGCGCGTCGGTGACGATCACGCCCTCGAAGAACAGGTCGCGCCGCAGCAGGTCGTGCATGATGGCATGCGAATGCGTGGCGGGCGCGCCCGAGGGGTCCCACGCGGGGAACGCGACGTGCGCGGTCATCACCGCGCCGACGCCCGCCTGCACCGCGCGGCGGAACGGCAGCAGGTCGCGCTCCAGCTCTCGGCCCGCCTTCACGACCGGCAGCGTCGCGTGCGAATCCATCGTGGTGCGGCCGTGCCCGGGAAAGTGCTTCGCGCACGCCATCACGCCCGCGGACTGGCACGTCCGGATCCAGATCTCCGCGAAATAGCCGGCGTCGAAGGCGTCGCTGCCGAAGCTGCGCGTCTGCACGATGGGGTTGAGCGGCTCGATGTCGAGGTCGCACACCGGGCCGAAGATCCAGTTGATGCCGATGTCGCGCGCTTCCTGCGCGGTGATCAGCGCGGCTTCCTCCACCGCCTTCACGCCCATGGACGCGAGCGCGAGCAGCGGCGGCAGGCTCGTCAGGCCGCGGATCTGCTGGCCCGCGCCGCGCTCGAGGTCGCTCGCGATCAGCAGGTTGCGGGGCGCGCCCCCGCGCAGCTCCGCGATCAGCTTGCCCGTCGCGTCGACCTCGCCGCCGAACAGGATGTACCCGCCGACGCCGAGCGCCTGCCAGGTCGCGATCTTCTCGCGATAAGGCTCGTAGCCCTGGTCGGGATCCCAGCGAATGGCGGGAAGGACGATGTCGGCGGCCGGGACGGTCGTCATGCGGGCGTGATGGATCCCAGGATTCGGGGGCCGGCGGCGCCGGTGGCTCCGGGTTCGTTCCCGGTGCGTCCTGTCGAGGTAAGATAGCCCAGAAACGCGAAGGCCACCGCCTCTTTTGCGTCCCCGTCGAAAAACACCTCGTCGAACGACCGGTGGATGGTGCCGGGCCACACGGAATCCAGCGGCTCGACGATCGCCGGATTGCGCGCGCCGCCGCCCGAGTGCAGGACGTCGCGCGGCCGCAGTCCCGCCGGCAGGAGCGACACG
>JADMIO010854549.1_pt1 | contig 10467 bp, 9 predicted proteins | sample 8958161 | NCBI WGS metagenome assembly JADMIO01 (sample SAMN16585339, study PRJNA669376) | soil metagenome | isolation source: Crop rotation soil | place: USA: Cullars Rotation, Alabama | collected 2011
CTGCTCTCCGGCATCGCGCGCGCCCAGTCGGCGATGATCAACGGCATCGAGCGCGCGATGACCGGCGCAAAGAGCACGCACATCATGCCGGCGCTGAGCAACATCGCGCACCTGCGCGATCGCCCGCAGGCTTCCCTGGTGGACCTTCCGGTGCGGATCCTGATGTCCTACGAGAGCCGCGTCGGCCCGGACCTCTCGGCGATCCAGCGCGATCTGGAGCGGCTTATCCCTGCGGCTTCAGGTGCGGCCCCGGCAGCGTCCGCGCCCGCCGCCGACGCCGGCGGCGAGATGGACTTCAGCAACCTCGGGAAGTCCTGAGCCGGCGGCTCAGAAGCTGCCGTCCGGGAAGTTGGGCTTGCGCTTCTCCCGGTGGGAGGCGATGCCCTCCTGCACTTCCGGCCCGGTAAACCCGAGGAATTCGAGCGCCAGCGACGCATCGAACGTCGGCCCGGCCATCCTCAGCCAGTTGTTGAGGCTGTACTTGGTCCAGCGCATGGCGCTCTGGGCGCCTGCCGCGATCTTGCGCGCGACTTCCAAAGCCTTGGCCTGCAATTCGGCCTCCTCGCAGCACAGCGACACCAGCCCGATGCGTTCCGCTTCCTCGCCGCTCACCTGCTCGCAGGTCAGGAGGTAATATTTCGCTTTCGCCATGCCGCACAGCAAAGGCCACACGATGGCCGCATGGTCTCCGGCCGCCACGCCGAGGCGGGTGTGCCCGTCGATGATGCGCGCGTTCTTGGCCGCGATCGAGATGTCCGCGAGCAGGCCCACGACGAGTCCGGCGCCCACCGCCGGGCCGTGCATCGCGGAAACGACGATCTTCGAGCAATTGATGACGTTGTAGACGATGTCGCGCGCCTCGCGCCACACGCGCGCGCGCACCTCCGGCTTGTCGGCGATGTCCTGCACCAGCGAGAGGTCGCCGCCGGCCGAAAAGCCTCGTCCCGCGCCGCGGATGATCGCCACGCGCACCTCCGGGTCCCGGTCGACGTCGCGCCAGATGTCGGCGAGCTCCGCGTGCATGCGGTGGCCCGCGGTGGAGAGCTTTCCGTCCTCCGAGCCCATGACGATCTCGAGGATGCCCGGCTCGATCATGCGCGTGTGCAGGTCCTTGTAATGCGAGTAATCCATGACTCCTCCTCCGCTATAGAGCCGGCGATTGTACGCCGCGCCCGCGCGCCGCTTTCCCCTACAATCGCGGCTTGCCAAACCCACCCGCGGCCACGCCATGAAGCCCTCCGAATTCGGACCCTTGCTGGTTTCCTACGACGACGTCGCCGGCGCCGCGCGGCGCATCGAGGGCCACGCGATCCGCACACCGGTGTTCACGTCCACGACCGTCGATGCGCGCACCGGCGCGAAAGTGTTCTTCAAGTGCGAGAACTTCCAGCGCATGGGCGCCTTCAAGTTCCGCGGCGCCTACAACGCGCTCTCCCAGCTCACGCCTGAAGGCAGGAAGCGCGGCGTGCTGGCGTTTTCCTCCGGCAACCACGCGCAGGCCGTCGCGCTCGCCGGCCGGCTGCTCGGCATCCAGACCGTCATCGTGATGCCGATGGACGCGCCCGCGGTCAAGGTCCAGGCCACGCGCGGCTATGGCGCCGAGGTGATCCTCTTCGACAAGCACAAGGCCGACCGCGAGACCTTTTCGCGCCAGGTCGCCGCCGAGCGCGGCATGGAAGTGATCCCGCCTTTCGACCATCCGCACGTGGTCGCCGGGCAAGGCACCGCGGCCAAGGAATTGTTCGACGAGGTCGGCAAGCTCGACTACCTGCTGGTGTGCTGCGGCGGCGGCGGCCTGCTTTCGGGCTGCGCGATTGCAGCGCACGCGCTTTCCCCCGGGTGCAAATCGATCGGCGTGGAGCCCGAGCTCGGCGACGATGCGACGCGCTCGTTCAAATCGCGGTCCCTGCAGTCCTGCCATAACCCGGAAACCATCGCCGACGGCGCGCGCACCCATTCGATGGGCAAAGTCACGTTCCCGCTGGTCATGGCCTACGTGGCCGACATGCTCACCGTCGACGACGCCGAGTTGCTGCGCACGATGTTCTGGCTCTGGGAGCGCATGAAGATCGTCGTCGAGCCGACGGGCGCCCTTGCGGCCGCGGCCCTGCTCGAAGGCAAGCTCGATGCCAAGGGGGCGCGCGTCGGCGTGATCATTTCCGGGGGCAACGTCGACCTCGACTGGGCGGCGCGGGCCAGGCTCGCCGGCCGCTGAGGCGCACCAGTCGCGCTGCGCTATCATCCGCGCCTTTCCCGACCCCTTTTCCGGATACTGCCGATGAACCTGCCAGCCAAGATGCGCGCCGTCGAGATCACCAAGCCCGGCGGCCCCGAAGTCCTCGTGCCCGCCGAGCGCGCGCTGCCGCAGCCCAAGCCGCACGAAATCCTCGTCAAGGTCGCCGCCGCGGGCGTGAATCGCCCCGACGTCCTCCAGCGCATGGGCAGCTACGCGCCCCCGCCGGACGCCTCCGACCTGCCCGGCCTCGAAATCGCGGGTACGGTCGCCGCAGTCGGCTCCGCCGCGAAGATGTGGAAGGTCGGCGACGAGATCTGCGCGCTCGTCCATGGCGGCGGCTATGCCGAATACTGCGTAGTGCCCGAAGTGCAGGCGCTGCCGGTTCCCAAGGGCCTGTCGCTCACTGAAGCCGCCTCACTGCCCGAGACTTTTTTTACCGTATACAGCAACGTGTACGACCGTGGCCAGCTCAAGGCAGGCGAAACGCTGCTCGTGCAGGGCGGATCCTCGGGCATCGGCGTGACTGCGATCCAGATGGCCGCGGCGATGGGCAACCGCGTCTTCGCGACCGCAGGCAGCGACGAGAAGTGCGCCGCGTGCGTCAAGCTCGGTGCCGAGAAGGCCTTCAACTACAAGACCGGCGACTGGGCCGAGGAGCTCAAGGCCGCTACCGGCGGCAAAGGCGTCAACGTGATCCTCGACATGGTCGGCGGCGACTACGTGCCCAAGGAGTTGAAGGCGCTCGCCGAGGAAGGGCGCCTCGTGATGATCGCCTTCCAGCGGGGCATGAAGACCGAGGTCGACCTCAGCGTGATCATGTCGAGGCGCCTGCACGTCACCGGCTCGACGCTGCGCCCCCGCCCCGTCGAGTTCAAGGGCGCGGTGGCGAAATCGCTGCGCGAGCGCATCTGGCCGCTGATCGAGGCCGGCAGGATCAAGCCGGTGCTCTACAAGACCTTCCCGCTGGCGCAGGCGGCCGATGCCCACAAGCTGATGGAAACGTCCACGCACATCGGCAAGATCGTCCTCACCGTTTAGCTCGGAACAGGGGAACCCAGGTTCCCCCGTTACCCCACGATAAGAACAGGGGAACCCAGGTTCCCCCGTTACCCCTTCCTGGTTTTCTTAACGGGTGCCTCGAGCCGCGTGTCGGTCGCGGCTTCGCTCTTCAGCCAGGCAATGAAATCGGACACCTCTGGCCGCGACGCCGCGTTGCGCGCGACTTTGGCGAAATAGGCCCGTGCGGTCTGCGCCACGCCCTTGAAAGGCGCGACGAGGTCGCCGGACGCGAGTGCCTCGCTGACGAGCGGGGTGCGGCCCATGGCGATGCCGTGGCCGGCGATCGCCGCCGGAATCACCTGCTCATAGCCAGAGAAGCGCAGGTTGCCGGCGGGCCGCAGGTCGGGAATGCCGGCCACTTCGAGCCACACGCGCCAGTGCAGCCACGGCCAGCGGCCCTCGGGATCGTCTACATGCAGCAGCACGTGCCGGCTCAGGTCACCCGGCTCGCGCAACGGCCGCTTCGGGTCCTGCATCATTCGCGGGCTGCACACCGGGAACACGCGCTCGCCGGAAAAGAGGCGCACTGCGTCTTCGCCGGCCAGCGCCGGCGGGCAGTAGCGCACCGCCACGTCGACGCCATCGCGATCCAGGTCCTGGATGCGCGTCTCGGCCGAGATGCGCACGTCGACGCCCGGATGCGTGCGAGCGAACCCCGCGAGGCGGGGAATCAGCCAGAGCGAAGCGAAGCCGGCCGTTGTGCTCACGTAGAGCGACTTGGCGCCGGCCGTCGCGCGCAGGCGGTCCGTGGCCGAACGCATGATCGCCAGCACCTGCGCGGCGACCGGGTAAAACTGCTGGCCCGCCTCGGTGAGCCCCAACGCGCGGTGGCGGCGCTCGAACAACGCGGCGCCCAGCTGCTCCTCGAGCTCCTTGATCTGGCGGCTCACCGCAGACTGGGTGAGGTGCAGTTCCTCGCCGGCCTTGGTGAAAGAGAGAAGGCGAGCCGCGGTTTCGAACCCGCGCAGCAGGTCCAGGGAAGGCAGGCGCGGGGGCGGCTTGCCGGTGCCTCGGGGCGCATTTTCCCGGGTCACATTCCCGTTTTTCATGCATATCCTTCCGAATAAGCGTTTTACGGCAGTGCAGCAGTCAATGAAAATCTGCCTCACATACAGAAGGAGCATGCGGCTTCTTCATCCGAACTGCAAGGAGTGCATCATGCGTATCGAACTCAGGAATCCCGGCGCAGTCCGTCTCAACGACGGCCAGATGCTGCGCGTCGTCGACGGCGCGGGCGTGACGGTCACCTGCAACGAAGGCACCGTCTGGGTCACCGAAGCCGACCAGCAGCGCGACGTCGTGCTGGAAGCCGGCACGCGCGTGCGCCTCAAGCGCGCAGGCCTCACGCTCATCCAGGCGCTCAAGCCGGCTTCGCTGTCGATCGCCTAGCCACGCGCGAAACCGTTTCACCCCGCGCCCGCCTCTCTCCTCCACCTCCTCGGCGGGCGCGGTTTTCCTCCACAAGCCACGACTACAATAAGCGCTTCCCCGGATCCTCCGGGCTCGGAGTGCGCATGTTCAAGGAAGGCCTCTTCAAGGGCAAAAGGATCCTCGTCACCGGCGGGGGCACCGGCCTGGGAAAGGAACTCGCCTCGCGCTACCTGTCGCTCGGCGCGGAGATCTGGATTGCCGGCCGCCGCGGCCCTGTGCTCGACGCCACCGCGAAAGAACTCATGGCGGCCCATGGCGGGACCGTGCGCACCCACTCGGTCGACATCCGCGACGCGCAGGCTGTCGATGCGATGATCGAGCGCATCTGGACGGAGGCTGGCCCGCTCAGCGGGCTCGTCAACAACGCAGCGGGGAACTTCATCAGCCCGACCAAGGACCTCACGCCCAACGGCTTCAACGCAATTGCGAACACGGTCTTCCACGGCACGTTCTACGTCACGCACGCGGTGGGCAAGCGCTGGGTCGCCGGCGGCCACAAAGGCTCGGTGATCACGATCCTCGTCACCTGGGTGTGGACAGGCTCCCCGTACGTGGTGCCCTCGGCGATGTCCAAGGCCGGACTGCACGTGATGACGAAGTCGCTGGCCGTCGAATGGGGCAAGTACGGCATCCGCCTGAACGCGATCGCGCCCGGCGCCTTCCCGACCGAAGGCGCGGCGAAGCGCCTGCGGCCCGACGGCAAGTTCGAGGACGGCAGCGCCAGCAACCCGATGCGTCGCGTGGGCAGGATGCCGGAACTGCAGAACCTGGCGACCTTCCTCATGGCCGACGGCTGCGAATGGCTCACCGGCGAGACGATCGCGATCGACGGCGGCGGCTACCTCGCCAACGGCGGCTCGTTTACCGACCTGGACAATCTCTCGGATGCCGACTGGGAGCGCATGCGCAGCCTCATCAAGGCGCAGAACGAGAAAGACCGCTCGGGCCGCACGGCCTAGGCAGACCCCCATGGCACAAATCGTCCCTCGCCCTGCGGCGACCCTTATCCTGCTTCGCGACGGCGAGCAGGGCCCCGAGATCTTCATGCTCAAGCGCAGCCCTTCGGCGGCGTTCGTTGCCAACGCATACGTCTTTCCCGGGGGCGGCCTGGACGCCGCGGACCACAAGGCACTTGACCGCGTGCGCGGGCTCACCGAGGTCGAAGCCAACCGGCGCCTGGGCGTCGACGCCGGCGGGCTCGCCTACTGGGTCGCGGCGGTGCGCGAATGCTTCGAGGAAGCCGGCATCCTGCTGGCGGTCGACGAAGCCGGTGTCCCCGTCGACCCGGAGCGCGCCGATTCACTGGCGGTCCATCGCGACGAAGTCAATTCCGGGGAGCTCGCTTTCGGCGAGTTTCTCGAGCGCGAGCGCCTGCTGATCCACGCGCAGGACATCACTTACTTCAGCCACTGGATCACGGCGCCCGGCCGGCCGCGGCGCTTTACCGCGCGGTTCTTCGTGGCCCGCTCGCCCCTCGGCCAGCATGGCTCCCACGACGACTCGGAAACGGTCGCGAGCGAATGGGTGCGGCCGCAGGTCGCGCTCGACCGTTGCGCCAAAGGTGAGATCGAGCTCGTCCACCCGACGCGCATCTCGCTTACCGACCTTGCGCAGTTCGGCACTTCGGAAGAAGCGTTCGCCTTCGCCTCCAGCCGCCTCGACATCGAGGCGGATGCCTCTTGCTGGGCGACCGGCAGGGACGGCCGCAAGCTCTTCCGCCGCAACGACGCGCCTTATGCCGAAGTCCACTGGACCGACCCTGAAGAAGCCGGCGACACCACCTACGACCTCGTGCCCGGCGTGCCAAAGCGCTTAGATAAGTACGTGACCCGGCTCATTGCGCCGAACCCAGGCGTGATGACCGGCCCGGGCACCAATTCCTACCTGGTCGGCGGCGATGAGCTCGCGGTGATCGACCCCGGGCCGGAGATCGACAGCCATATCGAGGCGCTGCTGGCCGCGGGCGCCGGACGCATCAAATGGGTGTTGTGCACGCACACCCACAAGGACCACTCGCCTGCGGCGAAGCGCATCAAGGAGGCCACCGGCGCCATCGTCATGGGCCGTCCGGCGCCGCAGGGCACGAGCCAGGACCAGAGCTTCGCGCCCGACCGCGTGCTGGAGCATGGCGAGCGCGTTTCGCTCGGCGGCATCACGCTGCGCGCAGTGCACACGCCGGGCCACGCCTCGAACCACCTGTGCTACCTGCTGGAAGAAACGCGCATGCTCTTCACCGGCGACCACGTGATGCAGGGGTCGACGGTGGTGATCAACCCGCCGGACGGCGACATGCTCGCCTACCTCGCCTCGCTCGAGATGCTGCTCAAGGAAGACGTCGCGATCCTCGCGCCGGGCCACGGCTACCTCATCGGACGGCCGCACAAGGAGGTGTCGCGCCTGATCGCGCATCGCCTCGCGCGCGAGGCCAAGGTGGTCGCCGCGATGCAGAAGCTCGGCGCAGCCACGCTCGAGGAGCTGGTGCCCGCGGTTTACGACGACGTGTCGCCGAAACTTTTTCCGGTCGCGGCGCGCTCGCTCTTCGCGCACCTCGGCAAGCTCGCGGCCGAAAAGCGCGCCAGCGAGCAGGACGGGCGCTGGCGGCTGCAGGCCTGAGTGCTAAGATTCGGCAACTTCCAAGGAGGACGCCATGGCGGAAAATGAAAAGACCATGAAGATTGTGACCAACCTCGATCGCGGCGGGATCGAGGCCAAGCTCGGCGAAGTGCGGGCGCAGGCGCAATCGAAAAACCTCCCGGAGCTCGCCTCGCTCTTCAACGGCGTGGAAGGCATGCCGCGCGCCCAGATCGAGCAGCGCATCGGCAATGCGCTCAAGTGGCTCGCCGACAAGCCGGAGCACGGCACGCTCTCGGCGCAGCTCGAGATGGTCGAGCTCAACCTCAAGAACCTCTGACCGCGGCCCGCGGGACAGGCCTTAGATGTCCCAGTACGACTACGACCTATTCTGCATTGGCGGCGGCTCCGGCGGCGTGCGCGCCAGCCGTTTCTCGGCCAACTACGGCGCAAAGGTTGCGGTAGCCGAAGAGAAGTACTTCGGCGGCACCTGCGTCAACGTCGGGTGCATTCCCAAGAAGCTCTTCTCGTACGCGGCGCATTTCCGCGACGAATTCCACGATGCCGCCGGCTTCGGCTGGACCGGCCCGGAGCCGGACTTCCACTGGCCGACGCTGCTCCAGAACAAGAATAAGGAAATCGCGCGCCTCAACGGCATCTACGAGAGCATGCTCGCCAAGGCCGGCGTCGGCATCTTCAAGGCGCGCGCGACCCTCCTCGACCCGCACAGCGTCGAGTGCGGCGGCAAAACGTACACCGCCAGGCACATCCTCGTCGCCACCGGCTCCTGGCCGACGATCCCGAGGTTCCCGGGGTGCGAGCATGCGATCACCTCGAACGAGGCGTTCTTCCTCGATGGGCTGCCGAAAGCGGCGGTCGTGGTCGGCGGCGGCTATATCGCCGTCGAGTTCGCATCGATCTTCAATGGCCTGGGCGTCGAGACCACGCTCGTCTATCGCGGCAAGCGCGTGCTGCGCGGTTTCGACGCGGACCTCGGCACGCGCCTGGCGGCCGAGATGGCGAAGAAGGGCGTGACCATCAAGTTCGAGAGCGACATCGCGGCGCTCGAGAAGAAAGCCGGCGGCACGCTCGCGGTCACCTACCAGGACGGCAGCCGCGGTGAAGCCGGCTTGGTCATGTACGCGACCGGCCGCAAGCCGAACACGAAGAACCTGGGGCTGGAGAAAGCCGGCGTCGAGCTTGCGGACGACGGCGCGATCAAGGTCGACGACTATCTCGCCACCTCGGTGCCTTCGATCCACGCCCTGGGCGACGTCACCAACCGCATCAACCTCACGCCCGTGGCGACCGCGGAAGGCATGGCGCTCGCTAAGACGCTCTTTCGCGCCCAGCCGACGCTCATGGATTACCACGACATCCCTACGGCGATCTTCGCGATCCCCAACGTCGCCACCGTGGGCTTGTCCGAGGAGCTCGCCGCCGCGCGCGGCTTCACCGTGGACATCTACAAGACCCAGTTCCGGGCGCTGAAGCACACGCTTTCGGGGAGCGAGGAAAAGACCTTCATGAAGCTCGTCGTCGATGCGGCCACGCAGCGTGTGCTCGGCGTGCACATGATGGGCGCCGAAGCGGGGGAAATCATCCAGGGCATGGCCATCGCGCTCAAGTGCGGCGCGACCAAGGCGCAGTTCGATTCGACCATCGGCATCCATCCCACCGCGGCGGAAGAATTCGTCACGATGCGCGAGAAGTTCACCCAGTAGCGCCAGCAAGGAGTCGCTCATGCCCCAGGCAAGCGCAACGATCAAGACCATGGAACCCGCGCCCCAGGCGGCCGGCGCCCCGATGAACGGCGCCGAGAGCCTCGCCCGCACCCTGCTCGCTTCGGGCATCGAGGTGTGCTTCTCGAACCCGGGCACCTCCGAGATGCACTTCGTCGCGGCGCTCGACCGCGTGCCCGGCCTGCGCTGCGTGCTCGGCCTGCACGAAACGGTGGTCACCGGCGCAGCCGACGGTTACGCACGCATGACCGGCAAGCCCGCCGCCACGCTGCTGCATTGCGGCCCGGGCTTCGCCAATGGGATAGCCAACCTCCACAACGCCCGGCGCGCCTTCGCGCCGATGGTGAACGTGGTCGGCGACCATGCGACCTATCACCGCCCGTACGACGCGCCGCTTACCGCGGACACCGAGGGACTTGCCCGGGCCGTATCGCACTGGGTGCGCGTCTGCTCAACCGCCGCCGAAGTGCCGGGCGCGGGTGCCGCCGCCGTGCAGGCCGCGCGCTCCGGGCCGGGCCAGATCGCCACGCTGATCCTCCCAGCCGACACCGCATGGAACGAAAGCACCGGGCCCGCCGCCCCGCTGCCGGTGCCGCCCCGTTCGCGGGCCGCGCCCGAAACCATCGCCAACGCGGCCCGCGCGCTTCGCAGCGGAAAGCCGTCGATGCTGGTGCTCTCGGGCTCGGCGCTCTCGGAAGCCGGCCTGCGCGCCGCGCACCGCATCTCGGTCAAGACCGGCGCGAAGCTGCGCGTGCCGACGCAGATCAGCCGCATGGCGCGCGGGCGGGGCCGGCCGATGGTCGATCGCATCCCCTACGCCGTCGACCGGGCGCTCGAAGTGCTCGCGGGCCTCGCGCATCTCGTGCTGGTCGGGGCCAAGCCCCCGGTGGGCTTCTTCGCCTACCCGGGCAAGCCGAGCGAGCTCTGGCCGCGCGATTGCGACGTGCATGTGCTGACGCGCGTGGAGGAAGACCACGTCGCCACGCTCGAAGCCCTGGCCGACGAGCTCGGCGCGCCTCGCGAAGTGGCTATTCCCGAAGCGCCCAAGGCGACGGTCGGCAGCGGCCAATTCACGCCCGAGACGTTCGCCGCCACCTTTGCGGCGCTGGTCCCCGAAAACGCCATCGTCGCGGAAGACGCGGTCACCTCGGGCCGCCAGCTTTTCGCGCCGACCTTCGCCGCGGCGCCGAACGACTGGATCCAGATCACCGGCGGCGCAATCGGCAACGGGCTGCCGCTCGCCACCGGCGCGGCGCTCGCCTGCCCGGACCGCAAAACCGTCTGCCTGCAGTCCGACGGCGGCGGCATGTACAGCCTGCAGTCCCTGTGGACCCAGGCCCGCGAGAAGCTCGACGTGGTCAACGTGATTTTCGCCAACCGCAGCTACAAGATCCTCATGGGCGAGCTCATGGCGGTCGGCGCGACGCC
>JADMIO010941502.1_pt1 | contig 10467 bp, 8 predicted proteins | sample 8958161 | NCBI WGS metagenome assembly JADMIO01 (sample SAMN16585339, study PRJNA669376) | soil metagenome | isolation source: Crop rotation soil | place: USA: Cullars Rotation, Alabama | collected 2011
ATCAGCCGCGCCGATCAGGCGAGCCTGAAGGCCGGCCTGACAACCAGCGTGCGCAATTTTTCGCAGGATTTCACCTACGACTTCCAGCGTCTCTGCGAAAGCCTGGAGACCGATCCCGACACGACTCCCGTCGACATCGAGAGCCTGATCCAGAGCAAATTCGCTGATTGGACGAAAACCACCTCTCATGCCGATCTCGTCTCGGCCCTCTTTATCTGGAAAACCAGCGAGCGCGGTACTCTGCTTGAATCGCTTGACCGCACCAACAACCGCTTCCAGCCGTACTCGTGGACGCCGGAACTCGAATCGTTGCGCCAGTTTCTCGGCGAACAGTCGCAGCGGTTTTCCTTCGTCATGCCCGACCGCGAAGCTGTTTATTATCCCTGGACTTTTTACGAGGAAACGCCCGCGCTTGTTCGACCTCTGTTTCGCATTGCGTCCGCGGGAGAAGAAGGCGCCGATCTCAGACCGGTCGGCTTTCTTGTCGTCTTGCTCGACACCGATGTTTTGCAGCATCGCTATTTACCCGAGCTTGTCGCTCGCGCCTTCGGCACTTCCACCGCCGACCTTGCCATCGCTGTGCGCACAGCCGGCAAGCCTTACTCCGCCATCTACACATCCACGCCCGATTTTCCAGTCGCCACCACAACGCCTGACGCGTCGATTAACCTCTTCGATGCCATCGCCGCCGAAGCCCGCCGCCGCGGTCACCCGCCTCTTGTGCCAAGCGCCGATGAGCAGCAGTGGCAGCTCGTCGTCCAGCACGCCACCGGCTCGCTGGATGTCGCCATGGTCGCCTTCCGCCGCCGTAACCTGGCTATCAGCCTGAGCCTGCTGGCCGTCCTCGCCGGCACGATTGTGCTTGTTTTTTCGGTCTTCCGCCGCTCCCAGCGTCTGGCCAAGCTGCAGATGGAATTCGTCGCCGGCGTCTCGCACGAGCTTTGCACTCCGCTCGCCGTGATCAATTCGGCGGCCGAAAACCTCGCCGACGGTGTAGTTGAGGATCCTTCCCAATTGCATGCATATGGCGGAATGATCCGCGACCAGGGCCGCCGGCTCGAACGCCTCGTCGACGAAGTCCTGCTCTTCGCTGCCGGCCGGTTCGGCCGCGCCGGCTATGATCTCCGTCCGGTGGAGGTTGCGCCTATCATTCAGCAGACGCTCGCCGTTTCCGAACCCATGCTGCGCGAATCTGATTTCGCCGTGGAAGAGAAAGTGCCTGACGACTTGCCCTGCGTCGTTGCCGACGCCAACGCGCTGAGCAAGTGCGTGGAAAATCTCGTCAGCAATGCCGTGAAGTATGCCGGCCCCAATAAATGGATCTCTGTCCGCGCTCGCGCGAACGGCGCTCCCCGCAAGCCGGAAGTCCAGGTCATCGTCGAGGACAAAGGCATCGGAATGTCTTCGGCCGATCTGCCGCACATCTTCGAGCCGTTTTATCGTGTTCAGGCTGTCCGCGACGGACAGATTCGTGGCGTCGGGCTGGGCTTATACCTGGTGAAGCGAACCATGGAAGCCATGGGCGGTCGCGTCACGGTTTCCAGTGAACTCGGGCACGGCACCGTTTTCACTTTGCACCTTCCGGTAGCAAACGGCCATCGCGGCGATCAGCCCTCGTGAGTCCGTTCACGCGCCTTCCAGTAACAATTCAGATACACTAGCTGGCTGACCTGACATGGACGCTAAGATTCTGCTCGTCGAAGACGAAGTCGCCCTTGCCACAACTGTCAAGGACCGCCTGCGAAAAGAAGGATACGCGGTCACGGTCACCGGCAACGGAGAGTCCGCCCTGGGTCTCGCCGTCCGCGACAAATTCGATTTGATCGTCCTCGATGTCATGCTTCCCGGCCAGAGTGGGGTTGAGGTCTGCCGCAAGTTGCGACAGCTTGGCTCGACGACGCCGATCCTCATGCTGACCGCCCGCCGGCAGGTCAGCGACAAGGTCACCGGACTGCGCGCCGGAGCCGACGACTATCTCACCAAGCCTTTTCAGATGGCCGAGCTGCTGGCGCGCATCGAAGCTCTGCTGCGCCGCGCCGTGCAGGGCGGGGAACCGAAGACCTTTCGCTATCAGTTTGGCGCGGTCCGTGTGGATCTGCGACGCACCGAAGTCACTCGGAATGGCGATCCGGTCGTCCTCTCCGCCAAGGAATTTCAGCTGTTGCGCTATTTCATCGAGCACCGCGACGCCACACTCTCTCGCGAAGAGCTCCTGCGCGAAGTGTGGGGCTACGGCACCACTCCTTCCAGCCGCACCGTGGACGTTCATGTCGCGTGGCTCCGCCAGAAACTTGAGCGCGATCCGAAAAATCCTCAGCTCATCCTCACCGTCGTCGGACTCGGCTACAAATTCGCCGGCTGAACCTTCACCCATCGCAAGCCAATCGACACGGCCGGCGTAAACCGATCTCAGTGCAGATCGCATTTCCGCACTTATCTGAGATTTGCGGAATCCCTCTGCCTGACTGAAGTAGTTTTTCTATAGCTAGGTAGCGGTGAGGTATAGGTAAGAAATTCGTCGGAAAAAACGAAGGCGCCGACTTGCGGCTTTGCAGCGGCAATCAGCGCCCCGTTTTGCCTGATGGTTGCTATTTCCCTTGCGCTTTCGCCCAGGCCAGTTCGGTGTACACGTTCTCGGTATAGTTCATGTTGCGGAAGGAGCGGAAGTGCTCCATCCCAGCGGGCACCGGGCCCGTGGGACGCGGGACAACGCGTTCACCCATGATCTTCTCGGCTTCGTCGAGTGGCTTGCCTTCATTGAAAAGCTGCACGATCTTGGCGCGCTTCGCGATCGCCTCGTCCAGGTTCTTCTGCAGTGCGGCTCTCGTGGTCGGAGCGGAATGTCCTCCGACAAATGTATCCGCATCCAGCGCCAGAATCCCCTTCAGGCTTTCAATCATGCCCTGTGACGTGCCGTCGTTTTCCAGATGCGGGCTGCCACCCTGGACATCTCCGAGAAAGACAATTTTCTTGTCCGGGAGATATCCAACCAGGTCGCCCCGGGTGTGTGCGGCCGCGAAGTGGAGCAGGATCATCCGGATGCCGTGAACGTTGAGTTCGGCTTTCTTGCTCACCGTAAACATGGGCAGGGCCGAACGCGGAAACGTCTTGCCATCCCGCATGAACCAGGTCGCCATTTCCAGTTCCTTGGCGGCTTCAGGGTGCATGATGGTGATTGTGCCGGCCGGATATCCCGGCAGCCCCTTCACGTGATCGGGATTGCTGTGCGAGGCGATGACGTGGGTGACGGGGTTGGGCGTAATCTTGGCGACTTCGGCGAGCACTTCCTTGGCTGAATCTATGGTCTCTTTCGGGTCAAAGAGAATCACGCCATCGGTGCCGACGATGATTGATGTGTTGGACCCTACGCCTCCCTGCGTCCAATAAACGCCGTCGCGGATCAGCGTGACTTTCAGCGGCGTTGGTGCCACCGGACGGTAGTCAGCAGGTTGCGCGACATTTGACGCCGCCCCGCCTTCCGGTGCTCCCCGCTGAGCGCCGTAAACCACTGCAAACGCGCTCAAGAGCAGGAGCGCACTGCCAACCACAATGTTCCTGGGTAATCTTACCGCTTTCATTTGTAACCTCCGACGAGCTTCCCTTCACAAGCTGAGCGTGACCTGTCAGTCTGGTTTCGGGTGAAGTATCTACTGCACATTGTAAGAGAAGTGTGTCGTTTTAAGGGGATTTTTTCTGCAAGTCGGATTTCCGACGCTACCACGCGTGGAAGAGTTTCCGGCCGGGGCGCGCTTGACTTTACGTGTTAGAATTGATTATCCGTTGAGGAGAACAACCCCCCGGCAGTTGCGCGACTGAGGGACATTTTTATTTCTCGAGCATGAGGCGCCGGCTCTTTAAAAAACTCCTGCCAAGCACCGCGCTCCCACCTATTCGGATTCAAAAATGCTGATCCGGCTCCTCATCTTCCTTCACCGATGGCTCGGTATCGCCGCATGTCTGTTCTTTTTCACCTGGTTCGCTTCCGGCATCGTCATGATGTATGCCGAAATGCCTCAGCTCTCCGAGCGGGAACGCCTCGCCGCACTGCCCATTCTCGATCACCGCGCTACCGTTTCCGCCGCCAAGGCAATCGAACTCGCCGAGGTAGAAGGCGTGTCATCGATCAAACTCACTTCGCTGTTCGACCGTCCCGCCTGGCGAATCCGCGACAGCCGCGGTGCCTGGGTGACCGTCTTTGCCGATGACGGCGATGTCCGTGACACATTTCAATACGAAGAGGCGCAAGCCTCCGCCGCGCCGTTCCAGACTACGAAAGCTCGTCCCAGGCTCGTCGAGACGCTCGACGGTCCCGACCAGTGGACCCTCGAAGGCGATTTCCGCGGTCTCCGCCCTCTGTACAAAGCTTCGCTCGACGATCCTGCCAGGACAGAGTTGTACATCTCCTCCTCGACGGGGGAAGTTTTGCTTCGCTCCACCGCTCGTACGCGCGCCGTCGCGTGGGTCGGAGCTATTCCGCATTGGCTGTATTTCACAGCGATACGCAGGCACGGCCCGTTTTGGAGTCAGTTGGTCATCTGGCTTTCTGCAGTTGGCAGCTTCGTTGCGCTGTTCGGGTTGATCGTTGGCATCTGGCGCTTTTCGCCCCTGAAAAAATATTTTGCACAAGGCGGAAAACCGAGCCGGTCGCCCTATGCCGGCATGATGCATTGGCATCACTGGGCCGGCCTGATCTTCGGCATCTTCACTTTTACCTGGGTCTTCAGCGGCATGCTCTCCATGCAGCCGTCGTTTTATTCCACGACCGGCAGTTCGCCCACCGCGGCGCAAGCCGGGGAATTCTCGGGGCCGCCGCTCGACACCCATTCCTACGATGCCACCCCGGCCCAACTGATTGCTGCGCACCCCGCTGTGAGAGAAATTCAGCTTCGCCAGGTCGAGGGCCGTCCTTATTACTTGATCGTTCAAGCGGGGCGCAATACGCAGCTTGTCGATGGCGCAGGACGTCCGATTTCGCCTTTCTCCAATGATTTTCTGCTCGCCGCGGCGCGGCGCGCCGTCCCCGGCGGAAAAATCATTGAGCAAACGCAACTCGATGATTACGACGCCTACTATTACGACCGCGACAACGTATTGCCCCTGCCGGCGCTGCGTCTGAAGTTCGACGATCCTGCGCAAAGCTGGCTGTACGTCGATCCCGCGCGTGGCGCCATCGTCGAACGCTATGAACGGTCCGGCCGCGTCGAGCGCTGGCTCTATCACGGATTTCACAGCCTCGATTTTCCTTTCTTGTTTCGCTCCAGGCCCGCCTGGGACATCGTCGTGATCGCTTTGAGTCTAGGCGGCATTGCGTTGAGCATCACGGGAATTGTGATCGGGTATCGAAGGTTGCGCAGTTACGTCCTGGGTAGGGGGCTGGTGTAGAGTATCTCGGTTTTCTGACAAATAAATTCTGTGTGCGAAAAGGACCAACGATGGCTTATGTAGTTCCCGCAGTTCCCGCTGTCGCTTTGCCGGTGGATGGCGGCGACGAGTTTCCCGTAAATCGCATTTTCTGCGTCGGACGCAACTACGCCGACCACGTGCGAGAGATGGGCAATGATCCCTCCCGCAATCCTCCCGTGTTTTTCATGAAGCCGGCAAGCGCTGCCATTCCCGAAGGCCGTGATTTTCCTTACCCCGGCCGCTCGGAAGACGTTCACTATGAACTTGAACTGGTTGTGGCAATTGCCAAGGGTGGCTCGAATATCTCCGTCGAAAGCGCAGTGAATCATGTTTATGGATACGCGGTGGGCCTCGACATGACGCGCCGGGATCTGCAGGCGCAAATGGCCAAAGGCGGCCAGCCATGGGAGATCTCGAAGTCATTTGACCAGTCGGCCCCATGCTCAAAGATTGTTCCTGCGGCTAAAATCGGCCATCCCGGAAAAGGCGCCATCTGGCTGGAGCAGAACGGCAAGCGGGTGCAGGACTCTCATATCGCGGCGCTGATCTGGAAGGTTCCGGAAATTATCTCCACGCTTTCCACCTATTTCATGCTCGCGCCGGGCGATCTGATTTTCACCGGCACGCCGGCCGGGGTTGGCCCTGTGCGGCGCGGGGACGTGCTGCACGGCAAGTTGGAAGGAGTGGCGGAATTGACGGTGCGCGTCGCCTAAGCGGACGCGAAAAAGGCTAGCCGCCGCGCGTGTGCATTTCCAGGTGTGGGTCGCGCCGCAATTCATCGAGCCCGACAAACGCGCCGCGGCCGTGCTCGGCCTTGCGCAATTCCGCGCCGCGGTCGTCACGTTCGCGCCAGTGTCGGGCAATGATGTCAGCAATTTCTTCCTGCGAAGCTTTAGCGCGCAGCGGGCCGCGCAGATCGGTCCCGCTCGTTGCGTAAAGGCAGCGGTACCACATGCCGTCCGCCGTCAGGCGGCTGCGGTCACAACCGCGGCAAAAAGGCGCCGTGGTCGAAGCGATGATTCCAAACACGGTTCCGTCCGGCAGAGTGAAACGCTCCGCGGGAGCGGAAGTTTTTTCCATGCCGGGGGCAATGGCTCCGTATCGCGCTTCGAGGATATGCAGCATCTCGTCGCGCGAAACGACCGTGTTCGCATTCCATTGCGTCGCGCCAGCCACATCCATGTACTCGATAAAGCGCACTTCGGCGCTGATCGAGCGCCCGAATTCGATCAGGCTCGGCAGTTCGTCGTCGTTCAGCCCGCGCAGCACGACGACGTCGATCTTGGTGCCGCTGAACCCTGCGGCGCGCGCCGCGGCGAGGCCTTCCAGAACACGCGCGTGGTCGTTGCGCCGCGTAATTGCATGAAATCGCGCCGGCACGAGCGTATCGAGGCTGACGGTAAGGCGATGCAGCCCCGCCTGGCGCAAAGCGGCGGCCTGCTCGGCGAGCCGGACGCCATTGGTTGTAAGCGCGAGATCAGCGATGGCGGGATTGGCTGAAAGCATGGCGACGAGGCGATCGAGATCGTGACGCAACAGCGGCTCGCCTCCGGTCAGGCGAACTTCACGGACGCCGAGATCGGTGAAAATTTTCGCCAGTTCGGCCAGCTCCTCGAAGCTGAGCAGGGCTTCGCGCGGCAGCCAGACGTATTCTTCCTCCGGCATGCAGTACAAACAGCGGAGGTTGCAGCGGTCGGTGACCGAAATGCGCAGGCTGCGCAGCGGTCGTCCGAGCGCGTCAAGCAAGGCACTGGAGGATTCGGCAGGCATGACTGACAATAACCTGACTCTATCGTAGAGACGCCCTGTGTTTGCGTCAACTCACGCCCCGGGACGCGAAGGCGTTACAATAGGATCGAAACAATGACCAATTACTCCGACAGTTCGGAAGCGGCTGAAGGGCAACGGCGGATTATCGTCGGCATCACCGGCGCCACGGGAGCCATTTATGGCGTCCGCCTGCTGGAGATCCTGCGCGATACCGACATTGAAACGCACCTTGTAGTCAGCAAGTGGGGCGTGCGTACGCTCGCGCATGAGACTCCGTACTCGCTCGAAAAGGTGCAGAAGCTGGCAACCCGCTGCTATTTGTCTCAGGATGAAGGAGCGGCCGTAGCCAGCGGCTCCTTTGTGACACGCGGAATGGTGTTGTGTCCCTGCAGCGTGCGCTCCCTGGCCGCCGTCGCGCACGGCCATGGTGACAACCTGATTCACCGCGCCGCCGACGTCATTCTCAAGGAGCGCCGCAAACTCGTTCTCGTCGTTCGGGAAACACCGCTGAGCGACATCCATCTGGAGAACATGCTTAAGCTGTCGCGCATGGGCGCCGTCATTTTTCCGCCGGTTCCGGCGTTCTACACGCAGCCGCACACCATCAACGACATCGTAGATCAAACCGTAATGCGTATCCTCGATCAATTCGGCATTCACATCTCTTCGGACTCGCGCTGGGGCAGCGAGGCGCCCTTTGCCGGAAGCTCCAGCGTGATTTGAATGTGAAATTTCGGAACGGTCAGCGTTCCGTTTTGGCACCAGGCTACGCCTCGGTATTTTCTCCGGCCTATCCCAACTCCTAAACCACTGATTCGTTAGACCGATGCCGTTCGGCTTGCGCTCTCCATTGGGCCTCCGCGTGCACAACTGCCGAGATGCAGTCCGTGTTTGTCGGAGGGCATGTGTTCCTACGAAGAAGTTTCATTCTGGCAATCGTTGCAAATAGCCTGCTTGTGCCGCTACACGCGCAGCAGGCGTCGAAGATTGCGAGGAACCTCTCCTCGCTGACGATCGAAGACCTGATGAACATTCAGGTGACGTCGGTATCGAAGAAAGAAGAGAAGTTGTCGCGCACGGCCGCCGCAATTTTTGTGATCAGCCAGGAAGACATCCGCGAGTCAGGAGCCAACAATATTCCGGATCTGCTGCGGATGGTTCCCGGGCTGGACGTGGCGCCAGCGCCTGGGCGATCAGCGCGCGGGGCTTCAACCAGCAATCGGCGAACAAGCTGCTCGTTCTGATTGACGGCCGCACGGTTTATTCCCCGCTTTTTTCCGGAGTCTATTGGGAACAGCAGGGTGTGCCGCTCGATGATATCGACCGGATCGAGGTGATCCGCGGGCCGGGAGCAAGCGTGTGGGGAGCCAATGCCGTCAATGGCGTGATCAGCATCATCACGAAACGGGCGGAGCAGACGTCAGGCGGATTAATCAGCGCTGGTGGCGGAACCGGCGAGCAGGGATTCGGTACAGCACGCTGGGGCGGAAGTCTAGGGAGCAAACTCGACTACCGCATCTCTTCCCGCTATTCCAATCGCAGCCATTTGCCCGATCCCTCCGGCCAGAACGGGCACGACGCCTGGAACGTGCTGCAGACGGCCCTGCGTGCGGACTCGAAACTTACGACGCGCGATGCTGTAACTGTGGAAATTGGGGGATTCAGGGGAGGCGAGGATGAACGCGTGCCCACCGTCACGTCCGTGTCGCCCGCCATGAATCAGGTACTGAGTCTGCGCGAGACCTTTTCCGGCTGGAGCGTCCTTTCGCAGTGGGAGCACGCATTTTCGCCGCGTAGCGACACCAGCCTGCGCGCGTATTTCGATCGCAACAACCGGAGCGATCCGACGTTCGGGCTTGGACTGAACACGTTCGACATCGATTTTCGGCACCATCTCGAGCTGTGGGGCCGGCACAGCATCGTGTGGGGGGCCGGTTTCCGGAACATTTCGGCGGATACGACCGCGACGCTGCGGGTCTCGTTCACTCCGCCGGACCCGACGGATCAGATTTTCAACGCGTTCGTGCAGGACGAAATCGCGCTCCTTCCGGACAAGCTGTACCTGACGGCTGGCGCCAAACTTGAACACAATAGTTTCACCCGCTTCAATTTCCAGCCGACACTTCGCCTGGCGTGGGTCCTCGATGAGGGCTCGATGGTCTGGGCAAGTGTTTTGGAGGCGGCGCGGACTCCCTCGATCGCAGACATCAGCGTGCGCTTTACGCAGCAGGCGCTGCCTGGACCCGGCCTATCGACTCTGGTCATCGCGTTCGGCAATCCGCAGCAGAAAAACGAGGAACTCCTTGCCATCGAAGCCGGATGGCGCACGGAATTAGCAAAGACAGTGTCGTTGGACGTGACGGCGTTTTACAACCGCTACCGGAGACTGCGTTCGGTAGAGCCGGCGACTCCGTTTCTTGAGACTGTTCCCCCGCCCCCGCATGTGGTGGCGCCGGTTATCTTCGGAAACCAGTTGTATGGAGAGACGCACGGAGCGGAAGCGGCGGTTGATTGGCGGGTGAGTAGTCGCTGGAAGATCCGTGCCGGCTATGCATTTCTGGCCATGCACATGCATCAGTCTGCTTCGAGCGGAGACACCCTCACCGCCCGAGGAACGGAAGGAAACAGCCCGGCGCATCAGGCACAGTTACGCTCGCACATTGCCCTGACCGCTCGACTGGCGTTTGATGTTTCCGGCTATTTCGTCTCGCGCCTATCTTTCCAGCACGTGCCGTCCTATACGAGACTCGACACAGGGCTGACCTGGCAAGCGGGCGAGCACTCATCCGTCGGAATTTACGGACAGAATCTGCTGTCCGACCACCACCTGGAAACCACCAACACCGATCAGATCGTGCAGTCGAACTGGATCAAGCGCAGCGGCTACGCGAGATTTACGTGGCAGTTCTAGCGTATCGGAAGGGTGCACATGCTCAGGTTATGAGGTCATCGTCCTGCTATTTCTCGTTGCTCACGCACAGCAGCAGGAACAGGGCAAGGAAAGACTTGTCAACGCCGATTAAGCCGGAAGCGGATCAAGGCAAGGTGAAAGAACTACTAAGGACGCGGCCGGGCGAATGAATCGAATGGGGCTGACAAGGGAAAAATCGGGCCGAGACGGAAGGCCACGACGCAGGAGCCCACGGGCGCCGCTGATGGTGGCGGCGTGCTTGCTTCTCTGGGCGTCGACGCTGGTGGCGGCCCAGGTTACTGAGCTAACTGAATACGAAGTGAAGGCCGCGTTCCTGGTGAACTTTACGAAGTTCATTGATTGGCCCGAAGGCAGTTTTCAGG